>Ga0310125_10002108_pt1 | contig 10318 bp, 11 predicted proteins | sample CB11b_Tmax_Bot8__FD_203508 | JGI IMG/M metagenome (GOLD analysis project Ga0310125, IMG submission 203508) | Marine microbial communities from Western Arctic Ocean, Canada - CB11b_Tmax_Bot8 | ecosystem: Environmental > Aquatic > Marine > Oceanic | place: Canada: Western Arctic Ocean | collected... | reverse complement strand
CTGGGCCCTCCGCACGACGCGATATGCGCCGGCCGTCTCCGTCCCTGTTGTGGTAGCTTAGAGAGTGCGCGACATGGCTCCACAAGGACCGACAGAGGAGGGACGCAATGGCCGAACAGCACGCGCTGGAGCGCATCGTGCCGAGGTCCCTGGGCGACTACCTCACGTCATGAGCCGGTCGATCTTCCAGGCCGGCATGTCCTGGCGCGTGGTCGACTCCAAGTGGCCGGGCATCCAGGAGGCATTCCACGGTTTTGACGCGGAGACGGTCGCAGGATTCGGCGAGCCCGAGCTCGATGCACTTACCCAGGGACACCCGAGTAATCCGCACCGGCGCAAGCTCGATGCCATCGTGGGCAACGCCCAGCGTATGCTGGAGCTGGACAAGGTCCACGGGAGCTTCCAGGGCTATCTGCGCTCTCAAGACAGCTTCGACGACACGGTCAAGGACCTGCGCAAGCAGTTCAAGTTCCTCGGGGAGATGGGCTGCTATCATTTCCTGGACGTAGTAAGTGAAGAGGTGCCTCCTTATGAGGAGTGGTCGGCCCGGAGAGGCTAGGCCGTGGTCCAGTCACCTCGTCCAGTCCACGACCCGCAGGCGAAACGGCCTTGCGACTCGATACTGCCCCCAGAGCCTCGCTTGTGCAGCCCCGGCGCTCCTTTGCCGGGGCGGTGCTGATTGCCGCCCTCGCGGCCCTGCTCGCGGCCTGCTCTGACCCGCCCCCGCAGGGCGCCGGCCCGGTCGCGGAGCGGGCGGCAAGGGCGGCCACGGCCATTGACGTCGGGATCGTGGCAGACGTACGGAGCGTCACCTACGGCCCCGACGGCTTCGCGCCCCAGCGCCTTGAGGTCGCCGTCGGCCAGCAGGTCAGGTTCGTCAACGAGTCCGACCGCGACTTCTGGCCGGCGTCCAACATCCACCCGACACACCAGATCTACCCAGAGCTCGACGCGAAGGCTCCGGTGGCGCCGGGGCAGTCGTGGGTGTTCACCTTCGACCGGGCCGGCTTCTGGAGGTACCACAACCACCTGGGGCCCGATCGGCACGGGCTGGTCGTCGTGACCGGCGCCGAGGGCTTCGACGCCAAGCCACTGGTGCTGGGCGACACCGAGATCGACTTCGAAGGCCCGCCGGCTTTGTCGTTGGGCGACCTGGTGTCTCTGTTCAAGGACGAGCAGATGCTGTTTCGGTTCACCGAGCGCTACGGCCCGGCCCACACGGTCGAGCTACTCGCCGAGGCCGAGGGCTACGCCAAGGTGGACTGCCACCAGGCGGCCCACGAGGTCGGCAGGAAGGCCTACGACCTGTTCGGCGCCGTCGCCTTCTCGCTGGCCAGCCACAAGTGCCACGCGGGCTCGTACCACGGAGCGACGGAGGCGCTGTTCCGCGACCGCGGCATCGGCAGCCTGCAGGACGACATCGCCGTGCTCTGCGGGAACACGCAGAGTCCGTTCTTCAGGCACCAGTGCGTGCACGGCGTCGGGCACGGGCTGATGTCTTGGAGTAGCTACGAGCTGCTGGACGCGCTCCCGATGTGCGACCGTCTCGCCGCCCGCAAGGACCAGCTCTCATGCTACTCCGGGATATTCATGGAGAACGTCGTTGGAGGGCTGTCCGGCAGCATGGGCCATTACACCGAGTACCTCTCGGACGACCCCCACTTCCCCTGCAACATCGTCGGCGAACAGTACCTGTCGCCCTGCTACTTCTACCAGACGTCGAGGATGATCGTCCTGTTCGAGGGCCGCTACGATCAGGTTGCGGCGGCTTGCGCGGAGGCGCCGTCCGCCGTCCGGACCGGCTGCTTCCTGAGCTACGGCAGGGACGTGGGCGGCGTCACGCGGGAGGACCCCGCCAGGGCCATAGAACTGTGCGGCCACGCCGACGATCCGGGCCATCGGATCTCGTGCCTGGAGGGTGCGGTGCAGGACCGGTTCTGGGACGTCTCAGGGGCTGACGCCGCGCTGACGATGTGTGGCATGCTGGATGAAGACGGTGCCCGGGAGCGCTGCAACTGGATCATCATCAATCGGGCCTTCGACCTCTATCCGACGCCCGACGGCTTCCGGGACTTCTGCCTCAGGATAGAGGAGCGGTACCGGCCCCTGTGCGACAAGGTGAACTCCTCGCCGGTCCCCTAGACTTCTCAGTAGCTCCGGTCCAGGCCGCCGCCGGTTGCCACCCGGTGACGGTTACTCTACCCTTTAGGTCGCCTTCGCAGACTGCTTGCGACCGCTACCCCTGTGGAGGCTGGAGACCGTGACCATTAGACCGCAGGCGAGACGTAATCGGCTTCTACTAGTCGCAGTGGGTGTCGTGGTGGTCGCGGGGCTGCTGGTACTGGCCAGGGGCACCCTGTTCCCGTTCATCCTCAGCGGCGTCCTCGCCTACATCCTCTTCCCGATAGTGCGTGCCGTCGAGTCGTGGATGCCCTGGCGGGAGCGCTGGCCCAATCTGAGCCGCATCGCCGCGATCTGGATGATCTTCCTGCTGGCGCTGGCCGTTGTCGCGGGCGTCCTGGCGCTGATCGTCCCACCCGCGTTGAGCCAGGGCAGCGACTTCATCGACGAGGTCCCCGACTACTATGCGAGCGCCCGCGCCGCCATAGAGGGCTGGAACGAGGAGTACGCCGACAGGATCCCCGAAGACGTCAAGGTACGTATCGAGGAGTACGCGGCCGGCAGCGGCTCGGTCCTGATCGTGGCGGCCCGTACCGTGCTGCTCAAGACGCTGGGCGCGGTCTCCAACGTGCTCTCGACGGGGATCGGCCTGGCAGTCGTCCCGTTCATGCTGTTCTATCTGCTCAAGGACCGAGAAGCCGCCGTCGAGGGCTTCTACTCCCTGTTGCCACCGGACGCCCGGCGCCACGCCGTCAACGTCATGGAGATAGTCAACCGTATCCTGGGCGCATACATAAGAGCTCAGCTCACCCTTGGAGTGGTCGTGGGCTTCGTCGTGTCCCTCGGCCTCTTCCTGCTCGGCATAAAGTTCTCGGTGCTGCTGGGGATCATAGCGGGTGTAACAGAGTTGATCCCGGTCATCGGACCGCTGCTCGGCGCGATACCGGGTGTCTTCGTGGCGCTCGCCACCTCACCGGAAAAGATCTTCTGGGTGTTGTTGCTCTACGGGGGCATTCAGATGGTCGAGAACGCCGTCCTCGTCCCACGGATCCAGAGCCACGCCGTGGGCATACAGCCTGCGATCATCATGGTCGCGCTTATGGTAGGCAGCGAGACCGCGGGGCTCTGGGGAGTCCTGCTTGCGGTCCCGGTGACCGCCGTGGGCCGCGACGTCTTCAAGTACTTCCACAACGAGTGGAGCGAGCCGGTCGCACCCTTCGAACCCGAGCCGGAGAACGAAGAGGCCGAGTCCGACGAAGACGCGCCGGGACCCGACCTCAGCCCGGACGCCTCTCAACCGGCAAGCCAGCCCAAGGAGAAGCCGTGAGGATAGAGAGCATCGAGACGCTGCTGGTCGGCGACTGGACGCTGGTCAGGGTTCGCACGGATACAGGGCTGAGCGGCGTCGGCGAGGGCACCTTCTGGGCCCAGCCTGCCGCGACGACTGTGGTGGTGGAGAGCTTCAAGCCTTACCTGATCGGCCAGGACCCGCTGACCATCGACCGCCACTGGCAGTACTTGTACCGCAGCTCGAGCTTCCGAGGCGCCTCGATCTCGGCGGCGCTGAGCGCCATCGACGTCGCGCTCTGGGACATCGCCGGCAAGCACTACGGCGCGCCGGTCTACAGCCTGCTGGGAGGCCGCCACCGCGACAGGATCAGGATGTGCGCCCTGTGTCCCGCGGACACCGTGGAGGTGGCGGCGAGCTCGACCGCGGCGGCGGTCGCCGAGGGCCATACCGCGGTGAAGATCACGCCCATACCTCCCGGTTTCTCGCAGCTCAGCCAGGCGCGGCTCATGCGGGAGACTGTTGCCAGGGTGGCGGCGGTAAGGGACGCGGTAGGCCCGGACGTCGACATCGGCGTCGAGATACACCGGAACATGTCACCGGGCCAGGCCGTGATGCTGGCCCAGAAGCTGGAGCCCTTCGACATCCTGTTCATGGAGGACCCCATCCAGCCCGACAGCGTGAGGTCGATGGCCGACGTCGCCTCCCGCGTAAAGGTCCCCATCGCGACCGGCGAGCGGTTCAACTCGCTGTTCGAGTTCAGGGAGCTGCTGGAGCTTCAGGCGGCCAGGGACATCAAGCTTGACGTCGGCTTGCACGGCGGCTTCACCCAGTGCAAGAAGGCTGCCGGCATCGCGGAGGCCTACCACGCCACGGTGTCGCCCCACAACGCGCGAGGCCCGGTGCTGCTGGCCGCCCACGTCCAACTCTGCGCCGCCATCCCCAATTTCCTGGTGCTGGAGTACCGCATGGACGAGCGGTACGATATCGCGTCACCGATACCCATGCTCATGGACGGCTACGTCACGGTGCCCGATGCGCCGGGGATCGGTCTGGAGCTCGACGACGAAGCGGTCGCCAGACACCCGTATTCCGAGCGCGAGATCGAGACACCCCTGCGCGCCGACGGGGCGGTGGGTTTCGTGTAGCCGGCAGGTGATTGGACAGGCTTTCTAGTACTTGCATGATGTACCGTGCAGGTAGAGGCGGGTTTCAAACCCGTCCGTACGGTACTGGGGAAATGAGAAGGCCGAGGACCTGAGAGGAGGAATACGTGGCCGATCTTCGGATAGCACAGGTTGGGTGTGGGGGTATGGGGCTGCGTCACCTTTACGGCGAGGTCGAGACGCGGCGCGTCTTCGGCACCTTCGATCTCGTGGCCCTTTGCGACGTCAACCGCAAGGCCGCCGAGCACGTCGCCGACGAGGCCGAGAAAGGCCTGGGCGCCCGCCCGAACGTCTATACCGACTTCGACGAGCTGCTGGAGCGCGAGCGTCCCGACGCCGTCGATATCGTGACTGACGCCGGGACTCACCACACCATCGCGCTCAAGGCCTTCGCCGCGGGCGTCCACGTGGCCGTCGAGAAGCCGATCGCGCTCACCGTCCGCGCCGGCCGGGAGATCATCGCGGCGGCGGAGCGGGCCGGGCGGGTTCTGTCGGTGCACGAGAACTACCGCCGCGACCCCATGGTGCGGCTGGTGAGGGCGGTCCTCGATGCCGGCGTCCTGGGCGAGCCCCGGCTGCTGATGGACGTCTCCGCCAGCGGCACGCGGCGCATGCCTCATACAACGGCGTGGCGCCACCTGAAGCACAGGGGCGGCTATCTGCTGGACTACGCCGTGCATAATGCCGACCTCCACATGTACTTCATGGGCGACGTGGACACGGTCTACGCTGAGACCGCCCTGTGGGAGAAGGTCCGGACCCTCGACCGGCCCGAGTCGGACTCGATGGCGGAGATGTACCGCCACAGGGTTCAGGAGGATATCGAGCGTAGTGGCGCGGTAGAGGTCGACTCCGAGGACATGGCGATCGTGGTGATGCGCTTCAAGTCAGGGGCCATCGGCCAGATGACCAAGACCATCGCCGCGCCGGGCGAGGGCACGGCGGCGGACATCATCTACTGTGCGGAGGGCTCGATCCGGTTGCCCAGCGCCCGCTCGGGACGGCCGGTCCTCATCACCAGGCTAGGCGAGTCGGAGCCGCTGCCGCCCGAGGCCGCGCTGGAGATGGTGCCCGACTTCCAGCTCGACGACCAGACGGCTGGGCTGTTCGACGGCCGGCGCCGGCTTGCGTCCTACGATCTGGACTTCAGGCAGACGGACGCCAAGAACATCGCCATCGAGCTGCAGGACTTCGCCCGGGCCATCCTGGACGAACGCCTGCCAGAGGTCACCGGCGAGGTCGGCCTGGGGGCAGTCGCACTGGTCTACGCTATCCTGGAGTCGGGCCTCGCCCGCCGGCCTGTCAGCTTCGACGACGTGATGTATGACCGCGTCAACGACTACCAGCGGGTCGCCAACGACCATCTCGGGCTATAGAGTGGCACGCAGCCCTAGGTCGGCGTCCAATCGCGCGTCGGGAGGACACGCCGTGAGAATTGACGCCTCCCCCGATTTCCCGGACTACGATGATCTCACCGCCGGGGTCTGGGACGGCATTGCCGACTGGTGGGACGACAAGATCGGAGACGGAAACGCCTTTCAGGATGTCCTCATCGAACCGACCACCGAGCGGATGCTGGAGCTGAGGCTCGGCGACGTACTATTTCCGTGATGACGAATGTACTATCTCGATCTACGATGGCAGACTACCAACAAAGGGTCCTGCGTACTGTCCCCTCAGCGCTATTCTGCAAGCATCTGCGAAGAGCCCTGATATTAGCCGGTGGCGGGGTTTGGAATAGAGAGACTCGACCATAGCTGCCGGGCCGCCGGAAAGCCGCAAGGAACCGCTGTCCGTGCGGCTTCTACGGCAGCTCAAGACATGAGCAGCAGGTCCCTGGCGCTCAGGGCCGGGCGGACGGCGACGAGGAAGCGGTCCAGTATCTCGTCGGCGGGAAAGCCGGTCGTGTCCAGGTGCACCTTGCGCTTGATGGTCGAAGCGGCGAACTCCTTCTCGAACTCAGCCTGCACCTCCTCGACATCCCCCGGCGGCACGATGGGGAACTTGTGCGGCGCCGCCTTCATCCGCGCCCTGATCTCGTCCGGGTCTGCCGTCATCAGCACCAGGATGGTATCCGGCTGGAGAAATCCCTCCACGTGCTGCAGGTAGTGGACCTCGGTGCCGGGATAGTAGTACCGCGGGCCGTAGATGGCCTCTTGGATGTGGTAGCCGCCGAAGATGCAGTCCTCGCAGTTACGCTGCACGAAGACGTGGTAGTAGATCTGCATCCGCTGGAACCGCTCCTTGAGGGCCGGGGGCGCCTCTACCAGCGCCTGCTGCTCATCCTCCGCCAGGTGGCGGTCGTCGGGGATGCTGAAATCGCTGTCGTCCATGTGGAAGTTGCGCCCGTGCTGCGCCCCCCATGCCTGCAGGGCGTCGGCGAGGGCCGTCTTCCCAACGTACTCGCACCCGATGGTTACCAGCCGCAATGTGCTCCTCCTTTAAGCTGCTTAGCTTTCCGACCACTCGCCCGGCGCCTTCTTCACCGCACTCCAAATTGACCGCTGGAGTTTACCACCTCTCCACGCGCTCCGCGACGCGTCGTTGACGGGGCCCATGACCGGCCTTACACTGCCGCCGTCGGAGGTGGCCACGATGACCGAGACATGGGGCGGGATCGAGGCAGGCGGCGCGCACGTCGTGTGCGCCATCGGCTCTGGACCCGACCGGCTCGACGCCGAGACGAGCTTCCCCACCACGACGCCCGAAGAGACCCTCGCCCGCGCCGTCGATTTCTTCCGCAAGAGAGGCGGATCCGGTCTCGCCGCCGTGGGAATCGGCTCCTTCGGGCCTCTGGACCTGGCGCCGTCCTCGCCGACGTACGGCCGCGTGACGTCGACGCCCAAGCCCGGCTGGGAGGGCACCGACCTGGCGGGCACCGTGGCCGGCACGCTCGGAGTCCCGGTTGCCATAGACACAGACGTGAACGCGTCCGCCCTGGCCGAGCACCTGTGGGGATCGGCAGCCGGCCTGGACGACTTCGTCTACGTCACGGTGGGCACCGGCATCGGCGGCGGGGCCATGGCGGGCGGCAGGCTGGTGCACGGGCTGGTCCACCCGGAGATGGGCCACATGCGCATCCCTCACGACATGGACGCCGACCGATTCGACGGCGTGTGCCCCTACCACGGCGACTGCCTCGAGGGGCTGGCGTCCGGCCCGGCGGTCCATCGGCGCTGGGGCCGGACGCCCGAGGACCTGCCGGACGACCACCCGGCGTGGGAGCTAGAGGCCGGCTACCTGGCCGCGGGCGTAGTGAACCTGGTGTGTGCGCTGTCGCCTCGCCGCGTAGTCATGGGTGGCGGCGTGATGGAGCGACCGACGCTGCTGCCGCTCATCCGGGCCGGGGTCCGGGACCTGCTCGGCGGCTACGTCCGCGCACCGGAGGTGCTCGACGGCATCGACGGCTACATCGTCACGCCCGCTCTCGGCGCCCGCGTCGGCGTCTTGGGCGCGATAGCCCTGGCCATGCAAGCAGGCTCAGCAGACCGTCCGGATTGATCCTATCTCTGCCCGAGCCTAATCACGTAGCCGCTTCGCCATGCCCGCAAATATGAGTGACACTCATTTGACCCGGACAAATGACCGCGCCTATAATCGGGCCACTTCGGTGTCCAACGAGGTGCACCTTGAGCACTCAGCCCCTGACCTCCAACCGACTGGAGTTCGACGACCCCGCGGAGGCCATCGAGCACTACTTCAGCCAGGGCTGGACCGACGGCCTGCCGGTGGTGCCGCCCACCGTCGAGCGTGTGCGGCAGTTCCTCGACCACACCGGGCGGTCGCCCTCGGACATCGTCGGCGAGGAGCCGACCAAGGGCCGCGTGATCACCGCCGAGAAGGCGGCAATCAACGCCGTGATGGCAGGCTGCCTGCCTCAGCACTTCCCCGTCGTTCTCGCGGCCGTTGATGCCATCAGCGACTCGGCCTACAACCTGCACGCGATCTCCGTCAGCACAATGGGCGCGGCCACGCTGACCGTGGTCAACGGCCCGGTCACACGGGAGCTGGGTATGAACTCCGGCGTGAGCGTTTTCGGTCCGGGCAACCGGGCCAACGCCACCATCGGACGCGCGGTACGTTTGATCATCGCCAACGTTACCGGCGCCGTGGCGGGCGTTCTGGACAAGGCCACGCTAGGACACGCCGGCAAGTACACTTGGTGCATCGCCGAGGCGGAGGACGCCAGCCCGTGGGACCCGATGCACGTCGATCGAGGCTTCGCCGCCGGCCGGAGCACCGTCACGGTATTCGCCGGTATCTCTCCGATACAGACAGGCGTCGATCCCGGCGACGACCCCAGCGCCATCGCGGGGAGCTTTCGCCAGGCCCTCCTGGCCTCGGGGAGCGGCCAGGACGAGTTGGTCGTGGTGGTCTCGCCCGAGGCGCTGGGCCACATCCAGGAGGCCAGCTGGTCCAAGCAGCGGTTCATTGAGCTGCTGCACGAGGCGGCGCCTGGGGTCGTCAAGGGCCCGGACAGCCTGACCATCGTCGTCGCGGGCGGTGACGCCGGCGGGAACTGTGCGATAATTCCGATCTGGGGAGGCGGATCGAATTCGAAGTCCATATCGCGAGAGATACTGTAGTCCTGAGGAGTCCTCGACGAAGGACCTGGGGAGGGCCCCACCGCCCCAGATTCTTCCCGGAGCGTCGGAATGACAGGCGGATCACAGAGATCGGGAGCACATCGTAAAGGAGACGCCCCATGACCACCGCGACCAGGCTCGAGGTCCTCGACCCGACTTCCGACCACATACCGGCAAGCGTCGTGATCGCGCCCCGGCCGTCCACGCTGGACGGCGCCACCATCGGACTTCTATCCAACGGCAAGCCCTACGCCGCCGGCTTCCTGGAGATGGTCGAGGAGGTGCTGGCCGACCGGTACGAGTTTGCCGGCATCGTGGCTAGGAACAAGGGCAACGCCTCGCGGCCCGCTCCCAAGGATATGCTCGACGATCTGGCCGTGAGGTGTGACGCGGTGATCACCGCGTCAGGTGACTGAGGTTCCTGTTCGTCGTGCAGTGTGCACGATGCAATCGAGATGGAGAAGAGAGGCGTTCCCGCGGTGGCCATTTGCACCGAGCCCTTCATATCCAGCGCCAGGGCCATGTCCAGGCTGGGCGGCATCCCCGACTACCCGTTCGTGATACTGCCGCACCCGATGGCACACCTGTCGCAGGAGTCCCTGCGGGACTACGCCGTCAGGGCCGCGCCGGACACTCTGCGGATTCTGCTGGCCAAGGGCTAAGGCCTGAGTGTCCTGAGGTGACGATCGCGCCAAACCTGGCGGTGTTCCGAAGGAAGGCGCCCCATCAAGACCCTCTCCCAAGGGGAAGGGACCCTGGCTGATGTCCATCTCCGCCAGGTCGGGCATCTACTGGCGCGCCAACTCTCCCCCTCTCCCCGGTCGGGTAGCTAGTGATATTCTTCCGTTCCACTGAGTCCGTTGAAGGTAGCTCGATATGACGCAGGCAGCGTCTCGACCCACAATCCTCGTCCACGGAGGGGCTGTCGGCGCCGGCACCGCACGGTTTGAAAAATTGGCCTCTGAAGGATGCGTCACCGCTGCCCACGCAGGGTGGGCAGTACTGCAGGATAGTGGTCACGCCACAGATGCAGTTGTCGAGGCCATCAAAGTACTAGAGACCGATCCTCTCTTCAACGCAGGCCGGGGAGCTGTATCCGGACGCAAAAGGCTGTATCCAACTCGACTCTTCCATCATGGATGGTGAAACTCTTTGAG
>Ga0310125_10002104_pt1 | contig 10325 bp, 7 predicted proteins | sample CB11b_Tmax_Bot8__FD_203508 | JGI IMG/M metagenome (GOLD analysis project Ga0310125, IMG submission 203508) | Marine microbial communities from Western Arctic Ocean, Canada - CB11b_Tmax_Bot8 | ecosystem: Environmental > Aquatic > Marine > Oceanic | place: Canada: Western Arctic Ocean | collected... | reverse complement strand
TGCTGAACCACCGGCAACAGCTCACCCCTCAGAACCGGTTCGAGGTCCTCGGACGCCTCGCCTCGGTTCTGGTGAACGAGGAGTACGTCAACATTGCAGACTCGCCCGGGGCAAACTACTGGCAGGCCGACACGACATTCGGCTCCAACGATGACCCGGCAGCACTGTCCGAGCTGGCCTCACTCGTGGACGAGGTCTCAGAGGTGCCCGAGCGCGCCTCCGAGGAGTACCAGAGCCGGCTATTCCTGGAGGGCATCGCCAATGACGTGGCCCCGCGGGTGCCCATCGACGTCCCGATGCAACACGTCGAGCTCGTGCGCGCCATGTACAAGTCGGCCCATGAGCGCGCGCCGGTCACCCTGCCGCTGGACAAGAACGACCCCTTCTACACCTTTGAGGGACGCCTGACAGATTAGGAGCACCACCATGACCAGGTACCGCGCGGGAGCCATCGGAAGGACGGGCCGCGGCGACTGGGGCCACGGTCTGGACGTGGCCTTCGTCGGCCTGCCCGACGTCGAGCTCATCGCCGTTGCCGACGACCACCCCGAGGGGCTGAAGGCCGCTGCGGCACGAACCGGCGCCACCGTGTCGTACGACGACTACCACGAGATGCTGGACCAGGAAGACCTGGACCTGGTCGCCGTCTGCCCACGGTGGCTCGGCCCCCACCGGGAGATGGTCATCGCAGCCGCCGAGGCCGGGGTCAAGGGCATCCTGTGCGAGAAGCCCTTCGCCCCTACCCTGGCCGACGCCGACGCTATGGTCGAGGCCTGCGAGCGCGCCGGGACCCGCGTCGCAGTCGCCCACCGTCGTGCCAACCCCTACGAGCAGCACGCCAGGAAGCTGGTCGACGACGGCGCCATCGGCGACCTGCGGGTGCTGCGGGCCCACGGGAAGTGCGACCACCGCTCCGGCGCCCAGGACCTGATGGTGCTGGGCACCCACATGATGGACAGCATGCGGTACGTCGCCGGTTCGAACGTTGCCTGGGCCACCGGCCACGTCACCCAAGACGGCCGGGACGTGACCGTCGATGACGTCAGGGCCGGCGACGAGGAGATCGGCCTCATCGCCGGCAATGGGGTGTCGGCCTACTATGCATTCGAGAACGGCGTCGCTGCCCACTTCGAGTCCCTACCCAGCGAGATGACGGCCGACCGCACCGGCAACTGGTTCGGGTTCGAGGTCTACGGCACCCGGGGTATCATCTCGGTCCGCAACTCACCCAGGGGCAACATGTTCGTCTACCCCCACGGCCAGTGGGTCCCGGGCAACGAAGACGAGAAGTGGGAGCCGGTCGTGCTGGACGGCTGGGGACAGCATGAAAACGTGCCCGACAGGTCCTCGATGCACCTCAGCAACCGCATGATCGTCACCGAGCTGATCGAGGCCGTCGACGAGGGACGAGACGTGGTCGCCAGCTCCAGCGACAAAGACGCCCGGGCCGCGCTGGAGATGATCATGGGCGTCCATGAGTCGCACCGCCTCGGGGCCCGCGTCCCGTTCCCGATGGCCAACCGCGACAACCCCTACGACATCTGGCGCCGAGAGGCTGGCTAGGCCTCCCAGCAGCCTGTCGCCCTGGACCCAGTTGTTAGAGAGAGCCGCCTGCGAATCCAAATGCACTGACCCTTCGATACGTCCCAAAGCGGAACTACTCGGGGTATACGGAGCCTTTCGTGGCTCCACAGATACCCCGTACTCTATATCCTGTACCCTAGCCCCTTCCCAACCTCCGGTCCTCCGCCGCCAGCCACTCGTAATAGTCCCGCGGCATCGCCTCGGGCTCGTCCAGGCCGTGCTCCTTGCGCCATCGCCGCAGCGGATGGTCACGGCCCGCCTGAGGAAGCTCGACCCTGCGGCGGTAAGCGGCCGACTCGAAGATGCCCATCATGATCTCCAGCACCCGGCGGGCTGCTTCGACGTTGCTCTCATGCTCGCGGCCCTCGTCCAGGGCATTGACGTACTCGTCGACGTAGCAGTACTCCTCCAGCTTGGCCGTGCTGTTCGGGTCGTACCCGGCGGGTACCTGGGTCTCCAACGGCTCCCACCTGTCGTGCTCGCCGTCCGGCCGGAAGTGCGGTACCGGCAGAATCCAGGCGCTGTTGTAGGCCCAGTAGAGGCGCCCCTCGGTCCCGTATATCTCCATCATGGAGCCGGTGCTATCCACCTCGGGGAAACGGTGCTGCAGCAGCGTGGCGGTCACGTTGTCGTCGAACTCCATTACCGCCGTGATGTTCTCGCCGGCGATCATCCCCATCCCACTGGGCGACGGGACGACATCTTCAGGTGTGATGGAATGCCCGTTCGTCAGGGCGGTAGTTGACACGCTGCGGCACGGCCCGGCCAGCTTGGTCACGAAGTTCAGGGTGTGCACCGCGATGTTCATGATCCCATAGCCGCCATAGTAACCCTTGCCGCTAGCGTAGATGTAGCGCAGCCGGCCTATCCTCCCTTCGTCAATGGCGGCTTGTACCGCCCTCAGTGGCGGTGCGACTCGCTGTTGGTGGTGGACGGCGATACGCGAGCCGACCTCCTTCGCCCTGGCCACCAGCGTGTCTGCCTGCTCGAGGTCGATGGTGACCGGCTTCTCGACGTCAATGTCGACACCGTGCTCCAGTACCCGCATGCACAATGGATAGTGAAACTCGGTACCCGTCGGTATCGCCACGACGTCGGGCCTGACCTCCTCGATCATGGCGTCGAGGTCGGTGTATCGGGCCGAGACGCCAAGCTCGTCTCCCAGCCCGTTCAGGCGCTCCACCACGGTGTCACAGAGCCCCACGACCTCGGTGCGCGGGTGCGCCCGATAGGCCCGACCCGCGTGACCACCTCGATCACGGCATCCCAGGATTGCGACTCGATAGGTCTTCATCGTAACAATGGCTCCAGTCTGCAAGTGGCACCCGAGGAACGATCACCCGAATAAGCACCCAGAGTATAAACGAACGGCTGCCAACGCGTTCCTATAATGGCCGCGTTGCAGCAGGCCCGGCTAGGGGCCAGGAAACCTGCCGCGACACTCCGGGGGGGGGGTCGATGTCGGTGAATTCGCCAACACCCAAGTCCAGCCCCTTTGACGACGTTGCCGGATTCGGCGGCGGCGACGCCATCGGCAACGACGAGCTTCTTGAGCTCGACTGTGAGTTCCTGGCCCCCGCGGCCGTCAACAGAGTGATACACACCGGCAACGCCACGCGCATAAAGGCCGGCGTCGGTCCTTGTCGACCGGGGCATCCACGTGCTCCCCGACATCCTGGTCAACGCCGGAGGGGTGGTCGGTTCATACTTCGAGTGGACACAGAACCTGTACCAGCACCAGTGGAACAAAGCTCGGGTGAGTGACGAGTTAAGCAAGATCATGATCAGGGCGTACCGTGAAGTGCGGGAGCGTGTCTAGCGCGACGGTATCACCTACAAGTAGGCCGCCTTCGCCATCGGCGTGGAGAGAGTCCACCACGTTGCCAAGCTCCGCAGCTTCATATAGCCGCGCATCCGTCGATGGTATAATCACGCGCATATCTGAGTGACATGCTCCTCGCCCTCGACATAGGCAACACCAACATCACCTTCGGCGTGTTCGCCGATGGCGAGGATCCTCAGGACCACGCGCCCGAGGCGACCTGGCGGATCGCAACGGATTCAAACCGGATGACGGACGAGTACGGCGTCCTCCTTCACGACCTGCTGGCACTGAAGGACGTCAAGCCGGCCGACGTCTCAGCCGTGGCCATGTGCAGCGTGGTGCCCCCTCTCACACCGGCGTTCACCGAGCTGTGTCGCACGTACTTCGACGTGGAGCCCATGGTGGTGGGAGCCGGCATCAAGACCGGGATCAAGATCCTGTACGACAACCCGCGCGACGTCGGCGCCGACCGCATAGCGGACGCCGCCGCGGCGCTCAAGCTATACGGAGGGCCGGCGATCATCGTCGACTTCGGGACCGCCACCGTCTTCGACGCCGTGTCGGCCGACGCCGAGTACATCGGGGGCGCCATCGCGCCGGGCATGGTCGTCGCCGCCGATGCCCTCTTCCACAGCACCTCACAGCTCAGGCGCGTCGAGCTGGAGCGACCGGCGGCCGCCATTGGCAAGAACACCATCCAGGCCCTGCAGTCCGGCCTCGTGCTGGGCTACGCGGACCTCGTCAAGGGCATGGTGTCCAGGTTCGACAAGGAGCTTGGTGGAGCCTGCAAGGTAATCGCCACCGGCGGCCTCGCCGACCTGATCGAGGCCGAGGCCGGCATCTTCGACGCCGTCAACCCCGACCTTACCCTCATCGGCCTCAGCATCATTCACCGGATGAACACCTGAGCCGACAACCCGACCTCGCGCCACACCAGATTCTTCGTCCCGATACCGCATCGGGACTCAGAAAGACGTCGTCTGGAAGCCGGGCCATGGCTGCCGCCAGGTCAATAGGGGAAATGAATGAGTATCCCGGCCGCCACTCACTCCGTTCACCCCTCGTAGCCCGCCTTGGAGCGTATCCAGGGGCGTACACTCGCTGGCCCTGGAGTGGGGCAAGCGAATGCCGCGCCGCAGGCGCGGGCCGACTGGGCGGGCAACAAGAACGGGATGAGGCAAGCACAGTGAAGGCTCACGTCTAGCTTAACCGGGGCTGTGCCTCGCCCTTTCGTCGGGACCGCCGGTAGAGACACATCCATATCACACCGGGTATCATTGTCAGACGAACAAATCGAAACGACCCGGCATCGGCCTTTACCGCGAAAGGAAGGGACCATCAGGATGCCAAACCCACTCGACGGCAAGCACGTAGCGCTCGGAGTCACCGGCAGCATCGCCTGCCACAAGGCCGTGGACCTGGCCAGCAAGCTCACCCAAGTAGGCGCCCTCGTCGACGTCATCATAACCGGCAGCGCCGCCAGGTTCGCCACTCCGCTGGCGTTCCGGAGCATCACCCACCGGCCGGTGATTACCGACACCTTCGACCCCGCGTCGCCGGACTCCATCGAGCACGTCGCCATCGCAGAGCGGGCTGACGTCATCCTGGTAGCGCCAGCCACCGCCAACACCATCGCCAGGATGGCGCTGGGCCTCGCCGATGACGCTCTGACCACCACTTTGCTCGCCACCCGAGCGCCGGTCATCGTCTGCCCCGCAATGGACGGCAATATGCATGAGAACCCGGCGACGCAGCAGAACGTGGCCACGCTGAGATCGCGCGGCGTCGAGATAGCCGGACCAGCCGAGGGACACCTTGCGTCCGGGCTTAGCGGCAAAGGCCGGATGCTCGAGGTCCCCGAGATCGTCGGCTATGTTCGTTGGGTCTTGGGCCGGGACGGCGACCTCGCGGACAAGAAAGTCGTCGTCAGCGCGGGAGGTACGCGGGAGGCCATCGACCCGGTACGGTTCATCTCCAACCGCTCCTCGGGCAAGATGGGCTACGCCGTCGCCGAGGCGGCCCGAGACCGCGGGGCCGACACGGTCATCGTCGCCGCGCCCAACGACCTGACCCACCCCGTCGGCGCGCGGGTCGTGGAGGTGGTCTCCGCCGCTGAGATGCTCGAGGTGCTAACCGAGGAATGCCGCGACGCCGACGCGCTTATCATGGCCGCCGCCGTGGCAGACTGGCGGCCCGCCGCCGTGGCAGAGCGCAAGCTCAAGAAGGGCGACGCCGACCGCATCACCATCGACCTCGTCAAGACTCCGGATGTGATCGCCGGCATATCTCGCGACAACCTCGTCAAGGTGGGGTTCGCCGCCGAGACCGACGACCTCGTGGCGAACGCGCGGGCCAAGCTCGTGCCCAAAGGCCTGCACCTGATCGCCGCCAACGACGTCACCGCCGAGGGCAGCGGCTTCGATAGCGATACCAACGAGGTGGTCTTGTTGGACCGCAAAGGCAGCATGGAGGAGCTGGGGCTGATGTCCAAGTACGACGTCGGCCACCGCATACTCGACCGTGTCGTCAAGCTGCTGGGGTAGGTAGCGTTGTCGCTGCTTCCAATGTGGTTCATCGCGAGTCACCCACCAAACTTGATCTAAGGATCTCGATTTGAGCGAGAACGACTTTATGTTTTGGCTGTTGGTTCCTCCTGCCTTAATCGCCCTAGCCTGGATTTTTTCAGTGAGGTTGCGAGTTCACTGAGAGCCCAGAAGGTAACGGAGGACCGGGACAAGGAGTCAAAAAAGCTGGGAGAAGAAGAGAAGAGGCAGGAGCGGAGAATTGCTTCAGGACCTCGAACGACAGCACCTGAACAGATCGGCACGTGCCGCGCCGAAGTCCGGCGCCAAGCCGTTCATGCCAGTCCATTCATTCTTCGCAGCCATCAGTGAGCCACAGGGAGGTAGCCAACATGAACGTCCCCGACGCGCTCAAGCCCATCTCAGACCGGCTCCACAGGTGACGGCGAGCCATCCGGCGAGGGTGGGGGTGAATGCGGGGTGGTGTCGAAGTCACCCCGATCGGTGTGCTGGAGATCACGGCCGACGAGACTCGATTCATCTCCTTCGAGGACCGCAAAAGGGTCATCAAGGCGCTGCTGCTCGGCTCGCTTGCGGCCTTCATCCTGCTCCGCCGTCGCCGCCGCAAATGACACCGCGCACCCTTGAAGCTACCGCATGCCTCCTCTCCTTTGAGAGGGACAGCGGCCGTGCCCTTAGCATGTCGATGGGTGAGGGTGACTCACCTCGGCCTGCCTTCGTTGACGAATTTCGTAGCCCTGAATAGAATATCCTGACCGACGACGAGAGACTGAAGGGATAGACGAGCATGGCGCCAACCGCATCTACCTCGGACATGTCCAGGGCCTACGACCCCAGGGCCGTAGAGCAGCGCATCTACGACTTCTGGATGAAGGGCGGCTACTTCACGCCGGAGATCGACCGCTCCAAGAAACCCTACGTCCTCATCATGCCACCGCCAAACGTTACAGGCGAGCTGCACATGGGACACGCGCTGACCACCGCGCTGGAGGACCTGATGGTCCGCTGGCACCGGATGAAGGGCGAGCCGACCCTCTACCTGCCCGGCATTGACCACGCCGGCATCGCCACTCAGGTTGTCGTCGAACGGCAGCTCGCCTCCGACGACAAGACCAGACACGACCTCGGGCGAGACGCCTTCGTCGAGCTGGTCTGGAAGTGGGTGGACCGCTACGGCGGTAGGATCAACGAGCAGATCAAGCGCCTGGGCGCGTCATGTGACTGGACGCGCCAGAGCTTCACCCTCAACGAGGGGCCCAGCCGGGCCGTGCGGACCACCTTCGTCAACCTGTACCGCGAGGGGCTCATCTACCGCGGCGAGCGCATTGTCAACTGGTGTCCACGTTGCGCCACGGCTCTGTCCGACCTGGAAGTGAAACACCAGGAGGAGAGCGCCTTCCTCTACTACATCCGCTACCCGTTGGAAGACGGCGACGGTGCCATCACGATTGCGACCACCAGGCCGGAGACCCTCCTGGGCGACACGGCCGTGGCCGTCAACCCCGACGACGATGGGTACACGCACCTGGTAGGCAAGACCGTCGTGCTTCCCGTGCTGGGGCGCAGGCTGCCGATCATTGCCGACGAGACCGTCGACCCCGAGTTCGGGACCGGCGCCCTCAAGGTGACCCCCGGCCACGACGCCAACGACTTCGAGATCGGCCGGCGGCACGGCCTGCCGGTGGTCAACGTAATGGACCTCAACGGTACGATGAACGAGAACGCGGGCCACTACCAGGGCAAGGACCGCCTGGCCTGCAGGACCGAGATCGTAGAGGAGCTGGAGCGCGACGGCCTCCTGGAGAGGGTCGAGGCGCAACACCACTCCGTCGGCCATTGCGACCGCTGCGACGAGATCGTGGAGCCTATGGTCTCCAATCAGTGGTACATGAGGATGGCGCCGCTGGCGAAGCCGGCCATCGACGCCGTTCGCGATGGCACGATCAGAATAGTCCCCGAGCGCTTCTCCAAGGTCTACTACAACTGGATGGAGAACATCCGCGACTGGTGCATCAGCCGCCAGCTATGGTGGGGGCACCGGATTCCGGTCTGGTATTGCGATGACTGCGACGGCATCACCGTCGACTACGACGACCCCACAGCCTGTGCCGAGTGCGGCTCGACGTCGCTGGCCAGGGACCCGGACGTCCTAGACACCTGGTTCAGCTCGGCCCTGTGGCCGCATTCCACCCTTGGCTGGCCCGACCAGACCGAGGACTTGGACTACTTCCACCCCAGCAGCGACATGGAGACCGGCCACGACATCCTCTTTTTCTGGATAGCGCGGATGATCATGATGGGCCTCAAGAACACTTCCGACATACCGTTCGACACCGTGTACCTGCACGGCCTGGTGCGAGACCCCGAAGGCGTGAAGATGAGCAAGTCCCGGGGCAACGTCATGGACCCCCTGGACCTGATCGACCTTTACGGCGCAGACGCACTGCGGTTCGCCCTGACCAGCGGGAACTCGCCCGGGAACGACATGCGGCTCAACGAGCAGAAGATGGAGGCCAGCCGAAACTTCGCCAACAAGCTCTGGAACGCGTCGCGCTTCGTGATCGGCAACATCGACCGGGCCGGCGACGTCACCGGCTGGCAGTGGCCGCCAAGGCCGGAGCATGTCGAGGACCGCTGGGTGCTCAGCCGGCTCAATCGCGTCGCGGGCCAGGTCCAGCCCTTCATGCAGGAGTACCAGTTCGGCGAGGCCCAGCGGGCGGTCCACGACTTCCTGTGGGGCGAGTACTGCGACTGGTACCTCGAGACGGCCAAGGTGCGCTTCCGCGGCGGCGACGAGACGCCGCTGCCCGTGCTGGCCTACGTGCTGGAGAGGCTGCTGAGGCTGCTGCACCCGTTCATGCCGTTCATCACCGAGGAGATATGGCAGAACCTGGTCGGCCGGCTCCCCGACGAGCCGGGGCGCCCCGACTCGCTGATCGTAGCTTCGTACCCGACGTCCGACCCCGACCTGCTCGACGACGCCGCGGAGTCGGACATGCAGGCCGTCATCGAAATGGTGCGGGCGGTGCGCAACCTGCGCGCCGAGTTCCGCATCAAGCCCAATGAGAGCGTCGAGGCGGTGGTCGACGCGCCGGAGGTCCGTGGCGTGATCAAGGCCGAGGCCGACGCCATCAAGACGCTGGCGGGGATAGACCCCCTGACGCTGCTGTCCGACGGCTCGCCGAGCAGACCGTCGGACGCGGGCCAGCAGGTGTCGCTGGTGCTGGGCAGCGGTACCGTGACCGTGCCGCTGGAGGGGCTAGTCGACCTGGAACAGGAGAGAGCCCGGCTGTCCGGCGAGCTTGAGCAGATCGACAGCAACCGACAGCGTCTGGCCGCGCGCCTACGGGACGAAAAATTCCTGTCGCGGGCCCCCGAGGACGTGGTGGAGCGAGAACGAGAGCGCCTGGAAGGGATGGAGGGCCGCCGCGCCCGCGTCCAGGAGACGCTGACCCACCTGGGCTAGCAGCCGACCTGCCGCCGGTCTCGAGACGCCAGGGCAGCCTGTTTTTGTAGAACGTGATCCACCAAAGTTGGTCGATCAGTTCATCCAGGTTCATGATGACCTTCCTGGATCCCTCGCCAGCGATCCGCGCCAGCAGCTGTATAGGACATGAGGCGCTCGTGACAGCGAGGCATCTTCTGCTACGACGAGCCGATGACGCTGGCTATTTTCTATGAGGACACAAAACAGTGTCAGCCGTCGAGAGTAACCTCGGGATGCGCCTCTCCGCGGGTCAGCGGCCGGCGGGGATTGGGGAGGTGGCGCGGACGGCGTCCAGCGGCGGGCCTACGCTGCGGGAGTGGCGCCGCGATTCCTCACCCATGCGGCGTAGCTGGTCAAGGCCCTTCTTGGTGTCGCTGGCGATCTTCGGCTTGTCCGAGACCTCCAGCCTGCGCTTGAACAGCCAGTAGGTGAACTCCTTCGACTCGCTGAGCCCCATGGACCGCCGGTTGGTCGAGCCTTTCTCCTTCCGGAACGCTTTCAGCAGCTCGCTTCTGGGCGCCCTGTACACCCTCCGAAAGGCGTCTTCCGAGTAGTCGTCGTGGTAGGTCACGCCGTTGCTGGCGTCCCGCTTCTGCAACTCCAACTCCGCGGCGAGCTGCAGGGCCTCCTCCACCATGACGCCATAGTAGTAGTTCAGGTACCCTCGGTACCTGTCGACGCCGAGCAGCCCGCCGATGCGCGAGGCGTCGAAATAGGCAGGGAAGCGGCCCGGAAATAGCAGGTCCTCCTTCTCCGCCTCCGGCACGTGCTCGTCCACCGCGTCAATCAGTCGCTCCGCCAGCAGCAGCCAGTCGAAGGCCTCTCCCGCGATCAGGTAGGTGTTGATCCGGCCACGGTACGACTCCTCGGGCGCGGTCCACATGGA
>Ga0310125_10002098_pt1 | contig 10332 bp, 8 predicted proteins | sample CB11b_Tmax_Bot8__FD_203508 | JGI IMG/M metagenome (GOLD analysis project Ga0310125, IMG submission 203508) | Marine microbial communities from Western Arctic Ocean, Canada - CB11b_Tmax_Bot8 | ecosystem: Environmental > Aquatic > Marine > Oceanic | place: Canada: Western Arctic Ocean | collected... | reverse complement strand
GCCTCCAGGATGTCGTTGGTGCCCTTGATTCGCAGCTTCACGCACTGAAACGTCAGGCGCGCCAAGCCAGCCGCTATCGCCGCATTGCGGAAAACCTGCGTAGCGCCGAGGCCTTGCTCCTGCACACTCGCTGGAGCGCCGAACAGGAGGCAGTGGAGGTACGTGCCGCAGAGCTCAACGGCGAAACGGAACGCGTTGCGGAATTGACCGGCCTCGTGGCTGCTGCCACCAGCGCACAAAACAGTGCAGCGGAAGCGCTCCCCGGATTGCGGCAGCAGGAAGCGGCCCAGGCCGCCGCCCTCCATCGCCTCGCTGTTGCGCGCGACCGTCTAGATGAAGAGGAACGCCAAGTTGGTGAACAGCGCCAGGAAATCGAAACACGATTGGCCCAGATTGCGGACGACTTGACACGCGAAAATACCCTTGCGGAAGATGCTGAAAACGCTCTCTCCAAGGTCAAAGAACAACGAAAGGAATTGCTGCAGGCGAGCGACGATTCTGCTGAGGCAGAACGGAATGCAGAAGCCGCATACGCCGCATCGAGCGCTGCAGTGGCGGCACTCGAGGAGCGCCTCACACAGCGCACAGAAGAAGTCGCCGCTGACGAGGCGCGCCGCGCAAATCTCAGCCGCCGCTTGGAAGAACTCGACGCTCGGCAGGAAACATGTGCGACGCGCAAAATCGAAGGCGAGCGTGAACTCACGGAACTCGGGAAACGCAGCTCTCACCAGAACGTCATCGCCGAAGCCGAAGACGGCGTTACCAAAGCGCGCGCGGCGGCGGCTGAGGGGCGTCAAGCGCTTGGCGCTGCCGAGGCCGCTCGCGAGGCGGCGGTGGCGGATGAATTGACATCGCGGGATACGCTGCAGGCAGGCGATGCCAAACTTTCCCGCCTTCATGCCGAGGCGGCGGCGCTCACTGAATTGCTCGGCCACGGCGAAGCCCGCCAGGGCCCCGGTATCGTCGATTCGCTTGAAGTTGAGCCCGGCTACGAGGCCGCGCTTGGGGCCGCGCTTGGCGATGATTTGGAGGCGCCGGAAAACGTTGAAGCGGCTATCCACTGGACGTCCTTGACGCCGCTCGATGAAAATCCAGCGCTCCCGAAAAACGTCAGGCCGCTTGCAAATTTTGTCCGTGGACCTGCTGCCCTCGCCCGCCGTTTGGCGCAGATAGGCGTCGTTGAAAGCGGCGGTGCGGAACTGCAAAATGCGCTTCGGCCTGGCCAGCGGTTAGTCGCCAAAGATGGCGCGATGTGGCGATGGGACGGCTTTACCGTGAACGCTGGTGCGCCCACTGCTGCGGCAAGTCGCCTCAAACAGCGAAACCGCTTGAGCGAGTTGGAAAAGGAGTTACCGGCTGCGCATCACGTCCGTGAAGAAGCCGAGAAGCACTTCCAAGCCGCGCGGAATTTTCTCCAAGACGCGGTAAAACAGGCGACAGCGGCGCGAGTAAATTCGCAAAGCGCCGAAGAAGCTCTCAATCAGGCGCGCGACCGTTTGGCTGAATTGATCGGTGACGCGGTAGCGGAAAATTCACGCCTGACGGCACTCGCAGAAGCGGCGGAGCGCCTTGGCGATGAATTGAACGAGACAACGCGTGCGGCCCAGGAGACCAGGGCATCCTTTGCTGCCGCAGCGTCACCTGAGGAAGGGCGCGCCGAAATCACTCGCCTGCGCGAAGAAATGGGGCAGTTAAGGGCAACTCACGAAGAACAGTCCCGGGCACATCACCGCCTCGCCAGCGAAGCCGCCCAACGCGGGCGCCGGATGGAGGAACTAAGACGAGACGAGACAGGTTGGAATGAGCGAGTCACAGGCGCCCGGCAAAGGCTGCTGGAACTCGCGGAACGGCGTGACGAGGCTAGTCGGCAACTCGAAGCGTTGGCCGACCGACCCGGCGAAATTATGCGCCGCCGCTCCGGCATATTAGCAGAAATCGATACCGTAGAAGGCAAACGTAACGCCGCTGCCGAGGCGCTTGGTCATGGCGGAGAGGAGCTGGCACAGCGCGATGGCGCGCTCAAAGAAGCCGAACGGAATCTCGCGGCATCACGCGAGGAGCGCGTGCGCATTGAGGGTCTGCTGGAACAAGCCAGACAGGCGCTGAATATGGTGGTCTCGCAAATCAGCGAGCGTCTATCTTGTCAGCCGGAGGAGGCGCTGGCGCTGGCGCAAGTAAAAAACGAAGCAGAATTGCCCGAGGCCGATGGCGTGGAAGCGCGCATTCAACGCCTCACCCGCGAGCGCGAAAATATCGGCGCGGTAAATCTGCGCGCTGAGGAAGAAGCGACCGAGCTTGATGAGCAGATTTCCACGTTGATCAACGAGCGAGCCGATTTGGAAGCCGCCATCGCACGCCTTCGTCAGGGAATTTCGAGCCTCAACCGGGACGGCCGACAACGCGTCACGACGGCCTTTAAGCTCATCGACAACCATTTTCGCGAGCTCTTCACCCGCCTGTACGGCGGCGGCCACGCCTATCTCGAACTGATCAAATCTGACGATCCCCTGGAAGCGGGCCTCGAAATCATGGCCAGTCCGCCGGGCAAACGGCTGCAATCCCTGACCCTGCTATCGGGCGGCGAAAAGGCGCTGACAGCTCTCGCCCTGCTGTTCGCGGTCTTTCTCACCAACCCGGCGCCGATCTGCGTTCTCGATGAGGTCGATGCGCCGCTCGACGACAGCAATGTCGATCGATTTTGCACGTTGGTATCTGAATTGGCCGAAAAGAGCGACACCCGTTTTCTCGTCGTGACCCACCACCGAACGACGATGTCGCGGGTGGATCGACTGTACGGCGTCACCATGGTGGAGCGCGGCGTGTCGCAGCTTGTTTCCGTCGATTTAACGCAGGCCGAACAGTGGCGCGAAAGCGCCTAACCAAGCACGAATAAAATATCATTTTATCCAAATATATCAGATTGTTACCGTGTTTTTGGAAGTGGTTGACAGGCTCGGGGCCAAACACTATGGTTCACCCGCTTTTTCGATTGCAGGCTCGTGCACGGATGGAGTTCGAGGGCTGGTTTTCATGAGCGATGACAAACCACCGCCTTCGCTTGAAGAACTCGATTCTCGGCTCAAGAAAATCCAGGAAGAGCGGCAACGTCCAGAAGGTTTGGGCATGCCGCCGACTCGGACGGGACAGTCCTTGCATCTTGGAATCGAAATGGCGGCGACGTTGGTGGTCGGCGGCGGCATTGGCTGGTTTCTCGATCGTTGGCTAGATACGACACCGTGGCTGTTGATCATTTTCCTGTTTCTGGGAATTGGAGCGGGTCTGAGCAACGCCTTTAGACTGGCGAGAAGATACACCGCGGAAGTGACGCGGCGCGAACAAAGCAGTGGCGGCACGCCGCCGCAAGAAGACGAATAAGGGAGCGGCAAGCCCGTGGCATCGGCAGAAAACGCGGAACATCACGGTCCGCTCGATCAATTTTCGATCCAGCGTTACGTCGACATCGACCTCGGTGGATTTGACGCGTCGTTCACCAATTCATCCTTGATGATGGTGGTGGCGGTGATCGTTATTTTCCTGCTCACAACGTTGGGCATGGGGCGCGGGCGCCTCGTGCCTGGACGCCTGCAGTCGGTCGTCGAAATGCTTTATGAGATGGTCGCCGGCATGCTGGGCGACATCGTTGGCGGACGCTCGGCGAAAAGATTCTTTCCCTTCGTGTTTAGCCTTTTCACCTTCCTTCTGCTCGGCAATCTGCTGGGACTAATCCCCTATAGTTTCACATTTACGAGCCACATCATCGTCACCCTGACTTTCGCGCTCGTCGTCTTTGTCGGTGTGACAATTCTCGCAATCATCATTCACAAGCACAAATTTCTGACCTTCTTCCTGCCTCCAGGCGTGCCGATGTGGATGGCGCCGCTGCTGGTGCCGATTGAGATCGTTTCTTATATTGCGCGGCCGATCAGCCTTGCAGTCCGCCTATTCGCCAACATGATGGCGGGACACAGCATTCTGCATGTGTTCGGCGGCTTCGTCTTCGCGCTCGGATTTTTTGGATTTTTGCCGTTTGCTTTCATCATCGCGCTGTACGGGCTGGAAATTCTCGTCGCCGTTCTGCAAGCCTATGTGTTTGCGATTCTGACCTGCCTCTATATCCGCGATGCAATATTTCTGCATCACGAATAGCCACTGACAACTTACTCGTCGCTTACAAAACACAATCAAGGGAACGAAATCATGGACGCTGAATCAGCAAAAATTCTCGGACAACTCATCGGCGGCGGCTTGGCCACCATCGGTGTGGCGGGCTCCGGCGTGGGCATCGGAATTATTTTCGGCAATTATGTTTCGGCTGCCGGCCGCAACCCGGCCGCTGCGCCCAAGTTGTTCGGCAACGTGCTGCTCGGATTTGCGCTGACAGAAGCCATCGCGCTGTTCGCGCTCGTGATGGCCTTCATTATCCTGTTCGGCAGCTGAAGCCGCTTGATTCCCGGCGCCGGCGGGCAAGTTCCGCCGGACCGGTGACTCTTTCGGAGAGGTAATATGCCACAGCTTGAAATCCCTGATTATGCGCCGCAAATCTTCTGGCTGGTCGTAACGTTCACTGTTCTCCTCATTCTCATGTGGAGCCTGGCATTGCCGCGTATTGGCCGTGTCCTGGAACAGCGCCAAAAGCATATCGCGCATGATTTGGAACAGGCCGAGAAGTTCAAACGGGACTCAGAAGAGGCGATTAAGTCATATGAGGCATCGCTCGCTGAGGCACGGTCCAAATCGCATCAGCTGCTGGCGGAAACCCAGGCCCAACTTGACGAGCAGGCGAGCGCGCAACGCGCCCGCTTAGATGCTGAATTAGCGGAAAAGCAGACTGAGGCTGAGCGCCGTATCCGGGAGGCGCGCCAACAAGCGCTTTCCAGCGTGCGTCAGGTAGCGGCGGAAGCGGCGCGCGCGGCGACGAACCGCCTGATCGGTGTTGAGCCCAGCCAGGCCGACGCCGACGCTGCGATCGACGGAAAGGGCTGAAGCGATGGGCAAGCTCAAACGCATGGCTAGAGTGCCAGAGAATTGGCTGCTGGTTGCTGTCTTTGCCTTTGTGATCGCCGGTTACTCGATCACCGAAGACGCGAACTTCTGGATTCTGATCGCGTTCGCAACCTTCGCCGGCGTGTTCGGTCGCAAGGCTTGGGCCGCGATCAAGAAAACGCTGGACGGACGACGTGACAAAATTCAGGCCGAATTGGACGAAGCCCAACGCCTGCGAGAAGAAGCGCAAAGTTTGCTCGCGGAGTATGAGCGCAAACGCCGCGAAGCCGAGGACGAAGCCAAGCAAATGGTCGAGCATGCCAAAGTAGAGGCAGAGCGCCACGCCGATAGCGCCAAGCAGGCGCTTGAGGAAACCATGCGCCGGCGTGAGGAGGCGGCTATGCAACGCATCCAGCAGGCCGAAACTGACGCCTTACGCGAGGTGCGGGAAACCGCCGCCAGCTTGGCCGTCGCAGCCACCGCGCAGCTCATTCGCGAAAACCTTGATGAGACCCGAGCCGACGCCATGATCGAGCGTTCGATCAAAGAAATGAGCGAAAAACTACATTAATCTGGGAGACATACAACAAAATCAAAAACCCCGTCAGAGCGATCTGGCGGGGTTTTTTAGTGCCCACTCTCAATAGGCGTTAGCGATCGGTAGTTCCTCCGACGGGAACAGTGTGATGACTCGGCAGCCGTCATTGGTCACCACAACTTCTTCCTCTATACGCGCGCCCGAGAAGCCATCACTTGCCGGGCAATAAGTTTCGAGCGCAAATACCATGCCTTCCTTAATCTCCATTGGATTGTCGAGCGACACAAGGCGGCTAATGATCGGCCGTTCATGCAGGAAGAGGCCAAGGCCGTGGCCGAATTGCAGGCCGAAACATTCCATCTCATTGGCGAATCCGAGCGTCTCAGCAGTAGGCCAACAAGACGCAACTTGATCGGTGCCAACACCGGGCCGGATCAAGGCGATGGAGGCATCGAGCCATTGCCGCGCTTGCTTGTAGGCGTCACGCTGCGAATCGCTCGCGCGGCCAACATTGATGGTGCGGTAGTAGCAAGTGCGGTAGCCCATATAGGATTGAATGACATCGAAGAACGCCTGGTCCCCGGGGCGGAACAGGCGGTCGGTGAAATTGTGCGGATGCAGATTGCAGCGCTCGCCCGAGACCGCGTTGATTGCCTCAACCTGGTCGGAGCCCATCTCGTAAAGCCGCTTGGTCGCGCTGGCGACGATATCAGCTTCGCGTATTCCGGGTTTCAACTCTTCGAAGATCTGGTGATAAACGCCATCGACCATTGCGGCCGCCTGATTCAACAACACGATCTCGTCGATGTTCTTGATCTCGCGCGCATTCAGCATGGTTTGCTGCGCGTCGCGCACCTCCAGGCCAAGCGCCTGCAATTCATAAAATAGCGGCGGCTCGATGATGTCGACGCCAAGCGGCATATCCGCCACGCCATGTTCGACCATGATCGCCTTGATTTCTTCCGCGGCACGGCGCATCAGGCCCGCTTCCACCGGCACCGCGCCTCTTAAGCCCAGCATGCCGGCGTGGCAGCAGCCGGGATCAAGCCACGGCATGTGTATCCGGTGATGGGTCGCCGCCGAGCCAAAATCCCAAATATGCGGATCGCCATTGCCGGTTAACAACGCATAGCGGCTCATTTTATCGCGTGACCACTCGCCGATAACCGTGCTGCTGATGTAGCGAATATTGTTGGCGTCGAGGCAAAGAATCGCACCGAGCTCTGATTCCGCGAGCGCTCGTTTGGAACGGGCCAGGCGGTAATTGTGTAGGCGGCGGAAATTCACCCGCTCTTCGAAATCGACGGCACTATGGCCCGGCGCGGGTATCGCGCGGTCCCAGTTAAATCCGGGATCGATATCCTCGGCTTTAATGATCGTCGGTTCGGAATATGGAATATTCATTGCCAATTAATCCTCACAACTGACTTACACAAAGGTGTCACAAGCCGGAGTTAGTCCGGCGCGGCGCTCAGCATGGTAAACAATTCAAGCTCGATCTCACCATCGAGAAGCTCATCGGTGCGGCTGAGCAGCGGGACTAAATGGGGTTTGGCAAGATGATCGTCCAAATCTTTTTTCGAATGCCAGTTCTCGTAAAACATGAAGCGGCGCGGGTCTTCATTGCTGCGATGAAGATGGTAGTCGATACAGCCCGCTTCCTGGCGCGTCGGCCCGACCAACAACAGGAGCGTATCCACAAGCTCCTGCTCCTTGCCGGGTTTGCCTGTAAATATGCAACCAGCGATACTTTGTCGGACATGTTCCGTTTTCTCTATCCGGCTATGGCCAGAATCATCTATTCCGCCGCGTTTTGGTAATCCTCGAGCGGTGGGCAAGCACAGATCAAATTGCGGTCGCCATGAACCTGATCGATACGACCAACCGGCGGCCAATATTTTCCTTTGCGTAAAGAATCGACGGGAAACGCCGCCTCCTCCCGGCTATAGGCATGCGGCCAATCGTTGGCAACAACCTCTTCCAGTGTATGCGGCGCGCCGCTTAACGGATTATCCGCCAAAGTCCATTCCCCATCTTCGATCCGCTTGATCTCGCCACGTATCGAGATCATGGCTTCCACGAAACGGTCCAGCTCGGCACGAGGTTCGCTTTCGGTTGGCTCGATCATCAACGTGCCGGCCACGGGGAACGACATGGTAGGTGCGTGAAAGCCATAATCCATAAGGCGTTTGGCGACATCATCAACACTTACGCCAGTGCTTTCCTTGAGCGGCCTGAGGTCGATGATACATTCATGCGCGACCCACCCGTTTTCTCCCCTATACAACACCGGAAAGTGGGGATTCAGTTTACGCGCGATGTAATTCGCGTTGAGGATGGCGGTTTGGGTTGCTTTCTTCAGACCGGCGCCGCCCATCATGGCGATATAGGCCCAGGAGATCGGCAGGATACCGGCCGAGCCCCAAGGCGCTGCGGATACGGGTCCGGAATCGGGTGCGACAGCCAGCGGATGGCCGGGCAGGTGTGGCGCCAAATGCGCGCGCACTCCGATAGGCCCGACGCCGGGGCCACCGCCGCCATGGGGAATGCAAAATGTTTTGTGCAAATTCATATGCGCGACGTCGGGACCGAAAGCGCCCGGCAGGCTGACGCCCAAGAGCGCATTCAAATTTGCCCCATCGAGATAAACTTGCCCGCCTGCGGCGTGAATAATTTCGCAAATATCCACGATTGCCGCTTCGAAAACCCCATGCGTGGAGGGGTATGTCACCATCAGGGCGGCCAAGCGGTCGCCATGCTCCGCCACCTTGGCGCTGAGATCCGTGACATCGACGTTACCGCTTTCATCGCAGGCGACCACCACTACCTTGAGCCCCGCCATGACGGCGCTCGCTGGGTTGGTGCCGTGCGCCGAACTTGGAATGAGACAAATATCGCGCTCGCCTTCGCCGTTGGCGGCGTGGAAATCTCGAATCGCCAAAAGACCGGCATATTCTCCTTGGCTGCCGGCGTTGGGCTGAAGCGATACGGCAGCAAAACCGGTCACGTCACATAACATGCGCTCCAGACCCTCGATCATTTCGATATAGCCCGGCACTTGATCGAGCGGCGCGAATGGATGAATGCGACCAAAGCCCGGCCAGGTGATCGGAATCATCTCCGCCGTCGCGTTCAATTTCATCGTGCAGGAGCCGAGCGGAATCATGGAATGATTGAGTGTGATGTCCTTGCCTTCGAGGCGATGCAAATAACGCAACATCTCGGTTTCGGAGTGATGGGTATTGAATTGGGCATGGGCGAGAATTTCGGTTTGGCGGCGGAATTCTTCGGGCACGCCACCGGCAACCTCTGACTCCAAATCCGCAACACCGAACTCGGGCGCACCATCCGGGGAAAATATCTCGAACAGCGCATTTACGTCCTCGGGAAGCGTCGTTTCGTCGAGCGAAATGCCAAGCCGGTCGCCGTCGATGCGACGGAAATTAATGCCCGCTTCAGCGGCGCGCGCTAGCACCGCCTCCGCCTGGCCAGGAAGATTCAGTGTCAGCGTGTCGAACCAGCTTTTGTTGGCGACAGAGATGCCGAGACGGTTGAGGCCCGATGCCAGAATGGACGTCAAGCGGTGCACGCGCGCGGCGATGATTCCGAGCCCCTTGGGACCATGATAAACGGCGTACATCGCCGCGATCACAGCCAGTAAAACTTGCGCCGTGCAAATGTTGCTGGTGGCTTTCTCTCGGCGGATATGTTGCTCGCGAGTTTGCAGCGCAAGACGCAACGCCGGCCCACCGCTGTTGTCCACGGATAGGCCGACAATGCGGCCTGGCAGAGATCGGCGATATTTTTCATGGGTGGCGAAGAATGCCGCGTGCGGCCCACCAAATCCCATCGGCACGCCAAACCGCTGAGCGCTGCCGACGACGATGTCGGCGCCGAATTCACCCGGCGGGGCAAGACATACGAGACTGAGGAGATCGGCTGCGACCGTCACCAGCATGCCCTTTTCATGCGCCGCATCGATGAACGCGCGATAATCGTTGATTGCGCCTCCGCTCCCCGGATATTGCAAGAGAGCGCCGAAAAAGGCGCCGTCCTCGAGCGCCGTTCGGTGATCGCCGACGATAATCTCAATGCCGGCCGAGCGTGCGCGCGTCTGCAAAACAGCGATGGTCTGGGGGTGACAATCCTCGGAAACGAAATATGCCTGGCCACTTCCCTTGGCGACCGCCCGGCTCATATTGGCGGCCTCGGCGGCGGCTGTCGCTTCGTCCAACAGCGACGCATTGGCACATTCCATGCCCGTCAAATCCATGACCATGGTCTGGAATATCAGCAGCGCCTCAAGACGACCTTGGCTGATTTCCGGCTGATACGGCGTATAAGCGGTGTACCAACCGGGGTTTTCCAGAAGGTTGCGCAAGATAACTGGCGGTGTGTAGGTATCGTAATAGCCCATGCCGATCATCGATTTGGCGACCACATTGCGCTGCGCTAAGCCCGCTAATTCCGCGAGCACATCTTGCTCGGTGCGGGCACCTGCAAGGGTGCTGGGAAATTTTCCGCGGATGGCGCCCGGCACCGCCTGATCCGTCAGCGCATCCAGAGAATCGAGCCCAAGACCATCCAACATATCGGCGATGTCCGCTTCGCTGGGGCCGATATGGCGATGCACGAAAGCATCCTTGGCTTCCAAGGTGGCCAGATCGAGCTTGCCCTGTGTCATTTTTCGTCTCCCTGGTTTCTCTCCTGCCCGCTTACTCCAGCCCGGCGATGAATTCCTGATAGCTGCTCTCGTCCAAGAGGGCTTCTAGTTCCGCCGCGTTGTCGAGTTTGAGTTTGAAGAACCAGCC
>Ga0310125_10002097_pt1 | contig 10336 bp, 5 predicted proteins | sample CB11b_Tmax_Bot8__FD_203508 | JGI IMG/M metagenome (GOLD analysis project Ga0310125, IMG submission 203508) | Marine microbial communities from Western Arctic Ocean, Canada - CB11b_Tmax_Bot8 | ecosystem: Environmental > Aquatic > Marine > Oceanic | place: Canada: Western Arctic Ocean | collected... | reverse complement strand
GAAGTTCCAGCGGTCCGCCACCTCTTCCGGGGTCAGAACTACGTCATGGATTTCGATGAAGTACATGGACCCCTGGAATCCACCGTTGAAGGTCGAGGTGCCATCCTCTCCGATCACCAGGGGAAAATCGTTTCGGATGGTGCCGAAGAGAAAATCGCCTTCTCCCATGGCGAATCCTTTGTTCACGGACGCCCCGTTGATATACCATTCTGCGCCCGCCAAGTCTCCCGAACCGTCATGGGTCACGGTCAGGAGGATCGGGGCACCGCCATATCCTTGCGTCGTTCGCACAATCAGCCGGTCGACGTTGTTGCCGGACTGGAAGTTTGTCTCATACCTCTCCGCACCGTCGGATACGCCCTTGAACGTCCACCCGGTAAAATGATCGTCACCCACCCCATCGCGCTGGTTCGTCTTAGAGACGATATTCAGAGTCCCCTGATCGAACGCCCAGTTCTCATTCACGTACGCAACGATGCTGAACGGGGTGTCGTTGGTCCCTGCGGGCGTTACACCACCGTCATTGCTCGTTTCCCAGACGGTGTCGAAGTCGAAGAGCGACTCGTCGCCCGTCCCGGTCATCCTGTTCGGAAAATCGAAGTCGTAGCTCAGGTCCGCAGCGTTGTAGGTCGCCGGATTCGTGACACTGTTGGCGAAATCATATCCGCTCGCACTCAAATCGGTCCAGGTGTTGGTGGGGTCGGCGCCGGGCAGGGCCGCATCGATGTACAGGATCCTTTCCGCCCAAGCGGGCAGTGCCGTTGCCATCGAAATCACGACGATCGTGAAAAAGCCAAGTACTGTGAATTGTTTCATTGTCTCAATCTTTCGTGTTAACATCGTTGAATTGCGGGGGTTACAGATGCAGCCTGAATACGCGGTACATCTTGCTCGGGCTGAATCCTTCGGGATCCAGCAACTGCATGATCCCTCCCGTTCCTATGACGTTATCGCCCACCGCGATCCACTCGGGAGTATTCGTCGAAATGTTGGATTGAAGCTGGTAGGTCTCTCCCGCCTCACTTTGGAACTCGATCGTTGAATCGGACGTAACCGTCAACGAGGAAACCTCCTCGGAAAATGGGGTGTTGCGGACCGGGTCCTGCGTGGCGCGGGTGGGACTACCGCCGTTGAACCGGGTGGAGACCTCCGACACGGAGAGCTCGTGGTCGTAGATCTCCAGGAAGTAGAGAAGGGCGCTCATACCGTTGTTGTTCCCGTTCCCGTTATCCTGGCTCCGGCCAATCTCAATCTGGCCGCCGTTCAACACAGTGCCGTTCAGGCTACTCTGGTCAAAGGAACTCCTGGTGATCTCAACGCCGTCCACGTAGAATATGGTCCCACCTGTGGTTCCAGAGCCGTCATGCGTGACCGTCAGCATGGCAGTACGGCCGGCCAACGAGCCGCCGACGCTGTCCCCCAGGCGCTTGACCACGCGATCGGTGTTGTTGCCCGCCTGCTGTACAAATTGCAGCGTATCCTGCTCCGACCAGTTCAGCGCAAAGGAATGGCCCGTGAAATGAACGTCGGTTCCTTCTTTCCTCGCCTTGGTCATGATCGTATAGGGAGTATCGCCGAAATTCGGGCCCTCCCAGTTCAAATAGGCGTTGACGGAAAAGGGCGCTCCGTTCGAGGGACCGGCCACAACATCGGTCTCGAAGTCAAACAGGTCCTCGTCTCCAATCCCCTTGAATCCGCTGTTTTGACCGAGCAGCCATAAGTCGTCCACGTCGTCGTGAAACGGGAGCGGGGTCCCCGCACCAACAAAGTCGTACTCATTGCTCGATTGATCCAGCCAGACCACCGTACCGGGATAGCCGGGAATCGATGTCCCCGGCGCAGCGGCATCCCAGTACCCGATCCGTACCGCCAGGGCGGGCAGGCTGATCGCGCCCACAACAAACGCCGCGGCCACTCCGGCCAGGACGATCGATTTTCGGTCCTTACTCATTCCGTCTCCTCCAGGTTGTTTCGCTCTTTTTCGAAGACACTAGAGCCTGCCGCCAAGGCAGGCCCGGATTCGCAAGATTCACGTCTCAAGAATCGATCGTGCTGTGTTCCGAAAGTGCGCTGCAAGACCTAACACATACGCCAAGATTGCGTGCTCGGTCAATTGGTTATCGAATCGGATTCCAGGCCGCAACGGTCACGTCAAAAAAACTTGACTCCTGATCAGCAGGTTCGCCCTTGGGTCCTGCCGTTTCCCGCTTCGCTCCGCCGGATCCGTCTGATCGGACGGATCGTCTCCTACCATGCAAGCCCTCAACAAGGCCACCTGCCCTGGCGGCGTTTCCTCGACCCCCGACCTGTGGTAGGCTGAACCGCAACCCCTCCTTCAATCCAACGTCGTGGAAGTTTCCCAAATATCAAAGATCGCTCTCCCCGCAGGCGTGCTCGCGGTACTCGCGATCGTAATCGTTCTCGCCATCCGCTACCCCTCGCCCGAGGCGCAAGCTTCCCCCGACAACTCGACCGCCGTCCTGCCCGTGACCGGACATCGTCCGTGGGACCAGGTCGACAATGCCGCAATCGACGGCTGGAGCACGGAAGTATTCAGCGGCCTGGCAGAACAACAGCTCGAGCGGCTCGGTACTCTTCTGGATTCCGGGATTCCGGCTGATCAGGGAATCATCGCATCGCTGATCTCCGATGAATTCGCCTGCAGCGACCTGCTTCCCAAAGATCTCGAGACCGTTTTCGAAGATGAACTCTTTATCGTACAGGGGATCTCGAGCACACAACCTCCCAGGCGCCGGCAACCGATCGATGAAGGCGCGCTGCGGCAGATCGACGCACACCGCGATGTCCGGGGATTCGCCGAGGCCCTCCAACCCCTGGCCGAGACGTTTGAAGGCGCAGAAGGCACGCGTTTCAAGTCCAAGCTGTTCCAGGTGCGGCGGAGCGGCCGCTCCTTCCTGACCCGGCAGTACATTTCCTTCTCCGGCCGCCGGCCGGACGGGATCCTGGAGCAGCACGCCACCTGGATTGCGCGCTGGGTGCCCTCCGCCGCCGGTGATCTTCCCCGGCTTTCGCATCTGGCGCTGGAGGCATTCGAACAGGTGAAATCGTCCGGCGGCCCGCTGTTTGCCGACTGCACCGAGTCGGTCCTCGACGGAAATGAGAGCTACCGGAAGCAGATGCTGCACGGCGTGAACTACTGGCTTGCGCGGTCACAGAATCTCATTCCCAACGCCGCCGACGGACGGGCCGGCATCGCGGTTGGAGACGTCAACGGGGACGGGCTCGACGACCTCTACGTGTGCCAGGACGCGGGCCTGCCGAATCGGCTCTACGTTCAGCAAGCGGACGGAACCGCCCTGGATCTCTCCGCTTCTTCCGGCGCCGACTGGCTCGAAAGCTCGCACGGTGCGCTCCTGGCCGACCTGGACGGGGACGGGGACCAGGACCTGGCGGTCGCACTGGAGGGCGCGGTGATGGTCGCGGAAAACGATGGGAACGGACGCTTCGAGACGCGCTCGGTCGTCTTGGTGTCGGACAACACGATGTCGCTGTCCGCGGCCGACTTCGACAGCGACGCCGACCTGGACCTCTATGTATGCGCTTACAAGCGCAACACGCTCTCCCGGGAAGGGGGCGAAGGCATCATTCTCCCCACCGGTCCCGGCCTGTTCCTCTACTACGATGCCAACAACGGCGGCGCCAATTCGCTGCTCCGAAACGACGGAAACTGGCGGTTCACCGACTGTACGAAAGAGGTCGGTATCGACCGGAACAACACCCGCATGAGCTACGCCTCCGCCTGGGAGGACTACGATGAGGACGGCGATCCCGACCTCTACGTGGCCAATGACTTCGGCCGCAACAACCTCTACCGCAACGACGGCGGCACCTTCACCGACGTGGCGGCGGAGGCCGACGCGGAGGACAGCGCATCCGGCATGTCGGTTTCCTGGGCGGACTACGACCGGGACGGCGACATGGACCTCTACGTGGCCAACATGTCCTCCGCTGCCGGGAACCGGATCCTGGATCAGGAACAATTCGATCCGGTTCTGGCAGACGAAATCCGCGATACCTACCGCCGGTTCGCGCGGGGCAACACCCTGATGCGAAACCTCGGCACGGGACGGTTCGAGGATGTCAGTGTTGATGCGGGCGTGACGCTGGGCCGCTGGGCCTGGAGCTCGAACTTTGCCGACCTCAACAACGACGGGTGGGAGGACCTGGTCGTGCTCAACGGATTCTACACCTCGGAGTTGCCGGAATCCGGAGACTTGTGAAGTTTCTACTGGCGGCAGGTCGTGTCGCAGACAACCGGGAACGGGCAAGGTCAGTTTGAGCGACTCAAACAGAACCACCTCGATTTGACCCGGATGATCAAGCAGGGGCGCTCCTTCAGCGGCCATGAACGGAACTGCTGCTTTCTGAACCTGGGAAAGGAGCGCTTTGCCACCGTCTCTGCCATTTCCGGCCTCGACTTCGACGACGACGGCCGGGCGCTTGCGCTTGTCGATTGGGATCACGATGGGGATCTCGACCTCTGGGTGCTCAACCGCACCGCCCCCCGTCTCCGCTTCCTGCGCAACGAGACGCCGACACGAAATCATTTCCTGTCGCTTCGATTGGAGGGCGATGGCGTATCGGGGAATCGTGATGCCATTGGGGCGCGGGTGGAGGTAGTGAGTAGTGAGCAGTTAGAAGTAAGGAGTGAACAGTGGACAGTGAACAGTGGACAGTCGACCGATTCCTCCTCCCCCAATCATCAATCATCAATCATCAACCAAAAATCGCTTCGGGCCGGCGAAGGCTTCCTGGCCCAATCCAGCAAGTGGCTCCATTTCGGCCTGGGCGACGAAACCGACATCGCGGAAATCCGGGTCCGGTGGCCCGACGGCACTCGGGAGACCTTCGACTTCGCCGGCCTGGACGTGGACCGCCGGTACCGCCTGGTGCAGGGGTCCGGCACGGTGGAACCGGCCGGCTCCGGTCCCCGTGTGACTTCGCTGCAGCCCTCGACGCAGCCGACCGCCCCGGTTTCCGACGCCGCCCGGATTCCCCTTGTCACGATGCCCCCGGGACCCAGAATTGAAGTGGCTGCCGAAGACGGGATCCAGGTACGGGTCGGCGCCGGACAGCCCGTGCTGGTCAATCTCTGGGCGAGCTGGTGCGCGCCCTGCGTCGCGGAGTTGAAGGAGATGGCGGCGCGCGAACGGGAGATCCGCGATGCGGGACTCCAGGTCGTGGCCCTGTCGGTCGACGGTCTCGGCAAACGGGGCGGCAAGCCAAAGAAGGCGGAAGCGACCCTCAAGCGGATCGGGTTTCCCTTCTCTTCCCGGGCCGCCGTCCCGAAGGATCTGGAGATGTTCCAGGCGATTCACGACGCCGTGGTCAAAACTCAGCGCCCCCTTCCGGTCCCGACGAGCTTTCTCTACGACCCGGAGGGCAGGATCTCGGTGATCTACAAGGGGCCGCTGTCCATCGATGGCCTGCTGGCCGATCTGGAGCATGCCGGGCGGACACGGCGCCAGCGGCGGCAACACGCGGCGCTCTTGCCCGGTCGCATGATCGAGGATCCTCGCGCGTCCCTACCGCTCGACCTGACCGAGGCCTTCTTTTACGTGGAACTCGGGTTTCTGTATGATGCCTCGGACCGGCTCGAGGAGGCGGAGGCGCAGTTCCGCGATGCGCTGGCCATCATGCCGGAATACGCCTATGCGCATTTCCACCTGGGCATCTCCCAGCAGCAGCAGGGCAAGGAGGAAGAGGCGCGCAAGAGTTTCGGAAGGGCCGTACGCATCGATCCGAACCACGCGAAGGCGCACTTGAACCTGGGTGCGGCGCTCTACCGGCTCGGGGAAGCGGACAAGGCGCGAGAGCACCTCGAGCATGCCGCCCGCAGCGAACCGAGCCTCCTGGAGGCCCACTTCAACCTGGGAAACCTCCTGTTTGCGCAGAAGGACCTGGACGGGGCCGCGAGCCGCTTCCGGGATGTGCTGGAGATCGATCCGCACTTCGCCCTGGCCCACGTCCGGCTCGGCGATCTCTACGTCCAACAGGAGAACCCGCGTACGGCGCTCCACCATTACCGGGAAGCGAAACGTGTCGACCCGCGATTAACCGGGCTGGAGAAGGAGATTCGGGAAGCGCGGGCGCAGTTGCAGCGACAAAGTGAATAGTCGTCACCCTCCTGACTCGAATGTCGCATCCTAATTCCCCTATTTTTGATAGCCTACGATGAGGCGCTTTCTCCGATTAAGAATTGTGCAGTCTTCCATCACTCTAAAAGTTGCTCTGGCCGCCGGGCTGCTCGCCTTCGTCGCGGCGGGTATCTTCAACGTCTACAGTGCCGGTTCCGAAGACTCGGTCTCCCCGCGCATCTCGGACGTTGCTCACCTCCCGTTGACGGGGCAGTGGGGGTGGGACCGCATGGACGACGCCGCGAAGGACGGTTGGACCACGGAGGTGTTCAGCGGGGAGGCGGAAAAGCAACTCGACCGCTTGGGCGAATTGCTGGTCTCGAAGGAGGCGATCAGCGACGCGGCGGTTTCTTCCCTGGCCGCAGACGGTTTTTCGTGCAGCGACCTGCTGCCCGGGAGGATCGAGACCTCATTCGAGGACGAACTGGTTCAGGTAACCGGTTTTGCGGTGTCGGATCCGATGCAAGAAACCTGGGCGTTCGACGAAGCCGCCCTGGTGCACCGGGATGCCCCGGGACTGGCGGCGGCCCTCCAACGCCTGGCCGACCCGTTCGCCGGCACGGAAGACGCGCGCTTCAAGTCCAAGCTGTTCCAGGTGCACCGGGACGGCGATGGATACTTGACCCGGCAGTACGTCTCCCTCTCCGGCCGCTTGCCGGACGGCATGCTGGAGCAGAACGCCACCTGGATTGCGAGGTGGGAGGCCTCCGCGGCCGGCGCCCTCCCCCGGCTGACGCACCTCGCGGTGGAACGGTTCGAGCAGGTACAGAGCGCCGGGGGCCCGATGTTCTCCGATTGCACCGTGGCGGTCCTGGGCGCCAACCAGAGCTACCGGCAGCAAATGCTGCACGGCGTAGACTACTGGATGGGCCGAACGCAAAACTTTCTTCCGCACGCCACCTTCGGCCGGCCCGGCATCGCGGTGGGAGACGCCAACGGCGATGGCCTGGACGACCTCTACGTGTGCCAGGACCAGGGCCTGCCGAACCGCCTCTACGTTCAACAACCGGACGGGACGGCGGTCGATGTCTCGCGGGCGGCCGGCGTCGACTGGCTGGAAAGCTCGCACGGGGCCCTCCTGGTCGACCTGGACGGGGACGGGGACCAGGACCTGGCCATCGCGATGTTCGGCGCCGTGATGCTCGCGGAAAACGACGGGACGGGACAATTTCAGTCGCGCGCGATCGTCTCCGTCTCGGACGACACGATGTCGCTGTGCGCGGCTGACTTTGACGGCGACGCCGACCTGGACCTCTACGTGTGCGCCTACGATGCCGATACGCTGAAACGCGAGGGCGGCGAAGGGATGGTGATTGCGTCGAGTGCCGGTGACTTCGTCTATTACGACGCGAACAGCGGCGGCGCTAATGCCTTGCTGCGTAACGACGGGAACTGGCAGTTCGTCGACTGCACGCAGGAGGTCGGGCTCGGTCACAACAACCGGCGCATCAGTTACGCCGCCGCCTGGGAGGATTACGACGAGGACGGCGACCCGGACCTGTATGTGGCCAACGACTACGGACGAAACAACCTCTACCGGAACGACGGCGGACGGTTCACCGATGTTGCGGCGGAGGCCAATGCGGAGGACAGCGCGTCGGGCATGTCCGTTGCCTGGGCGGACTACGACCGGGACGGCGACATGGATGTCTACGTGGCCAACATGTTTTCCGCCGCCGGAACCCGGATCGTGGCCCAGGACCAGTTCAAGCCGGAGATCTCCACCGGCTTGCGAAGCACCTATCTCCGGTTTGCGCGGGGCAACACGCTGTTGCGTAATCGCGGCGAGGGTTCCTTCGACGATGTCAGCCTCGAGGCCGGGGTGACCCTGGGCCGCTGGGCCTGGAGCTCGAACTTCGGGGATCTCAACAACGACGGATGGGAAGACCTCGTGGTGGCCAACGGCTACTACACCTCGGAGCTGCCGGAGTCGGGGGACTTGTGAAGTTTCTTTTGGCGGCAGGTCGTGTCGCGAGCAACCGACAAGGGGCAGGAGCGGCGGTCCGTCTACAGTCGTACGCACAACCATCTCAGTGACATGATGCGGCAGGGCCGTTCCTTCAGCGGGCAGGAACGCACCTGCTGCTTCCTGAACCTGGGACATGAACAGTTCGCCACCATCTCCGCCGTCTCCGGACTGGATTACCCGGACGACGGCCGCGGCCTTGCGCTGGTCGACTGGGACCGGGACGGGGACCTCGACCTCTGGACCATCAACCGCACCGCCCCTCGCCTCCGCTTTCACCGCAACGAGACACGGACTGCGAATCATTCCCTCTCGATTCGGCTGGAAGGCGACGGGACGACCAGCAACCGGGACGCTATCGGTGCGCGGGTGGAGGTAGTGAGTAGTGAACAGTTAGCAGTGAACAGTGAACAGGCAGCAGTGAACGGTGGACAGGGGGAAACAAATCCGAAATCCATTAAATCGCTCCGCGCCGGCGAAGGGTTCCTGGCTCAATCGAGCAAGTGGCTGCATTTCGGCCTGGGGGACGAAGAACAAATCGGGGAGGTTCGGGTTCGCTGGCCCGGCGGAGAGATGGAATCGTTCGATTTCACCGGTCTGGCGGCAGACCGCCGGTACCGGCTGGTCCAGGGGACCGGCGTGGCGACGCCGGCGGGCACGCCGCCCCGCGAGGTTACGCTCGCCCCGACCGTTCAACCTGCGCCCCCCTTGTCCGACGCCGCACGCATTCCCCTCGTCGCGCTGATCCCCGGACCGCAGCTCAAGGTGCGATCGCTCGATGGGCGAGACGTGGAGGTCGGCACAGGAAAGCCGGTCCTGGTCAACCTGTGGGCGAGCTGGTGCGCGCCCTGCGTCGCGGAACTGAAGGAACTGGGCCGGCGGGAATCCGAGATTCGCGCGGCGGGCCTCCAGGTGCTGGCGCTGTCGGTCGACGGGTTGGGCGACGATCGCGGAAACCAGGAACAGGCGGACGCTCTCCTCGAGCGAATCGGGTTTCCCTTCCCCACCCAGCACGCCAACGAGGTCGTGATCGAGCGGTTCCAGGGCTTTTACAACAGCACGATTCCCGTCCACCGAAAATTGCCGGTACCCACGAGCTTTCTGTACGACCCGAAGGGCCGGGTATCGGTGATCTACAAGGGACCCCTTTCGGTCGACGACCTGCTGGAGGACGTCGGGCACGCCCAGCGCACGCGGCGCGAACGGCACCGGCACGCGGCGCTTCTGCCCGGACGGATGATCGACGACGTTCGCGTTACACGGCCCGTCGATCTGACCGACGCATTCTATCACGTGGACTACGGCTTCCGGCTGGACGCCGAGGGGCTCCTCGAAGCGGCCGAAGTGCAGTTTCGGGAGGCGCTGGCTATCATGCCGGACTATGCCTACGCCCATTTCCACCTGGGGATTGCGCTGCAGCGGCAGGGAAAGGAGAAGGAGGCATTAACGAGTTTCCTGGAGGCCGCGCGAATCGAACCGGACCATGCCAAGGCACACCTGAACCTGGGGGCGTCACTCTACCGGCTCGGGGACGCGGACGGGGCGCTCGGCCATTTCGAGCAGGCCATTCGCAGCGATCCAGAACTCATCGAGGCATACTACAACCTGGGCAACCTTCTTTTCGCACTGAATGATCCGGCCGGGGCGATTGGCCGCCTCCGGGAAGCGATCGACATCATGCCGGACTTCGCCCAGGGGCACGCCCGGTTGGGCGACATCTACGCCGTCCAGGAAAATCCAAGGAAGGCCCTGCACCACTACCGGGAGGCCAAGCGAGCCCGGCCCGACCTGCCCGGGCTCGACCAGGACATCCAGAAAGCCCGTGCGAAGCTGAATAGGAAGTAGCACGGGTGTCCGACCCGTGCCACAGAGCCCCAAGCGCCGTGCATGCGCAGAATGTCGTGACTATTCAACGCGCAATTGAACGCTGCGAATGACGGACAGGCCGTCTTCCACCGCCCAGAAGACGACCAGGATCGTACCGTCATGGAGGTGTACGACCTGCGGAAACCCGAACTGCAGGTTGTGTTGTTGCTGAATGGAACTGTCCCCGCCTCCGGAAATGGCTTCGCGATCGCTGCCCCATAGGCAGCGTTCGGCCAGGGGAATCCATTTGTCGCGCTCGATCCCGGCCAGGTGCGCCCACAACCCGTTTTGATCCAGCCGGCGGTAGACGCACAGGATGAGATGATCGGTTAACGCAAGCGGGGTG
>Ga0310125_10002096_pt1 | contig 10338 bp, 5 predicted proteins | sample CB11b_Tmax_Bot8__FD_203508 | JGI IMG/M metagenome (GOLD analysis project Ga0310125, IMG submission 203508) | Marine microbial communities from Western Arctic Ocean, Canada - CB11b_Tmax_Bot8 | ecosystem: Environmental > Aquatic > Marine > Oceanic | place: Canada: Western Arctic Ocean | collected... | reverse complement strand
TCCCCCCGGCGTTCTTGCGGCCGTGCTTCTGGATCTGTTGCCTTGAGATCGGCTGCCGGTAGGCCACCAGCGCCAGCACCTCGAGCTGCTCCTGCGAGAGCTTGACCTCCTTGGGACCCAGCCCGAATACCCGGTTCCTCACCGGCTCGTATTCTTCACGCAACTGCAGCCGGTAGCCGCCTTCGGCCAACCGGATCTCATAGGGCCGAGCCTCGCTGCTGTACAACCCGTTGAGACACTCGATCTCCTCCTCGATCATCGGCGTCCTGGTGTCCGGGCCGACCAGCGAGGCGAGTTTCTTGGCGGTCAGCGGCTTGCCGCCGACAAACAGCGCCGCCTCAACCACCTGCCGTGCCGTCACCCGCGGAGGCTCAGGTGCTGCCGGCTCGTCTAACTCATGAATCGCCTCGGGCCGATCCTCTTCATCCACAACGGGCCAGTCGCCCAGCTCGATACCCGGCCCGATCTCATCCTCGACCGCCTCGTTCGCCTGCAGAGCCTGTATGTAGGCCACCTCGATGTCCGCGTCGAGCCAGCCCGGCTCGGCAGGTTCATGTCCGCCCGTACCGGAATCGGCATCCGGCTGGGGATGAGCCGGGTCGATACGGTATTCGGGATCTGAATCGAAGTCGTCGGACATGGTCGGCGGGAGTATAGGAACTGCGTTGTCATTGGGAGTAGCCGGATTCGCCGGAATTCCCGAGAGAGTCCTCCCCGGCGATGTCGCCCCCATTCCCGGAGAACTCGCATCACTCTGCAGACATGTGATACGATCACCTGACGGACCCCGCTTCACGGTCCATTTCCACCCGTTGCCGGACACCGAATCACCATGAAACGGACGACTCACGCACTGCTTCTGCTGTTGGCCATCACCTGGACCACCGGATCCGTCCAGGCCGAGAACTGGCCCGGTTGGCGAGGGCCTCGGGGCGACGGCACCAGTGCCAGTCAATCGGTGCCGATTTCCTGGGACGCCACGACGGGCAAGAACCTGCTGTGGAAGACACCGCTGTCGTCCACCGGACATTCGTCTCCGATCATCCACGGCAACCGCGCCTACATCGTCGGCTGCATCAACGCCAAGCAGCAGCGAACCCTCTCGGCCCTCGACGCTCACACCGGCAAGCTGATCTGGGAACGAGTCGTACTCGCCTCGCCCCTGGAATCCAAGCACAACCTCAACAGCTACGCCTCCGGCACACCGGTCACCGACGGCAAGACGATCTACGTGTCGTTCCTGGAAGTGGGCTCCAAGAAAGTCTCGGCACCCAATGTCGGCAGCAAGCGGAAGATCACTCCCGGCCGCATGGTCGTGGCCGCCTACGACGCCTCGGGCAAGAAACTCTGGGCCGTCCGGCCCGGCGACTTCGTCAGCGCCCACGGCTTCTGCAGCAGCCCGGTGATCTACGAGGACCTGCTGATCGTCAACGGTGACCACGACGGCAAGAGCTACATGCTGGCGCTGGACCGGGCGAGCGGAAAGACGGTCTGGAAGACCGGTCGCAAGTACGGCATCCGCAGCTACGTCACGCCGCTGATCCGCAAGATCGACGGACGTACACAAATGGTCGTCTCGGGCAGCCAGCACATCACCAGCTTCAACCCCCGCACGGGCAAGCCGTACTGGATCATCGAGGGTCCCACCGAGCAGTTCGTGGCCTCGATGGTCTACGACGGCAACCTGTTCTTCATGGCCTGTGGCTACCCGACCTATCACGTGATGGGCATCAATCCTCGAGGCAACGGCGACGTCACCAAGTCGCACGTCACCTGGCACTCACGCGGCGCCAAGTGCTACGTGCCCAGCCCGGTGATCGTCAAGAACTACCTGCTGGTCGCCGACGACCGCGGCACCGGGAACTGTTTCGATGCCAAGACGGGTGATCGCCTGTGGCAGGGCCGACTCGGCCGTCACTACAGCGGATCACTGGTCACCGCTCGCGGACTGGCCTTCTTCATCGCCGATGACGGAGTCACCAAGGCGATCAAGCCCGGCAAGACGCTCGAGGTTGTCGCCGAGAACAAGCTGGGCGAGTTCACATACGCCTCGCCCGCGATCGCTCATGACCGCTTCTACATCCGAGGCACCAAGCACCTCTTCTGCATCGGAACCGAGTCGGCGGCGGGCAAGTGAGCCGCCGCCTGCTGATCGCGCTGGCACTGCTGGGTCCGGTCGCCGGCGGAGCCGACGACACACCGGGTCCCCAGGCCGGCAAGATCCCGCCCGAACAGGCGGAGTTCTTCGAGCGGGAGGTGCGGCCACTGCTGGTCAAGCACTGTTTCGAATGCCATTCGGCCAAATCGAAACCCCTGCAGGGAGGCCTGCGGCTCGACACTCGTGCCGCGACCCGCAAGGGAGGCGAGTCGGGAGCCGTGGTGGTGCCGGGCAAGCCCGAACAGAGCCTGCTGATCGACGCGGTCCGCCACGACGGCATCAAGATGCCTCCCAAGAAAAAGCTGCTGCCTCGAGAAATCCGCGTCTTCGAGCGATGGGTCAAGCTGGGTGCCCCCGACCCGCGAATCGGTGGTCCCTCGATTTCCGCCGTGGCACCGGACAGCCCCGAGGCTCGGGCCTGGTGGGCCTTCCGACCCTTCCGCTCCCATGTGCCCAACCCGCCCGGCGATTCCTGGTCGCGAAACCGCATCGACCGCTTCGTGCTCGATCGGCTCCGGCTCGGCAAGTTGCCCCATTCGCCCGCCGCCGACCGCCGCACCCTGATTCGCCGCCTCAACTTCGACCTCAACGGCCTGGCACCTTCACCCGAGGACGTCGACCGCTTTGTCGCCGATACCGCTCCCGGTTCCTACGACCGACTCGTCGCTCGCCTGATCGCCTCGCCGGCCTACGGCGAACACTGGGGCCGCTTCTGGCTCGACAAGGCTCGCTATGCCGACGCCTTGCCCGGCTTCGAGGCCAGTACGGCCAACCCGTGGCGGTACCGCGACTGGGTCGTCGACGCGCTGAACGCCGACACCGGTTACGACGACTTCGTCGCCAGGCAACTCGCCACGGACCTGATCGACGAAACCGGGCCCGACGACCTCGCCGCACTGGGCTTCTTCGGACTCAGCCCCACCTACTGGAAAGAACTCAAGCTCGACATCAGCCTCGTTCGGGAAACCGTCGCCAAGGAACTCGAGGAACGCGTCGATGTCTTCAGCCGGACATTCCTGGGATTGACCCTGGCCTGCTCGAGATGTCACGACCACAAGTTCGACCCGATCTCCAACCGCGACTACTACGCCATCGGGGGTGTGCTGATGAGCAGCCGGCCGGTCGATCGGCCGCTGGCCGACAACGACGTCTGGTTGCCGATCCGCAAGGCTCGCGAAGAGGTCCGCAACCTGACCGTCAGCCTGGCCAAGATGAGGGAACAGTTGCCCAAGACCGAGGCGAACAAGCAGCGGTTCAAGGAGATCGACGAGAAGATCAAGCGGATCAGGAAATCGGCCGAGTTCGCCTCGAGCACCGTCATGGTGCGGGCGGTCGAGGAGGCCAGTATCCATGTCGTCCCCGACGGACCGGCTCGGAACCGGATCGAGTTCCGACACCGACAACCTCGCGACCTGCACATCCACATCCGGGGCAACCCGATGAGGAAGGGGCCACTGGTGCCTCGCCGGTTCCTCGAAGTCTTGACCACCGGAAAACTCAGGCCCTTCCAAAACGGCAGCGGACGACTCGAACTGGCCCGGGCACTCTTCGACGACGGACATCCCCTGGTCGCACGAGTGATCGTCAACCGCGTCTGGGAACAGCACTTTGGCCATGGCCTGGTCCGAACACCCAGCAACTTCGGCACCCAGGGCCAACTGCCCTCCCACCCCGGACTGCTCGATGACCTCGCCGCTGGGCTCGTCGCTCACGATTGGTCCCTGAAGTGGCTGCACCGCGAGATCGTGGGGTCTGCGACGTATCGGCAGTCGAGCCACAACCGGGCCGACGGCCAGGCCGCCGATCCCGACAACCGACTGCTGTGGCGATTCAGCCCCCGGCGGCTGGCGATCGAACCGTGGAGAGATGCGATGCTGCAGGTCACCGACTCGCTCGACCGACGACTCGGCGGACCCGCCGGTGATCTCGCCAACGACAAGAACTCGCGCCGAACCCTCTACGGAAAAATCGACCGCAAAACTCTCTCGGTCATCCTCAAGATGCACGACTTCCCCGACCCCGGCGCGCACAGCCCGCATCGCAAGCCCACTACGACACCCGTCCAGCAGCTCTTCGCCATGAACAGCCCGTTCCTGTTCCGGCAGGCCGACCGGCTGGCCGGCCAGATCTCCGCCACCGGTCAGCAACCGGTGCCCTCGGCAATCCACACCGCCTACCGGGCTCTCTTCCAACGAACGCCTACCGTCGACGAGCTGGCCCTGGGCGAGAGATTCCTGGCGGGTGGCAAATCGGCTGACACCGCAGACACCGCAGCGATCAACTCGCGGTGGTCGCAGTACCTGCACGCGTTGCTGGCCAGCAACGAGTTCCTCTTTGTCGACTGAACCCCGATTCCCAAGGCAGTACCGATTGCAGCACCGATGACAACCGATCATTTCTCATCACCGTCCTCCTCGAACCCGCTCGCTCCGTTCTCGCGTCGCGCCATGATCGGTCGACTGGGAGGCGGCCTGGGTGCCGTGGGAGTCGCCTCGGCCCTCTCGGCCGACGAAGCACCCTCGCACTACGGCGGAAAAGCCAAGCGGGTGATCCAGCTGTTCATGAACGGTGGCCCCTACCAGGGCGACCTGTTCGACCCCAAGCCGGCACTCAAAAAGTTCGAAGGCCAGCGTCCCGATGGAGCGACGTTGCGGACCGAACGGATCACCGCAGGCCTGTTGCCCTCGATCCGGAAATTCGCACCTCGAGGCAACAGCGGCGTGGTGGTCAGTGACCTGCTGCCGGAAATCTCCCGGGTCATCGACGAAATCTGCGTGCTCAAGGGTTGCCACTCCGACAACCCCAACCACAACCCGGCCATGTTCCTGATGAACTGCGGCGCCCTGACCTCGGCGGTGCCCAGCGTCGGCAGTTGGATCAGTTACGGGCTGGGCACCGAAAACCGCAACCTGCCCTCCTACGTCGTGCTCGCCACCGGGTACCCGGTCGAAGCGCCTCTGACCTGGACCAGTGCCTTCCTGCCCAACCACCACCAGGGCACCCACATCAACCACACCGATCTCTCGCCCGGCAAGATCATCCCCTTCCTCCGCAACTCGCGCTACGACCGCAAGGTGCAACGACGACAGCTCGACCTGCTCGGACAACTCAATCGGAAACATCTCGAGCAGCGAGGCGGAGGCGACCCACTGGCGTCTCGGATCGAGTCGATGGAGACGGCGTTCCGGATGCAGTTCGAAGCCACCGAAGCCTTCAATCTCGAGCAGGAAAGCAAGCAAACCCGGCAGGCCTACGGCACCGGCAAGTTCGCCAACGGCTGCCTGCTGGCCCGGCGGTTGTGCGAACGAGGTGTTCGCTACGTGCAGTTGTACTACGACGGCGGACAGCCCTGGGACACTCACAACAACCACAACGAACGGATGGTCACCCTGACCCGCAACGTCGATCGTCCGATCGCATCGCTACTGGCCGACCTGAAACAGCGAGGACTGCTCGAGGACACTCTTGTGGTCTGGGGAGGCGAGTTTGGTCGGACACCGGTTTCGGAAAACGGCAACGGCCGCGACCACAATCACCACGGCTTCACGATGTGGATGGCCGGGGGAGGCGTGCGGGGCGGAATGACCTACGGAGAAACCGACGACTTCGGTTTCAAGGCCGTCACCGACACCATGCACATCCACGACGTGCACGCCACGATGCTGCACCTGCTGGGAATCGACCACACCCGGCTGACCTACCGCTACGCCGGCCGTGACTTCCGGCTGACAGATGTCCATGGCCGAGTTGTCAATGAGATCCTCGCCTGACTGGAGATGCGGGGGTGGAGGTCCCTCGGGGATGCTTGCCTTGGGTGCTCGAGGTTAGAATCGACCTCATGAGTCGCCTGGTCGTCGTGCTGAGCCTGTTGCTGTTCACGCCCCCACTGCGCGCCGCGGGACCGCAGTTCATTTCCGATATCCGCCCCCTGCTGCAAAAACACTGCAACCGATGCCACGGGGCAGGAAAACAGGAAAGTGGCCTGAGGCTGGATCGGCGGAGGTCGCTGCTGGCCGGAGGTGACTCGGGACTGCCCGCAATCCGGCCCGGTCAGCCCGCCGCCAGCGAGCTGATCAAACGCATCACCAGCCGTGACCCCGATGTGAGGATGCCCCCAAAGGGACCCCGGCTCGACGACCGCTCCGTGAGACTGATTTCCGAGTGGATCCGCCTGGGCGGCGTGATGCCCGACGACGCCGACGACCCGAGGTCGCACTGGTCGTTTCAGCCTCTCAAACATGTGCCTCCGCCCAGGCTCACAGCTGACCACGCCAGGCTCGCACGATCGCCGATCGACCAGTTCATTATCTCTCGGCTGCGGGCCAACCGCCTCGAACTCTCGGAACCGACCGACCGTCGCAGGCTGCTGCGACGGGCTTCACTGGTCATCATCGGACTGCCTCCAACTCCCCAACAGGCCCGGATCTTCCAGGACGACCGACAACCCGGGGCCTGGGAACGAGCCGTCGACAGGTTGCTGGCCAACCCGCACTACGGAGAACGCTGGGCCGGTCACTGGCTCGACGTGGTCCGCTTCGCCGAGACGACCGGGTACGAGACCAATACGAGAATCGGCAACGCCTGGTACTACCGCGACTATGTCATCAGAGCTCTCAACGACGATCGACCCTACGACCGCTTCGTCTTCGACCAGCTCGCCGGAGACACCTCGGGCCAGGACGCCGCCACGGGATTCCTGGTCGCCGGACCCCGCGACACGGTCAAGAGCCCCGACGAACGCCTGACACGGCAGCAGCGGCAGGACGAACTCGACGAGGTGATCACGGCAACCGGTTCGGTGTTCCTGGGTCTGACAATCGGGTGCGCAAGATGTCACAGCCACAAGTTCGACCCCATCCCACAGGCCGACTACTACGCCGTGCAAGCCGTTTTTTCCGGGCTCCGCTATGGCGATCGACGGATCCGTGGCGAGGAAAATGACCGCTGGCAGGCTCGATTGCCGGCAGTCCGCAAACAACTGAAAGAACTCGAGGCACGGCGAGAAGCCCTGAGGAAAGAATTGCGGCTGCGCGAAGCGGTCGACTTTCGGGAGACCACCGAGACGTTTGCCGCGGTCAACTCGAGAGTCTTGCGACTGGCCATTCACGCCACCAACGACGGTGGAGCCCCGAAACTCGACGACCTGGAAGCCTGGACACCGGCGACAACGAGGCGCAAATCGCAGAACGTGGCCTTGGCCGAACTGGGTACGGTGGCCGATTCTTCAAGCTTCGCCATGGCCAACCAGTCGCGGCTGGCAGAGAACCTGATCGACGGATCCCGCAAGCTGAACTTCTTCTGGCAGGCCGCGCGATCGGGACCCGCCTGGGTCACACTCACCTTCGCCAAGCCTGTGACCATCAACCGCGTCGTGCTGAAACCCATGGGAGGCTCGGCGCCGGTCGATTACGACCTCCAGGTCCCCGACGGTCCCGGTGCCTGGCGATCGGTGGCCCACTCGCGAAACCGGACCATCCACCCCGGCGACCGACGTGCCGCGAAGACCATCCGGCTGCAGGACGCCCCCCCCGCAGCAGTCTCACGTCTCCGCAGTCTCGCCGGCCGCGTCGCGTCGACCCAGGCCGAACTCAATCGGCTCGCCGCCGGTCCCCAGGGATTCCTCGGCTCGTTCCAGCCCCCCCAGGCCACCTTTCGGCTCAGACGGGGAGACGTGATGCAACGACTCGAGCCGATTGCCCCAGGCACCCCAGGCCTGCTCGGATCACTCGATCTGGACGCCACCGCGACCGATACCACCCGCCGGGTGGCCCTGGCCCGGTCGATCACCAGCCCCGAGAACCCCCTGGCACCGCGAGTGATCGTCAACCGGATCTGGCAGCACCACTTCGGCACCGGGCTGGTCGACACACCCTCGGACCTCGGCCGCAACGGCACCCGACCCTCTCACCCCAACCTGCTCGACTGGCTGGCCCGGGACCTGGTGCAGCACGGCTGGTCTCTGAAACATGTGCACCGCCGCATCCTGCTCTCGGCCACCTTCTGCCAGTCGTCAACTCCACGGGCCAGGCCGCTGAGCCGGGACGCCGATTCGAGGCTGTTGTGGCGGTTCCCGCCCCGGCGGCTCTCGGCCGAAGCGCTCCGCGACTCGATCCTCGCAGCCAGCGGGCGACTCAACGACCAGATGCACGGCCAGGGCTTCGACTTCTACGACGTGCCCGAGAGCACCTTCGGAGACTACGTGCCGAAGGAGGAATTCGAAGCGGTCGGCTGGCGGCGGATGGTCTACGGGACTCGGATTCGGTTGATGAGACCGGGGATCTTCGGAGCCTTTGATTGCCCCGACGCAGGCCAGATGGCACCAAAGCGGTCACGCTCGACGACACCCATCCAGTCACTCGGCCTGTTCAACAGCCGCTTCGTCAACCGGCAGGCCGAGTTCCTGGCACAGCGAGCCCGGAAGGCGGTCGGAGAAGACGTTGGGCGACAGGTCCAGGCCATGGTCGGCTGGACGCTGGGACGTCGGCCCGAGCCCGAAGAACACTCGGTGCTGCTTGGCCTGGCCCGCGAGTTCGGCGTCGAGCAGGTGGGTCGCGTGCTGATGAATTCCAACGAGTTCGTGTTCCTGGAGTGACCTCACCAGTGCCTTCTCCTCTCGCTTCATCCCAGGCCCTGTCGCTGCTGGATCGTCGTCGCTTCTTCGGCGACACGACGCGAGGCCTGGGCGCGATGGCGCTGGCCGGACTGCTTGACGCTGAGGGTCGGCTGGGCGCAGCACCGGTGAGCAACTCCACCCAGACCACCCGGCCGGCGGCGGCCCGCAGCGGGCATCATGCCGCACGAGCCAGGAACGTGATCGTGGTCTTCTGTGCCGGAGCGTTCAGCCAGGTCGATTCGTTCGACTACAAGCCCGAATTGATCAGGCGAGACGGCCAGCCACTGCCGGGCAACGAACGGCTGGTCACCTTCCAGGGCGAAAATGGCAACCTGCAGCGACCGCTGTGGACGTTTCGGCCACGAGGCGAGTGCGGCAAGATGGTCTCGGACATGGTCCCGCACATCGGAAACCTCTCGGACCAGATCTGCTACCTGCACTCGCTGACGACCAAGACCAACACGCACGGGCCCGGCGAAAACGTGATGTCGACCGGGTTTGTGCCCGATGGGTTCCCCAGCATCGGGGCCTGGTCCAGCTATGCGCTGGGCAGCGAGAGCCAGGACCTGCCCTCGTTCGTCGCAATCGAGGACCCTCGAGGCAACCCGCAGGCGGGGCCGAACAACTGGACCTGCGGATTCCTGCCCGCCGGGTTCCAGGGCACACCGTTCAGCACGACCAAGCCGATCCGATACCTCAAGCGGCCCAACGGAGTCTCAGCCGGTAAGGACCTCGCCGCGCGAGAAGCACTCGGACGACTCAACCGACGCTACGCCGAGCGGTTTCCCGGAGACAGCGAGCTGGTGGCTCGGGTGGCGAGCTACGAGCTGGCTGCCAGGATGCAGCTTTCGGTGCCGAAAGTGACCGACCTGCGATCCGAGACTCCCGAGACCCTGGCGCTGTACGGAGCCGACGACACGCAGAACACCATCAAGGCCCAGTTCGCCCGCAACTGCATCCTGGCCCGACGCCTCGTCGAGCAGGGCGTGCGGTTTGTCCAGCTCTTCAACGGCGCCTACGCCTCCGGAGGACGCCTGAACTGGGACGGACACAACAAGCTCAAGCCCCAGTACGATCACCACTCGGAAATTCTCGATCAACCGGTCGCAGGCCTGTTGATCGACCTGGCCCGACGCGGGATGCTCGAGGACACCGTGCTGGTCTTCTGCACCGAGTTCGGTCGGCTACCGATGTTTCAGCGAGGAACGCTGGGCCGAGACCACAACCCGCGAGGCTTCACCTGCTGGCTGGCCGGAGCAGGGGTCAAGGCACCGTTCAGCTACGGGGCAACCGACGAATTCAGCTTCGCCGCTTCCGAAAATGTGACCACCGTCCACGACTTCCACGCCACGATCCTGCACCTGCTCGGGCTCGATCACCAACAACTCACCTTCTACCACAACGGCCTCGAACGCCGGCTGACCGACGTACACGGCAACGTCCTCACCAAAATCCTCACCTGAAACTCAGGGACTGGCTCTCGTCCGCCCCCGGCGGACAGGTGCCTGTCCCCACCCGCCAGCACACCCGCCAGCACACCCGTCACCCCCCACCCCCCGTCATCCCT
>Ga0310125_10002095_pt1 | contig 10345 bp, 9 predicted proteins | sample CB11b_Tmax_Bot8__FD_203508 | JGI IMG/M metagenome (GOLD analysis project Ga0310125, IMG submission 203508) | Marine microbial communities from Western Arctic Ocean, Canada - CB11b_Tmax_Bot8 | ecosystem: Environmental > Aquatic > Marine > Oceanic | place: Canada: Western Arctic Ocean | collected... | reverse complement strand
ATCCGGCAAGTGCGTCCCAGTCTCACCAACAATTACGTCCTCGTTCTGGTCGTTACCACCGTCGGCCAAGGCAAGCGTCTGCTCCTGCGGTTTAACAACACCTGGAGTGTTCAAAACAACACCGCCACTTTGCGCGTTAAGTATAGCCAACGGGTGTCCTTTATGTCAAGGATTCTTAACGTTTGTCGGCACCGTGCGTTGTGGTTCAATCTCCTTCTCAAGCAACCACAACTTCATGTCCAGCACCATGGATCATGCCGGCGACGGGGACAAGCTGCCAACCAACAATCTGGAATTGCCAATGATCCCGCAAGCGACAGCTGCCGTTGCAGCGAGCTGCCAGCGGGCCCACACACAACAGCGGCGGAAACATCTCTGGTAACATTTGCTCACCGCCTGGCTCGCCTTGATGGTTTAGGTGTACCTACCTCGCTGGTCATACTGCAAGCTTGGACAGCCGATTAAAGCTATAAAACGTGGTTCTAACAGTAACAACACGCGAACAAAAATCGATCGTTGGAAAAAATCGAAAAGACTCCTACCCGACCGGCAAAAAAATCGGATACAATTCCAGCTGATCCCTCGACTTGGCCAATTACCCAGCAACGGAAAGTCTTCAACATGTCGAAACAACAGAATTACAATCGCCGCGACTTCATTCATAACTCGGGACAAGGCATCGCCGGATTGGGTATTGCCGGACTGGCTGCCTCGTCAACGCTTAACACACCGCGAGCCGCCGTCGCCGGAGCCAATGACCGTTTACGCGTGGCACTGGTCGGCTGTGGTGGCCGCGGTCCCCAAGTTGCCGGGCTGTTCGATCAGCGCCAGGACGTGGATCTGGTATGCATTGCCGACTGTCACAGCAACCGCCTGGAGGCCGTGGCCAAAAAATTTCCGCGGGCCAAAACGGCACGTGGCATCCGCGAGGTTCTGGATGACAAATCGATTGATGCCATCATCAATGCGACTCCCGTTCATTGGCACGCCCCCGGTGCAATCGCTGCCTGCGAAGCGGGTAAGCACGTGTATGTCGAAAAGCCATGTTCCCACAACTTCCGCGAAGGAAGATTGCTCGTCGAAGCGGCCCGCCGTAATCAGCGGGTCGTCCAACATGGAACACAAGTCAGCAGCACGTCGACAATCCGGGCCGGTATCCAATTGCTGCGCGAAGGCATGATCGGCGACGTTGTCGAGGCCGTGGCCTGGAACATTCAACGCCGGGCTGGCCAGGGCCGGGGAAAACCGACCCACCCGCCAGCAGGCCTCGACTACGATCGTTGGCTGGGGCCCGTTCCCGAAATCCCCTATCATGATGCCTTTTTGTCGGGATGGAACTGGCAACGAGAATTTGGCACCGGCGAAATTGGAAATGACGGCATTCACGATATCGAGTACGCGCGCAGCGGCCTGGGTGTCGAACAACATCCAACCGCCATTTCTGCAATTGGCGGCCGGTACATCTTTCAGAACGGCGCCCATTTTCCAGATACCCAGTATGTTGCTTTCGAGTATGACGCTGAAGGCAGTGGGCATCGCAAAGTACTACGCTACGAACAGCGACTGTGGTCGACCAACTATCCCTACAATTGTGATAGCGGCGTCGAATACTTCGGTACCAAAGGGAAATTATTTCTGAGTCGGCGCGGCAAACTCCAGGTCTTTTTGGATCGTAATCAGCGCCACGCTGTCGACGTTCCGCTGGAAGCGCAAAACACGGAAAGCCATATCGAGGATTTTGTTGATGCGATTCGCAATCAACGTCGGGCTAATGCGGACGCAGAAATGGCTCATCTGACCGCTGGCTTGTGTCACCTGGGAAATATCGCTACCTGCCTGGGACGTTCTCTCAAGTTCGATCCAGAACAGGAACTTTGCCTGAATGATGATGAGGCCAATCGTCTGTTATCCCGCGAGTACCGCCCGAACCACTGGGCATCACTAGCGTAATCCAACGATTTGCTTCAGCAGCTCAACGAGTCAATGGCTCGCTCGATCGGTACGAAGTTCGTGTCGTGTTTCCGGTCGGCCACGTTTTAAGAAAATGCGATGCGCGTACCGATGCCCTTACTCGTCGCCTGATCGTAAATCGCACGGACGACCGTCGTATCCTGGATGCCAATTCCAACACCGTCATACATCGTAATTTGTTGTTGATCAGTGCGACCTGGCCCAGCGAACCCTGATAACAGTCGTTGTTCAAAAGGCCCTGCTCGACAGCCTGGCTGACTTCGCCGCGCTGCAGCGCGTGCTCAACAACATCCGCGTAAATCCGGCATTTCGGTAATAAGGACATTTCACATTCAATCTTTTCGGGCAGGTCGGTGCCCATGCAACACAGGTGCGTACCTGCTTGAATCCAATCGGCTTCAACAATCGGAGTTCGACTGTTGGTGGCCGTCACCACCACGTCCGCATCACAACACGCATCACGGACCTCGGCCACTTCGACAAGCCTGCCGATCGCATCCGACAACTCCCCGGCAACCTGATCAGCTGCCTGCGGGATCCGATCACAAACCAAGATTCTCTGGAAATCACGTACACTGCTAACCGCCCGAATGCATTGCCGTCCCAACTGTCCGGCGCCAATGACGGTCAATGTTTTAGCCGTCTCACGAGCCAAATATTTGGCACTCACGGCTGCCGCCGCCGCCGTGCGATACATTGTCGGCAGCATTCCATCACAAATCATCATCAGCTCGCCCGTCTCGGGACAGAAAGCCGTGATCCAGCTATTGGTGGTCGGCAGTCCCCGGCTGGAATTGTTCGACCGCTCCTGGCCCAATTTCATGGAAAGCAAGTCGGTTGCTTTGGTATAGCCGGTGATGCAGGCTGCGATTCCCATCTCTGCTGGCAGCATGTAGATGGCCTTGGGAGGCAGAAAATCCTGGCCCTTTTCGAATTCACCCATCGCGTTCTCGATGGCAGAAATCGTGGCCACAATATCGACTTCCGCGCTGATTTCCTGACGCGTCAGAATGGTTGTTTCTCGAACCATGGAATCATCCTTTCGAATGCCGTTTCGATTTGGTCCATTGCTGTGGCGTAGCTGATTCGTAAGGCATTATTACACGATTGGCCGAATGCTCCACCAGGAACCGTACAGACCTGAACCTCTCGCAACATCCGCCTGGCTACATCAAAACTATCGGTCCCTTGTGGCATCGACGGCATCATAAAAAACGCCCCGCCCGGCGTGTAGCCAGTCAGATGGGGTGTGGCCGATACAAGTTCGACCACGCGGTCACGCCGCTGTCGATAGGCCTTCACCATCGCCGCCACACAACTCTGGTCGCTCTCCAGCGCCGCCAAAGCGGCCCACTGAGTCGGTGTATTTTCCGCCGTGCTCATGTACAGATGATAACGCTGCAAGGTGACAATATTGTCTTCACTGGAAATCGCCCAACCCAGCCGCAGACCGCCCATCGAGTAAGTTTTTGAAAAGCTACTGCTCATGACCAGGTGATCCAGGGACGGCGCACAACTCAAGGCGCTCGCATAAGGATCGTCAAGAATCAGCCGGTCGTACACTTCATCACTGATCACGGCTATCCCACGCCGTGCCGCCTCGTGACAAATCAACTCGACCGTCTCTTTCGGATAAATGGTACCCGTGGGATTACCTGGTGAGTTAAGCATGATCGCACACGTCTTATCACTCATCGCATCGATCACTTCCTGGGGATCCACCTGGTAGCCATTCTCGGCGTACGTGATGATCGTGCGCGGCACTGCCCCTGCCAGGCCGATGATGTGGCCCAGGACAAACACGGGTTCGATGAGGATCACTTCCTGGCCTGGCTGAACGGCCGCCGTGAGTGCCATGAACATCGCCTGGCAACAACCGGTTGTGATCAATACATTCCCTTCGCTTAAGCTCAGCCCATATTGACCGTTATAGAAATTCGCCACTGCCTGTCGCAACGCAGGCAGTCCCGCATCCAATTCATAGCGCGTGTTCCCTTCGCGCAGGGCCTGGACGTGTGCTTCAACAATGTGTTGTGGCGTCGGAAAATCGGGTTGCCCGATCGACAAATGTACAACATCCTCCATTTCGGCAGCCATGTTGAGCATCTCACGAATCGGCGAAAAGGGCAGAGCTGCCAGGGACGGATGCCAATTGATACCACGATTCATCGAGAACGACCCTTTTGGAACCTGGAATGCATTACGCAACTATCTTAAATCATACGATGGATTCCAAGTCCCGGCATCCCTGGCCAACGCCAGGCGAGTTTAACAACAGGAACCAACCAAGTGGCCTGCTGATTGGACCGGCTATCCGGGCGTTTCGGCCTGCAGATCCCAACCTGCCATTGTTTTCAACCGGGTAGCCTCCATCTTAATCGCCGGCTGTCCTGACTTGACCCGTCGTTTGACTTCATCTTTATGGCCCAACCGGGATGCGCCACGAACCCTTTCTATGCCGTCCCAGAAAAATAACTCCTCGACGCCCTCATCATATAGCCGGCTGGCCAGCTCTCGATAATTCTCTGGCGAAAGCGAGCGTGGCATCAAATTGGGTGCCAAACGGCAAGCGGTTCCCTGGACTAACGACAAAAAATACGCAATGTCTTCCGCCTTCTCCCATGCCGGCGCGAAACTGTTCAGCCGCACCGAGGAAGAATAAGGAATGATGGTGTCGACCAGACCTTCTTGAATCCACGTTGCCAAATCCATTCCGTGCAGTAAATTCTCTTCCTCGCGAAACACAACTGCCGAAACAGCCAGCCGTTTTTTGCCTGGCTGTTCACTCGCCACCGCGTCCATTTCCTGTCGTAGCTCGCGCATGAAATCGGTCAGCACATGGGACCGGTAGGCGAGCCAATCCGGATCGTGTTCGTCCAACTCACGAGGATCCTTGCCAAACTGGCTGCGAAATCCCTCGAGCAGTGGCGGTTCATAAGCCACCAGTGGCGGACGACGATTGTAGAGCAGACAAACGCCATCGATTGGATAATTCGCCATCTCGCGAAACATCGACAATACGTAGCGGCGCACCTCTGGATACGCATACGAGATCCTTGGCATTGGCTGGCCGTCCTTTGAAACACAAAGCAGTTCGCGATGCTGGCGAAAAAATGTGCCGCGGAGTTCATCGTGTGGCGGCGGATAAACAAAACCGGATGTCCGATAACTGGCATGTAATTCCAAGCCGATCTCGTGAGCAAATTCAGCAGCAATACGTAACGGATCGTTACCTCTCTGGCGATAAGCCATCCAGGTCTCCGCTAACTCACGGTCGAATGTGCGGGGAAAGGCAGGCTCCGCTTGACCAGTCGATTGACAGGACAATGGATGATCGTAGGTTTCGGCAATCCTGGAAAAATACAATGCCTGATCACCACCTCCCGCCTCCCAATAAATACGGGCCACGTCCGTATTGCGTAACGGTTCCAAATAATTCTGCAGATACTGTTTTGAACCGGTCAAATTAGTGAAGTGCGCGTCGGTGTGAACAAACAAACGTTTTGTATCTTGGCGGTGGCGATCGGCCTGTAGCGTGCGGACCTGGTCATTATTAAGGGGTATCAATTTGATATACGCCACCCACGCATGTTGCACGACAGGTTCAAGAATCTGGCGAAACATCACCCCTTGTCCGGTCAGATCGGCGGTCTTCCAATAAACGTCGTCGATCCAATTCTCGGCGTGGTCCAAGTCACCAGCACGACCGGTGATCGTTGTGAACGCAAGGTCGCCAGTCAGTTTGACCTGAACCTGCTTGCTTTCCTCAAACGGCTTTCGATAAATACCAATATAAATCTGGTACCAGTGATCACGATCGAGGGGGTAAGTTACCATGGGAGATCGGCTCTCTTGGGTCGCAACAAGCATCGTCCCGGAAAAGTTCTCCGCACCGTAAGCAAGTTTCCGCCAGGTGTCCCGCTGGATATGGCGCGACAGTAGATCGGACGGTTGACATCGATCGAGATCGGTCAGATAAATTGGCCGGCTGGCTGGAACCGACCGTTTCCTGTCTTCCGCATGAAGTTGTACCATGGGGCTGGCCACGATCGCAGTTGCCCCACTGGCGGCAAGGAACTGGCGACGGGGTATTCGTCGAATTGTCATAACAGCGGAATCCTTGTCAAATAGGGTCTGCAAGTCAAAGGCTGCCTTTTTTCCGAACGTTTGCAAAACGAAGCGACGTGCCACTACCCGACATTCGCCAGAAATGTGCCACTGCGTCCCTGGGAAACCACCCGCATTGCAGATCCCAGCATCACTTACTTTGAAAAGTGCGTTCGTGACCATGAGAAGGAATGGAAACGGTGTAACTCTTACCCGTAGGGTCGACCGAAAGTCGAATGTAATTGCCCTTGCACGTCTTCTGTTGATCATGATTGGCAATGTATTCGTCTGCCACGTTATTGACCACTCCATCGGGCCGCAAGTTCTTGTGCACCTGATAGATTGCTTGCAATGATTTCGTTTCCTTAAGGTTGGTGAACACTTCGGGCATACAGCCTTTGGTCGCACCGTTATTCATGACCGCAACAGTTGGTCGAAGCGATTTCAAAATCACCGGATTATTACTGCTATCAAGGCCATGATGGGTCACCTGGTAGACGTCAACGATCCCTACGGGATTACTGGGACAGACCAAACGAAATTCCTGGTTCCAAGTCAAATCTCCCCCGTCAAAAAATTCGAACGGTCCAAACTTGAGCAACATCACAACACTACGGGCGTTATCCGAACCGTCTCGATCTTTCGATTGATGCTGGGCGCAAAGACTCTGATTGGCCTCACCCTGCTGTACAAACTCTTTGCGCGTCCCCAGACAAACCAGTGAAACATCGACCGTGTTGTCCCGGTGCGACTGCTTCAGCGAAATGGGATCTCCCGGATCAATGACCTGCCGCTGATCGCACTTCAATTCCAGGTAGGACTTCTCCGGTGGCGATTCGGGCATGTCGTCGGTAAGTCCGTTGTCGTAGAGCGTTTTGATCGGAATCATTTTTGACAGCGTCGCAGCGCCCCCGTAGTGGTCTCCATGGTAGTGGGTGATGATCAAATGATTGATCTGACGAAGCCCTGCCTGACGTAACAACACTTGCACGATCCGATCCGGATCACGAATGCTTGGGTTCCCGGTATCGATCAACACGGATTCGCCACCTGGAGTAATGATCAACGTCGCCGCTCCCCCCTCAACGTCAACCCAATAAATGTCCAGGCGACCGTCGGTGGGACCGCCCTCGACAGCCGATGCCAACAACCAACTCACGAGACACAAAACAACGAACGATCGACAAACGGGCCTGGTCATCATTGTCCGATCCTATCACCAAAGAAATTGAAACCACCGTTGAAAATAATACGGTTCGAAACACAACCGTCGAGGACCCTGCATGCCTGAACACCCGGGGACATCCAGTGTCTCTTCAGTTGACACCATGGTGACACCAAAAATCACGTGCCGCAATCCCCTTCTGGCATTCACGCAGCAGAACCCTGCTGCGATCACTGCGGACGATTCTCCGTACTTTCCGCTGCGGCCGGCAGCGTACTTTATTGGGCGCCAACTAGCGCCAGATCGTGGGGCCTCAGCCAGGTGAGAAGAGGCCCGTTGCCGGGGCACATCGCAGCAGATCTTGAGCGCTCCACTCCAAAATCACCCGCCGCGAAGGCTGTGGAGCTTGTGGCCGAACCAGCGAAGAATCCAACATGCTTCTCTGCGGAATCGACAATGAATGGATTGGGTCTGGCCAAGGGGATGTACGACCTTCGGCCTGAATTGTTAAGTTGGCGGATGTTGAGGCATGCAATGCCTGCCGCGCGTACCAACTTTCCCCCTGGGCATTGCGCTGGTCCAACGATTCAGCAGTCGTCAGCGCGGCACGAACTGGCGGCGATGAAACAGCCGATTCTGCACTTTGACCACGATAGATCCAATTCGACCGATCCGTTTGAGTCGGGTCATTGGACGCCAATTGCACGCCGTCGCGAACCGAACCGTTGAGTCGGGGACATCCTCGACGAACCCAGTCAAGCCAAGTGACCTGAAGATCCGAAAGGTCACGGAAACCGTAAAACGAACGAGTCGCGGCCGGCCAATTCCTGGTCTTCAAGCCCTCACCAACGTAGTCAACAAATTTACGTTTTCCACCCTGGCCAATCAGATAGCGTGCCAGGGAATAACCTTGTGAATAAAGCGGCATGATATCCCGGGGATATTCCTTCATCGCAAACATGTCGTTAAACGCAATGCCTCTCCCGGTCGTTAAGAATTGAGTCAACATGTGGTCTTGTTTTTTCTTTTCACTAACATGTTCAACGGTCGTACAGGCGCCCTCATCGGCCCACCGTGGCAAGGGACGGCCGAAATGAGTAGCAAAAATTGTATGGGTCACCTCGTGGGGAAGCACACTGTCCAAAATCCGCTGGCGTGACCCTTGAATGGTCATTTGCCAGCCGAAGGGCCGCCCCTGTTGGAACATGAAACTTGTCGCTCCGCCCGCACCGTGATGAGGAGACACGTTGGCGGAAACCGGACAAGGTTGTTGCCAGCGTGGCAATTCCCGCCCCAGCCATTGGATGGCGAGGTCGCGCCGAAATCGCTCGGCGGTCGCGCCAATTTCACGCGCCAACTGCGGCGAAGGTGCATTGATGATGAAGTTGGACGTCCGATAACCAGCGCCAAGTGACATGAGAGCGGCCGCCACAAAGGCAAACCGCGCGTAGCTAGCATCCATGCGAACTTCCGTGGACAAAAAGGTTGCGGGTTGGGTCAGTCACATCCTGTGACCGTTTTGCCGTCTCTCCGGCGACTGGGTCAATTAGAAACTCAACGGGGTCAATTAGAAACTCAACGGGGTCAATTAGAAACTCAACGGGGTCAATTAGAAACTCAACGGGGTCAATTAGAAACTGGATCTTCAAGTTCAAGCAGCCTAACCGATCACCGATCCATTTAGCTATAGCGAATTACCAGGAATACCTCGGCGGACAGCCGATATCTACGAGCGCAACACCAGAAGGTTCATTCTGCGGCCAGATTCACCTGGTTGGCGTATTACCGGCCAGCTAGCAGCGACAGCCCTTATAGCGACCTGGCTGCTTTCCAACCCGGCTTTAAAATTTTCACGGAAATCTGAAATTCTATTCGCAGTGGTTCTTGTCGTGGGTAATTCCACGGATCAACTTCTCAACGACCGGACGATTCGCCGGCGGAAATTCAAATTCAGACAGACGTTCCCGCGGCATCCACTCAAAGGGCGGCGAAGGCAACGACGATGTCGGCTGAAGACGACATCGAAAGAAGTGCAAGTGCAGATCACCATGCTGGTAAGCATACACGAACTCTTCCAGCAAACCGATCACCTCGACCAATAATCCGGTTTCCTCGCGGCATTCCCGCATGGCCGCAGCGGCCGGCGATTCCTCTGGACGGACCTTACCACCTGGAAATTCCCAAAATCCAGCCAGGGGCTTCCCCGCCGGGCGCAACCCAATGAGCACCCGTCCTTCATGCTCAATGACTGCAATGGCGATCGGCGTAGCAAATTCAGCAGTCGGCATGAACCTCACACCTGCACAACCCGTTAACTGGTGTCAAACCTGATCCAACAACCGTCCCGGCGACCCCATGACGTTATACCCGGCATCGACGTGCATGATCTCACCCGTGATCCCCCGCGACATGTCCGACAACAGGAACGAACCGCTGGCACCCACCTCGTCATGGCTGATATTTCGTCCCAGTGGTGCCATACTTGCATAGAGCTTCAACATTTCATTGACCCCGGCCGCTGTTCCAGCCAACGTTTTCAAGGGGCCAGCACTCAACGCATTGACTCGAACACCTTGCGGCCCCATATCGAATGCCAGGTATTTGACAATCGAGTCCAATGCCGCCTTGCAAACTCCCATAACATTGTAACCGGGAACCGCCTTTTCACCGCCGAAGTAGGTCATCGTCAAAATTGACGCCTCCGAATTAAAAATCGGCCGCGCCGCGTTGGCTACCGCGATCAGACTGTAAGCGCTGATTTCCATTGCCATATTGAATCCGGCGCGACTGGTTTCTACCGTCTCACGATTCAAATCATCACGATCAGCAAAGGCAATCGAATGCAATAAAAAATCGATCTTCCCGAACGTCTCCTTGGCCACGGACATCACCTGCTGAATGTCGCTGTCCAATTGAACATTCATCGGAACCAGAAAGCGGGCCCCTTGGATTCCGTCAATGCATTTGGCCACGCGGCGCCGATTTTTTTGTTTGTCATCATCAGGGCGATCAGGGAGATGGGTAAAACCACACTCGCCTCCCTCTTGTAAAATCCGTTCGGCAATCGCCCAGGCAATCGAACGATCGTTGGCAACGCCCAAA
>Ga0310125_10002093_pt1 | contig 10346 bp, 7 predicted proteins | sample CB11b_Tmax_Bot8__FD_203508 | JGI IMG/M metagenome (GOLD analysis project Ga0310125, IMG submission 203508) | Marine microbial communities from Western Arctic Ocean, Canada - CB11b_Tmax_Bot8 | ecosystem: Environmental > Aquatic > Marine > Oceanic | place: Canada: Western Arctic Ocean | collected... | reverse complement strand
CCTTCCGCCGCGAGCGCTATGTATTCATAAACCTGGACGCCCACAAACGATGCACCGATCACGATTGTGGCAAGAAGCCAATTTTTCAGGCCTTGCTGGTCACCCTGCTGGATGGCTGCATACGCCTTTACCATCGTTACGCTAGAGCAGATCAGTAAGAACGTATTAAATGCTGTCAGGTTGATGTTCAGCACTTGCCCAGGCTCCGCAAACTGCTCGGGATGGGCAAAGCGAAGAATAACGTACGATCCGATGAGGCCTGTGAAGAACATCACCTCGGATAAGAGGAAGATCCACATGCCGAGCTTGAGGTTGTACACCTTCATTCCGGGCATTGGCACCCGGCCAGCAGTCATCGCTTGAGTGGTCATACCTCAGAATCCTTCCGGAGTCGGGGTAACGGGCTCGGGAATCAGTGCCTGAACGGGCGGCTTACTCGGCGGCGGCGTCGTCTGTGGGTAAAAGTCCGTCTCAGACTCAGGCGAGCTGTACTCGTACGGGCCCCGGTAAACGACAGGCATCTCAGGGAAATTCCCGTGTGGAGGTGGTGAGGGAACCGTCCATTCAAGCGTGTTCGAGTCCCAGGGATTGTTACCTGCCCTCTCTCCCTTGAACAGGCTCCAGAAGAAGTTAAAGGCATACACCGACTGAGCTGCCACCAATAGGAACACGCTGATCGAAATAAACTGGTTCATTGGCTGCAGCGGAGCCAAGTACTCGTACTGTGTGAAATCATAAATACGCCGCATCATGCCTTGCAGGCCAAGATTATGCATCGGCCAAAAGACCAGATTGTAGAGCACGATCGTGAGTCCAAAGTGCACCTTATTTAAGGTTTCATTCATCATCCGCCCGAACATCTTCGGGAACCAGAACGTGATACCTGCAAAAATCGCAAACAGGCTGCCGCCGAAAAGTACATAGTGGATGTGTGCGACAATGAAGTATGTGTCGTGGATATAAATATCCACGGGCGTCGAAGCCATGAAGATCCCCGAAAGACCTCCAATGATGAACATCGATACGAACGCGAGTGCGTACAACATTGGAGAATCGAGGTGAAGATCCCCTTTCCAGACCGTTGCCAACCAGTTGAACGTCTTGATTGCCGACGGCACCGCGATCGCCATCGTCGAGATCATGAAGGATGTACCCAAAAGTGGATTCATGCCGCTCATGAACATGTGGTGGCCCCACACAATCCATCCTAGGAACCCGATGCCGATGATTGCCAACACCATCGAGTGATATCCGAAAATGGGCTTCCGTGCGCGGTTGGAGAGAACCTCCGATGCGATTCCCATGGCCGGAAGAATTAAAATATAGACCTCCGGATGACCGAAGAACCAAAAGAGGTGCTGCCAAAGCAGTGGCTCACCACCGACTTCGGGGCGGAAGAACCCGGTCCCTAGTGTCTGATCGAAAAGCAGCATGATCAGTGCGCCAGCCAAAATAGGAATCGCCAACAGAATGAGGATGGCGGTGACAAAAAGCGCCCACGTAGCCAGCGGCATCCGGAACCAAGTCATTCCCGGCGCCCGCATATTAATCACGGTGGTGATGTAGTTCACCGCACCGACAAGTGATGAGAACCCAAGGATGGTGAGGCTAACCAACCAAAGCTGTTGGCCGAGATAGACCCCAGTCCATTCACCCGACGCACTCAATGGTGCGTATGATGTCCAACCCGCACCAGCCGCTCCACCTTCCACCGCAAAGCTCGCCAGCATCAGGATACCTGCAGGCACCGCGAGCCAGAAAGAGATCATGTTGAGCCGCGGAAACGCCATATCTTCAGCGCCAATTTGGAGCGGGATGAGGAGATTCCCGAATAACCCTACAAGCAATGGCATGATCGCAAAGAAAATCATGATCGTGCCATGCATGGTCACTAAAGAATTGTAGAACTCCGGAAGCATAATCGCCCCGTTCGGAGTTGGAGCCATCATCGCGTCCGGTAGTAGCATCCCACCAGGCATCGGCTCGCTCGGGTAACCCAACTGCCACCGCATCATCGTAGCAAGCAGGCCACCGATGACCAAGAAGAAGAGACTCACGAACAGGAACTGCTTCGCGATCATCTTGTGGTCGGTAGAGAAAATGTATTTTCGAATAAAGGGCAACTCGTGATGGTCGTGATGACCACCCTTGGCCGCATGTGCCATCTCTTGTTCGATCGTGCTCATCTCGTCTTCCGGTCAGAGCTGTTAATTGAGGTTATCGAGTTCATTTATGGCTGTTGTTGTTGGGCCTGGGAACTAGACCAGGCTTGGAAATCCGCAGCAGTATACACAGTCAGTGTGCCACCCATCGTCGTATGTCCAATTCCACACAATTCCGCACAGCCAATGGTATAATCACCGGGCTGGATGGCTTCAAACCAGACTGTAATGTCCTGCCCAGGTACAGCATCCTGCTTGATACGCATTTCTGGAAGGAAAAACGAGTGAAGAACGTCCTCCGAACGAAGTGTAATTACTACGGCCTCATCTACCGGAGCGTGCAATTCATTGAGCGTCTCGAAATCGTCGCTCGTCCCCAATGCACCGTCGGGGCCTGGATACGTCACAGTCCACTCAAACTGTTTGCCCGTCACAATGACCTCTAGACCCGCAGCTGGCACATCAACCTTAATGGTGTCCCAAACACCCTTGCTCACGGCGCCAATCCACAGGACGATCACGAGTGGGACCATCGTCCAAGCGATCTCCATCTTGGTACTTCCGTGATCGTACGTCGCCTTACGCCCTTCCTTGTGTCTATACTTGAAGATGAAATAGAAGAGCAGACCCTCGGTGATAAAGAACGTGATTCCGGTAATCCACAGGATCACCATGTAAATCCCATCAATGTCACCCGAGACGGTCGAAAAGCTCGGAGGTAGCATCCAACTCCAGTTCATTGATTTCTCCAGCGAGGGAGCTTAGGCCTGCCCTCTGGACAAGTCCTCGATGTTAGTGGTCCACCGCTTGGTGGCCGTCTGGGTGCAACAAGTCGATCGGCTCACCCATTGGTACCGGTGAACCAGCCATTGCTTCAGTAAACTCAAAAGAGATTTCCGCCGTTCCGCCAGTCGTAACCGTAACGTTACTGGTCATCGTACCGAGCTGTTCGTGCCATGCTTCTATCACGTAGTCACCCGGCGGCAGTCCATCAAGAGACACAGAGCCATCTGAACCAGAAACAGCAAAGTACGGGTGATCGACTACACCAATGTAGGAATTCATCCAACCGTGTACGTCACAACGCACCGGGACCATCACTTCGGCTACAGGGAATGACCGGTTTGTGTCCATGTTAACTGGCTGACTGACATTGAAGCCCCGATTTTCTGTTGGTGAAGCATTGATGTTATGCAAAAGGCCATCGCTGTTACGTAGTGTGATGTCCTGACCCACCTGCGCACCAAGTACATGTGGACGGTACACGCAGCCGTCCTGGTTTAGGACCGCTGCCGAAGTCGGCGTGGGAAAGCTAAGAGACTCCAAGCCTTCCTTTACATACACGAATACGTTGGCCAGCCCACCATTCTCACCACCGACAAAGCCTTCTTCTGTCGGAGTTGTCGAATGCTTCGCGGCGCAAGTGGCCTCAGAGCCCATGTTGATCTCAGCCATCATCGGGGCTGTACCAGAAAAAGTCACCATGCCAGCAACATTTCCAGCAGTCGCCGCGTCAACCGGTGACTCGGCGGGAGCAGCATCAGCAGCCCCAGCATCACCACCACCTCCATCGCCACCACCACAACCGGCAATGACGAACACGCTTACCAAGAGCGCGGTATTCCGCAGCTCACTAAATCTCTCAATCATGCTTCCTCCGTACCTACTTCGAGGTTCTCGTGTGTATCCAAGTCCCAATCAGCGCACCGAGCCCGGCGATCGCCAGAAGTCCCCCAATGATCGCCCACCAAAAGCCCAGGTCCGCATGGCCGGCTTCCCAGCCAGTTCTGCTGTTTTGATATGATCCGAATGCCATTCCAAGCCAGATTACACCCACTGCCATCCCCGCCAATTGCGTTCTTTTTACAGCTCTTTTCGCCCGTGCGGCAGCGTCTGGTTCCCGCCACATCCCGCTTCCCACCTGCGCTTGGCGCACAACAAGAAGGCCGAATAGGAGTGTAAGCGCTAGTGCTATTGGCGGCGCAACATAAACAGCAACCGGCGTCGGCTGCCCGAGAACTAAGAAATACCAAGTACTTACCGCCCCCTGGCTGCCACTTTCACCATTGTCACCATCCCATGCTTGGAACGCCATCGGTACTGCCTGACCAGCGGTCAACGCTAAATCTTCTTCACCCCCAGTATCAAGGGGTCTCACGAAAAGAACTTTCCACTGACCATCAGCATGTTGTGCAGTTGCGCGAACATGTTGTTCGGAATCTGGCTGTCTGGCCGCGGTGCCCATGCCTCGGGCAATGCTCTCAAAGGCTCCTGCTATATCGCTCTGCCAGGTCCAAGTGTAGGCAGGTCTTCGGGTATCCCCCTGCAAGAAATAAGGCCGCTCCTGACCTTCGGATAATTGCTGTGGAAACTGCACTACAAGTTGGTCAGCAGTACCTGAGCCAGTCGCTGCCCCCTCATCCTCCGAACCCATCGTGGTTACAACCTGGCCACCGAAGTCGGTCCATAGTGTATCAGGGCTCTCGGATGGATCACCCCAACTCACGAGTAACGCTAACTCCCGACCATCGTGAACTGCCTGCACCCATACAGCATCTACCCGTGGGTTGAACCAGCGCGGCTGGACGACAATCTGACCAGCCAGCGGCACATAAAAACGTTCGGCTTCTTCCCAGATAACATCTTCGACCGTTTGAGGAAGAGGTGTATCGGTCAGAAGCTGCGCGGTAACGACCTCCTCTACACTAGGTTCTTCCTCAGGTGAAAGGCTGCGAACGTAGTGCGCGAGACTCCAAAGATCCTCATTCGTGATTACCCCTGCATCTACGATGTCAGAAAAGGTCGCCATGGGCGTCCCATCTAGACCAGTTCTTAGGACTCGGTATATCTCTTCTACCTCGCCGCCTCCGTTGAATCTCCAGTTCTCAGTCAGGTCTGCTGCAAAAATCGGGAAGCCCGCGTCATCGTTAAGTGTTGGCGCAGATTCACCGTCACCCCGGCCTTGTTGACCGTGACAGCGCCAGCACTCAACCGATTGGTATACCTCCTCGCCCCGAGCGATAGCGTCTTCGCCTCCACTCGTAGCTCTACCGAAATCCAGTGGAGTAGGCGGGTCACCCTGAAAGAACCGGGAGAATGTCTTGAGGTAGTCAACCAAGGCGAGTCTCTCTGCTTCCGTAAGCACTTCTTCCCAACCAGGCATTGCCGTGCCGGGCATGCCTTCATTGATCACCTTGAGTATGTCCGCATCAGTCGGTAATTCGCCGGAGGACGTAGTCCTGACCTGGTAGAGGGCTAACGTGAAGTCCCTCGGCCTAGGAAGCATCGTATTGGCGGCGGGCCCTGCCCCAGCACCATCCTCGCCGTGGCACCCGGCACACCACTGATCGTATACCGCCTGCCCATCTACCTGGGCAATCAAGTCTCCAGGCACTACTAGTAGGCTCGCTCCTAACAGCAAAGCTCTCAGCACCACACGCTGTGGTGAAAAACGAAGCTTCTTACTCAAGCCGTTAGGGCTAGAACTCTGAAGCACACTCATCAGTGCTCCTCCCCTTCTACTTCCCACGTGCGCGGATCATGACCCGTCTGCTCGTAAAGGAAAATGATCACAGACCAAATCTCATCAGCAGTGAGAAAATTCTCCCATGCCGGCATTGCTGAATTCCAGGGTGCTCCTTCATTCGGCAACCCGGGACCACCCTTGGCTATCCTCCAGAAGACGAAGCTCTCCGTAAGCATCGCAATCGTCCCAGCATCCTGGAAACTGAGGGGTGCCGGGTTGAACGCCTGTGCGTAATGTCCGCGGCCTTGGAGTCCGTCTCCGTGACACGCCAAACAATTTTGGTAGTAGACTTGCTTACCTGTCTCATAGTGTTCTTCGAGTGAGCCTGCGGACCTCAAGGGGTTCTCAAGTCCATCAAGAACTATCTGTTCACCTTGGAACGTGATGCTTGAGGGAGGAGCCGGGTGAATTGCCCGAAAGCTCGGTGGAGCCGATATATCAGGCTGGGCACTGAAGTACGTCTGGGCTGCTACCAGAGCGGGAACGATGACAAAAAGAGCACCACGAGCGACCCGCCGATCTGGCTGAACCAAAATATCATGAATTGGCTGCTTGAACTCTGACCATCGCTGCTCATTATCACTGACCCAAAGCAGGATGCCAACGATCGCGATGACTAAGTACTCCAGAACTACCGTGTTCGGTACCGGGGCGCTGGGCATACCAAACAGTGGGGGTATGAGCGGGATCCCGACCTCGATTAAGGCATAGGCGAAGAAGAGAACAGCAGTCGCTTGCCTGAAAGGCGTATTGAGGAACCTCCCCATCACTGAGCTTATCAGACGGAATGGTGCACCTAGCAGCCGAAAGACAGACTTCAGAGCACCCATGTCCTAGCCTCCCTGTCCTGCTAAGAAGTCCACGAGCACCTCAAGCTGCCGTGCAGTCAGCATGTCAGCGAGGTTGGGTGGCATAGAGCCAGCCAAATGATCGAATCCTTCCGCAATCTCAGCTGCTGGATCAATGATACTACGTCGGATGCGATCCGTGGTGATGCGAGAGCCTATGCCATCGAATGTGGGCCCAAGCTCAGCTCCTTCACCTTCGAGCATATGGCACCCTAGGCAGAGATTGCCGCGCATAATATCGAGCGGATCATTTGAAGCCACCATCGGCCCACCTACAGGGGCTGCAGCATCAGCTTCCGCTGCTGTTGCAACATCGGAACCACTTACTGTGACCGCACCGCCCTGATCTTGGAGAAACGCAACAAGGGCCCAGATCTGAGCACCTGAAAGGACGCGCGCCTGAAACACCATTGGCTCGAAACCTTCCAAGACATAAGCAGTTGGATTCATCAGTGACTCGTGCAGGTATTCCTTACAGTCCTGTCCGCCCACCCGTGTCCCACATCGCTGCCCTATAGTTCCTTCACCGTTGTAATCAGTGACAAGATTTGGAGCTCTAGTTTCCAGTCCATGGCAGGTGATACATCCCCCTCCTCCGCTATAAAGCTCTGCCCCAGCCGCCACAAGTTCTGCCGGACTTACGTCTGCCGAAAAACTCAACTCCTCAGGCACCGCTGATTCTATCTGCGGAATCGCATTAGCTATCCATGTATAGATGGCAATAGTACCGATCATCACCCCAAGGATTTTGATATTCGTCATGCTATATCTCCTGGTCCCCGGCCACTGGAGCTGAACTCGCTGCTCCACCTCCCACACCCGAGATCACAGGTTTCTCAGCTAGGCCACCAACCCAAAAGATAAAGGCGACTAGGCTGAGAAAGATGAGTACACATACGGAAATCACGATTGATGCGTAACCGAGCGCCGGGGTAGCCGCGTCAACGCTTGTATCTCTCAGAACCTCAAACACATGCCAGTGTTGTCTAATTCCACTCCTGGCAAAGCCCATCAAGCCCATGAGCCAAGTAAAAGTCACCGCGAGGATAAAAAGAGCGTACTGGGAACGCTCTGGCATCTCTCCCCAGCGGATTTCTCCTCGCGATGTGGCCCCACGCATCATCAACATATCAATCACAACGACAAGAATGATCGCGGTAATCACTGCAAGCACCTGATAAACACTAAATCCGATGCGCACAATCGAAGGGACGAAGTACCCATACACTCCATAGAAAAGGACCACAGCGGCAGCAACGACAAAAAGAGCTCCCTGGATTGTGGTGCCCCTTTTCTCCCACGACACAACCGCCTTCTTGTTGGCTCTACGGTAGAGCAGGAATGACAGAAACGTCGTCAGAATCATAAAATTGACAGCAGTGTTCTTCGCGCTCATGACCCCGAGTACGCCCAAGAATGGGTGGAACTGCCCGCCCATGGCAGTAATCTCAGCCCGGTTCGCAATCATGTTGCGGGGGGTTGCCCAAACAGCCGCGCCAATCAGCAGAACGAGCAGCATCCATTTCGTGTACGGCATGAAGCGTTCCGCCCCAGGGATGCGGCCCATACCAATCCAGAGGTAGTAATTACCAGCGAGAAAGAGAACGGCAATCAAGAAGGCTTGTACCACCCAAAGCCAGCTCATGAACCCACCCATCATCGTGGTGCCCATCTGCTGGTTGAACTCGTAGATTTCTCGGCCAAGCCAGTAGCCAGCAAAGGGCAGTACGATGAGCGCGCTCATCGCGATGAAATTCCCGATATAGCCCATCCAGTCGTAGTGCGCTCGCTCCTCATCAGTTTTCGCTGAAAGGAAGCGGAAGGCAGCATAAGCCCCAACAATGGCACCCCCGAATACGACATTCGCGATCAATCGGTGGATATTGATTGGCATCCAGGTCGCATTCGCAAATGCACTCCAGAACTGCACCATTCCTGGAGCCGTATCCGGGGTGACCTCGGCGGGCGGACTCATCATGTATGTGAGCCAGGAATTGGCGATCAGCATCACCGCCGTACCCCAGAGGTTGAGAAGGATACCTAGGCCCCAATGGCCCCATTTGGCCCGACCCTTCTTCCACCGATCCCAACCGTAGTAGTAGAGGTAAAGCGTGAACGACTCGAAGAAGAAGATCCCCACGTACACCCACATGGACGGCGCAAAGATCTCCGACAGATAGCCCCATAGCCCGGGATAAAGTGTGATCAGCCCGAAGACCAGGATCGCACCCCAAATTGCCGTCGCCGAGTATGAAACCAGCAACAGCCGGGTGAACTCCTTCGCTAGCTTGTCGTATCGATCGTCAGAGCTAAAGATCCCGATCGCCTCAGCAACAACGGCGAACATCGGTACACCAAGCACGAATGCTGCGAAAAAGAGATGAAGCTGAGCCGCAATCCAGATGGCGGCCCGACTACCGATGATGGGGAAGTCACCATATTCCCGAGGTGTGTAGCCCTGTGCTGCCAAGGGTTCCATTGCAATCGCTAGTAATCCAATAGCCACCACAATTGCCACTGGCAAGCTAGCTTGCAGCCAGGACCATCGCCCACGACTACGCTTAAGCATCCGTCGTCTCCCCCTGCTCAGGGTCCTTCTCGCGGTCCCTTAAGAAAAAAGGCAGTCGCTTAGAGAAGTCCACGGGCATTTTTCGCCTCACCTCAGCCATCACCTCAAGATCAACCACGGTGTAGCCATGCCTACGAGCGAAATCTTCTACTCGCTGAGTTACCACGCCACGCACAAAACTAGGAGCCCGAGAGATCCGTTCTTCCGCCTCTGGTGTCCACACCATTTCCCTAGCAGCTGCTGCTCCATAAGTCACCTGCCGGCGGGGCTCCACAAAAGGACGGTCACCCGGCGGATCGTAAGCACAGGATTCATCGGGCCCAAGGGGGTCACCCGATTGAGCAAACGCTCGCGCTCGGCAGCCACCACAGATTCCGCGGTACTCGCACCGTCCACAACGCCCTGAGAGCTCGCCCCCGCGTAACGCTGCGAATAAAGACGACTCTCTCCAGATATCTCCGAATGACTCCTTCATCAGATCCCCAGCCACAGCAGGCATATAAGGACAAGGGGTCAGTTTGCCCTCGGGAGTAATCCTACAGTATTGGACGCCACATGGGCAGCGGGTAGCGTAGTTTAGTAAAGGGGATTCCTCGTCGGCCTCAACTATGTGCCTCATCAGCTGAGGTTGGCATTTTGAGCGGACCATCATTCGTCCGCGATTAGCCTGCTCTAGCTCTACCAGTTCGGCCAAAACCTCCTCGTTTTCTGAAGGCGAAAGACCTTCCATGCGTTCCCCTCGCCCGGTAGGAACCAGGAAATAGAGATTGAAGGACACCGCACCTTTTTCAGCAGCCCACTCTACGAGATCGGGAAGCTCGGAGCGATTCCCTTTAGTAAGGCTCGTCTGAACAATGAAATCGAGTTCCTGCTCACCTAGACGCGTTACCGCATCAAGTGTTGCGGATAAAGATCCTGCGCCATGTCGGAAGCGGTCGTGATAGGCTGGGTTCAATGAGTCGATGCTCACAGCGACACCCCGAACACCCGCCTCCTTAAGAGATTCAATTCGTTCATTGCTCAGGCCGGTGCCATTGGTACCGACCACTACTGTCGCGCCAGCCGACGACGCGTGATCTGCTATTTCTTCCAGATCATTACGTACCAGTGGCTCTCCTCCACTTAGGATCAAGAGCACAGCGGGGTTCACCGCAAGCACGTCATCCAACACGCGGTGGCACTCCTTCGTGGAAAGCTCGCTCTCCGCACTCTGCCAAGAGCCGGCAGATATATAGCAGTGT
>Ga0310125_10002092_pt1 | contig 10350 bp, 10 predicted proteins | sample CB11b_Tmax_Bot8__FD_203508 | JGI IMG/M metagenome (GOLD analysis project Ga0310125, IMG submission 203508) | Marine microbial communities from Western Arctic Ocean, Canada - CB11b_Tmax_Bot8 | ecosystem: Environmental > Aquatic > Marine > Oceanic | place: Canada: Western Arctic Ocean | collected... | reverse complement strand
TGAAATTACTTTAGCAGGCGACCTTTAGCAAGCAAGTCAAGATGGCAACGGCGGAATGAAGCCCATGCGATAGTGGCGTGCTGACAGCCTGTTTCTTTCTGCTGGGTTTTCTTCGATTACCTTGCCCGAACAACATCTTCTTCGTCTTCTATTGCCCATTGTCCTCCCGGAAAACATTGTGCTTTCTGCGCCGCAACGACTTACGCATCGCTTGATCGGGGGTTCCTGAGCCGATATGGCCCTGTTCATGAGCGCGATTTCTCACCCGTTGCGGTATCTCTTGACATTTCCGCGCGCCGCAGGGTTAAATTGTGTATAATATTCTCAAGTCGCGCTCGCCTCCGATCCCCTCGGGAACTGAGCTCGTCGCCGGTCCAGGCGTTGAACTGACCTGATGGGCGAGATCGAAATTGTCGATGATGGTCGCGAGCGCGGGTGGCACATTCCAGAGGATTCCGGCCGCCGCCACCAGCGGGATCCACGTCAAGCTTTGCCGATTCTTTGATCAGGTATGGTTTTTGGGGCTCAAACGAGCAAGGGGCACATGGGTAGGGGGGAAAGAGGCGTTCATAGGGGTTTTTATGCGCTGAACCGGTTGAGCAGGCAATGTGAATTCAGTCAAGAACGCCCGCAGGTTCACGGACACTATTGCCTCGCTCCGATGGTTCGATCTCCGGCGTGAACGATTGCATGATGGCAAGGAGCAGCGTAGTGTTGCTGGGATGAAGGCGAGCGATGCGTTGGAGACTCGCCCTCACGCCCTGCCAGCGATTCTGGGTGCCGTAGTGCTGCTGGGAATCGCGCTGATTCCTTTTGTAATGCCCCTGGGGACGGTGGAAAACCCGGGACCGGAATTCTACATGAAAGAACGGGAACGAATGGTCGCGAGGGACGTCGCGGCACGCGGCGTGACCAACGCGCTGGTTCTGCAGGCGATGGGTCGTGTGCCCCGGGAAGAATTCGTTCTTCCCCAATATCGACGATTCGCGTACCAGGACGGCGCCCTGCCGATCGATGCGCAGCAAACCATTTCGCAGCCGTACATGGTGGCAGCGATGACGGAGGCTTTAGACCCGCAGCCGGAGGATGTCGTCCTTGAAGTGGGGACCGGTTCCGGATACCAGGCCGCCATTCTGGCCGGAGTGGTGCGGCACGTGTACTCCGTTGAAATCATTGAGTCCTTGGCCCGGTCTGCCGAGACGACGTTGACGCGAATGGGCTACACGAATATCACCTTACGGACGGGAGACGGGTATCAAGGGTGGCCCGATCATGCTCCGTACGACGCGATCATCGTTACCGCCGCACCCGAGCATGTTCCGCAGCCGCTGGTCGACCAGTTGAAACCCGGCGGAAAGATGGTCATCCCGGTGGGAGAGCGCTGGCACACGCAGGTTTTGAAGGTCCTGGAAAAGGTGGCGGACGGCTCGATGCGTACGAACGAACTGATGGACGTGCGCTTTGTCCCGATGACGGGCGATCCCACCGAAATCGCGGTAGGCGACTGAGAAGCAACCATGCTTGAATGTTTCACATGAGGATCAGGGATGTTGATTTTCTAGTCTTGGGCAGCGGGCTGGCAGGCCTGACCGCGGCGTTGAGACTGTGCCCTCACGGCCGGGTATTGCTGGCCACCAAGAAGAGGGTGGATCAAAGCAACTCCGACTGGGCGCAAGGAGGAATTGCCTGCGTGGTAGATGCTTCCGACACCTTCGAGAGCCACGTACAGGACACCTTCGACGCCGGCGCCGGTCTTTGCTCGGAACCGGTAGTCCGGGCCATCGTGGAGGCCGGGCCGGATCGAATTCGCGATCTGGAGGCGTGGGGGGTGGCATTCGAAGCGGGCGAAAACGGATCGCGCTACGACCTGGGGACCGAAGGCGGACACAGCCGGCGGCGGGTCCTGCACGCCGGGGACATCACGGGGCACGAAGTCATCAACGCCCTGCTGAAGCAAGTGGAGGAATCGCCGGACATCGAAGTGCGGCCGAACTTCATGGCCATCGATTTGATCACCACCGGCTGGCTGGGTCTGAGCGGCATGAGCCGTGCGGTCGGCGCCTATTTCATGGATACCGAAAGCGGCGAGATCTCCGCTGTGCGTGCGCCCTGCACCGTGTTGGCCACCGGCGGGGCGGGCAAGGTGTACCTCTATACCACCAATCCCGACGTGGCCACCGGCGACGGCATCGCCATGGCGTGGCGCGCCGGGCTCCCCATCAAGAATATGGAATGCGTGCAGTTCCATCCCACCTGCCTCTTTCACCCGGAGAACAAGTCGTTTCTCATCAGCGAAGCGGTTCGGGGGGAGGGCGCGGTCCTGGTGAACGCTGCCGGCGAATCTTTCACGGAAAAGCATGATTCGCGAGGTTCGCTGGCGCCGCGCGATATCGTGGCGCGGGCCATCGACCATGAGATCAAGGAGCGGGGCGACCACTGCGTCTATCTCGACGTCACGCACCGGGAAAAGTCGTTTCTGACCCGCCGGTTTCCCAACATCTATTCCGAATGTTTAAAGTACGGAATCGACATCGCCGCCGACTTGATCCCCGTGGTCCCCGCCGCACATTACTTCTGCGGCGGAGTCGAGGCGGATGTGCATGGCCGGACGGCCCTGGAAGGGTTGTATGCGGTGGGCGAAGTGACCTGTACCGGACTGCACGGGGCCAACCGGTTGGCCAGCAATTCTCTCCTTGAAGCCACGGTATGCGCTTTTAACGCCACCGAAGAGATCCTGTCGCGCCGGGACGCAGAAGTTGCCCCAGCGGTGGAGATCCCGAACTGGGAATATGGCGACGCGGTGCGCAGTGACGAAGCCGTGGTGATAGAACACAACTGGAACGAGGTGCGGACCTGCATGTGGGACTACGTCGGTATCGTCCGCACCAACCGGCGGCTCGAGCGCGCCCTCAGTCGCATTCGCAATCTGCGCCGCGAAATCCTCGAATACTATCTCGACTACCTGGTCACGCCCGACGTGCTCGAACTTCGGAACCTGGCCGACGTGGCCGAGCTGGTGGTCCGCTGCTCGTATCTCCGCAAGGAAAGCCGCGGGTTGCACTACACACTGGATTACCCGGAGGCCGATAATCGCGAAATCGCCCGGGACTCCTGGATCCAGGACCCGCCCGGTGGGGGGATCGGGAAGTAATCAATGGTCATTGGTGGGAACAGCCCCGTTTTGAGACTTTCACCATTGGGACTATTTTTGGGACATCGGACCGAATTGCGTGCTTGTTCTAAGCCATCCGTCCCCTTGAACATTAGCCTCGGCCACTTCAGCCGACATCGACCTCTGTACTACGAATGACCAATGACGATTGACGATGCGGGTCACCGGCGGTCATCTTGGCGGGCGTCCGATCCCAGTCCCCCGGGCGGAAGTTCGCCCGACGTCGGATCGCGTTCGTGAAGCGCTCTTTTCCATCCTGGGGGAACGGGTGCCGGGGGCGCGGGTGGCGGACCTGTTTGCCGGGTCCGGCTCATTAGGACTGGAGGCGCTGAGCCGGGGGGCGGAGGCGGTCTGGTGGGTCGAGCGCAGCCATCGGGTCTTGCGGACCCTGCGCGAGACGGTGAAGACACTGGGCCGCGGCTGCGAGGCGGAGTTGCGCGTGATCACCGGCGATGCGACCCGCTTCCTGAGCGCCTCGGGAGATGATCCGCCGGTCTTTGATCTCATTTTTGCCGATCCGCCGTACGGCAGCGCCTGGGCGGAAAAGACCTTGCGCCTGTTGGCTGAACGCCCTATCCTGCGCCCGTCGGGGTTGGTTATCCTGGAACAGGGAGCGAAAGACCCGATGCCCTCCATGAAGGAGTGGGAGATCCTGCGCGACAAGAAGTATGGAGACACGCGCGTCGTGATCTGCCGTAGACCGGAACCGGACGCAACCGAGGAGCCCGCATGAACGCTTCCGCCATCTACCCCGGAACCTTTGATCCCGTCACCCTGGGCCACGAGGATGTGATTGAACGGGCGGCCAAGATATTTGACCTGCTGATCGTGGCCGTCGTCCGGGAGCCGGGCACCAAGGACAGCATATTCACCGCCGACGAGCGCGTTGAGCTGATCTCCCAGGTAGTGCACGAAAATCCCCGGGTCGAGGTCGAAATTTTTGACGGTCTGCTGGTAGACTACGCCCGAAACCGTAATATCGGCATCGTCGTGCGCGGATTGCGGGCCTTTTCAGATTTCGAGTACGAGTTTCAGATGGCCCTGACGAACCGGAAAATGGCCCCCGAAATCGAAACCCTGTTTCTCATGCCGAAGGAGGACACCAGTTATGTCAGTTCCAGCATCGTGCGGGAAGTGGCGCGGTTGGGGGGTGATATCTCCCAGTTCGCCTCTGCTCCCGTCGTCCGGGCCCTGGCCGAGCGCACCGGGCACCGCCGGGGCTGAGCCCGCCTTCCGGCCTGTCCCCCTTCCCTAGGCCTAGGATAAGCGCGAATAGAGAATAAGAAGAGGAGCACACGATTGGAAATGCCCTTTCTCATCGGGTCATGTTGCGATAGAGGAGCGCAAGGGGTGCCACCAAGGAGGGCATTTTCAATGAGTCGATTGACAAAGCGAACCTACCCCGGAATCGTGCGCAACCGAAAGGACCGAATGGCACGCAAGTGGAGGCCGAAAGTCTATCAAGACCAGGCTCGCCGGATGTTCATCGCAGCAATACCCACTTCGTTGCCCGCGCAAATCAACCGGGGAGAAAGGAAGGTGCTGTACCGGCTACAGGGATATAACGCCTGGGTCAAAGAGTTCTTCGAAACGTATGAACGAATCAAGTGCCTCTCATATCAGGCACTTTCCGAACGCCTACAAAGATGAACCTACGGCCCCCCACACAGTACCGGGGTGGGTTACGGGTGAATGAGCCACCCACTCTTTGCCACAAATCACCGCCCGAAGGAACTTGCGGACGCGTTTCACTCTGCATCCAGACTGACTCGCGCATCAAAATAAGCTCACAGGAAAAACATGTGTCCCGAATGTCAAGAAAAACGCGTCCGATCCGTGCTCCATTTCTTATTCACCATTTCGCGCTTATTTTAGGTCTAGGGAGACCGACTCATGATCATCGAACTATCCAAACTCTCGCCCGAGGGCAACCAGTACGACGGGGACGACCCGCCCGAAATCCTCGATTTTGGGGACGACGTGGTGGTAAAAGAGGCCCCTGAACCCGTTCATTACGAACTTTTTGCCCAGATCGTTTCCCGGGAGCTGATCGTCCAGGGGCAGATCTCCACATCCTTGAGGGTGTCCTGCGCCCGCTGCACAGAATTATGCTCGACATCCGTCGCCGATTCCTCTTTCCTACGCGCGTACGATATCGCAGCAGGCGAGGAAGTTGTCGATCTAGCCCCGGATTTTCGGGAAGCGATCCTGCTGAATCTGCCGGCTTTTCCTATGTGTGCCGCGGACTGTGCCGGCCTTTGTCCCCATTGCGGGATTAACCTGAACCGGACACGGTGCGAATGTGCGCCGGAGATCGGCGGCTGGACATGGGGGGCGTTGGATGCCCTGAACCCGGAGGATGAGGGCCGGTAAACCCTCGGTTCGCGCGCCGGAAATCCGGAGACGAACCAGAAGGAGTGTTTTTATGGCAGTCCCGAAAAGAAAGACATCGAAGAGCAAGGTCCGGTCCCGGAAGGGTTCGCACCGGCGGCCCTTGGCCGTGGCCGCATCCTGCACGGAGTGCGGGGCTCCCACGCTGCCGCACCGGGTGTGTCGCTCTTGTGGGACCTATCGCGGACGCCAGGTCCTGACGATTACCTCTGACGAAGAATGACTCGCATCGCAGTCGATGCCATGGGCGGTGACTTCGCCCCGACGCCCATCGTCCAGGGTGCTGTGGAAGCGGCGCGACAATCCCCGGCTATCGAAACCTTGTACCTGGTTGGCGACCAGGCCGTGCTTGAGCGTGAATGCGAAGCGCTCGACGACGTTCCCGATTCCGTGCAGATCCACCACGCCTCTGAAGTCGTGTCTATGGACGAATCGCCCGCGGGGGCGGTTCGCCGGAAAAAGGACTCGTCCATCGGGCGCGCGGTGGACCTGGTGAAGGAGGGGGCCGCCGACGCAATTTTTTCCGCCGGGAACACCGGGGCCTCGGTGGCCGCCACCACGCTGAAACTGCGTACCCTGGAAGGGGTAATCCGTCCGGCCATTGCCACCGTCTTTCCCACCAAGAAGCCGTTCGTAATGCTCGATGCCGGGGCCACTCCCGATGCCTCGGCGGAGATGCTGTGCCATTTCGCCGTGATGGGCAGCGTGTATTGCCAGGAAGTGCTCGAGGTATCAGCCCCGGTAGTTGGGCTGATCAGCATTGGCGAGGAAGATGCCAAGGGGAACGAAAAGACCAAGGAGGCTTTCCATTTGCTTGAGAAATCGGGCCTGCCCTTTGCCGGGAATGTGGAAAGCCATGACCTGTTTGAAGGGAATGTTGATGTGGCCGTGTGTGACGGGTTTACCGGGAACGTGATGCTGAAAACAAGCGAAGGCCTGGCCCGTGCCATCTCATCGTGGGTGAGGGAAGAAATGACCAGCCGGTGGAACTACAAACTGGGCGCGCTGCTCTGCCGTGGCGCCTTTTCGCGGATTCGCAACCGCGTCGACCCGACGGCATATGGCGGCGCCCCCCTCCTGGGTGTGAACGGCGTGTGCGTCATCGGCCACGGCTCCAGCAATGCCCGGGCCGCGAATAACGCCGTCCATGTCGCGTCAAAGTTCGTTGAGCATCAGATGAATCCGCACATTATCCAACTCATGGATACCGTATCCAAGGCGATCGCCGATGCCTGAGGCGAAGAAATCTCCATCGGGACGGCTCCAGCCCCACATCCTGGGCACCGGTTCGTACCTCCCCGAGCGCATTGTGCACAACTCGGAACTCGAGGAGATGGTCGATACAACCGATCACTGGATCGTGACCCGTACGGGGATGCGCGAGCGCCGGATCGCGCGGGACGACGAAGCCACCTCCGATATGGGGGCCGCTGCCGCCCGCCGGGCTATAGAGGATGCCGGCATTTCGGCCAATGACATCGACTTGATTCTCGTTGCCACGAGCACGCCGGACATGCTCTTCCCCAATACCGCCAACTTTGTTCAGAAACAGATTGGTGCGGCGCGGGCCACCTGCCTCGATCTGGAGGCCGCCTGCTCAGGGTTCCTTTTCGCAATGGACGTCGCCTCCCAGTTCATCAAGACAGGGAGCAAGAACAGGGTCCTGGTCATCGGATCGGAAAAGATGAGCAGCGTGGTGGACTACGAGGACCGGGGCACCTGCGTTCTCTTCGGGGATGCGGCCGGGGCTGCCGTGATGGGCCCGGGATCAGGGCGCGGCGTCATTCACACCGTGACCGGCTCCGACGGCGAATTGTCGGATCTGCTCATGATTCCGGCGGGAGGCAGCCGCATTCCAGCCTCCGCGGATTCGGTCGCCCAGCGCCTGCATTATATCAAGATGTCGGGCCAGGAAGTCTTCAAGAACGCGGTGGCCAATATGGCTCAGTGCGCCCAGCAGGTGCTCGACGAGAGCGGCATCAACATCCGTCAGATCAAGTACATCATTCCGCACCAGGCCAACGCCCGCATCATCAAGGCGGTGGGGCAACGGTTAAAGGCCATCGACGAGCAGGTTTACGTCAATGTCGATAAATACGGAAACACCTCGTCTGCCTCCGTAATCGTAGCCATGGATGAAGCATCGCGGGGCGGACTGCTCATGGAGGGCGACCTAATCATGATCGTGGTTTTCGGGGCGGGATTCACCTGGGGCGCCTCCGTGATTGAGTGGGGCCGCTGATGGGGTGACGGGCTCTTTCCTGTCCCGGCCAGTGGGCCCACCACGTGCGGATGGGAAGGGACCTGGCAGAATCCTCCCCGTCGGCGAAGTAAAAGGTTGACAAAGTTTCGAGAAATGTCGCTTTCGCTGAACCGCGATTTTCCGTTATGTCCAAGCAAATGAGGCGCTGAGCGACCCAGGCACGAGCGAGGACCTCGGAGGCGGCCCGGGCCGCGTATTGTTTGGCTGGGTCAAGCGAATTGACAAGGGGGCGACTTTGGCTACCATACGCGACCTTATCACTCGGGAGGGTTACCTGGAAGGCGGGACGTAACTCGTTCCCCGGTACATTAGGACAATGGAATGGGACGTTTGAAGGAAAAGGTCGCACTGGTGACCGGCGCAGCGCGCGGCATCGGTCGGGCCATAGCCGTCAAGTTGGCGCGCGAGGGGGCCGATCTCGCTCTTTGCGATCTAGAGAAGGATTGGCTGAAGGACACGATTGCAGCCGTTGAGGCCGAAGGTCGCCGGGCGGAGGGATTTGCCGCCGATGTCAGCAACGGCGAGGCGGCGCGCCAGGCGACCAAGGATGTGCTGGAGAGTTTCGGCCGGATCGACATTCTGGTCAACAACGCGGGTATTACCCGGGACGGGTTCTTGGCCCGGATGTCGGAGGAGGACTGGAATGCGGTTCTCAATATCAATTTGACGGGGACCTTCCATTTCACCAAGGCGGTCACCCGCAGCATGATGAAGCAGCGGTCGGGGAATATTGTCAATATTGCGTCGGTAATCGGGTTAATGGGAAATGCGGGTCAGTGCAACTATGCGGCCTCGAAGGCGGGGGTGATTGCGTTTACGAAGTCGACGGCCAGGGAATTGGCCAATCGGGGGATCCGTGCCAACGCGGTGGCCCCGGGCTTCATTCAGACCGCGATGACGGATGCGTTGTCCGAGGAAGTGCGCAAAAAGATGCTGGACGCCATTCCCTCGGGCCAATTTGGAACGCCGGAAGACGTTGCGAACGTCGTCGCGTTTCTGGCCGGCGAGGAATCAGGATATGTGAACGGGCAGGTTTTGTCGGTTTGCGGCGGTCTGGTGACCGCGTAGGCCGCATCAGCATGAGCAACAGGAGGAAACAGTCATGGCTCTGGAAGACAAAGTAAAAGAAATAATCGTGGAACAATTGGGCGTGAACGCCGAACAGGTTGTTCCCGATGCCTCGTTTATCGAGGACCTGGGGGCAGATTCGCTCGACACGGTTGAACTCGTGATGGCATTCGAGGAAGAATTCGGCGCCGAGATTCCAGATGAGGACGCGGAGAAGCTCAATACGGTGGGCTCGGTAGTGGCGTACCTTAAAGAAAAGGGCTTCGAAGGCTGATCGCCCTTCAAGCAATTCAGGCCGGGCCGAATGGGTTCCCATTCCCCGGCCTTTTTTTATGAAGCAACCGTAGAATTCCATGGAATCGCGCCGTGTAGTGATTACCGGGATGGGGTTGGTTTCCCCACTCGGCTGCGAACTGAGCACGTTTTGGGAGCGCCTGCTTTCGGGAACCTCGGGCATCAGTCGAATCACCCGGTTCGACCCCACCGAGTTCCCCGCCCAGATCGCCGGCGAAGTGTGTGACTTCGAACCCTCTGCTTTCATTGACCCGAAGAATCTGCGCCGGATGGATCCCTTCACGCGGTATGGTGTCAGCGCGGCCAAGATAGCAGTGACCGATTCGGGCCTGGATGTCGACGCGGTGGACGGCGACCGTGTGGGCGTGCTGGTCGGCTCCGGCATTGGCGGCCTCGGCATCATGGAAACGCAGTCACGCGTGCTGCTGGAAAAGGGGCCGAAACGGCTCTCGCCCTTCTGCATCCCCCAAATGATCGGCGATATCCTGACGGGATACATCGCCATCGAGTATGGATTTCGCGGGCCAAATTTTGCCATCGTTTCCGCCTGCACCACTTCGGCACACAGCCTCGGCGAGGCGACGCGGATGATTCAGCGGGGCGACGCGGATGTGATGATTGCCGGCGGTGCCGAGGCGGCCATCACCCGCCTCGGGGTGGGCGGGTTTGCCGCCATGAAAGCCTTGAGCACCCGCAACGACGACCCCGCCGGCGCCTGCCGTCCCTTTGATGCTGACCGCGACGGCTTCGTGGTCGGCGAAGGAGGCGGAGTCATGGTGCTCGAAGCCCTGGACTACGCCTCGGCGCGCGGCGCGCGAATCTACGCGGAATTGGCCGGTTACGGCCTCACTTGTGACGCCTTCCACATCACCGCTCCGGATGTCGGCGGCGAAGCCGGGGCCCGGGCCATGACGTTGGCCATGAACGATGCCGGGATTTCAGCGGGCGACATCGATTATATTAACGCCCACGGCACCGGCACAGAACTGAACGACAAGGCAGAAACCATTGCCGTGAAGAAGGCACTGGGCGAAGCCGAAGCTCGTCGCGTTACCATCAGCTCCACCAAGTCGATGACCGGTCACCTCCTCGGCGCCGCCGGCGTCGTCGAGGCGATCGCCTGTGTGCTGGCCATTCAGCACGGCGTCATTCCGCCCACCAT
>Ga0310125_10002090_pt1 | contig 10354 bp, 4 predicted proteins | sample CB11b_Tmax_Bot8__FD_203508 | JGI IMG/M metagenome (GOLD analysis project Ga0310125, IMG submission 203508) | Marine microbial communities from Western Arctic Ocean, Canada - CB11b_Tmax_Bot8 | ecosystem: Environmental > Aquatic > Marine > Oceanic | place: Canada: Western Arctic Ocean | collected... | reverse complement strand
TGCGCGGCCCACTGGCTCATCGCGTCCTGCGTCGTGGCACGTTCCTTGGGCCACAGCCGATCGGTGCTGGCGATGCACAGAAAGTAGGCATCGGCGTGGGTGTCGACGACCCAGTTGAATCGGAAATCCAGAAACTTATCCAGATCGGGGTCGTCCTCGGGCGGTTGAAAGTCGGCGTCGTCATTAATCACCAATCGCCACGGCTTCAGCTTGGACCGCGACCGCTTTCCAAGCGGGCCGGACGCACAGCCAACCAGAACTACGGACAGCAATGCGCACATACATACAACCAATGATCTCGTTGTCGCCGGCATCATCAACTCCTAACAGTGTTCGATGGTCGACCCGACCCAGTGTTTCCGTCAATCGTCCGCCGTCTCAATGCACACCTCTCGCAGCTTCGGCGAACCACACCCGTAGAACGATATGAAGTCCGCCTTGTACTGCAACCATCGAGCGTTCCGTGCCGCACCGCGGATGTCGGCGCCGGACGATTCGTAGTACGTGCCCTCCCCACCGGGGCCGTGCCAATTCGCGTTCTCAATCGCGTCAGCGTCCTGCGCCCACCGCAGTTGAAATCGCAGACCGTTCGTCGCGGGCGCCTCGGCCTCCCAGATCAGGCGAAGCGGCTTGCAGCCGTCCAATTCGAACGGCGGTGAAAGGTAGCTTTCGTGTGGCTCGCGCGTGTACGCGTTGCCGTGGTCGCGCGTGGTGAACTGGTGCGGCCCCATGCCCGCCAGGCGCGTCACGCGCTTCGGCGACATGCCTTCAGGTCCGTTCCAGTAGATCAGCGACTCGACCTGATGACCCAGGTTGTTGCGGTGGCAACTCACGACCAGGTCGAGGTAGCCGTTGCGGCTCAGGTCGATCATCATCGCATCGGTCGGCGACTCGGCCGGCAGGATGAGGGGCTCTTCGAGATCGATGCGCTTGCCGTCGCCCCAGAAGATGTAAGCCGGCAGTTCGCGCGTCGCGTTGGTGGAGTAGGCCGGCAGGTAGAGGTCCAGATTGCCGTCGTTGTTCATGTCCCCCACGGTGAGCGTGTGGGCGCTGAACCCCTTCGACAGATACTGAGCGCGGTCCGGGTCGTACCCGTCGGGACCTCCGTAGAAGATGCACAGCGTTTCCGTTCGGCGCGAGTAGTGACTCACCATGCCCACGATCAGGTCGAGGTATCCGTTGCCGTTCAGGTCGGCGACGTTCAGAAATCCGCCGCGCGGCATGGGCAGCGGGATGCGCCACACGCGGTCCTGCGAGTATCCGTCGGGGCCGCCCAGGCAGATCAGGACGCACCCGCTGCGGTCCACGACGATGACGTCCAGATACCCGTCGCGGTTCACATCGGCGAGGTGGCCCAGCGCATAGCAGTTGGTGGGAAAGTTCTCCGAGCGCTCGGCCGTGAATCCCTCCTTCGAGCCATAGAAAATCGTGGATGAAGAGGCCATGGCTTCCGGCCCATCGCGGTTGCTGTGGGCGAGCACCAGCAGGTCCAGGTAGCCATCGCGATTCAGGTCGGCCACGAGAATGTCCATGTTCTCCCTGTGGCGTGTGGGCAGGTCGATGTAAACGTCGGGCTTCGGGCCGTCGGGCCCGCCGGGGAAAATGCGCAATCCACCAGTCGCCCTGACGCACGCCAGATCGGGATAGCCGTCCAGCGTCAAATCGGCCAGCACGTAGGAGTACGAACCCCCGGTCGGAAATTCCAGACGACGTTCGTCTGAGTACTCGGCCCGTTCGTTTCCCAGGTAGGCGTAGATCGGGAAATCCTCCCAGGACTGCGACGGTCCGCGCATCGTGTTGTTGAAGACCGCGACCTGGTGTCCGTCACCGTCCAGGTCACCAGTCGCGCAACCCATGGCACCCGTCGTGGGCACAAGACTGACTCGGTCGGCCGAGAATCCGTCTGGCCCGTTCCAGAAGATCGCGGAGTTCGTTTCGTAGGTGATCCGATCGTGATAGCGGCTCGCGATGATCTCGGGCCTGCCGTCACCGTCGAGGTCGGCGACGCACACCCACGTCGCATCCTGCAGGGCAAACTCCTGGCGAATACCCTCCAGATCGCCTTGATCGCGGATCTGAACGCCCGACTCACAGGCAAGGATCAGCTCGTTGCGCCCGTCACCGTCGACGTCGGCAACGGTTGCGTTCACGGCACCGATGCAGAACATCGACGTGAACCCCGTCACTTTCAGCTTCGTGCATCGCGCCGCCTCGAACCGCCCGCCGTCGTTCCAGTAGATCCACACCTCGTTGCCGCCGCAGAAAATGATTTCGTCAAAACCGTCACCATTCAAGTCGCCCAGGACCACGCGCATGGCGTAGTGCGACGGAAGTCGCAGCGGTGACGCCGCGTCGAAGCCGCCGTCGCGGCCCCAGTAGACGAACGATTCGGTGTCGTATTCGAACCCGCGGCGATAGTTGGCCACCACCAGGTCAGGCCTGCCGTCGCCCGTAAGATCACCGCATGCCAGCGAGACCGAAGCGATGCCTTTGAGGCCGAATCGTGCCGTTACGTCCTCGAAGCGGCGCGGCGCCGTCTGCAGGTGGACGAGGACATCCATCGGCGCGCCACCGTTGTGGTGGTCCACCCACGCCGACGGAAAGATCAGATCCAGCAGGCCGTTGCCCGTCAGGTCGACGGCGGCCACGTCATAGGCCCCTCTAGTCGCGAATTCCGTGCGCTCGCCGCTGAGCCCGTTGGGCCCGCCCCAGTAGACGTAGGAGTCCAGCTCCGACGTCACGCCGTTCTCACCGTTGGCAACGACCAGGTCGGCGTGTCCGTCGCCGTCCACATCCGCGATGCGGCTCATCCAGCTGCTGTCGTTGGGAAGTTCGCGTCTCGGCCAAGTCTGCGAGGTGCTCCCGCCAACGCCCCCCGTTACGGGAATAAATTCCTCGCGACTTAACGAATGATCAACTCCCGGCTGACGAACCTCGGATTCCGCCGGTCGCACGTCACCGGCGAGCGCCGCCCTCCGTCGCTGTCTGTCGGGTTTATAGATCCACGTCGGCCCCCGCTCGATGTAACCGTGGTGATTGGAGATGATAATGTCCACGTACCCGTCGTTGTTCAGATCGGTGCGGTGGATCCTTTCGATAACGCCCTTTGCATTCACGTAGAGATTGCTGCCGCCGTCGTCGAAACGGCCGCGGGAGAACGCTTCGAATCCGCGATGGATGATGGGCGACGGCATCATTGCGATCTCTGCCCGGCCACGACTGCCCGCTCAAGTGCAGGACGACAGGACGAAACAGACAATCGATGGTAACAATTATTGTGAAGTGCATGACGCCCATCGATCGCACAGCTCGCAGTCCCGAAGACCGCTATACTGCCGAATCACACCACACTAGGGAGTCGTGATGCGATATTCACCGAACATCGTGAAGGGGATCTGTGCGGCCATTCTGATCGGACTTAGCGATTCGCCGACCGTCGCCGAACCCAGCCTGGCGGAGATCGAATACCAGAACGCTCTGACCACGCAGATCCACCTACCGCACACGAAATGGGCTAAACCGTACGCCCGCGGCAAGGTGCGCGTCCTGTTCTTCGATCAGAGCCAGCTGACATCCGGTTCTTATGACGGCTGGCCGCAGTGGTTTGGGGCGATGATCAACGAGGTTGCCCTCGTCCAGCGTTTTGATTTGGATGCGGACGCCGTCCTGTTTGATCCGGCCGCGGCAGGGGCCGACGGTGGACCGGGCAAGTCGGGGATCTACGGGGGGCTACCGGGGGAGCAGCGCCTGGAGCGATTGCTGGAGACGCCCTATGACTGCTACGCGTTCGGCCAAGTGAAGCTGTTCGAGCGTCTACCGTCATCTGCGCGGGCCACGATCATGGACCACGTGCGAAAAGGCGCCGGATTATTCTTCAGCGGAACGATCGACGAGAAGCTCGCATCAGAGTTCGAACCTCTGGACACCGATCCACCGGCACTCGCGGGACTCGACATCACGCCCTACAAGTTGGGTGACGGTCGCGTCGTCGCGTTCCGCAGACGCACTGTATCCCTCTGGGCCCAGAAACCCTCGGAGGTTTTCGAGCTGGGTCTGATCTTCGGCATCCATCTGCCGATGGACATCGACACGCAGTTCGAGGGCCGCTCGCTGTTCTGGACCGCTCGAAAAGAACCCCTGTTGACGCTCAGCGTGTCGGTCGGCGCCGACACCATCCCGCGTGCCGAACTGTCCCTCCGACCGATCGAAGTGTCGTGGAACAGCCAGGAACTGACCGAACCGCTCGAACTGGCGGTGCGCATTCGCGCGCAGTCCATGCCGCCGCGCCGGCTGCCTCCGGCTCGCGATCTACCGGCCAAAGCGGGGACCAGGACCTACAAGTTGCCCGCCTTGTCGGCGGGAAGGTACTGGGTGGAAGTCATCGCCCGCAGCAACCGTGGCACCGAGGCGTGGGCCGTGGCACCGCTCACGGTCAGCAGCAAGGAGCGTCTCGGCACGGTCCGCCTCAAGCGCCAATGGGGCGAGGCCGGCGAGCCGATCGAAGGCACCGTCGATGTCGACACACCCGATCGAACCCGGCGGACGCTGCGCGTTCAGGCGATCGACCGATCCGGCCGCGCCCTGAGCCGGCAGGTGTTCCGAAGTCCCCGAGAAAAGGTGGCCTTTTCCCTGCCGTCCCACTCTTGGATGCCCAACACCGTCGGTGTTGAGGCGGTGCTGCTCGCCGACGGCGAGCCGGTGACGCACGCGTACACGCCCGAGCCCTACACCATCCCTCACCGCAACCGGGGCCGGTGGAACTTCGTCGGGTGGGGTCGGGTCTACGAAGGCGGCTATGCCACGGTTCTTCTCGAAGAGGTCCTCGCCCAGTTGGGCATCACGTCGCGCATCGAGACATCGGCAACGACCTGGTGGTTCATGTCGCTCGCCGGGATGAACTACACGCCGTATTGCACTAGCGGTATTCCGCTGGGAGCCGGCCGATCATTGCGAGACATCTCCTTCGAGAAACATGGGCCGCACAAGCCGGTGCCCATGGTCGACGCCAACGGAATTCTCGCCAATAACAACTGCTGGAACGACACCGCGGCGATACCGCGTCAACTCAAGAACGCCCTGTCGGACCAGCTCGGCTTCCGCCAGCACGGCGTTCTGGTCTACAGCCTCGGCGACGAGGGCCTGACCTTCGGCTCGTGCCTGCACCCGGCGTGCTGGCAGACGTATCGGGAATATCTCGAATCGCAGTATCGCAGCATCGACGCGCTCAACGCCTCCTGGGGCACGGACATCGCCGGGTTCAGCGAGATCGAACCGATCATCGATCACACGGCCTTCCCGGACGTCAAGGAATCCGACAAGCGTCAGGCCGCGATCAAGAGCTACGCCAACAATGCCTGGTCGAACCTGAAGGCACCCCCGGGATCGACGGCCTGGTCCAACGAGATGGTCAACCTGCCCCGCTGGTTCGACCGCCGGGCGTTTCAGTTCTGGAACTACGGTCAGCACGTCGATCGCTTCCGCGCCGCGGCCCGGCGCATCGACCCTCAGGCCCTGACCGGCCCTGAAGGCACCGCGTTCAGCCTCGACCAGGACATCGATCGGATCATCCGCCACACGGACTGGTGGGTGATCTATGACTCGGCGATCTTGGAACTGATTCGCAGCATCGCCCCACCGGGCTACATGTTCGGAAAATGGATCGGCTATAGCGACAGCGAGCAGAGCATGCACGACTGGTGGTGGAGCTTTCTGCGCGGATCCAACTGCGCCGCGTGGTGGCGCGTGGATCACTACGTCAACTCCCGCGCCGACCCGGGCCGAGGTCGCGGGATTGTCGAAAGCGGCCGGATCGTCTTCGACGGGCTGGGCACGCTGCTGAACGTCCGATCGAAGATGCAGCACGACCGGATCGCCATGCTCCATTCGTTTCCCTCGGCGCAGGCTTCGATGTTTGAAGCGGGGCCCACGTACGGCACGTACGCGCACCCGACGGTCGATCACGGGCATAACTGGGACATGCGGCCCGGCGGGAAAAACCACATCGCCTGGCACCGGGCCATCCGGTCGCTGGGCCTGCAGTTCGAGTACGTGACGGACCGGATGTTGCAGCGCGGTGAGTTCGATCCGGGTGAATACAAGGTCCTGATTCTTTCGCAGTGCGAGGCGCTCGGACCGCGGGGGGCACAGGTCATCCGCGACTTCGCGTCCGCGGGCGGCACGGTAATCGCCGACGTGAGGCCCGGGCTTTACGACGGACACTGCAAGCTCAGATCGCGGGGCATCCTCGACGACCTTTTCGGCGTGGAGCACACGGGCAACGTTCCCGCCAAAGCCGTCGAGGGCGGCTCTATTGAAGGTCGCATCGGCGACGCGGACGTCGCCATCGACTTTGCCGCCGCATGGGACACCTACCCGGATTACTACAAGTGGCTGCACGGCGATCTGGAAAGCTTCAACGCATCGCGGAAGAAACAGTTCAAGAGCTTCAGAGAAGGCGTGCCCACGCTGCACGTCAACCCGGCGGTGAGCGTCACCAGTGGCAAGGCGCTTGGCACCGCCGGTGACACGCCCATCTGCATCGTCAACGAGGTGGGGCGCGGGCGCGCGATCCTGCTGAACTTCCCGCTCTGCGCTTTCCCGGAGATTACCATTCCGCAGACACCCGAATCCTGTGCGGACTTTCTCAAGGCGATGTTTGCATCGGCGGGCGTAAAGTGGCCGCTGCAACTGTTGGACAGCAACGGCGGTCGCCACCGTAACGTCGAGGCCGTCCGCTGGGACGCGGGCGACGGCATCGAGGTCGTCGCCGTGTTGGGCCCGACGGACGCCAAGGAGCCGCTCTGGAAGACGTATCGCGAAGGACGGGCCAAGACCGACCGACAGGTGTCGGACGCGCAATTGGTCGGCCTGAAACCCGTTCGCATCACGATTCCGGAAGCGAAGCATATTGTCCGGATCGGGGGCGAATCGACGGGGCCATCCACGCAAGTCACACTGCAACCGCGACCCTGGCGCCCGGAATTCATTGTGCTGTCGGACTTTCCGATTCAGGCGCCAGTTTTTTCAACAGCGCACGGCTCAGTCCGACCCGGCGAAACGCTTCAGATCGAGATTCAGATCCCCGACGCCCAGGGGCTGCACGCGTTAAAACTTCGCGGCAAGGACCCCGACGGCGAACCGGCGGTCTGGTTCGCCCGCAGCCTGATCGTGGAGAACGGCAAAGCGCAGGTGGATCTGCCCATCGCCCACAACGAACGTCATGGCGAATGGACATTGTCCGCCACGGACCTCTACACCGGATCAACTGCCGATTTCGAATTCATGGTTGAGCCAACCAACCCGAACGCGAATTAGAACCCCTCGGTGCAACACGAGCGCCGCGTGATCCTTGTTTTTGACAGGATTTACAAGATTCACAGGATGGGATTGGGCGTGTGTTTGAATGGCAGCAGGCGTGTCTGTCTGGATCAATACAATTCAATCATCCTGTTAATCCAGTTATTCCAGTCCAAAAAGCTTTGGTTGTGGCTTCACAGCGTGTGCGAACTAGAATCGCCATCATGACACAGACCGTTGAATTGCGTCGAATCGGTCGCAGCGACCTGATGACCAGCCGCGTCGGGCTGGGCTGTGTCACGTTCGGCCGCGAGATCGACGAGCAGACATCCTTCCGAATTCTCGACTACGCCGTCGAGCGCGGCATCGTCTTCTTCGACACCGCCGAGTTCTATGGTGGCGGCAACGCGAAGAAGGAACGCCTAGCCAACTACGGCACCTCCGACGAGCGCGAGGTGAGCGCCGAAATGTACTCCTCGGAAAAGATTCTCGGCCGGTGGTTGGCGCAACGGGGATGCCAGGACCGGGTCGTCATCTGCACGAAAGTGTCCAGCGGCGCCTCGGCGGATAACATCCGCAAACGGGTGGTGGAAAGTCTCGAAAGGCTCAACGTCGACTGCATCGACGTTTACAAGATTCACGTCCCCGACGACCGCGTGCCCATCGGCGAATCGCTGCAAGCGCTCAACGAACAGGTGGTCGCGGGCAACATACGCGTGATCGGAACGAGCAACTTCAGCGCCGCACAGATGCAAGAGGCCCTCGAGGCCTGCCGATCGAAGGGTTGTGCCCGTTTCGAGATCACGCAACCGCCCTACAGCCTTGGCGACCGATCCTACGAACCCGATCTGCTTCCACTGTGTCACCGCGAGCAGATTGCCGTGACGACGTACAGCCCGCTGGCCGCCGGCTTTCTTGCAGGCAAGTATTCGCCCACGCAGGAGCGGCAGAATTTCCCCGCCGGAAGTCGATTCGACGTTTCACCCGGTCACGCCGACGTCTATTTCAGCGACCGGAATTTTCGGGTCGTGGAGCATCTGCGCGCCAAGGCGAACGAGCTGGGAATTCCCATGGTGCGCTTGGCCATGGCCTGGGCCATGGCCAATCCGATGGTCACCGCCGTCCTGGTCGGCGCCCGGACAACGGGGCACATCGACAATGCCCTCGAAGCGATGGCCATGGGGATTGACGCCAACCTGCGGGCCGAGATGTCGTCGTGGGATTGACCGGGGTCAGTCGCGGTGATTCTATTCCACCATGTGGTACACCAATGGCTGCACCGCTTCGGGCAGGCGGTTGTAGATCGACTCGGACAGCTTTTCGACCTTGGGATCGGTGCCGCCGTGATCCTCGACGATCTGCCTGCGATCGCGCGTTCCTGGAACCAGCGGATTGAGATTGAGCCACCAGGGCGCGTAGCGCGCGATCACGCCCACGCGTTCTGAATCGCCTGTGTTGGGCGCGATGGCGTGCCACGTCCTGGCGTCGAACACGCCGACATCACCGGCGCTTCCCTGCAACTGCACCTCGCCGTCATAGTGCCCATCGGGGTCCAGATCCTTGTCGATCCCCGGAGACCGGTCTTCTCGGTGACTTCCAGGCAGGACGACCGTGCCGCCGTTCTCGATCGTGTAGTCGCTGAGCATCCACATGGTGACCAGGTTCATCACGATGTCGGGATACGGGGCCTGCACGTGACTCCTGTTCTTCTGGTTGTAGGGCCAGTCGGCGTGCATCCAACCGCGCTTGATGCCGGGGGCGTTGATCGCGCCTGTAAGCATGGAGATCCGGGCGTGATCGCCGAACAGCACCTTCACGATCCGCATGATCTTCGGGTGTGCCAGGTAGGGCGCCATCGCCTGGTTCACGCGGAGGAACCCGGTGACGTACCCCTGCGGCGGCGGGAGCGACGAGTGCTTCCGTACGCTGGCCGCGACGCTATTGCGGACCACTTCGACCTCATCGCGCGGGATCACCTGCTCCACAACGCAGAAGCCGTCGCGATTCAGTATTTCCAAAGTGGTAGTGGCGGCGCTTGTCATCGATCGGAACATTCTAATGAATATTTTGGCTTCGCGCTTCCCAACGATAGCATACGGCCATGAGCAGCCAGGAACAGATGACCGCCGCGGCGCCTGAAGCGCCGCCGCATCAAACGATCGCGCTGCGCGACGGCAGCGAACTGCAGATCTACAAATTACAGTGTCCCGTGGAACCGGCCCTGCGCGGGCCTGTCACCGCGATCTTGAATACGGAATGGCCGAACGGTGATTTCTATTGGAACGAATCGATGGCCGGCGACTACGCCGATTCGCTGACGGTCGTCATGTGCCCGGCGATGCGCGAGGGCCGATGGGTGGGCAACGCCACGGTCGCCTTCGCCGCCAACTCGCCCGAGGTCGGCGCGGTCTGTGACGTGATGACGCATCCGGATGCGCGTGGACTGGGTGTCGCCCGCGCCGCGACGCAGGCGGTCACGTGCCACGCCGTCGAATGCGGTGCCCGCGCCGTCTACCTGGGCACCGAACGCGCCGGAAGCGCGCAACGTGTTTACCAGCGGATCGGTTTCGAGTGGTTCCACGGCGGCGTGATGCGACACCTGTCGGCGCACGGGCAAGATTTCGACGAGACCTATTTCGCCTCCGGCCAGCGGACTTCGACTCGCGCCGCCGAATGGGGCGACCTGCCGGGCGTCAGTGCCCTGTTCGGCCAGCCGTACGCGATGCTTGCCGGAGACTGCGCGCGCGGCCTGTTCTCACCGGCGCGCACGTTCCACGGACGGTGCGTCTCGGTCTTCCCATACATCTATTACGACGTTCTGGCCAAAGCCGGCTCCTGCCGTGTTCTGGTCGGGCAGACGCCCCACCGGATCCTGGGACTGGCCACGATGACGCCGATCGACACGGCGTATCGGCGCCACGTCGGCGTACTCGACGTCATGACGCAAGATCGCTTCGCCGAGGACGGCCCGCGCCTCCTGCGCGACACGATCGACTCAGCTCGACAAACGGGCATGCGCCGCGGCGTGGCGTATGTACCGTCAACCGACACGCTCAAG
>Ga0310125_10002087_pt1 | contig 10363 bp, 8 predicted proteins | sample CB11b_Tmax_Bot8__FD_203508 | JGI IMG/M metagenome (GOLD analysis project Ga0310125, IMG submission 203508) | Marine microbial communities from Western Arctic Ocean, Canada - CB11b_Tmax_Bot8 | ecosystem: Environmental > Aquatic > Marine > Oceanic | place: Canada: Western Arctic Ocean | collected... | reverse complement strand
AACAAGATCAAGACACTGACACGCTCCGCCTACGGGTACCGCAACAAGGAATACCTCAGACTCAAGCTCTATGCCTTACACAAGACACGCTTCAGATTGGTCGGCTAATATCGACTTCAACGTGCGCTTGCCGGATGATCCGTTTTTTTGGGTCGCTTGTCGGTCGACTGGGCGAGCAGCCAGGTGTAGAGCTGTGGGTTGTCGTAGGTGGCGTCCCAGCAGTTGTGGCCGAGCTGAGGATAGAGCGTGAAGCGGATCGGGGCCTGCTGGGCCCGGAGGTCCGCGACGGTCTTCTGCAGCGATGCCACCAGGCTCGGCTTGTCCTTGCCGCCGACGGTGACCCAGGTGGGCAGTGACAGGAAGTTCTTGTGATCGATCTTCGCGGTGCCGCAGATCGGCACGATCGCCGAGAATCTTGCTGGGGCCGCGTTGGCCACCGCCCAGGCCCCGGCTCCTCCCATGCTCAACCCCGTCACAGCGGTCCGTTTCTTGTCGACGTTGTAGGTGTCCTGGAGGTGATCGAGTAGCGCGAGCAGTGCCGCGGCGTCGAACTGCCGTCCGGGGCGGACCTGCGGTGAGACGACGATGAAGGGGAAGTCGGGACGTTTGTCGACCAGCTTGGGAGGGCCGTGCATCTTGACCAGCTCGAGATCGTTGCCCCGCTCGCCGGAACCGTGCAGGAACATCAACAGCGGTGACGGCTTGCCCTGGGCCTTGTAGGACCTGGGCAGGAAGACCAGGTACCGGCACGAGTGCCGCTTGTCCTTTTGGCTGCGGAACATCCGGCCGACCTGTTTCCCCGGCGCCGGAGCGTCTTCGGCCAACAGCGATTCGGTTGCCAGCATCGAGGCCAACAGCAATCCCAATCCGGCCGTGATATGTCTCGAGAGTTCTCGCCGTGTCCGCATGTCAATTTTTTCTGCTCAGTCCCAAGAGTCCGGTTCATTCAACGCGGTTGTGTCGCCAAACGCAATATCGAGGATCAGACAGCGTGCTGGCGGGTTGCCCGACAGCTGGGATAGACTGAACCCCTCATCCCGACCTCCCTGGTCCCGCCCCGCCATGTCCGACTCCGAATCCGACTCCAACTCCGAATCCAACGGCTCGGTGCTGGTCGAGTTGCTTGAGCGGGCGCGTAACGGAGACGACGGGGCGCGGGACGAGTTGTTTGACCGCTGCCGAAATTATGTCTCGCTGCTGGCTCGGGTGCACATCGAGAGCTGGCTGCAGGCGAGGGTCGATCCCTCGGACCTGGTCCAGCAGACCCTGTTGGAGGCCTATCGTGGGATGGGCGGGTTCAAGGGCCAGAGCGAGGGCGAGTGGCTGGCGTGGCTCAAGCAGATTCTCAAGAACAACGCCACCGATTACATCCGCCGCTACAAGGGGACGGCCAAGCGGAGGATCCAGCGTGAGGTGTCGATCGAGTCACCTCGGCACGGATCGAGCCAGTTCCGCATGGATCTCTCCGACCCTGGTGACTCGCCCAGCCAGTTGGTCATGCAGTATGAAAACGAGATCCAGTTGGCCGAGGCGGTCAGCCGGCTGGACGAGGATTACCAGGAGGTGATCCTGTTGCGGAATGTGCAGCGGCTGAGTTTCAACGAAGTGGCCCAGCGGATGGACCGTTCGCGGCCGGCCGCCCAGATGCTGTGGCTGAGGGCTCTGAGGAAACTGAAAGCGAACTTGCAGGATGTCGAGGGTGCCTGAGGATCCCGATCCGATCGAGACGCCACACGAGCGGGAACTGGTCGACGCGCTGGATCACCTGGTCGACGCGATGCAGGCCCACGACGAGTCAGCCGGCAGCCAACTGCTGGAGACTCGTCCGGAGCTGGGCGAGTTCATCGATTGCCTATCCCGGCTGGAAGGCCTGCTGCCGGCGGTTGAGGTCTTTGAGTCGACGGGATCTTTGGAGGCCACTGTCGGTCCGGGAGGGGTCGGGGCAACCGGCGAGTCGGGAGCGACCGGGGACCGGGTGGGTGCGAAGATTGGTCGATACGAGTTGATCGAGCGGATTGGCCGGGGTGCGATGGGGGTGGTTTACCTGGCCCGCCAGACGGACCTGGACCGCACGGTGGCGTTGAAGCTGATCAGTCCGGGTCGGGTGGGGGCCACGGCGGACGTGGCGCGGTTTTACAGCGAGGCTCGTGCCGCGGCTCGCTTGCGGCACCCGGGCATCGTGGGGGTCCACGAGGTCGGTGAGTTCGACGGCCAGCACTACATCGCCATGGACTATGTCTCCGGCGGCAGCCTCGCCGAACACCTCCAGGTCCAGTCCGAAGACCTCGGCTCCAGGTCCTCTCAGCCCGACGACTCGATCCTGTTGCTGACCTCCCCGGCGGGCCTGTGGAGGAAGCCGGTTGAGGGGAACCGGGTTGAGCCGGACACGGCGGCCGGTTGGGTGTCGGAGATTGCCCGGGCGGTGTGTTACCTGAACGAGAACGGGATCGTGCATCGGGATCTCAAGCCGGCCAACATCCTGCTCGATCAGGATCAGCGTCCGCTGGTGACCGATTTCGGGTTGGCGCTGGTCACCGGCGACGAGGCGACTGCGACCGGTGGTGGAGCGATCGTGGGGACACCGGCGTACATGTCGCCCGAGCAGGCCAGCGGCCACATCGAGGAGCTCTCACAACGCAGCGACATCTTCAGCCTGGGCGTGATGTTGTACGAGCTGATCACGGGCCGCTCGCCCTTCTGGGTCAAGAACCCGCTGGACACCCTGGTCCGAGTGATCGAGCTGGATCCCGAGCCGCCCACGAAGCTGGAACCGTGGTTGTCTCGCGAGCTCGAGAACATCTGCCTGAAGTGTCTCGAAAAGGACCCTCAGAAGCGTTACCGCACCGCCGGCGAGTTGGCCGATGATCTCGAGCGTTACCTGCGTCGCGAGAACGTCAAGGCTCGTCCCGGGGGCTTCATCCCTCGTCTGAGGCGTTGGGGTCGTCGCCAGCCGGTGCTCGTGGCCCACCTGGTCGCCCTGGGTCTCTCGGCGGCGATCAACCAGGTCGGGTTCCTGGTGGGGGGTGACGTCGAGCATCCGGCCGTTCATGTGCGGGTGATGTCGATCCTGGGCTGCTGGGTGGTGGTCTCGCTTGTGTGCCAGTGGCTGTTGCGTCGTCCGCGGTGGCAGACGGCGGTGCACTTTGCCTGGTGTGCGGCCGACGCCTCGTTGCTGACCGCGGTGCTGGCACAGAACTCGGTCCCCCCGGGCCCGATCCTGGTGGGCTATCCGCTGCTGATTGCCGCTTCGGGCCTGTTCTTCCGAGTCCGCCTGGTCTGGTTCATGACGCTCTCGTGCGTCGTCGGCTACGCCATCCTGCTGGGTGTCCGTCGCCAGCTGTTTGCAGATGTGGCAGTCGCCGAACCTCCCTGGCAGTACCCGGTCATCTTCGCGGTCGTACTGGCGGTGATGGGGACTGTGGTGGCCTACCAGGTCTTCCGAGTACGTGTGCTGAGTCGATATTTCCGGCGTGGCGGTCGCAGCTGAGTTGTGCGGGCTGCTCTCTTGTGGCCGGTGTGATTGATCTTGTTGGGTCACGGATGTTGCCGGTAAGATTCGCCGCTGCCGGAGGCTGATTTCGTACTTCTCGCCTGCTCGTGACATGATCTCTGATCGCATCGCCCGACGCCTGGCCGAGACGGACGTACAGCGGATCGCGGTGATCAAGCCCTCGGCACTGGGCGACGTGGTCCAGTCGCTGCCGGTGCTGGGTGCACTGTCCGAGCGATTCCCCGACGCGCGGATTTCGTGGGTGATCGGCGACTCGATTGCGGAGCTGGTTGCCGATCATCGGCACCTGCACGAGAGCCTGGTGTATCGACGTCGCGGTGGCTGGTCGGCCTGGCGCGGGCTGCTGGGTGAGTTGCGTGAGCGTCGTTTCGACCTGGTCTTCGATCTGCAGGGCCTGTTGCGGACCGGCCTGATGACGCGTGCCACGGGAGCCTCGATCCGCATCGGTCTCGAGTCGGCCCGCGAGGGGTCCGGCTGGGCCTGCCACGGGTTGCTCGAGGACACTGGTCGCGAGGTTCCGGCCCACCGTCGTTACTGGCGGATCGCCGAGTGGTTGGGGCTGGGACATCTTGAGCGGGAGGCCACGATTGCGATCCCGTCTTCGGAGCAGGCCTGGTCGGACGTGATGCTGCGTCGGCTGGGTGACAACGTGGTGGCCCTGCATGCGGGTGCCCGCTGGGAGACGAAGCGGTGGCCGGTGGAACAGTTTGCGGCCGTCGGGGCTCATGCCATTCGCGAACATGGTGCCGCGGTGGTCCTGGTCGGGTCGTCTCACGAGCGGATCGTGGCGGCCCGGTTGAAGGAACTGATCTTGGGCCAGGCGGCGGGCGGCGTGGTCGAGAACCTGGCGGGGCAGACCGGGTTGAAGAAGCTGGCCGCGGTCCTGGGATCGGTCGACGCTCTGGTGACCAATGACAGCGGCCCGATGCACCTGGCCGCGGCGATGGGGACCGGCGTGGTGGGCGTATTTACCTGCACATCGGCCCGCCGTTCGGGGCCACCCGGGGCTCAGCATGTCCTGGTCGAGACCGACGTCTCCTGCGGGGGCAGTTATCACAAGCGGTGTCCGTATCGTGGAGACCGTCACATGGCCTGCCTGCGGGACGTTTCGGCGGCGGAGGCCTGCCTGGGCCTGGACCGGTTGCTGGACGCCGCAAAGCCAGGCGTGCGTCGGGCCGTCGCCTAGCCGACCAGGCGGATCGTTTCTCCGGCGGTCGCCAGGTCGGGCCAGACTCCGCAGACGCTGCCGCACAACAGCGCGGTGCCGAAGGCCGCTTCCTGGTCGTGTTCGGCCAGTACCACCGGCAGGCCGAATCTCCGTTGCAGGCTCTCGATCAGCAACGGATTCTGTCTCAGACCATTGCCCGAACCGACGATTCTCCGGCAGTCACTCGGACGCGCCTCTCCGGCGTTTTCGAAGAACCAGGCGAACCCGTCGGCGATCCCGGTAAGCACCGCCCGGGCGACGTGACCGGGGGTGAAGTTCTCGAACGTGATCCCCTCGAACCGACCCCGTGCCAAGTGGTGTCGCCGTGTGCCTCGGAACAGAGGCTCACAGACCAGTCCGTCCGCGTCGGCCGGGACGGTGGCGGCACATGCGGCGAGCCTCGAGTAGATCTCGTGGGCCGCTGGCTCGTCGCCGAAGGCTCCCAACCAACCGGCGACAGCGCGGTTGACCCAGGCGTACGCGTCGCCTCCGGCCAGTCCGGCTCCGACCAGCATGAAGCGATCGTGAGGAAGGTAGCGTGTGTCCATGTCGTCTTGGCGCTGGAAGGTGTCGATTGGCCAGTTGATCTGCCCGCCGGTGCCCACGTTGATCTGGATCGCCGGTTCGCCCAAGGGCAGGCTGCCGAGCACGGCGGCCTGGTTGTCGCCGATGGCACAGCACACCGGCAGCCCTCTGGGCAGCCCGGTCCGGTCGGCCCAGCCGGGGTCCAGTCCGCCGATCACCGAGCCGCTGGGGACGACCTCGGGCATCCAGTCGGCGGGGATCTCACCGGCGGCCAGCAACGAACTGCTCCAGCGGTCGTCGACCAGATCGTAGACTCCCGAGGCGGCGGCGTTGCTGCGGTCGGTGACGATCGAGCTGTCGGTCATCTCGGCCGCCACCCAGTCGGCCAGGAACGTGGCGCCGCTGGTGGTCTCGGGCACCCTGCCTTTGGCAATCAGCATCGCCAGGGTGACTCCCATGTACCCGGCAGCCGGGCGGGCGCCGGTGGCGGCGAGGTCGGTCTCGGGGCAGGCCAGCCGGAAACGTTCGAGCCAGTTCGAGCCCGACCCCGTCCCCTGGTCAGCACTCACCTGAGACACCTCGTTGGCGCGGCGGTCTTGCCAGGTGATCAACCCTGTCAGCGGTCGGCGGGCCTCATCTCTGAGCAACATGCCGTGCATCTGCCCGGTCAGTCCGAGTCCGGCGGGTGTGCCCGGCAGGTCTCGAGCCAGTTCCGAGAGCACCTCGGCGACAATCCGGCAGATCTCCTCGGGGTCCTGCTCGGCGTGGCCGGCCGGCAGGTCCGGGACCCGGGCGGTGTTGGGACTCTGGACACTGCAGACGATTCGGCCGTCGGGATCGACCGCGATGGCCGCGATCGAGGTGGTGCCGAGATCGAGTGCGAGCGAGAGCTTCATGGGGGAGGGCCGAGTGGGCTGGGCGATGTTGTTCGTCGGGCCAAGGCTTCGTAGAGTGATTCTATCAATTCAGGAACGGGAGCCTCTGCCATGCGATGGACAGCGAAGTTCGGTCTTAGTGTCTGCGTGTTGTCGTTGTCGTTGTCGTTGTCGTTGTCGTTGGCGTGGGTGGGGGGTGTGTCGGAGGCCGGTGATTCGCCCGCGTTCCGGGGGGTCCGGGGAGACGGTCACTCCGACGAGCAGGTTCCTGTGAAGTGGAGTGCTACGAACAACGTCAAGTGGCGGATCGCGCTGCCGTTTCCCGGTCACAGCACGCCGGTCGTGTCCCGGGGCAAGGTCTTTTTGACCTGTTCCAGTCTCAAGGGCAAGCAGCGGGGCCTGTACTGCTACGACCGCGGCACCGGCAAGAAACTCTGGAAGCGGGTCGTCGACTTCTCGACCGTCGAGCCGACTCACAAGACCAACCCCTACGGCGCGTCGTCTCCGGTGACCGATGGCAAGCGAGTGGTCGTCTGGCACGGCTCGGCGGGCTTGTTCTGCTACGACCACTCGGGCGAGCTGCAGTGGATGCTCGATCCCGGCGATGTGACTCATATCTGGGGCTACGGCTCCTCGCCGGTGATCTACAACGACCGGGTCTTCCTGCACCATGGTCCCGGGGTCCAGACATTCATGCTGGCTGTCGGGCTTGAGAGCGGCAAGGTGTTGTGGAAGACGAAAGAGGCCGGTGGTGCCAACGACCGGGACCCGCGGATGGTGGCCTCGTTCAGCACACCGGTCATCGCCCGCGTCGGGGGAACCGACCAGTTGATCTGCAGCATGCCCACCCGTGTCGCTGCCTTCGATCCCGAGACCGGTTCGGTGCTGTGGAGTGTGGCGGGTCTGCCCACAAAACGTGGGGACCTGGTCTACACCTCGCCCCTGATCGCCGGAGACATCGGCATCGCGATGGGAGGATACCAGGGACCTCGGATGGGGTTCCGGCTGGGCGGCAGTGGCGACGTGACCAAGACGCACCGGTTGTGGCGAGTTGAGGCCAAGCAGCCCCAGCGGATCGGATCGGGTGTGGTCGTGGGCGAACACGTCTACATCGCCAACGCCGGGCCGGGGACCGTCGAGTGCATCTCGGTGAAGACCGGTGAGTTGGCCTGGCAGGCCCGTCTGCCCTCGGGCAATGCCTGGGGCTCGACCGTGCGGGCCGGTGATTACCTGTTCGTGACCGACCAGTCGGCGGCGACTCATGTCTTTCGACCGTCGCCGAAGAAGTTCGATCTGGTCTCGAGCAATCGGCTGGGTCCCGAGGAGAAGAGCAATTCGACTCCGGTGTTCTCGGACGGGGAGATTTTCCTGAGGACGAAGTCGGGCCTGTACTGCATCGCGGAAGGCCGCTAGCAGCCCGTCGACGACTGGGAGACTGGGTTTAGGCCTCGCCACGGGCGGCGTCTGACCCCGGCACTTCGCGTTCTTCAACCTGCCGAAGGCGGACTAGAAGCCACTGGTCTATTCGTCGTGGCGGAAGTCCGAGTGGCAAGCGGCACAGGCCTTGGCTGCCTTGAGGTACCGCGTTTTCACGCTGGCCGCGTCGCCCTTTCGCAGTGCGGCCGCGGTGGCCGAGGCGTTGACCTGGAACTGGAGGGCGTACTTCTTCCAGGCCGGCAGCTGGGCCTTCTGCTTGACCTCGTGGGTGTCGGCGGCCACGACGACCCCCAGTAGTGCCATGGTTGCGGCGTTGCGGGCATCGAGTTTCGGGTCGCGCGAGCGTCGCACGGCTCGGCGGAGCCGGCTGTTGCGTGAGTTGAGTTCTTCCATGATGTGGTCGAGCGAGATCAGTCCGGTCCAGGCCTTGCGACGGGTCCCGTTGGGGGCGGCCTGGCCGTCGACGGCTGCCTGAAGGGCCGGGATGGCAGCGAGTGCCTCGGATCGCGACTTGCTGGCGGCGAGCTTCAGGGCCGCAACACGCAAGGTCTGGCCGTGAATCGGCTTCCCGGTATCCGGCGTTTTGGCGGATCGTTTTGCATCGTGCTCGGCAACCGCCTGGCCGATCACCGCCAGCAGGCCGGCGGCTCGAGGCAACTCGTGCTTGGCCGAGTCATTGTAGGACTTGCGGGTTTCCAGCAGCTGCCGGGCCAGGTCCAGTTGGGCGGAGGCCTTTAGGCGGAGGTCGGCCCGGGAGATGACTTGTGAGAGCTTCACAGTGGCTGCGGCCGGCGGCTTGGCCACGGCCGTGGCCAGCCAGGCGACGCCGCCGAGCAGGCAGGTGGTGCACAGGACGCTGGCCAGGGTGAGCCGGTTGGGCAGAGGCATGGGTCTACCTCGGGGGGGCGGTTCGGGGGGGGCAGATGGCAGGCGCGAGTTGTCAGCGAGGTGACGGGTGGGGTCCGGGCTGGGTGGCCCGGGGCTGGTTGACGCGTACCAGCACCACGACTCGGACTCCGTGCACGGTCCATTCCCAGATCGGGTCATCGTACAGGAAGCGTGAGCCTGACGGGTGCACCCGCGGATCCAGCAGCCGTCCCATCCGTGCATACATCACCATGTACTGGGCTTCGGAGGTCCCGACCAGCTGGATGTCGTCGCGGAGGTGTCCCCATTGCTTGAGCATGTGTCGTCCGTAGTGTTCGGGGAAGAACGTCAGCCGGGCCCCTGGTGGCAGGTGTTGTTGCATCGAGTCAATTGCCTCGCGGTTGAACAGTTCCCACCAGTAGCTGACTTCGAACAGCGGGCGGTTGAGTTCGGGCAGAGTGCGTGGCTGTCGGATGGGACGTACGGCTTCGGTGAAGCCACCGACGGTGACGTTGTAATACGAGAGTCCGGCGGGGTGGATCGACGCGTGGGTCCACAGGGCTGCGATCCCCAGTCCGGCGGCAGCGGCCCAGGCCAGGAGTGGCTTCGAATCCGAGAGCCAGCGTCGTCTGAGTCGTTCGAATCCGGCGGCGGCGATGAGTGCGGCGAAGTAGAAGGCGGGGCGGTACAGCCGGGTGCCATCGTGAGCGGGTGTGCTCGGCAGCATCACCACCAGGGGCAGCACCAGCAGCGCGATCAGCCAGAGACCTTCCAGGGCCGGCGGTGCGTGAGGTGGCGGGAGATCGACGGTGGCTGGTGCGGTTTGAGCCCGGCGGGCCAGGCGGACCGCCAGCTGACGCAGGCCCAGCCCCAGCACCTCGACAGCGATCAGCACCAAGATCCAGGGCGGCGTGGTAACCAGGCTCAGCAGCGGCACGCTGTGCCAGGGGACCGGCACCGGTTCGGTGCCGGGAGCCAGTTCGGCCTGGAAGATGTGTCCGAGGTAGTAGACGTCGATCTTCCAGCCGGCGGGGTCATCGAGCAGCATGTTGATGTAGTCGAGGAATCCTCCAACCGGATTGCCCCACCAGGGCGGCATCAGTGCCAGGGCAGCCAGGGGTGCGACGGTGACCAGGCAGAGTGCGGCCTTGCGGTTCCGTCGAGGCCCACTCAGCAGGCCCCAGGCGATCCAGGCCGGCACGATCAGCCAGAAGGTGGGCTTGGCCATGGCTCCGACTCCGGCGAGCACTCCGAAGGCGATCGGCCAGCGCCAGGAGCGGCCGCCGCCAGCCTCGTCGCGGCTGCCGCTGCGGCTGCGCCAGAGTGCCCAGCAGGCGAGGACCTGGAACGAAGCCACCAGCGGATCGATGCTCATCAACAGCGCCTGGGTCCAGACCCGGGGCATGCCGACCAGTGCGATGACCGCGACGGTGGCCGCCTGCGGCGAGAGTTCCTCGCGGATCCACGAGAAGACGACTCCGCAGGTGACCGCCAGCACCACGAGGTTTCCCCAGCGGTAGGAGTGTGGTGGCGAGTCGAACAGTCCGAGGGTGTAGTGGCCGAGTGATCCGAGGAGGCTGACCAGCGGCAGGTTCTTGCTCTCGGGCCGTGCCCAGTACCAGCCCTCGGCCATGCGGTCTTTGTCGAATGCGGCTGAGGGTCCCTGGGTGAAGAGGTCGGCGAACCAGGCGTGGAGTCTCTGGCTGTTGTCGATGTAGCGGGGTTCGTCGGTGGTGAATCCCACGTCTCGGGCGGCGTAGGCTGCGGCGACCAGGCACACGAGTGCCACGGCGAGTGGAGCCAGTCGGCGGGGCCAGTTGTCGGGCCGGGCATCGGGCCGGGGCGGATCGGTCGAGGGGGTGATGGCGTCACCGGGCGCGGTCACGACGAGGGCTCCGGGTCAACCGGGTCAACCGGGGCAACCGGGTCAACCGGGGCGTC
>Ga0310125_10002086_pt1 | contig 10364 bp, 12 predicted proteins | sample CB11b_Tmax_Bot8__FD_203508 | JGI IMG/M metagenome (GOLD analysis project Ga0310125, IMG submission 203508) | Marine microbial communities from Western Arctic Ocean, Canada - CB11b_Tmax_Bot8 | ecosystem: Environmental > Aquatic > Marine > Oceanic | place: Canada: Western Arctic Ocean | collected... | reverse complement strand
GGTGGAGGGTCTGCAGGATCCAGACGACCGCCTCCCGGGCCGCCTCGTACCCTTGCTCGACCGTCACGTCGTCGCCCAGTTTTCCCTTGATCTTGGAAACATGGCCCGAGGTGATCAGCAGGTTTCCGCTACGAACCACCATGTTGAGGTACCCCTTTTCCGCGTTGTCCGGAAACGCAATGCCCAGTTCTCGTGCTTTCGCTTCAGCGCTCATCTTTTGCTCTCTTCCTTTGACGAATTTACGATTGAATCGCGATATTCGGGTGTCTTTCCCGCTCCCGTTCTAGGGGGCCATAGAGTAAGGGATTATTCGGGACGGGCAAGTCCCTTCAGATCACGGCCGTAGTCATCGCCAAGGGGAGTGAAGTTCCAGGCAGGATAGAAAAGGCCCGGCATGCCGATCTCCCGGGAAAACGCTTTCGCGTGCTTGCTGCACCGCTTCCAGAACCCGATCAACTTCCCTGATTCCTCCGGGTGATTGGTCCGCAGCAAGGCCTGCTTCAGATAATAGCAGTCGTACCCGAAGACCCCGCCCCCGCCCCAAAGAGGAGGAAACATGCCGACGGTTGCAGCGCCTGTCGCGGGATGCTAATGCGCCTTGGATACGTAAACGCTCAGGTCAAAGAGATACTGCAACGCCTTGTCCGGAATCTGGACGGAGGATTTGCCGGAGTATTCCCTCCACATCTTCACATGCTCTGCCCGAAGCTGGCTATAGGAGCGGGCCGCGAGTGTTTTGAATCGCCGCGTGGCAGCCGCGCCTGAGGACACGCCATCCGTCTCATCGAGCATCATGACAAACTTGGTGATCCTGTCACCGGGTTTCAGATCGGTGATGTGAAGGGAATGATCGCATACGCTGTCTGGTGCGCGATCGCACCAAAGGAATCCGCTTCTGGTCACTTTTCGGATTCCATACTCATATTCGATCGCGCTGATCTTTTTGCTCGCCCGCATTCTGGTGCGTGGTTTCACCGGCAGACGCATGGGGTACAACCCGGCGCTGGGCGCGGAAATGAAGAACTCCAACTCGGCTTTTCGGGGGAACGCCGCGGATCTCGAAATGCTCAACCAGGACGGAATCATCGGCAACAAAGGTTTCCACGACATAGTCGAACCCGGTGGCGCTGATGGACGTAGTCAGGATGGCGGTTTTGGGATCGAAGGTTTGCCGATAGTGATCCGGCTCGTATCGTTCCCCGTTACACACCATGTGATAGCCGGTTTGCACGACGGGCAGTATCGACTCGCCCCGTGTGGCCCGGTGGGCCACCTTGTACCAGCCCTTCAGCGCGCCCTGGTTCAATTCATGGTGGGTATGATCCGGCTCTCCCGTCATCATGGACCCGCTGTAGTCGATCAAAACGGCATCGCGCCCGTTCGCCAACAGCATGGGGAAGTAGGGTCGTTTTGAGTCAGGCGTCGCGACAAATGACATGCCGTGCTCCGACGTCATCGTTTGAGTATCGCTTCCATAAGGATGAGGACGTTTCCTTATTCACATCACTAGACTATGCGCCGGGCAGGGCCCATGCAAGCAAGGTCCGCATGCTGACGCGAATGACCCCCGGTCCGCAGTGGCGGCTTGGAGGGCGAGGTCTCCCCGGGCCGGGTATCGTCTACTGCGTCAGGCACCTTCCCGCAGCTGGATTGGTCTTACATTGAAAACGGGTGCGCCTAGCTGGACCTCAAGGATGTGCCGGCGGAACTTCGACGATCCGTGTAACGGCCGATTGGTCGTCAGCGTATTCTCACGATTTCGGAATTGGGCCTCCGCCGCGCAACGATTCCGCGGAAATTCAGTCAGACTATTGAGTCTGTTGAAAAAGTCGGTGGAACCGACACTCCGGACTTCAGTCCGCCGAGTCGGAGCGTTCTTCTACAGCCTCTACAGTCTGACTAAAAGATTTAATGGCTACAGCGTACGGACGGCAAGATGGACGAAGGTACGCTACGAGAGAACGCCACCACGCCATTCCAAGCGCGGGTCGATAGAAACGCGCGGTCAGCCGTGCACGTGGAGCGAGACCCATGAAGCCGGGGGCGTGGTGGAGGTTAAATCGATCGAGCTTGAGGTAGTCCGGATCGACGGGCAGCGGTTCGTCAAGGCGTCTGCCGGTCCAGGACAGACCGAGATCGACGTGAATCCATGAATGCCGGCTCGCCGGCCTCCGCGAAAGGGGCCCTTCTGAATGGGGATGATGAATAACCAGAAATCCTGAATAAAGAAGAAGGAAGGATCGCTGTGTATTTCCAATCCGTCCAGAATAGGCTACGCTGATTGCATGGAATCATTCGAACCCAATGGTTGCAGATATTGAAAAACGAAAAATTGAGCGTGCCCGGGCAGCCACAATGGAAGAGAATCTGCTGGACGGACCCCATTTGTTCCACATGTCGTGCGAAGCGATGAAGGCCGGCTTACGCCTGGACCACCCGGACGCCATCGAAGAGGAGATTCATCAACTGCTCATCCAGCGTGTGTATGGTTCAAGATGAAATACGGCGACGAAGCGGTTTGTGCAATTCTGGATGTCCTGAATCACCAGGAAGTACCTTCATTGCGCGCTAAGGCAAACGGCTAATTCGAACCGGCCTTCTGCGCCGAGGCGCCTACCCCACTCGATTCAGAAACTCTTCCAACCATTCATTGTGTCCGCCGTGGGTGGCGAATACTCTCTCGATGTCCGCATCGGTATGGCAGTCCGACCCCCCAGTGGAGAACATGCCGTGTCGTTCGCAATATTCGCGATAGACGGGCACAAACTCAACCGGCACACTGGAGTGGGCGCATTCCACACCATCCAGACCGCATTCGGCCCTGAGCAGGTCCATTCGGTCGACATCCCCCTGGTTGAAATAGACATGGGGATGGGCGATAGCTACACGTACCCCATCCCCTTTTACTGCAGCCACCACATCCTTCACGTCGGGGCATTTGGGAAAGTGCACCTTCCGGTCGGCTTGATTCATCAGATCGCCCCACTCTGCGAAGGAAGCCATAACCCCCTTGTCCACGAGGAATTGCCGCATGGCACCCCCTTTGACGTGCGTATTGCCCTGGAACTGAATCGTCTTTTCCGGGCGATAGGTCTTCAGCAGAGCCAGCCTGTCTTCGTCGGAAAACGCGCAGCCCATCGCCTGGAGACCCGCTGAAACGGCCGACCCATACGCCCTCTGCCAGTCGTGATAGGCCGCCAGCAGTTCGGACACGGCGCTGGAAAGGACCGGGGGAAACCCGAAACACAAGAGGTCCACGGCACCGATCGAGGTCGTAACCGTCAATTCGGCCGACGGGATCAACATCACCTCGGGAAAGTCCTGGGCGATCTCCAGGAGCTCAGGCAAGGAATCAAGAACATGGTGTTCGGTAATGGCTATGCACGTCACGCCAAGGGTGCGAGCCCGTTCGAAGTAATGGACTGGTTCGGCCTCTCCGTCGTAGCTCCAGTACGTGTGCAAATGCAGATCATATGTTGCTGTTTTATCCATGTTTTTGCCCATCCCTAAACACCTTCACTGAAGAAAGTGGTGCACTAGTTTATCCGCAACACCAGCAGGTCTTTGGACGTGGCTTGAACCCGGGGATGGTTGGCGTGGGCGGCAATGCCGTCCTGCGCGGACACCACGCTGACCCCGCCCGCGTTGAATTCCACCGATGCCGAGACGCCAGACGCGTCGCTGATGAGGCAGTTTCCGCTGTCTCTCATTCCAAGACCCTAATCGGGATGAACCGGCATGGCAAGGAGCGCCCAGGGACCGGGGACTCCGGGGATGGGTACGGATGGCGATTCTGGCCCATCGGACCCACACGGCTAGTTTGGATAAGTCCAGTGCGGCGAACGCTTCGTACAACTCGACCGGGAGTCCGTCGGGGTCAAGGAGGTAGCAGCAGCGGGCGGTACGTCGGCCGTCGTCGCGGATGATGTCCTGTGGATCGTTGATGAATGAAACGCCTTCCTCTCTGAGCAAAGGGGGAAGGGCATCTGGACCGTGGAGCAAATGACCCCTTGTATGCCCCCCCGACGAATTGATATCCTCAAGACGAAAGAGGAACCCTCTTGTGAAGCTGCCCCCCCACCGTGTGCTCATCGTTGTCTCGCACATGGATCGAACCCTCCGGTTTTACCGGGATCTGTTGGGGTTGAAGGTCGCCCGCGACGCCGTGCAAGGCGATTCTCGAAGGCGTGGATCCGCAGGAAGCGTACAAGATGTACGGAAAGTTTTAAGGCGGGTTCCACTCACCGCCATCCGCGCACGCGCGGGCGGCCACGCATCGGTGGCGACCCGCACCCGGAATCTCTTGCTTCCCACCGCGAATCGACTAGCATCTCTACCGATGAATGAGCTTGAAGAATTTCGCGTATCCAATGACGCGCTGGGCGCACCCGATACTCTGCACCGGCGGTTCCGGGAGGAAGGGTACGTCTTCATCAAGGGCCTCCTGGACCGGGATCAACTGCTCTCCCTCCGTCGCGAGATGATGACCACGATTCAGGACGACGGCTGGCTGGTTGCCGGCACCGATCCCGCCGACGGCATCGCCAACCCGTCCGCTCGCGACGTTCTCCAGGGGCTTGGAGTGGCCGAATCCTTCGCCGATTCATGAGCAAAGCCCACTCTCCTGAGGTCCGCGAGCGGTACCGGTATTTCATCGGCATCCCGACGCGGTGGATGGACAACGACCTGTACGGCCACGTGAACAACGTGACCTACTACTCCTATTTCGACACGGCCGCGAACCGTTTTCTCATCGACGAAGGCGGGCTGGACATCCACGAGAGTCCGGTGATCGGCGTCGTCGTCGAATCGAAGTGCAGCTTCAGTAGTCCGCTGGCCTTCCCGGTAGATCTCGAGGTGGGCGTGCGAGCCGACCACATCGGCGGGCGCTCTGTCCGGTATGGCATCGGAATTTTTCGGAAGGGGCAGGACCAGGCCGCGGCCTCAGGCTATTTTGTTCACGTTTTCGTGGACCGGAAAACCATGCAGCCTGTCCCCGTTCCGCAGCAAATCCGCAGCGCGCTCGAGGGTATTGAAGCCTCCGCGGATCGCTCGCCATGAACATCGGTCACACCCTCAGTCAGTCCGCCCGGATCTTTCCGAATCGCCCGGCGATCGTTTACGGCGGCCAGGTTTCGACGTATGCGCGCTTCAACCGGCGCGCGAACCGGCTGGCCAACGCCCTCCATCGACTTGGCGTGGCGCACGGCGATCACGTGGCGATCCTCATGTACAACTGCCCGGAAATGCTCGAAGCGCTGTATGCCTGCTTCAAACTGGGATGCGCGGCGGTACCCGTCAACTTCCGGCTGCACCCGAAGGAGTTCGCGTTCATCATCGACCATTCCGAGGCCAGGGCGGTCATCGTCTCGCCCGAACTCTGCGAACCCCTCACGGAAATTCGTGGCCTGATCGCGGGCGCCGATCACCTGATCACGACGGCGGGCGCGTCCGGTGAACTCCTGGATTACGAAACGCTGCTGGCCGGAGAGACGGACCACTGGGAAGACGTCGATGTCGACCCGGACGATTCGGCGTGGCTCTTCTACACCTCCGGTACCACCGGCGCACCGAAGGGGGCGATGCTGACTCATCGCAATCTACTCGCTATGATCATGGGATTCTACGCCGATATCTGCCCGGATTTCGGCGCGCAGGATGTGATTCTGCATGCGGCGCCTCTGTCGCACGGCAGCGGGCTGTGGGCCCTGCCCAATATCGCCAAAGCGGCAAAGAACGTCATTTTCAAGTCGAAGTCGTTCAACGCCGAAGAGGTCCTGGCATTGATTCAGGAGCATCGGGTTACCAACATGTTCTGCGTCGCGACCATGGTGAAACGGATGATGGAAAGTCCCCTTGTGGATCAAACCGATCATGGTTCGCTGAAGGCGATGTGTTACGGCGGCGGCCCGATGATGGTCACGGACATCTTGAAGGCGATCGAAACATTCGGTTCCGTTCTGGTGAATTTGTATGGGCAAGGGGAATCCCCCATGACGATCAGTTGCCTGCAGCAGTGGGAGCACGTTCTGGACGGCGGCGAACAGCACGTGAAACGGCTCGGCTCCGCGGGCATACCGCGCACCGATGTCGAGGTGAGGATTCTCGACCCCGAGGACCGGGAGGTCCCGGCCGATGAGACCGGCGAGATTGTGACGCGTTCGGATGTGGTGATGAAGGGCTACTGGCGGAATCCCGAGGCCACCGCGAAGACGCTCAGGAACGGCTGGCTGCACACCGGGGATATCGGGCTGATGGACGAGAACGGGTATGTCTTTCTCATGGATCGCTCCAAGGATATGATCGTGAGCGGTGGCGAGAACATCTATCCGCGCGAAGTCGAGGAGGTGCTCGCGCGTCACCCGGCGGTGCGGGAGGTCGTGGTCATCGGGGTTCCCGATCCGCAGTGGGGCGAGGCCATCAAGGCGGTGGTCTCGCTGAGGGAAGGCACATCGGCTACCGAGGACGGGCTGATCGCCTTCTGCAAAGACCATATTGCCGGTTACAAAAAACCCGAATCCGTAGATTTCGTCGACGAGATACCGAAGAGCAATTACGGGAAACTGCTGAAGCGCGAAGTACGAGCGAAATACTGGCAAGACGCCGATCGGAAGATTTAGGTAGTCTTTCATGATCAAACAGAAACAACGACAGCTCGCGAGAAATGTCGCCGTGGTCGGGGCCGGCATGTCGAAATTCGGCATGTTCAGGGATAAGGATTCGAAGGATCTTTTCGCCGACGCGTACCTGAACATGCTGGCTTCGGTCGACAAGGGTGTAGACCCCACCGACATCGATGCGCTTTACTTTGGCAATTTCACCAACGACTTTTTCGTGCATCAGGCACATTGGGGGCCGATCCTTTCCGACCTGATCGGGCTGGTCCCCAAGCCGGTCACCCGCATCGAGGGGGCGTGCGCATCGAGCGCCCTCGCTTTCCGGGAGGGCGTCCTGGCCATCGCCTCGGGACTATGCGACATCGTCCTGGTCGGTGGCCTCGAGGAGATGTCGAAACTCTCGACGGAGAAGGTGACCGAGGGACTGTCGCTGGCCGGGCTGCCCTACGAAAGCGAAGTGGGATTCACCTTTCCCGGCATCTTCGGCGCCATCGCCACCGCCTATTTTGCAAAATACGGCGCGACGCGTGAGCACCTGATGAACGTGACGATCAAAAGCCACGCGAACGCGCGGTTGAATCCCAATGCCCAGTACAATCTGTCGATTCGCGATATCATGAACGCCAAGATCGAAAAGGCCGGCATGCAGGGCAGACCGCTCTCGTCCTGGAGCGATGAAATGGAGTTTCTTCGTGACCCCGCGGTGAACCCCATGGTGGCGTGGCCGATGCATCTCTTCGACTGCAGCCCCATCAGCGACGGGGCGAGTTGCATGTTGCTGGTCGCGGAGGCACTTGCCGGGCAATTCACCGACACTCCCATTTACGTGGCCGGCATCGGTCAAGGCAGCGGCCGGGGGCTGCACGCCTGCGACGACCTGACCTCGTTCGAGGCCACCCGGTATGCAGCGAAGGGTGCCTATGAGATGGCGGGGCTCGAACCCGATGACGTTCAGTTCGCTGAGGTCCACGACTGCTTTTCCGTGGCGGAGATTCTCCATATGGAGGACCTCGGTTTCTTCCGCCCGGGCGAGGGTTTCAGGGCAGCGGCAGACGGGCTGACCCGCCTCGATGGGCCGAAGCCGATCAACACCTCCGGCGGGCTCAAATGCAAGGGGCATCCGGTGGGCGCTACCGGGATTGCCCAGCTCTTCGAGGTCTGGATGCAGTTGCGGGGTCTGGCGGGCGAGCGGCAGATTCCGAACAAGAATGTGCGCGTCGGCCTTGCCCATAACCTGGGCGGCACCGGCGGCACGTGTTCGGTCACGCTTCTCGAAAGAAGGTAGAACAATGGACGAGCGACTCTTCAGCGATCTTTCCTATCAACAGTTCCTCGATGAAAACAAGCTCATGGGTTCGAGATGTCGAGCGTGTGGCAGCCTATCCGCGCCACCGCGGCCGATCTGCGTTGACTGCCACAAGTCCGAAATGGAGTGGGTGCAGTTGAGCGGGTCCGGCAGGCTGTCCGCGTACACCTGCATTGCGATCGGGCCCCCATTTATGATCGAGGAGGGGTACGATCGGAAGAACCCGTACTGCGTTGGCGTTGTTGAGCTGGATGAAGGGGTGCGGGTCGATGCCCGCATTGAAGGGGTGAATGCTAGGCAACCCGAGACGATCCAGGTGGGCATGCCCCTGCACGTCAGGTTCCTGCCTCTCGGTGAAGGTGAAGACGCGCGAACCTGTCTGGCTTTCGAGCCCGCGGCAGCGAAGGCGTAACCCTTTGTGAGGACAGGACCATGGGTCAGCGCGTAAAAGGAAAAGTGGCGCTGGTTGCCGGCGCCGGCTCGATCGCTCCGGGCTGGAGCAACGGCAAAGCCGCCGCTGTGCTCTACGCCCGCGAGGGCGCGAAGGTCTTCGCGGCGGATATCCGTCTCGCCGCCGCACGGGAAACGAAGGAGATCATCGACGGGGAAGGGGGCGAGTGCACGGCCTGCCACGTGGACGTCAGCGACGCCGAGCAAGTCAGGGTGATGGTCGAAACGTGCATCGATACGTACGGGCGCATCGACATCCTCCACAATAACGTCGCGATCAATGATCCGGTCGGGCTGGCCGAAATGACCGAGGAAGACTGGGACCGGGTGATGGCGGTCAACGTCAAGGGCATTTTCCTGGCGTGCAAATCCTGCATCCCGCACATGGAAAGGCAAGGTGGCGGAGTGATCGTCAACATCTCCTCGACCGCATCGATCCGCTACGGCGGTTATCCCAGCGCCTCGTACAATGCCTCCAAAGGCGCGGTCAACCAGTTTACCCAGAATATCGCGATCCAGTACGCTGAAAAAGGGATCCGGGCCAACTGTGTCTTGCCGGGGTTGATGCACACGCCGAGAATCGACCAGTCGATGACCGGCGGCTACGGAGATGTCGATGTCGAAGAGATGATCCGGTTGCGGAACGAGGCGTGCCCGATGAAGAAAATGGGCGACGCCTGGGATGTCGCCTATGCCGCGTTGTTCCTGGCCAGTGACGAGGCTCGCTATATCACCGGCGCAAACCTGGTGGTGGACGGCGGCTTGACTTGCAAGTTCTCCTGAAACAATGCTGGAGCGAAGACATCACACCACAGCCGGCTGTCTGAATCATCCGGTATTCGAGCGGCAATGCCATCGGTATGCGCCAGATGCACTCATGGTTCCCTTCAACGGCACGCGTATGAATAGAGTCTGGCGTTGATGAGGTGAAAGCGAATCTTTACCGCTCGTCCCTGAAGCGGTGAAAGCGAACGGGTCGTCTTCCAACCGACAGACGCCGCGACGCTGTTTTCCTCGATCGGGATGGATTCCGCCCTCGAGTAGCCGGGAAGCGGCGTGTTCGTTTCATCGAGCAGCTCCACGAAGACGCGGCCGAAGTCGGCCTTGACGTTGATGGTAAGCTGATCGGTGGTGAATTCGAGCGGGCCGGTCGTCAACGTGCCCCCATCGTAGCTGGCATTGATCGAGGCAAAGCCGTCGAGGCGAATGGTGGCCAACCCGAGCGCGCCCACTGCGGGGGAATCCTCACCGTGGCCGTCGTCCAGCGCGAGGCGGGCATCCAACTGGCCCGTCCGCCCGCCGTGTCTCATCCCAAAGCCCCGATAATAGATGTGCAGTTTCTCGCCCACCCGAACAGGAGGCGCGCCTGTCAACATGATTAGGAATCGGTCCCACTCGCCGACGTCTCCGACGGGAATGATCGGCGAGGAGGGCGCACGCTGCCACTGCTCGCCGTCCCGGCTCATCGTTAGCTGCACGGTGCACATGTGCCTCTGCGCGTGCCGATCTAAATGGGTGAGAAATCCAAGGTAGTGATCGCCGTACGGGAATCCGACCTGGTTGTAGAGCAGGTCCTCCTCGTTCGCGTGCCAAAGGACCGTTTTGGGCGGGGTCCAAGTGACAAAGTCGTCGCTGGTGCTGATCATCCGCCCGCCGCCACCCCGCAGGAAGGCTACGTATCGCCTTTTCAAGGTGTCGATCATCATGCCTTGGACGTCGCCGACCGGACCGAGGTCGTTCGATCCGGGTCTGGGTTGGCACCAGAAGATTGGCTCGGGGGGGGTGGCGCCAGGTGAATCCGTCGGGCGAGGTCGCCGTGTAGATGCCGGTGCAAGGCGGCGAGAGGTCGGCGCCATAGCTCGACCAGCCCAGCGCTTTGTACCGACGCTCGGGATCGGGGTCGAACGGATCTTTCATGACCGATTCCCAGTGATCCATGCCGTCGTGGTATGACTCTGGAATGACCACGTTGTTCTCTTTGGAGCCGAGCA
>Ga0310125_10002085_pt1 | contig 10364 bp, 7 predicted proteins | sample CB11b_Tmax_Bot8__FD_203508 | JGI IMG/M metagenome (GOLD analysis project Ga0310125, IMG submission 203508) | Marine microbial communities from Western Arctic Ocean, Canada - CB11b_Tmax_Bot8 | ecosystem: Environmental > Aquatic > Marine > Oceanic | place: Canada: Western Arctic Ocean | collected... | reverse complement strand
CGGCGAAGCCGCCGAGTTGGGCATCCCATCGGTGCTGTTGTTTGGACTTCCCGCCGAGAAAGACCCTTTGGGCACCGAGGGCTACGACCCCGAGGGCATCGTCCAAGAGGCGGTGCGCATGATCAAGAAGAACCACCCCGACATGATGGTGGTGACCGACGTCTGCATGTGCGAGTACACCGACCACGGTCACTGCGGCGTCATCGCCAACGACAGGATCGACAACGACCAGACGCTGGAGCTGCTGGGCAAGACCGCCGTGTCCCATGTACAAGCGGGCGCCGACCTTCCCGCGCCATCGGCCATGATGGACGGCCAGGTCTGGGCGATCCGCCAGGCATTGAACGACCACGGCTACGAAGACACGCCGGTCATGGGCTACGCGGCCAAGTACTCGTCCGGTTTCTACGGCCCCTTCCGGGTGGCGGCCAATTCCACGCCCAAGTTCGGCGACCGGAAGAGCTATCAGATGGACCCGGCCAACGCCCGCATGGCCATGCGGGAGATCGAGGCCGACATCGCCGAGGGCGCGGACATCGTGATGGTGAAGCCGGCCTTGTCATATCTGGACGTCATCCGGCAGGCCAAAGACCGGTTCGATCTGCCTTTAGCGGCCTACAACGTCAGCGGCGAGTACTCCATGATCAAGGCAGCGGCGGCGAACGGCTGGGTCGACGAGAAAACCGTCACCATGGAGGTTCTGACCTCCATCAAACGGGCCGGCGCCGACACCATCCTCAGCTACCACGCCAAGGAAGTGGCGCGGTGGCTGAAAGAGTCTGAGTAATCCTTTATCACCAATTTTTAATCAGGACGTGGCATGCAACTTAGCAAGTCGGAAGCACTATTCGCCGAGGCTCAAAAATACATCCCCGGCGGCGTCAACAGCCCGGTACGTTCCTTCAAGTCCGTTGGCGGCACTCCGCCGTTCATCGCCCGTGGCAAGGGCCCGCGGGTCTGGGACGTGGACGGCAACGAATACATCGACTACCTGGGCTCCTGGGGGCCGTTGGTGTTGGGACATTCCCATCCTGCGGTGGTTGAAGTCCTGAAGAAGACTGCCGAGGGCGGCACCAGCTTTGGCGCTCCGGTGGAACAGGAAGTCGATCTGGCCAAGATCATCTGCGGCGCCCTGCCGTCGGTGGAGTCGGTCCGGCTGGTCAGCTCCGGCACCGAGGCCTGCATGAGCGCCATCCGGCTGGCCCGGGCGTTCACCAACCGCGACAAGATCATCAAGTTCGCCGGCTGCTACCACGGTCATGCCGACGGTTTACTGGTTAAGGCCGGGTCCGGCGCATTGACCCACGGCATCCCCACCAGCGCCGGCGTGCCCGAGTCCTACGCCAGAGAGACCTTGGTGGCCGATTACAACGACGTCGGGTCGGTTGAAAGGTTCTTCGAGGCCAATCCCAACGCCATCGCCGCCATCATCATCGAGCCGGTGGCTGGCAACATGGGCGTGGTCCCGCCCGCTGAGGGGTTCCTGGAAGCTATCCGTAAGATCACCAAGGACAACGGCGCCCTTCTGATCTTCGACGAAGTAATCACCGGGTTCCGGGTCGGCCCCAACGGCGCCCAGGGCCTCTACGGCGTCACCCCGGACGTCACGACCTTGGGCAAGATCATTGGCGGCGGGCTGCCGGTGGGGGCCTACGGCGGCCGGAAGGACATCATGGAGATGGTTGCCCCCCTTGGAGCCATGTACCAAGCGGGCACGCTGTCCGGCAACCCTCTGGCGGTGAACGCCGGCATAGCAACCCTCAAAGAACTTCAAAAACCAGGCACCTTCGAGGGACTGGAAACCCTAGCCCAGAGATTGACCGATGGGCTGACTAAAGCCTTCCAAGCGGTGGAGATACCCTCCACCATCAACCGGGTCGGCTCCATGTTCACCGGGTTCTTCAACGCCGGACCGGTGGCCGGCCTGGCCCACGCCGAGGGTTCGGACACCAAGATGTACGGCCGCTACTTCCACGCCATGCAGGAACAGGGCGTCTATATCGCCCCCTCCCAGTTCGAGGCCGGTTTCGTCTCCACCGCCCACACAGAGGCTGACATCGACGCCACCATCGAGAAGGCTTCAAAGGCACTCAGCACGCTCCGGTAACTCGTAAGCTCGACGAAAAAAAGGCTCCCCGAAATCGGGGAGCCTTTTTGTTTTGCCCTGTTAAGTTTGTGGCCTACGAACCGTAGCGCGCGGCGGCGTGGGGGTCGCTGTAGGTCTCGCCCTTGGTGGCCCAGAAGGCTGTCGCGATGGTGTCGCAGGTTGCGACCAGATCTTCGCACTTGGCCATATCAATGTTCTGCTTGCATTGTCCGGCCAGCTTGAGGGCGGCGTTGAATGTGGCGTGCACGTCAAAGCCGTCGGGGGTGTTCGGCCAACCGTAGTCGGCCCAAAGAATGGCCAGTTCGCGCTTGCAGACCTCGGCGTGTTCATCTTTAACCGTCACATACCGGGAGATCTTGTTCACGTAGTCCTGGCGCGCGGGGGCGTCACTAGGGTCGGCCGGTTCCAACGCTTGAATCCGCAGGACCATCTTCTGGACGGTCTGGGCGGCTATCTTGGCCGAGACAGGGTCGTAGATCCCACATGGGATATCACAATGGGCTTGGGCGATTCCTGGTTTGATCCAGCCTATGGGGTTAAACATGGCAGCCTCTCTTGACTACACCTGATTTTAAGCAAGCATCAGCGTAATCAAAATTCGGTAGGGACGCAACCCCTGTTTCATGCCTGAGACTCTCTAAGAATCCGACCATCTTGTAACCACTTAGTATAGGCACTTATAATTGTCCAATTACGCGATACCGCAGACGATCGCGTATCGGCAATAACACGGTGATTTTTCAACTTCCAGGAGATGACCCAGTGGCGACAAAATCTAGACCCGCACATATGAGGCACCGGAGCAGTGAGTTGGTGGATGGCCCTAACCGAGCGCCGTCCCGGGCCATGCTGATGGCCATGGGCCTGACCCAAGACGACATTAAAAAACCGTTCGTCGCCATCGCCAACCTGGCCAGCGACGTTACACCCTGCAACGTGCATCTGGACCGGTTCGCCCAGGCGGCCAAAGAGGGCGTGCGCGCTGAAGATGGAGTCCCCTTTGAATTCGGCACCATCACGGTGAGCGACGGCATCTCCATGGGCACCGAGGGCATGAAGACCTCGTTGGTCAGCCGGGAGGTTATCGCCGACTCGATCGAGTTGGTAACCTTCGGCGAGCGCATGGACGGGCTGATCACCATCGCCGGATGCGACAAGAACATGCCCGGTTGCATGATGGCCATGGCCCGTTTGAACGTGCCTTCCATATTCATGTACGGCGGGGCCATCATGCCCGGTCAGTTCAAGGGCAAAGATGTAAATATCCAAGACGTGTTCGAGGCAGTGGGCGCCTACGCCAAGGGTGACATGAGCCTGGAAGACCTCACGGCGCTGGAATGCGTGGCCTGTCCCGGAGAGGGTTCCTGCGCCGGCTTGTTCACCGCCAACACCATGTCCACCAGCATCGAAGTAATGGGCATGTCCCTTCCCGGCGACGCCTCGATCCCGGCCATCGACCCCAAGAAATTGGGAGAGGCCAGAGACGTGGGCCGGACCTTGATGCGGCTTCTAGAAGAAGACGTTCGCCCTCGCGACATCCTGACCAAACAGGCCTTTGAGAATGCCATCACCGTGGCCGTATCCATGGGTGGCTCGACCAATTCTGTGTTGCACTTGATAGCCATCGCCCGGGAAGTTGATATCAAACTGACCCTGGACGACTTCGACCGCATCAGCCGCAACACCCCTTACATCGCCGACATGAAGCCGGCCGGGCAATACGTTATGTCCGACCTCAACCGTTACGGCGGCATCGCTCTGGTCATGAAACGGCTGCTGAACGCGGGCCTGCTACACGGCGACGCCATGACCGTCACCGGCAAGACCCTGCGGGAGAACGTTGAAGCCGTGGAGACCATCGAGGACCAACCAGTGATCTACCAGATCGACGCGCCCCGCGCCCCCACCGGCGGGTTGGCCATCCTCCGGGGCAACATCGCCCCCGACGGAGCGGTGATCAAGGTCGCCGGGCATCAAGAGAAGGTGTTCGAGGGCCCGGCCCGGGTCTTCGACCAGGAACCGGCTGCGTTCCAAGCCATACAACGGGGCGAGATCAAGGCCGGAGACATCATCATAATCCGCTACGAAGGGCCCAAGGGCGGGCCGGGCATGCAGGAGATGCTGTCCGTGACCGCCGCCATCGTGGGACAGGGACTGGGCGACGACGTTGCCCTGATTACCGACGGCCGGTTCTCCGGAGCGTCCCACGGACCGATGGTCGGCCACGTTGCGCCAGAAGCAGCGGTAGGCGGGCCAATAGCGCTGATTCAGGAAGGCGACATAGTGACGCTAGACATCCCAGGGCGGCAATTGAACGTAAAGATCACAGAAGAAGAACTGACCGACCGTCAGAGCAAGTGGCAGCCCATACCGCCCAACTACACCACCGGCGCTCTGGCCAAATACGCCAAACTGGTTTCATCCGCTTCAGAAGGGGCGGTTACGCACTAACTGATTACATGGCGCCAGCCGACGGGCCGGTCCAACAGACCTATGGCCTTCTAGAACAGGACAAATGGGAGATTTATAGCTATGGCTCAACGATCCAGGGACTACGGACAAGAGGCGATTGACCGCCACCGGGAAACTCGGGGTAAGGTCAGCATCGCTCCCAAAATGGCAGTCGAGACGCTGGACGACCTGTCCATCGCCTACACCCCCGGCGTTGCCTCTGTCTGCATGACGATCCATGCTGATCTATCGGAGTCCTACCACCTGACCAACCGGGCCAACACCGTGGCGGTGGTGACCGACGGTTCCGCCGTGTTGGGGTTGGGCAACATCGGCCCGGAGGCCGCGATGCCGGTCATGGAAGGCAAGTCCATCTTGTTCAAGGGCCTGGCGGATATAGACGCCTTCCCCATCTGCCTGGCGACCCAAGACTCTGACATAATCATACAGACCGTGCGCGCGCTGGCCCCGAGTTTCGGCGGCATCAACCTAGAAGACATCGCCGCGCCGCGCTGCTTCGACATCGAAGACGCCCTGCAGGACCTGGGCATCCCTGTGTTCCATGACGACCAACACGGAACAGCCATAGCCGTGCTGGCAGGGGTGATGAACGCCCTGCTGGTCACCGGCCGCAAGATAGAAGAAACCAAGTTCGTGTTCGCCGGCGCCGGCGCTGGGGGCATCGCCTCCACCAAACTGCTCATGGAACAAGGCGCCACGCACGTGACCCTGGTTGACAGCACTGGAATCATCCACCGCGACCGGTCGGACCTGACCGCGGTCAAGTCCGCCATGCTGGAAACGACCAACCCGGAAAACACCAAGGGCGGCATCGAAGACGCCATGCGCGGCGCAGATGTGTTCATCGGCCTCTCGGCTGCCGACGCCGTCACCCCCGAGATGGTCTCCTCAATGGCCAAGGACTCCATCGTGTTCGCCATGGCCAACCCCATCCCTGAGATCTGGCCTGAGGATGCCCGCGCCGCCGGGGCCGCAGTAGTGGGCACCGGCCGCAGCGACTTCCCCAACCAGGTCAACAACAGCCTGGTCTTCCCGGGCGTGTTCCGCGGTGCGCTAGACTCCCATGCCACGAGGGTGACCACGCGCATGAAGCTCGCCGCCGCCAATGCTCTGGCAGCGCTGGTTGCCGAGCCCACGCCGGAAAATGTCCTACCTTGGTCCCTGGACCGGCAGGTAGCCCAAACCGTCGCCAAAGCAGTGTCCGACGCGGTTTAGCGGCTTCATGCCTTCTCAGTCATCGCCGCGCGTAACCGTGGAGTCCCTGGACCGGTTCCGGGAGAACCTCCAGTCTCTGGTTGCCGAGAAGGCCAAGACTTTGCCGAACCTTCGCTACTGCGACCTCCGCATCGAGGTCCGGGAAGAGAAGGGGGCGATCGCTGAGAACGGAGCAGAGAAGGGTAGCTCCGAGGACTACGCCTTCGACTTTGGCGTCCGGGTGATCGCCGGTGGGCGCACGAGCTCTTCCGGCTACTACGGCCGGGTCCTGGGCACGTCCGACCTGGACCGCCTGGAAGATGTGGTCTGGGACGGCATCCGGCAGGCCCATAACCGGGCCCGCGCCAGCGCCAGGCAGAAAACTCAGATGAAGGGCCGGTACCCCCACCTGGGCGGCAGTCTAACCCCCAGCGAACTTGCCCCCGTGGCGGTCCACCAGACCACCGTCCCCGCGACCTACCAGATCGACCCCCGGCAGGTTCCCCTGGCTGAGACCGTCGCCATGGCCGTGGACGGCTGCAAGGCATTGCAGGGCCAGGGTGGCAACATCGTCTACTCAGCCTGTTCGGCATCCACCTTTCTGCTCCGGGAGCTGTTTCTGAGCTCCGACGGCGCGGACATCGACCAGAGCTTCGCTCAGACCGAGGGTTTCGCCATCGCCATCTGCTCCGGCGAGCACGGCAACTTCGAGCTGTACGACTTCACCGGCCACCAACGGGGCTGGGAGATAATCACAGACGGCTATTCCAACGGACCCATCGTCCTGCCCAACTTCTTGGATTTCTGCAAGACGCTGGGCGCGGACGCCGTGGAGGTTGCCGCCGCGCCACCACTGAAGCCGCCGGACAAAGAAGTCACGGTGGTCACCAACCCCCACTTCAACACCCTGTTGGTGCACGAAGTGGTCGGGCATCCTTCGGAGTTGGACCGGGCTCTGAAGTATGAAACTGGGTATGCCGGCCGATCCTGGTTCCTGAAGGACATGCAAGACAACCAACTGGGCAACCAGATCGCCTCGCCGCTGGTCACCGCCTACTCGGACCCGACCATGGAGGGCTACGGCTCTTTCGAGTTCGACCACGAGGGCACCCCGGCCCGCCGCGCCTATATCCTGAGGGACGGAGTGCTGGAAGAATTCTTAAACAACCGCCAGACGGCCGCCATCATGGGGGTTGAACCCAACGGGTCAGCCCGCTCCACCGAGGCGCAGTTGGTCCCCTTGATCCGGATGACCAACACCATCTTCGGGGCGGGGCAACAAGACCCCCAAAGCATCATTTCTGAAGTCGAAGATGGCTATTACATCGCGGGACACCGCACACCGTCCATCGCCGAGTCCCGGGAGAATTTTAGGATCACTGCGGTGAAGGTCTACGAGATCAAGAACGGGCAGTTGGGCCGGCTGTACCGGGACGGCGGCATCACCTCGGACAGCCGTGACTATTTCATGTCGATCGACGCCGTGGGCAACGACCTGCGGGTGAACCCAATTCCGAATTGCGGCAAGGGGCAGCCCATGCAAGCCAAGCGGATGAGCAACGGCGGCCCCACCATGAGAGGCATCGCCCGCCTGACCGGGCCCGGCTAACCGTGGCGGAATTGGGGGAAGCATGACGATAGCCCTGATCGTGATCGGCATCGTCGCCCTGTTGTCCACCGGGTTGGCGGTTGTCCTCATGTTTCGCCTGCTCAACAGGGGAAGCGGCAGCCAGGACAGCGCCCTCGGCCACCAGGTGGGCGAGATACGCCAGGGCATGGACCGGGTCAACGAGGCCATCCAGAACCTCAACGTAGACCGGGCCAAGCAATCTGAGCGCCTCGAGACCATGCTCACCAGCCTGAACAGCAGTTCCTCCGCCCTCAGAGACATCCTGGCCAACACCCAGGTCCGCGGACAATGGGGCGAGCGGATGGCCGAGGACGTCTTCCGGCTGATCGGTTTCGTGGAGTCGGTGAACTACACCAAGCAAACAACCACCGCCGACGGCAGCTCCAGGCCTGACTTCACCATACTGATGCCAGACAACAAGAAGCTGAACATGGACGCCAAGTTCCCCCTCACCAACTACATGAAGTTCGTGGAGGCGGAAACGGAACAAGAAGCCGAAGAGCACAGCCGCGCCTTCATCCGCGATGTACGGGACCGCACCCGGGAGGTCGTGGGCCGGGATTACATCAATCCCGAAGACAATACGCTGGACTATGTGCTGGTCTTCATCCCCAACGAGCCCATGTACCACTACATCCAGCAGCACGGGGCCGACGTGGTGGCGGAAGCGCTCCGGAACAAGGTCGTGCTCTGCTCGCCCATCAGCCTGTTCGCCATACTTAGCGTGATACGCCACGCACTAGACAACTTCGCCATCGCCCAGGCTTCCAACGAGATACTATCGGAGCTGGCCAGCTTCGACCGTCAATGGGAACGGTTCACCAAGCAGATGGAGTTGGTCGGCAGGCGTTTCGAATTGGCCCAGACCGGGTTCGAGGCCCTTTCCGGCACCAGACGCCGGGCATTGGAGCGGCCACTGTCGCGCATCGAAGCCATCCGCAAGCAACGGGGCATCCCAGAGGGGCTCGACGAAGGGGCGGATGAGAACGGCGATGTTCCGGCGTTAACCCAGCCTGCGCCTCTAGAAGACGAAGAGTAACCGGCCCAAGGAAGCGAGGAACAAAAGAATTTGCTATCCATAGCCGGCCTGCGCCGCGCCGTTAAGAACGCCCTGGCATTCGCCTCCGCCCAACGTGATGTGGCCGAGGTGGAGGTCTTTGCGTCGGCCGGAGCCAACCTCACCGTCCGTCTCAATTACACCTCCCACATTCCCAGCAACGGAGTAGAAGAACCCAAGTCCACTGAGGGCTACGGTCTGGGCATCCGGGCCACTTTCCGCACTCCCACTGGCATCAAGACCGGCTTCGGCAGTGAGCCCACCGACCTGTCTGTGGAAGGGGTTGGAAGGGCTTTGGACAAGGCCCGCGCCGGAGCGGTCTCCGACTCCGAGTTCGTATCACTACCGAAACTTGACTCTCCCCAGCGCCCGGCCAAGAAAGATGATACACCTTTGGCCAATTACGACCCCGCGTTGATGCGCATCGGCGGCAAGGGGCTGGTGGACGCCGGCTGGCGCATGATGGACCGGGCCCTGAGTACGTTCCAGTCCTCGGAAGACCTGTTGGGTCTGGCCGGTTCGGCGGAGAAGATGGCCGAACTGGGACTGATCCTGGGCGGCGACGTGGTCATGCTACAAGACCGGATGGCAATCGCGTCAACCCACATCCCCCGCGTGCAGACGGAACAGAACACGTTGGTTATGTCATTCGCCACAGCCATGGTCGAGAGCCAGTCCAGCAAGGGCAGCGGCTGGTCGGTTGGCAGCCGGCTCGCCGATTTCACTGGGGAAGCGGCCGCCGAAGCCGCGCGCAACGCCATCGAGTCTATGGACGGCGAACGTATCCCGACGGGAGACTACAACGTGATCTTAGGCCCCCAAGCGGTGGCCGAGATACTGGAATGGGTGCTGATGCCGGGGCTGTCCCTGGACATGTTCTACGCCGGGGCCTCGCCGTTCATGGGCAAGCTTACTCAGATGGTGGCATCTGAGGACTTCAACCTCTACGACGACGGCGAGGCCCCCGGCCTGCCCAGTTCCAAGTCCATCACCGACGAGGGCCTGCCCACGGGCCGCACCGAATTGATCAACAAGGGCACGCTTTCGGGCCTGCTGGCCGACTACTACAACTACCAGCGCATCCTGAACGACCCCACTGGGAGGGAGAAGCTGGGGATAAACCCCAGAGACGCCCTTGCCAGCATCGCGCCACGGAACGGGTTTCGGTCTGGAAATGGCGGCGGACGTGATTTTGGAGCCATGCCCAACGCCGTGTCCAGCAACCTGGTTATCGAGGGCACCCGGGGCCACAGCCAGGAAGAACTGCTGCGGCTGGTGGGCAACGGCGTGTACATCGGCCGCATCTGGTACACCTACCCGGTGAACGGCACGACCAGCGGCGACTTCAGCGGCACCATCATCGGCGACTCATACCTGATCAAAGATGGCAGGTTCGCCGCGCCCCTGAAGCCCAACACAGTGCGCATGAACGACAATGTCTTGCGGCTCATCAACAACATCCTGGGCATCGCGGCGCAACGCCGGGCTACCGTGCGCTGGTCGTCGGACCAGGTTACTTGGGCGCCTGAAATAGCGGTGGCCGGTTTCGGCCTGGAGGAGATTTCTGAGTATATGGAGAGTGTGTAAATGGCTTTTGAAACGATAAATTTCGAGAAGATGGACGGGGTGGGCATCATCACCATGAACCGCCCCGAGTCCCGTAACGCCCTGACACTTCAGATGGTTACCGAGATGGGAGAGGCTATCCAAGCCTGCAAGAGGCCGGATGTTCGTGCGGTGCTCCTCACGGGCGCCGGCGGAGGTTTCTGCTCTGGCGCTGACCTTAAATTGCTCGTGGAGACCCTCGACGGCGGCGACCCCAAAAAAGTGCAAGAGTCCATCAAGAATCTGGCCGACGACCTGCATTACAAGGTGGTCCTGGGATTGCGGGGTCTGGATAAACC
>Ga0310125_10002084_pt1 | contig 10367 bp, 9 predicted proteins | sample CB11b_Tmax_Bot8__FD_203508 | JGI IMG/M metagenome (GOLD analysis project Ga0310125, IMG submission 203508) | Marine microbial communities from Western Arctic Ocean, Canada - CB11b_Tmax_Bot8 | ecosystem: Environmental > Aquatic > Marine > Oceanic | place: Canada: Western Arctic Ocean | collected... | reverse complement strand
TTATGATAAATATGGTGGTCGAAGGGTGATATCGGCTGCTCTAGTAATGGTTGGGATATCTGTTTTGTTACTAAGCCGGGTCAACTCCATTTTTGGATTAATTTTGATATACGGGATACTTGGGAGTTTTGCATCTAGTGGTGCTTCTTTTGTAACTATTCACTCATTACTGGCAAAATGGTTCTACAGACGAAGAGGCTTAGCTATGAGCCTGTCTGCTGCCGGAGGATCTATCGGTCCTTTGTTGTTTGCACCATTTTGTGCGTTTCTGATAGAAGCTTTTGATTGGAGGATCGCATTTTTATTCATAGGTGGAATGGTTTTGTTTATGGGAGCTCCTTTGGCGGCTCTTTTCCTAAGAGATGATCCACTAGGTCAGATTCCAGATAGTGAAAGGGATGAAACCGGGATTCAGGATAAAGAAGAAGTGCAGGTGGAAACGGAAGGACCATTATTTACCAGTCGCTGGAAGCAGGCTTTATCCACTTCCCCTTTCTGGCAGTTATCTGCCGCTTATCTTGTTTGTGGTATTACCACTAACATCATTTCCGTACATTTTGTTCCATTTGCAGAAGATCAAGGAGTACCCAAGATAACAGCTGCCACGATTTTTGGGATAATGATGGGGTTAAATTCTGTGGGGGTTATTTCTGCAGGAGTACTGTCGCAAAAATTCAGTCAACATAGGGTGTTAGGTTTTACATATGCATTGCGGGGAATTGCTTATTTGGCCTTGTTAACGATAGGCGGAACAACTGGAATGTGGGCGTTTGCCTTAATAGCTGGAATGTCGTGGATAGCCACCGCTTCAGTAACTTCTTCCCTCGTGGCAGATATATACGGGGTAAGAAATTTAGGAACATTGAACGGCATGTCTAACATGGTTCACCAGATTGGAGGCGCCTTATCGGTACTTGTTGCGGGGGAACTTCATGCATTGACTGGATCCTATGAGATACCTTTCGCGATTGCTGGTGCCACATTACTGTTTGCGAGCATAGCGGCTTTTAGTGTCAAAGAGAAGAAATACTCATATAGGTACTCTAGAGTGCCTGTCGCAGCCGTTTCTTCTTAGCTTATAAGCTTTCTTTCCATGATATGTAGTCCGATCGTACCCTTTCTTTAAACCTGGGATTGCTGAATCTATCCATAAATTCTTCCAAGGTTTGGATAACTTGCTCATTGGAATTAGGATCGTAGTGAATCCAGTTAACTAAATGTTCTTCCGACCGGAAGAAATTCATGTTTGCTCAATTTCTGCCGGCGGTGTCCCCGCCTCCCAAAAATCCGAATCCGTAAATAGAAACGCCTACAATTCCTTTGGCGGGCATTGAACTAAGAATTTCTCCATCCTTAACTGTCACACTTATTGGATCATTACAATCGAGACAAACACTATCAATTCGGACTGTTTTACCAGGGAATAACCAGCAAACTGCTAGAGATTCAAAAGCTCATTGCCCCCACCATTTACTTTCACCATCTACGGTAATTTTGTAATGAGTTGGTACGTTGTTAAACGGTGCGAAACTACCGATTACATCGGTGCCAGGGACTAGCCAGTACCCCGCCATTTTCCCTGGACCCATAAGATCATTTAGATATGTTCTCGCCTCCTCTATGCCTATCCCAAGAGCCGAGGCTATTTCTGTGTAATGAGGAGCCACCCCAGTCGATACGATGGTTTTCATTATATGGGTGTACAGTTGATCAAGAGTTTTTAAATCGGTCATTAATTATTGCCTTTTGCCTTCGACTATCTGATCCAGATCTATATCTTTAGAGAGAACAATAGCAATAGATTGGTTTGTTAGCAAAACAAGGCCAACATTAACGATTTATATGAGTATAATGGCCATGCTATTTTAGGCAGCGAGCTTAGACCTTCAGGAGATATCCAGATCAAACTACTAGGACAGCGCACGATTTTTTATGGTTGGATCGTGGTGGGTGTTATGGCAATTGCTAGTGCAGTTAGTATGGGCATGGGTTCATTAAATTTTGGGTTATATATCAAACCAATGGGGGAACAGTTAGGTATTGGACGGGCTTCTTTCGGCTGGTCTTCAACCTTTAGGAGCATTTCAAGTGCCGCAACGAGCCCTATTATAGGCAGATTGCTCGATAGGTATGGTGCCAGATGGATTCTTGCAGGTTCAACCATAATCACTGGATCGTGCATGGTTGGCCTCGCCTATACACGAGAAGCATGGCAACTCATGGTTTTGTTTTCAATAATGGGGTTGGTCGGTATGAGTGGGCCCGGTGCTCTTACTACATCGGTGCCACCATCCAAGTGGTTTGTTCGAAACAGAGGAAAAGCTTTAGCCGTTACAGCGGTAGGTGTTTCCTTAGGGGCCCTAATTTTTGTTCCGCTCACCCAAATTTTCATAGATAAATACACTTGGAGCACCTCTTGGATTATATTAGCGATAGTTGGAGTGATTATTGTTGTTCCCCTCTCTGTTATTTTTGTCAGAAGACAACCTGAAGACTTGGGATTGCTTCCTGATGGTGACAATCCTGTCGATGTGTCTGCCGTGGTGGACATAGACGATGAATTTTCGTGGAGCTTAAGGGAAGCCATAAAAACAAAAAGCATGTGGTTTCTTACAATAGCTTTTTCCATCCTGTCTTTGGGAATACTGACACTGGCCCTGCATAGGATACCCGCTTTCATGGATAGAGGGCTGGATCCCACTTTAGTCTCGCTTGCTACAGCTTTTGATGCTGTTTGTGCCGGGTTTGGTAGTTTTGCAGGAGGAATGTTAGTGAGGCGTCTTCAGCCTAAATTTATAGGTGCCTCAGCATTCTTGCTGTTGGCGGTGGCGAGTGTCATGTCAATCTATGCATATGGGTTTTGGTTGATGTTTTGGTCTATGGCTGTTTTTGGGCTTGGAATAGGCATCAATTCATTCACACAAAATTATATCTGGGCGGATTATTTTGGAAGGGGCAACCTGGGTAGCATTCGAGGATTCGTTATGCCTATCACTTTGTTTATAGGATCTTTTGGTGCTCCTGCTGCAGGCTATGTTTTGGATATCACGGGATCGTATGATCCTGCCTGGTGGGCCGGTGTTGTTTTGATGTTGATAGGAGCTTTAGTATTTATTCTTGCGGATAAACCCAATCATAATGCACTCCTTTTTAATCAAAATTTCAAGGAATGAACTGCCAATTGGAGGCATTGGAGATTTGAGCTAGAGATGGGTTCAAAATCTCAGAATATTTTTAGAGTATTAGGATATTCTGTTAATGTGGGTGGGACGTTCACCGTAAAGAATTTAACAAGGAAGTGAATTAAATTGAAATTTGGCTTATTTTTTGAATGGCCCAATCCAGAGCTTCGTGAATTTAAAGATATATTTTCAGAAGGGTTGGAACAAATAAAATTATCTGAGAGTTTAGGTTTCGACTATGTGCTTATAGCTGAACATCATTTTTCCAATTATGGGTTTTCTCCGGCACCTTTGTTGCAGGCGTTAAAGATAGCCGAGAATACCGAAACTATTAAAATAGGAACTGCAGCTATCATTTTGCCGGAATGGCAACCTCTTAGAGCTGCTGAAGAAATAGCTGTTTTAGACCATCTCACCGAGGGCCGGATATTTTGTGGGGTCGGTAGGGGGTACCAACCTTATGAAATGGGTGGATTTGGGATTGATCTTGAAGAATCCAGGCCTAGGTTTCAGGAAGGGCTAGAGGTCATGATGAAAGCTTGGCGGGAACACAAGGATTGGACCTATGATGGAGAATACATACAGGTAAAAGAACCAATAACAGTTTTCCCAAAGCCCTATCAAAAACCTAATCCACCCATGTGGCTTGCTGGATCTTCAGAAGGCTCTTTGAAATTAGCGGCCGATGAAGATATTTTGCCGTTAACCTCCAGCATGATGGGTATGGAAGCAGTGTCTCAGCAGTTTGCCAGTTATGTTCGATACAGGCGGGGTGCTGGTAAATCTTTGGATGATTTGAGTATGGCACTTCAATGTATGACCCATTGTGCTCCGACTATGAAGGAAGCCCTTGACCAATTACCTTACATTCGCTGGCAAACAAGGTCCCAAAAGGCCTTGACCGAAAAAAAGGTGATTGATGGGAAAACGCAGGGAGTACCGTACGAAGGTGAGATGCCGGAGGAATTATTTCTTGATCGAACATATTTGGGTGACCCTGATTATCTGATTGAAAAATTTAAAAAAGCGAATGATGCAGGAATTACCAACATAAGCCTTTGGATGATGTGGGGAGGGATCGAGCATGAAAAATTGATGCGTTCTATAAAATTGATGGGAGAAAAGGTGATTCCGGAGCTAAGGGATTTAACCCCACCAAAAAGCGTAATCGATAATGCATTACGATCAGAGACAACGAAAGCTGAAAGTGGATCCTTCACTGTAACAGGAGAAAAATTAAAAGATAGTTAAAGTGAGATTATTGTTATCTTACGTTAGGGGTTATGAAGGTTTTGCGCTGAATGAGGGTCCGAAACGTGTAGCCCTACAAATATTTCATCGGTAAAATCTGGGTATGAACCTAATAACGAGACAGACCATCGGGGTTTTATTCTCCATACTCCTACTATTGGCATTTTATGCTTGTGACTCTGAAGGTGAGGCTATCTATTTTGCATCGAACCGGGATGGACAATGGGATATCTATTACTCTGACCCAAATGCTAAAGAACAAATCAATTTAACAGACAGTCCCTTCGCTGAAGAAAATCCGGTTTTGTCACCAAACCGAAAATTGATAGCATTTTCGGTAAGTAAGGATTCTAAGGACTTGAATGTGGGAATTGAGGTAATGGAGCTGAGGGAAAGGGAAAAAATCATTGTCACTACAGGCTTAGGCACTTATGTCACACCACGTTGGAGCCCTGATAGTTCTAGATTGGCATATGCTGCCGCCCAGCCGGGCAAGGACTCATACATAGTCGTAAGTGACTTGACTCAATCCCTAAGCCCGCGCCTATCAGATGTTCAATCAGATGAAGTTGGAGATTGGTCTTCAGATGGGAATTCAGTTGTATTTTCATCTTCAAATCCACTGAAGCCAGGTATCCATGATAGAAACCCTGACGGTGTTAATCAGAGGCAAGTGAGTTGTGGGAATGATACCGGTGCTAGATGGTCTCCAGATAACAAGAAGTTAGCCTTTATATCTGATCGGGCTGGGAATCAAGACATATACGTGATTGATAAGGAAGTCGAAGATGGATTATGTGAATCGGATGCGGATTCTAAATTGGGGTTGTATCAACTCACGGATACAGAAGGGAGTGAGTCTGATATTTCGTGGTCTCCTGATGGAAGACAGATATTGTTTGTCTCAGAAAGGGACGGAAATTCAGAAATTTATGTAATGGATAGTAGTGGGAACAATCAGGTTCGATTAACTCAAAATGACAAGACGGACAAACAACCTGTTTGGTCTCCCGACGGAAAAAATATTGCATTCGTATCGGATTTGGATGGCGACTATGATATTTTCATCATGAATAGTAAAGGGGAAGATCAAAAAAGGTTAACCAATAATGACGCTTCGGACCTTAGTCCCAGTTGGTAATTTCCTTGCTTTTTAACATCAAATCTTGATAAATGCTTTGGTGACATCCTGTTTGGGCATGTGCTAAAAATGGCTCGCTGGTTTTGGACTTAATGATGGGTTTTAAAGAAAACTACAAATATCGACGAATCATTGTGAAGGCTGGGACAAATATACTTACCGGCGGAAGGGATGAATTGGATGATTCCTTCATCGATAACCTGGTATCTCAAATTTCCGATTTATCCTCTTCAGGAAGAGAGATGCTTCTTGTATCATCGGGAGCTGTGGCAGCTGGAAGAGGGGTGATGAGGAATTTATCTAAGAGTTCGGTCTTGCCAGACAGGCAAGTTTTGGCGGCGGTTGGTCAGGGTAGACTGATGCATTTATATGAGCAGGCCTTTGCTACACATGGGATTCCCACTGCCCAAGCCTTGCTTTCCCGAAGAGATGTGAATGACAGGTTAGGCTATTTAAATTTAAGAAACACCTTACTTTCCTTGTTGAATAATGGTGTAGTTCCAGTAATCAATGAAAATGACGTAGTGGCTGTAGAAGAACTGGAAGGAGAAGTGTTCGGCGATAATGACACTTTGTCTGCCCTAGTTGCTAATTTAATTGATGCAGATTTACTAGTGATATTGGGTAGTGTGGGGGGGATGTACACTAAAGACCCAAATATTTTTACAGACGCTGAACTTATATCAGTGGTGGAAAAAATAGACGATAAGCTAGATGAATATGCTGGCCCTCCGTCAGATTTAAGGGGACGTGGAGGGATGGTAACCAAAATAGAGGCTGCTCGATTGGCTACGGCATCGGGGGTTGATGTCGTTATTGCAGATGGGACTACGGATTCGGTTGTTTTTCGTCTTTCGAATGGAGAGAAAATAGGTACCCTGTTTAAGACATCCGTATCAAAATTGGAGAGTAGGAAAAGATGGATGCTCAGTGGAGTGTCTAATAAAGGGAATATAAAAATAGACAAAGGGGCTGTATCGGCATTGAGAGCCAGCAAGACAAGTCTCCTACCAGCAGGAGTGTTGAGTTGTTTTGGGCGATTTGAAAGAGGTGATATTGTCTATATTAAGGATGAGCACGAAAATAATATTGCAGCTGGCATTAGTAACTACGGGTCCTCTGATTTGCTGCAAATACAAAGTTTGAAATCTGACCTAATTGAACGGGTTCTAGGGCACTACTATGGGGATGAAGTGATACATAGGGATAATATGGTTATGTTGAATGATTGAAGTCCCAACGGTTGAAGTCCTGAAGAGAGAGGTGTTGGCTTGGACAATCTTGAAAACTTAGGCAAAGCTGCCAAAACGGTTTCCAGAAGACTTGCTTCTTCTTCTGGTGGAAGAAGAAATTTAGCTATTCAGAAGATCGCGATGGCCCTGATTGATTCCGAGCAGAAGATCATTTCAGAGAATTCAAAAGATATATCCAAGGGTCGCAGCAAAGGACTATCAGAGGCTATGTTGGACCGATTGATTATTACAAAGGAATCAATACATGGTATGTCATCTGATGCTCTGAGGGTTGCTAATTTAGATGATCCTGTGGGGGAAATGATCGAAATGAAGACCATGGAGAATGGTCTTCAAGTTGGTCGGAAACGTGTGCCCCTAGGTGTAATTGGGGTTATATATGAGAGTAGACCAAACGTTACAGTCGACATATCGGTGTTGTGCTTGAAATCAGGGAATGCTGTAATTTTAAGAGGAGGGAGTGAAGCGTTTTATTCAAACCAGATTTTGGCCAAGGTTATAAGAGGTGCCGTATCGGAAGCGGACCTTCCAAAGGATTCCATTCAAATTGTCCAAAGTACAGATAGGAAATTGGTTTCTGAAATGCTGAATTTGGATCAGTACATTGATTTAATGATTCCAAGAGGTGGACAGGATTTAGTTAACATGGTGGCCAGTGAATCCAAGATGCCATCTATCACTGGTGGTGTCGGGGTTTGCCATACCTATGTGGACAGCGAAGCGTCATTAGATATGGCCGTTGAAGTTGTTAACAACGCCAAAGTTCAACGACCATCAGTCTGTAATGCATTGGATACTGTCTTGGTTCATTCTTCTTTGGCTCCGGATTATCTTCCCCGTATGGCTGAAGCTTTTGCTGTTGCCGGGGTAGAGCTGAGATGTGATACCAGAGCTCTTTCTATTTTGGGCCCAAGGGAGGATATCAGGGTGGTTCCGGCCAGGGATGAAGATTGGGACACAGAACACTTGTCATTGATAGCAGGAGTAAAAATAGTAGATTCGCTCGAGGAAGCTATTAACCATATCGAAAATCATGGTACAGGCCATTCGGATGCCATTATTACAGAGAATTATTCAACGGCCAACAGGTTTGTTAGAGAAGTGGATTCAAGCGCTGTTATGGTAAATGCCTCGACTAGATTTAATGATGGCGGTCAATTTGGTTTGGGAGCTGAGGTGGCGATAAGTACCAATAAAATGCACGCAAGGGGCCCCATGGGACTGAAAGAGATAACCTCTTATAAATGGGTTGTCTTAGGGAACGGGCATATAAGGCAATAAATTGGACACTCAGCTAAAAGAATAAACAAAGAAATTTGAAATCTCTCAAGGTTGTATAAGTTTCGGCTAATGACGAGGAAATGATGCAGGAAGAGAATATTTTTTACACCGTGGATATGCAAAGAGAGGTCAGAGATTTCGTATTGAATCTGGAAAAAGAATTAGAGGCGTATCCGCCTATATATCAACGGGACCCTGTCGAAGTCAGGAGAGAACGAGAGGAAGGAACTGGTCGTAATCCAAAGCCCGTTATATCAGATAAAGCGATTGAACGAGAAATTCAAAGTGATCAAGGGTCAGTCACTGTAAGAGCTTTCATACCACAGCATCAAATAGATGGCGTGTACCTTCATATCCACGGAGGAGGATGGGTTATAGGGGGAGCTCATCATCGAGACCCTGAATTGGAAGAAATCATGACAGAATGCAATGCAGCGGTTATCAGTGTGGACTACAGACTCGCGCCTGAACATGCATATCCAGCTGCACAAGACGATTGTGAAATCGCGGCCTCGTGGGTAATCAGTAATGCCATGAAGGAATTTGGTACTGACAAGGTTGTAATTGGAGGAGAGTCGGCGGGTGGGCATCTTTCTGCATCAACTATGATTCGAATGCGGGATAAACACGGATACAGTGGGTTTTCGGGTGCGAATCTTGTATACGGTGCATATGACTTATCAGGAAGCCCGAGTGTGAGACTGTGGGGAGATAGAAATTTGGGTTTGAGTACTCCGATAATAAATTGGTTCTTTGATCAGTATTTAGGGGAGGAAGATCGGAAGGATCCCGATGTGTCGCCTCTCTATGCACCATTACATGAACTATCACCTGCACTTTTCACTGTAGGCACAATGGATCCATTGCTGGATGACACATTGTTTATGCATTCAAGGTGGTTTGCTTCCGGAAATCCTTCCATCTTAAATGTTTACCCTGGGGCAACACATGGATTGGATATGCAACCAACTCAATTAGCTGAAAAAGTCAGGAGGAGAATGCGTACTTTCATCTCTGAGAGCTTCCAGTCGTGACTTCGTAATAGAGAAATATCACTAAGAAATAACCAATTGCTGTGACTATAAGTACCAATAAAATGCATGCTAGGGGCCCTATGGGACTGAAGGAGATAATCTCGTACAAATGGGTTGTTCTAGGGACTGGGCATATAAGGCAATAACAGGAAGCAGATTCAAAAGAATAAACCAAGAAATTCGAAATCAGACAAGATTATATAAGTTTCGGCTAATAACGAGGAAATGATGCAGGAAGAGAATATTTTTTATACAGTGGATATGCAAAGAGAAGTTCGGGATTTTGTACAAAATCTAGAAAAAGAGTCAGCTGAATATCCGCCGGTATATGAGAGAGATCCGGTAGAAATCAGAAATGATCAAGAAGAAGGACTTGGACGCTATGAAAAGCCGGTTCTATCGCAAAAAGCCATAGAGCGAGAAATTCAAAGCGACCAGGGACCAGTTCATGTAAGATCGTTTATACCTGATGATCAGATAGATGGGGTATATCTGCATATACACGGCGGCGGTTGGGTATTTGGAAGAGCACATCATCGGGATGGGGATTTGGAAGAAATAATGAACGATTGCAACGCAGCCGTTATTTCTGTCGATTATAGATTGGCTCCTGAAAACCCTTACCCAGCGGCCCAGGATGATTGTGAAGCAGTTGCTCTGTGGGTTGTTGACAACGCTATGGAAGAATTTGGCACGGATAAGATTGCCATTGGTGGAGAATCAGCTGGGGGACACCTGTCCGCTTCTACTATGATCCGTATGCGAGACAAGCATGGATTCACTGGGTTTACGGGTGCTAATTTGGTGTATGGCGTGTTTGACATGTCTGGAACCCCAAGTCTTAGATTGTGGGGGGATCGTAATTTGGTTTTGAGCACCCCAACGATGAATTGGTTTTTTGATCATTATTTACCTAACCAAGATAGGAGAGACCCTGATATATCGCCCTTGTATGCGCACTTGCACGAATTAGCTCCAGCCCTTTTTACTGTTGGGACTTTGGATCCACTTTTAGACGACACTTTGTTCATGCATTCAAGGTGGTTTGCGTCCGGAAATCCATCTACATTAAACGTATACCCTGGTGCTACTCATGGTTTTGAAAGACAAGGAACATTGTTGGGAGAAAAAGTTAAGGCTAGGATGAGGACTTTTATTTCCGAGAGTTTTCAGTCCTGACGTTGTAATAAAGAAAAATCACACAGAAATATCCGATTGATGTGGC
>Ga0310125_10002083_pt1 | contig 10369 bp, 13 predicted proteins | sample CB11b_Tmax_Bot8__FD_203508 | JGI IMG/M metagenome (GOLD analysis project Ga0310125, IMG submission 203508) | Marine microbial communities from Western Arctic Ocean, Canada - CB11b_Tmax_Bot8 | ecosystem: Environmental > Aquatic > Marine > Oceanic | place: Canada: Western Arctic Ocean | collected... | reverse complement strand
GAGTCTGACGCTCGTCGAAGTAGTTCACGTTGCCCAGCTGCTTGGCCAACAGCAGGATCCGACAATACGCGTCCAGGATCTCCGTCTTCCAGTAGGCATCGACCAGGTCCTTGCCAAAAGTGACCGTACCGTGGCTGGCCAGGATGATCGTATTGGTCCCCTCCAGGAACGGGATCACCGTGTCAGCAAACGTCTGGCCGCCAGGAGTCTCGTAAGGCGCCAGAGGCACCTCGCCCATGAAGACCTCGACCTCGGGCAGCACACACTGAGGGATCGGCTCGCCGGCCACTGCGAAGGCGGTGGCATGAGGCGGATGGCAGTGGACGACGGCCCTCACGTCGGGACGATGCTTCATGATCGTCAGGTGCAACAGCACCTCGCTGGTCCGCTTGCGGCGACCGGCAATCTGATTGCCCTCCAGGTCCACCGCACAGATGTCCTCGGGCTCCATGAAACCCTTGCAGATCATCGTCGGAGAACACAGCACCTCGTTCTCACCCACGCGGATCGAGATGTTCCCGTCATTGGCCGCGGCAAATCCCTTGTCGTAGACCCGACGGCCGATCTCGCAGATCTCCTGCTTCAACTCCCGATCGTGGATCCCTCGTCCCCAGTGATTCTCGCTCATCGTATTCCCTGTCCTTTCGCGTGTTGTCTCTTCGTGAATGCTGGCCGGGTTGTGTGTCCCGGAAATGAAACGGGTCAGGCTGCCTGTGAGAGTCGGGTGATCATCCGAGATCGATGTTGTCGAGGATTGCGGCGGTGTAGGCGTCCAGCGGCTTCAATTCGGGCAAGAACGGGTTGGACGCCTCGGGACCCTCGGCCACCGCGATCACAGCCCCGTGCCCGGCATGTTGCTCGTCGTACAGCACCAGCGGCTCGCCGCGGCCGCCAGGCTCTCCGGCCAGGCCGGCACCAGAGAACGGGACGGCGATCAGCCAGGTCGCCCCGTCCAGACTCGGGTGACACGCCGACAGGGTCACGTTGCCAATCACTTCGGCGACACGCATCAGTCGGATCTCCGGTGAGTCGGTTGGTCTACGTTCATCAGGAGCCCGTTTCCGTTTCCGCTGAGCCTCGTTGTGAGGGCCAGTCGGAGGGCACTTGAGGCGGATCGCCGGACAGGCAGGCTTCCACGATCTGGCGAGACCGCCAGGCCCCGGCGGCCAACGGACACACCAGCACCAGGTTGGCTCCCATGCGGCCGATCAAGCGAGTCGCCTCCTGGGCATCCCGCACCACCACCGCACGTACCTCGGGGCGACGATTCGCCAGGCAGGCGAACCGGTGAGGGTCGCTGCAGAGCACCACAACGCCGGAACACCCCGCCGAAGACAACCGCTGGCAGGCACTGCTGAGAGCCGAATCCAGGTTGTCGCACCGCTGAGAATTCATGCCTCGCAAGTCCGAAGCGTCCGAACCGGCCAGCAACACGCTCCAGCCCGAACCCCTCTGAAGGCCAGCCGTTGAATCGGCCCCGTCGACGGTCACGGCCAGTTCGTGTTGAGCAATCACCTCGCGAGCCGAAGGGGTCAGGATCGAATCGGCACCGATCCTCAGCTGACGCGACTCGGGATCCAGGCACTCCACGAGCATCTCGCCGGTCACAACCCGCTCGACACACACCACCTCACCCTCGGCTCCTCCAGCCATCAACGGCACGCCGCCGTCGCCGGCCAAATCGTCCCGCAGCCGACTCTCGACGGCGGCGACGATCTGTTCAATGAGAATCGGGTCGGGAGTCATGTGATGTCGAGTCCGGGGTGAAGAAGTCGAGAACAGTGTCTGGGGTTTCGGGGAAAGGAATCCGGCGGTTGAGCGGTCAGTCGTTGATGATCCCGATGATGGCCCAGCGGGCCGGAGCGTTTTCGGAGCCGAGCATGCGGCGGACCGATCGGCCGTCGCTGGTCAACAGCACCCGGTCGTCCAGGCGACTGCCCACCGCGTCGATGGCCACCATCGGATCTCCCTCGGCGGTCGACCTGGCATCGAGTGGCTGCACCAGGATCAAGCGTTGAGCCTCAAGCGAGGCGTGCTTGACGGTGGCCGTGGTCCGGCCGATGACACGACCCCATCGCATCAGATCATCCTCAGGTCATCGACCATCGTACACCGCCGCTGGCGAGTGAATGTCAGCGGGTTGGTCACACCTTCGCCGGTCGGAGTGGCGATGCTGTACGAGAGGTACCCCTCGCCGCCCAGGCCCAGCCCCGCCATGCTCGGACCGTTCTTGATGAACAGCGTGGTGTTCATCGCCCGACCCATCTCGGTCATCGTGCGGACGTTGCGCGAGTGGATCAGGCTGGTGTGCCCGAAACCGTGCTCCGCCTCCAACGACAACTCGATCCCCTCCGACGCGTCCCGGCAACGCACAAACGGTACGCACGGCATCATCTGCTCCTCGGGTACAAACGGGTTGTCGGTCGAGGTTTCTCCATAAAGGATCTGCGTGCCGACGGGGACCTTGACCCCGATCCGCTCGGCCAACACCTCCGCGTCAGCCCCAACCAACTCGCGGTTCAATTCGTGGTGGCCACCGGCTTCGGCGGGTGCCGAGAACGCCACTGCGGCCAGCTGGTCCATCTGGTCGGTCGAGAGTCGGTAACCGCCGTGGTTCGAGACGGCTTCGAGCAGAGGATCGAAGATCGACTCGACCGCGAAGACCTCCTTCTCGCCAATGCACAACAGGTTGTTGTCGTAGGCGGCTCCCTTGACGATCGAGGCCGCTGCGTTGTCCAGGTCGGCGGTCTCGTCGACGACAACCGGAGGATTCCCCGGGCCGGCTACGATCGCCCGCTTGCGACTGGCCAACGCGGCACGGGCCACGCCCGGACCACCGGTGACCACCAGCAAGCGTACGCCACGGTGCTCGAAGATCTCGCCGGCCGTCTCGAGTGTCGGCTCACTGACGATCGTCACCAGGTTCTCCAGCCCGATCGCATCCTTGATCGCCCGGTTAAACCGCCGGACACCCTCGCAGGCAATCCGGGCACCCGACGGATGAGGGTTCACGACCAGAGTGTTGCCCGATGCCACCATGTTCACCACGTTGCCGGCCAACGTCGGCAACGAATGAGTGACCGGGGTGATCGCACCGATGACGCCAAACGGAGCGTACTCGGTCACGGTCAGGCCGCGGTCGCCGGAAATCGCGTCGCAACGCAAGAACTCGGTGCCGGGTACCAACTTGATGATCTGCAGCTTTTCGATCTTGTGGTCCAGACGCCCGATCCGAGTCTCCTCGAGCTCGGCACGACCCAGCTCGTCGCTCTGAGACGAACAGATGCGGACCACGCAGGCGATCGCCCGGGCCCGGTCCTCGATCGTCCTCTCCTGCAACTGCCGGAACGCCCGCGACGCAGCGTCCACCGCGTCATCGACCTTCGAAAACACGCCCCAGTCCCCGTCGACCGACGGTCCGGCACTGGCCGGAGCACTGGCCGGAGCACTCGAGCGACTGCCCAACTGAGCCAGGACCTCTTCAACCACCGTGCGAACAGCCTTTTCGTTGGCTTGGATCATCGAAATACCTCTATTCTTCAGTTATCTGTCTTGAGTTCGTTCTTGGTCGGGGTTGTGTCGCCCCTGGGCCGCTGCAATCGCTCAAACGTCTTCTGGATTCCGGGTCAACTGGGAACCGTCACGTTGGTGTCCCCCACCTGGACCTGGTCGACAATGCCGATGATGGCGGCGTCGATCGGGAGTTTTTCGGTCTGGGTAGTGAAGCGGGCGCTGGAGCCCTGGACACACAGGACCACCTCGCCCTCGCCGGCACCCACGGTGTCCACGACAATGAATGTGCGACCGGTTGGCTTGAGCTTCGCTCGTGTCTTCTCGTCGACCCGCAACGGCTCGACAATCAACAGCTTCTGCCCGACCATCGATTCCACCTTTTGGCTCGATACGATACTGCCGGTGATTTGTGCCATGAACATCGCCGTCGATCTCCGCAAGCTGTCCAGGTTTCAGGCTCCTGCACCAACCAGCTCGGCCGCCTGCCGAGCCACAATCAGCTCCTCGTTGGTCGGCACCACCCAGGTTGCCACACGGCTCCCCTCCGCGGTGATGTCCGTCTCCCCATCCGCCTCCGCATTGGCACCCTCGTCGATCTCCAACCCGCACCACTGCATGCCCTCGCAGACCGAAGAGCGGATGCCGACGCTGTTTTCTCCAATCCCACCGGTGAAGACGACCATGTCGCTGCCACCAAGGACCGCCATCTGAGATGCCAGGTAGCCGCGGATCGCAGCGACAAAGTGGTCCACCGCCAGCGTCGCCCCCGCATGTCCCTGTGCGGCGGCAGCTTCGAGATCCCTGAGATCCCCGCTGAGACCGCTGAGTCCCAACAGGCCGCTGCGTGAGGCGAGGTCGTCGAGCAGCTCCTCGAGACTCTTGCCGGTGGCCCGCATCAGGACCGGCAACGCAAAGGGATCGAAGTCGCCGACACGGTTGTTGTGAGGCAAACCGCTCTGAGGACTCATGCCCATGCTCGCCGCGCGAGAGACTCCCGCATCAATTGCCGACAGAGAACTGCTGCCGCCCAGGTGACACGAGACCAGCTTCAGGTCCTCTCGACCCGTCAACTCGGCCATCCGCGTCGCGATGTAACGATGACTGGCACCGTGGTAGCCCCAACGCCTGACACCGTGCTGCTGCCACTCCACGGGAACCGCGTAAGCACGCAAAGCGCCGGAAATCGTCTCGTGAAAACCTGTCTCCAGGGCCGCCACCAACGGGATGCCCGGAAACGCACTCTGCAATTGACGCATCGCCGACACATACGGCGGGTTGTGAGCCGGGGCCACCTCCGACAGTGACTCCATTCGCTCAAGCAGCACGTCGTCCACCAGGCGGACTCCCGAAAGATCCGAGGCGAAGACCGCCTTGAACCCGATCGCAGCCACCTCCTCGACACCCGCCAGGCAACCCCGCTCGGGGTCGACCAGGGCGTCCAGGCACAGGCCCACCGCCACGGCATGATCGGCAACCGTCTCGGTCGACTCGACCACATCGGACTCGCCTCCGTCATCCGAAGCGATCTCGATCGATACACGACTGCTCTCTTCCCCGATGCGATCGATCGCACCGCGGGCCAGCTGGTGTTCACCGTCGAGGTCGTACAGCCGAAACTTGAAGCTGGTCGACCCGAGGTTGGCGACGAGGACTTTCATGGTTCGATCCTTCAAACCTCCCAGTACCGGTTTCAGGAAATAAACAACTCGACGAGCCCGTCGGCGGGTCTCGCGATCACGTGAGCGGAGATCAGCTCGCCGACGGCCGAGGCCGCCTCGGCTCCTGCATCCACCGCCGCCTTCACACTGCCGGTGTCACCCTCGACAAACACAGTGATCCAGCCGCCTCCCAAAGTCACGCTGCCCGACAGCGTCACGCTGGCCGCCTTGACCATCGCGTCAGCAGCCTCGATATGAGCCACCACGCCGCGAGTCTCGACCAGTCCAATCGATTCAGTACTCATCGGAATCTCTCTCTTTCAGCCCCCCGTGGGGGCACAGGTGCAACTGCCATTCACTGCCGGCACAGTCCGACCCCAACGTCGCATGACACGAGGCCGTCGACCCTCAGGCCGTTTCCGAGACCAGGTCCAAGAAGCCTGTCCCGAACAGGAGCGGCCCCCGGCAACCGGCACGAAGACCGGCACGAAGACCGACGGCAGGATCAGTCGGAAGTGGGCAATATCGAATCGAGTTCGTCGTGCGGGCGAGGAATCACCTGTACGCTGACCACCTCGCCCACCTTGCTCGCGGCACTCGCGCCCGCGTCAACGGCCGCCTTGACCGCCGCCACGTCGCCAACCAGGAATCCGGTCACCAGGCCGCCACCCACCTGACGCCAACCCCGCATCTCGACGTTGGCCGCCTTCAGACTCGCGTCACACGCTTCGATCAGACCCACAAGGCCCCGCGTTTCGATCATTCCCAGAGCTTCCAGTTTCTTAGCCATCGCTCAACTCTCCTGTTTCTCAATCATGGTGTAATGCCAGCGGCAACATGCCGCTCGACTCGTTGGTTGTTCGATTCCACTGCTACAAAACTTCTCTCGCGTGTTCGGGGTTCGCGGTGACCACCGACCCAGGTCACCCAGTGATGCACTCCGCTCAGGACCCCCCCGGAGAATGACAGGCACAGGACGACGAACGCTCCAGCCGCACATCGCTTGCAGACGAGAGGTTCACCGCGTTGCCCTCGTCGGTGTCGATGTGGACCTCGAGCCGAATCTCCTCGCCGGCCCGCACCACCATCTCCTCCAGAACACTCGTGCAACCGGCCGACTCGACTCGCAACTGCATCGAATCACCGGGCTCGACCCCAAAGTGAGCCAGGTCGGCCGGTCCCATGTGTACATGCCGCATCGCACGGATCAGGCCCGACTCCAACTCGACGGATCCCCGCGGACCGACCAGCAGGCAACCGGGTGTGTCGTGATGATCGCCACTGATTCGGATCGGCAACTCCAGGCCCAGGAAGACGCCGTCGGTCAGAGACAACTCGACCTGGGTCGCTCCGCGGCAAGGACCCAGGACGCGGACACTGGGGAGCATCCGGCGACGAGGACCCACCACGGCGACAGTCTGGTGAGCCGCAAAATAACCCGCTTGGTACAACTCGCGGTCGACCTCCAACTCCGCACCCCGGCCAAACAGCGCCTCCAGGTGCTCCTGCGAGAGATGCACGTGGCGAGCCGATACGTTGACGATCAGAGGATTGGGGGCGCCGTCGTGAGACTCGGGTAAGCCCGAAACCGGTGAGGACTCCGGATCCGAGCCGCGATTCAGGATCTCGCGGACCATCGCCTCGATCTCCGGTCGACCCAGGCCCTCGGGAATCTGTGACATCACGCTCATCGAGACGTCCCCGCCGCTGCGACCGCCGGTTCCGGTTCCGGTTCCGGTTCCGAAAACTCCGAATCAGACACTTCCGACTCGACCACCGTCAGAACCACTCCGGCCGACTCGAGCTTGTCTCGCCACTCGTGACTGATGCCCCCGTCGACGACCAACTGGTCCACGTCTTCCAGTGAACACAGCCTCGCCAAGGCCGCGTGGCCCAGCTTGCCGCTGTCGGTGACCACGATCACCTCCTCAGCCGATGCCATCATCGCCCGCTCGGTTTCCACCAACAGAGCATTGCTGTTGAACAAACCCCGCTCGGTGATGCCACCCACGCTCATGATCAACCGACGAGCATGCACCCGTCCCAGGGCCTCCACCGCCAGTGCACCCAACGCCACACCCGTCTTGGGATAGACGAATCCACCTATCTGGATCAGCTCGATCCGAGGCTGATTCAAGAGCACGTTGACGATCGGCAGCGAATTGGTGATCACCTGAAGAGACTTGCCCTGCAGCTGACGAGCCACCTCAAGCGTCGTCGTCCCACCATCAAGCAACACCGTCTCGCCACTCTCGATCATCTCGACCACAGCTCGAGCCACCAGCTGCTTCTGAGGTCGTGCCCTGTGACGACGGTCGTCAAAGTCCGTCAACGACTCGCCCACGTACGCCGCACCACCTCGTGTCCTCCGAATCTGCCCACTTCGATCAAGACTTTCCAAATCGCGGCGAATCGTGGATTCACTGACGCCCACGGCCGATACCAGGTCCTGCAGCGCAGAAAATCCCTGCATTTCTACGATTTCCAGTATCCGATTCCGCCTCTGATCAACCAGCATCAATCGACCTGATGGGACAATATGACTTCTTATTACCCATATTCACAACCGATACCCCCATGGTCAATCATATTCTGTCAGTTTATGTCATTTTCGAGCGTCTCCAGATATCTGTCATTTCGAGCGAAGCGAGGAATGACAAGTCGCGGATCGGTCAGGCAAGAAACTCGCGGCGATGCACCAGGCCGCTCAGTCGATCAGCAATCGACCGTCTGCGAGCCTCAGGCTGCCGCCGACCATCAGCCGAATCGCCTCGGGGTACGCCTCGCATTCCGCCTCAAACACCCGCGCAGCCAGTTCCTCGGGCGAATCGCCACTGGCGACCGGCACGGTCCGCTGCAAGATGATCGGGCCATGGTCGTACTGGTTGTCGACCAGGTGCACGGTGCAGCCGCTGACCCGCACGCCTCGCTCGATCGCAGCTTCGTGTACGCGGCGACCGTAAAAGCCCTTGCCACAAAACGCGGGGATCAGCGCAGGGTGAATATTGAGCACACGCAGCCCGAAGTCCTCGGGCACGACCACCAGCGACAGGAAGCCGGCGAGCACAACCAGGTCGGCGCCGGCTTCCCGACACACCGCAAAGGCCGCATCGCTCCACTCCGCAGCCGATGCGAATTCGCGCCTCACCAGCACCGTCACCGGCAACCCCGCCTCGGTGGCCCGATCGATCCCCGCCACGGAGTCCCGGTCCGAAACGACCGCCGTGACTTTCGCATCCAGCTCTCCCCGGCCGATCGCTTCGAGCAGGTTGACCAGCGTCCGGCCTCCTCCGGACAGAAACACCGCCAGCCGGACGGGTCGATCAAGAGGTCCCAGCAGGGTCTGCACGTCTAGATCTCCTCAGTCGGTCCATCGGATTGTTCGAATTCCACCCCACCGCCGCTATCCGACTCCCTGTCCCGCTCGCTGCTCGCCTCGCTGCCCCGCTCGCTGCCCTCATCGGTCCACTCGAACGTCTGGGGCACGCTGGCCGTTCGGCTGGTCCGTCGCCGCCGATCCTCGCGGCGGTTCTTCCAGACGAACCATCCCATCGGCAGGCCGAACACGATCAGCCCGACGGCCAGCACGGCCGGCAACGACTTCTCGAGACCCTGTTCCGGTGGCTGAGACCACTCGAGACTCCCGGCGAGCACCAGGGGAGCAAACCGGTAGGCGTCGGCGGCCGGGTAGCCGTACATCTTGAAGAAGTAGCCGCTCCCGGATACTCCGTTGATCACCACCGGCCGGTTTTCCGCCTTCAGTCGTCCGGCCTCCTCGAGCAGGCCGGCGGGGACCGAGGTCGTGACCAGCACGACGGGGTGCTGTTGTCCATCGGAGGTGAACAACCAGACCTCGTACAGCTGCTTGATCCCGTAGGCATTCTCACCGGCAGGCATCTTCACCACCCTGCGGACGTGCCCCCTGAGCGTAATGGGTTTTCCGAGATAGATCTCGGGCTTGTCGACGTTGTTGTACAGGTCCACGAACACCGGAAATTCCTCGATCGGCAGCCGCCGTGTCGCCGGATTCCTCGATGCCCGCCGCCGCCCCACCAGGAACTCCGTAGCCGCACGATCCAGTTCCCCCGGATCCACTCGCCGCACATGATCCAGGACCAGGTAGTACGCCTCGGCCTCCGAAGCCCGGATCCCTCGAGACACCAGGCTGCCATCGGGCACCAGCACCGGCCGAAACACCCCCGGTTCAATCTCCACAGACAGCGGCTCCGACGACCCGGACACCTCCTGAGCCGGCTCACCTCCCCCGCCACCAACCCCGCCACCACCGCGCACTTGGGCGGGCAGGCCCCCGAGTACCGCGGCGGCGATCACGAGACGGAGCATGGCTGATGGGTGGTCAGGCACCTGGGATGGAGCGTGTCGGGCCCGAGCCAGCAGCAGGCGAAACTCGGACGATCGACGCGGGCATCGTAGCGGTCACCGCCTCACCCGACAACGGGCCGCAGAAAGGTCTCGACCTCGATCTACAACTTTGCTAGTTTTCTCGGCCTCGCCCGCCAATCGAAGCACCCCGCTCGAAAGGCTCCCGAGGGCGAACGGCAAGGAGGCCGCTGTGAGCTGGGGACATTCGTCCAAGCCATCGCCGGGGCGTTCATCGGACCAACCGGCCAAACCGGCCGATTCCGCCGGCGACGTGACCGGAGAACTCAAGGTCCAGATCCGCTGGCTGATCCGTCGGGACATGCCCGAGGTGCTGGCGATCGAGCAGTCGAGTTTTCAGCAGCCGTGGACCGAGGAGGACTTCCTCGGATTCCTCCGACAACGCAACTGCATCGGCATGGTCGCCGAGCACAACCAGCAGATCGTCGGATTCATGATCTACGAGCTGCACAAGGCCCGACTGCAATTGCTGAACTTCGCAACCGGTGTCGATTTCCGCAGACTGGGAGTCGGGCAGCAGATGGTCAACAAGCTCGCCGACAAGCTCTCGCAACAACGCCGACAGGAAATCCTGCTGGAAGTTCGCGAATCAAACCTCCACGCTCAACTCTTCTTCAAAGCCCAGGACTTCCAGGCCGTTCGCGTCATGAGGGCTCACTACGACGACACGACCGAGGACGCCTACGTGATGCGATTCCGCATCTACGAGACCGCCGCCGACACGGTCGCCTTCCAGCCCCACAACCGGATCAACTTCTACGACGACGCGGCCTAGTAGCCTGCTGAACAACGCCACG
>Ga0310125_10002082_pt1 | contig 10370 bp, 7 predicted proteins | sample CB11b_Tmax_Bot8__FD_203508 | JGI IMG/M metagenome (GOLD analysis project Ga0310125, IMG submission 203508) | Marine microbial communities from Western Arctic Ocean, Canada - CB11b_Tmax_Bot8 | ecosystem: Environmental > Aquatic > Marine > Oceanic | place: Canada: Western Arctic Ocean | collected... | reverse complement strand
ATCAAATCCAAAGCCGCTCGGACCCGGATCGATCGCGCCCAATTCGTCGAGAAACCGACTCTCGTAAAATCCAGCTGCGTCTTCCAAACGGGCACGGGCGGCCAGGCCGCCTGATGTACCTGGATCAAAAAAGTTACTAGTTGCCGTATCCAAAGAATAATCGAACACAATATCAATGGCACCAGACACCGGTATGCAAAACCATCCCATAAGCACTAGCACGGCTAGCACCAATACGGTTGACCTGATCATTATTGAACTCCAGGCGGGGTATCCGCCCAAGCAATGCGTAAACAATTGCCAACCATATTGAATGGTCCGCAACTCCTAAATTATTACCCTGATATAGGCGAAATCAAGAAATAAAAACGCCTCACAAACACTCCAACAGTAATAACCAGACCCTGACGCGTCCCGGCCAGACCGCCTGTGGCCGGACACTTCAAACCCAAGCATCAAGAGATATCATCCGTTGCAAGAAATTTTGGCGTTTCACCTGGAACAGGTGAATTGGCAAATGTACCACGCGCAAGAACAGCTTGCCGCCCCCCATACTGGGCAATCAGCCGCCGCTGATCACTCTTGGCCTGGGCATCCACCGCCTGCGGATCAAGAATCGAACGCAGTTCGCCCTGCATCACCTCCATAGCACTGGCGTGGTTCGGATCTTCGGACAGGTCATGGAGTTCATTTGGATCATGGACAAGATTGAACAACTGTGCAGGTGCGTTAACCCATTGGATCAACTTGTATTCATCGTTACGGACCATGAAGCTCGCGTCAGCAAACCCCACGGCATGATATTCACTAAAGGCGCACCGCCCAAGATTTTGACCTTCAAGAACCGGCCATAAGCTTTGGCCGCAAAGATCATAATCCTGCGATGTCACAGGCATGCCGACAGAATCACAGATCGTCGGAAAGCAATCCACCAGCGTGACCGGCTCGTTGGATACATGCCCCTCGGGAACATCCGGCCCGGCAATGAGAAACGGCACTGCTGCTGATTCCTCATAAAGGGTAAATTTCCCCCACAAGCCCCGCCGGCCCATGCTCTCACCATGGTCTGTTGCATAAAGCACACGCGTTGAGTCGGCAAGCCCCGTTTGCTCTAATCTGTCAAGCACTTTGCCTACCTGTTGATCCAAATGTGTACAAGTCCCGTAATAGGCGGCGGTCACCCGGCGGATTTGTTCGGGGGTAAATGGTTCGATGTAATCCATGATGTGCCGCAATGTCTCAAGGGCAGGATGCTTGGGACGCTCACCAGGAGAATTTTGAACCGGCAGCTCAAAATCACAGGCAAGATACGATTCGAAAAGATCGGGCGGCGCAATAAACGGTGGGTGCGGACAAACAAACGAGACAAAAAGAACCCACGGCTTGTCATGCCGGGCACCGGCAGCCCGTTGTAGCCACATACTTGCCTGATCTGCAATGCGAACGTCATATTCAAGATATGTTGATTGACCTGGACCGGCCTGGGTCACACCGTCACGGCGACCGGGCCGTCGCGGTGGGTCATCACGAATCGCACCAAGCAAATCACCAATCCCATCGACCACGTTAAGCGGAATTAGCTTTTCACTGAACCCATCGCGGTCATCATCCCGACGGTGGTGCAACTTACCAATGGACACGACTTCATGACCGTGGGATGTCAGGTGATGCGCCCAACTTGGAACCTGACCGTGGTAGGGAAATGCATTATCCCATGCGCCGATCCGGTGGACGAATTGCCCCGTAGCAAAAGACGCCCGCGACGGCACGCTGATTGGACAATTGCAATAAGCCGAGGAAAAACGCGTACCACGGCGAGCCAATGCATCAAGATTTGGTGTGCGGACAACAGGATGCCCGTAACAACCAAGCGTGTCGCGATTATGCTGGTCAGAAAGAATAACCAGAAGATTGTGAGGATCACCCGACAAGCCAAATCTCCAACCAGTTACAAACTCTACCTTCTTGTTCCCATGAGCTCTACAAGTTGACCAAGGCAACCAACCACCTTTAACCTGAATCAAAATACAGATTTGAACGGCGCAATACACCTCTTGAGAACTAGGAATCACCGATCATTTTCTCGGCCAGTTGCGGATAATGAGCAGCAGCACCCACCACACACCCATCCAGATCCGTAGTAACCTGGACAAGAATTCCCCACAAATAACAGGCGTAGCTTGAGTTACACCAAAGCCGAAAACAGGGATGGCCACAGGCTGATTTGCCTTGCCGCAAGATAATGCATGAAACACCCGCCACCCCAGTCAACACCACATCACCCGATGCCATCTTCCCAAAGTCAAGTGCACAAACTTGCGCAAGGACCTTGCCGGCTCGCATTCCGCTTAACACAAACGCAGCATCCTGCCGCTCTACCCGGTAGACACCATTCTGCGCGAGCGGCAGATCAATTGACAGCGACATGACCACGGAGCCCTTCAGCCCACTTTCCAGAAAATACTCATGCCCGGACAGGTTGACACAAAACCCGCCATCATCCAAAACCGATGTACTGAACTTGGCAATCGGCACCTCGACTCCTCGATCAAGCAGCCATTGATCAGCACTGACCCCCTTTAGCCCTAATTTCGGAAGGACACTCACATCACAAAGTGACAAATCATCACTCGCTGCCCGCTCATTTTCAAGCGAATCAAAGCGCAAGGCGACATGCCCCTGACCCAGCGGAGCCCAATGGGCACCCAATGCCACCAAGGCATCATGAACTGGACTGTGAACTCGATCTACAAGCGTCATGTCATTCCTGCCTGGAGTTTTCGCTGTCATAAAATGACGGTGTCGTTACAGTCGCTTTTATCATCGAGCCGTCATCCAATCGAATCATCACCGGTTCGCCTGCAATATTTGATTCCGGACGGACAAAAGCCAGTGCAATCGGATAACCAAGCGTTGTTCGCGGCGCAATACTTGTCACCCGCCCGACAATCTGCGGGCCATCAAAAATCAGATGCGATTCCTTCGGCAATGACCCGACAAACCCATCATCAAAACGGAGACCGGTGAGCACCCGTTCCTGCGATTGATTCTGCAGGACCTGCAGGCTGCGCTGACCAACATAAAACGACTTGTCGCGTCCAATCGCCCATGAACAATTTGCTTCATATGGCGTGGTTAATGCATCGGTATCCTGCGACACGATCAGGTGCCCCTTTTCAAGCCGCAGCAATCGCTGGGCCTCCATACCAAAAGGCCTGATCCCATGACGCCCACCAGCCTGCATGATCTTTTGCCACAGGTAAAGCCCTTGGCTCGCCGGAACGTGAATTTCATAACCCAATTCCCCCACGAAACCAACCCGCATCACAATCGCCGACACCTCGGCAACCGTCCCATGGAAAACGCCGAGGTATCCGAATGCATCGGCACTGACATCAATATCCGTCAGGTCTGCAAGAACCTGCCGAGCGCGGGGTCCGGCAATATTCATTGCCACCATCTGGCCGGTCACATTACTCAATACAATATTCATTCCCCAAAGGATTTGCCACCGCTGCATTTCCTGGTAAAACGCGTCGGCCCCCGAAGACGTCGTGGTCACGTAAAAATGTTGGTCGGCAAGCCGGGCCGCCACACCATCCTCAATAATCACGCCGGTTTCATCACAAGCAAGTACATACCGCAGCCGACCCTTGGCTTGACGGGCATAACGTCCTGTATAAATCCGCTCAAGAAATGCCGCGGCCTCCGACCCCCACACATGGACCTTGCCCAGGGTACTGACGTCAATCATGCCCACGTTCTGTCGTACATTTTCAGCTTCGCCCAGAATACAACCATCACGATCCTGACCATTGATTCGATAATAATCCGGCCGCAACCAATCCCCGGCATGCATCCATACCGCCCCGGTCTCCTCGTGCCAGGCATGAAGCGGCGTGCGGCGAACCGGCGTGAATCGCCGACCGGCAAGGTGGCTTAACGCAACCGGCTGGTGAAAGGGTCTGGATGTTGTTGTCCCGGTCTGCGCAATTGACCGGCCATTGAGTTTGGCCAGAATCCGGACAGCATTCATGTTTGCCAGTTTTCCCTGACTGGGCCCCATGCCAACCGTGGTGTAGCGCTTGAGCAACTCGATGCTGTCGTAACCCTCCTGGTGGGCATTGACGAAGTCCTTGAGGTGCAGGTCTTCATCCAGATCAACAAAGCTTTTTTTTCTACCGTTGACCACGATCGGATAAGGATGACTAAAAGCCGGGCCATTGTGATCAACAGGCTTTCCAAGCTCACCACTAAACTTCCCCAGATACGCGGCCGCCATTTTCCCAGCACGAGTCCCATCCGCCAGTTGATCGGGCAGGTCAAATACCCCGTTGATCCGGCCGGCGGTAAAGCAGTTGCCAGGCAGCGAATCAGGAACCAACTGTTCATTTTCGGAGGCATACCGAAAACTACCCCCTGCCTGACTGACCAACCCGGACGCCGGCGTCCAACCCACACTGACCGCCACACCATCACACTCGAAAACCGTCGCGCACGATAGGTCGCCATGTCCCTCTGAATCAACAGGACAGGCCACGACCCGCTGGACCCCTTGCTTACCCCTGGTTGGTTCAGCTTCATAGATCGAATGCCCCAACAGCAGCTTCACACCTGAATCCACCAACCGGGTGGACAATTTCGTAGGCTGTGGATTGGATCTCAAGTCCAGGACTGCAGCCACTTCAACCCCCGCACCAGACAGGTCCAAGGCTGAACGATAGCCATCATCATTGGCGGTCAATACCACCGCACGATCAAAGGGCTTGATTGCATAAAGGTGGATCAAGCGCTGCGCTGCAGACGCCAGCATGATGCCCGGAAGATCGTTGTTGGCGAATACCGCAGGCTGTTCATAACAACCGGTGGCAAAAACAACTGCCTGCGCACGAAGCTTGGTCAAACGCTGGTCATCCACCAGTGCAACCCAGGAATCCGAATAACAACCTGCCGCCTGGGTTCCAAGTCGGACTGTAATATTCTGATGGCGACGGATATCTGCAAGCAGTTTACGCATGTGCTGAACAGCATCGCCATGCATCAACTGCCAGTTGAAACTACCACCTGGCCGAGGTTGATCATCGACCAACAACACGTCCACGCCCTGCTCGGCAGCACCAACTGCGGCGCACAGCCCCGCCGGACCGGCACCAATAACTAGGAGTTCACAAAAGTCATATTCTTTCGGCGTGTTCAATGCTACGCCATTTGGATTGATTCGCCCCAAACCCGCAGCCTTTCTCATCATCCGTTCGTATATTGGGAACAATGATCTTGGGGTATGAAAGGCCTTGTAATAAAAACCAACCGGCATCATGGCACCAAAACGCTCAGTTATCTGCATCCGGTCACGGGCCAGGGACCCCGATGTATTGACAGCCAACACATCCAACCCCGGCTCGATAAGAAGCCCGTCACCCCGCAGATTTGTGCGATGGCCGCCCACATCCTCGACAATGACGTTGGCGTCATGTCCGGCCATGCTGTAGATCGAACGCGGGCGATGATATTTAAAACTACGGCCCATCATCCGCACACCATTTGCATACAACGCACTGGATAACGTGTCGCCACAATATCCAGTCAAGACATGGCCTTCAAACCGAAAGGTGACTGGCTGATCACGGTCAATCAACTCGTTGGGTTGAGGAGGTAGGCGTCTATCCATCATCAGGTTGATCTTCATAAAGATAGGTACGAATAAACTCGTCGGTCACCGTATTGCGTTCTGCCACAAACCAGGTCCCGCTGGCAATGTGGTACCACCACTCGCGCTTGATGCCTGGTTCACCACTGCGATTAAATACATAGTCAGCCCATTGCTCATCGCTTGAACCATCTGGGTCCGGCATCAACCGCACCTCTCCGCCAAAGCGAAATTCCTGCAAGGGACGTGGACCGTTAACGGGGCAATAAATGATCTTCATGTTTGCATCTCGCTATCAGTGCCCCACTGCGGCGGCGCCCTTTTCACCAACAAGTCTGAATTGTGCATAACGGTCAAGGTTGAATGGTTTGATCAACGCATGGTCTACATCATGCGCAATGGTATAAGCCATCGTCATACCGGAAACCGGCGTGGCCTTGAAGCCCCATGTACCCCAACCGGCATCAAGATAAAACCCCTTGATGGGTGTTTTTCCCATGATCGGGGAAAAGTCCGGTGTCATATCACACAACCCCGCCCATTGTCGCAATACATTAATCTGTGACACACAGGGGAACAGATCAATCAAGCGACCGGCAAGCTGCTCGGAAAAACCAAGCGTGGACCGAGTTGAAATAAGCTCATAGGGATCCAATGATCCGCCGGCCACCAATTCACCCCGAGATGATTGACTGACATAAAGGTGCAGCGTGGCGGACACCACAATGTGATCCAGCCATGGCTTAAGCGGTTCGGTCACCATAGCCTGCAAAGGATGGATCACCAGCGGCGTACGCAATCCGACCATCGGGGTGACACTGGTAGTCCAGCCGGCAACTGCGGACAAGATCTTGCGCGTTTTGATAAACCCCTTATCCGTATGGACTCCAGCCACCTGATCATCTCGAACCTCAATATCCGTTACACACGTTTGCTGGTGAATATCCACACCCTTGCGAGCCGCACCACGTGCATAAGCCCAGGCCACTGCGTCATGCCTTGCAATCGCGCCCGGCGGATGATAAAGAGCTCCATATACCGGTGGCAGATGCCCGCCACATGCCAAGTCCAGTTGCGGTAATCGATCCCCGATAAAAGCAGGATCCACAATCCTGCTGTCGACCCCCACCTGCTTGTTAACCTCTGCACGCCATCGCTGAGTATTCAAGGATGCGGGTGAATGGGCCAGGGTGAAATGACCGCGTTGGGAATAAAACAGATTCAGGTCAAGTGTTCGTGACAAATCCTTGAACAGTTCAATACTGGTGTTGTAGAAACGACAGCCTTCCGGGGTGAGGTAGTTGGAACGGATAATGGCCGTATTCCGCCCCGTTCCACCGCTCCCGATATAACTTTTCTCCAATACAGCAACGTTGGTAATACCATGATTCATGGCCAGGTAGTACGCTGCAGCAAGTCCATGACCGCCGCCACCAATGACCACCACGTCGTATTCATCTTTCAGCACGTCTGGCGAATGAAACATCCGCGGCTCGGGATATTCCTTGGCAAGTGCAAATTTCAAAAGGCGGTATGGCATTCGAAGTACTCAGACCACTCGACTTATACTGGTAGAGGCCGCATCCGACATCACAAACAAAAGCAGGCCGATCACGGGCAACACACCCGCCACGACCGATCCGGAGCCAGACCGTATTACCCTAGATGTGACTGCGTGCAAGCACCCGATGGGGATACCGCTTTGGTGAAGTTGGGATAGCGCCAAGAAAAGTGTAGATAAAAAGGCAATTCATATTAAAAGAATGTGAGATACTGATTGAGTTCCCACGGGGTAATCTGCTGCTCACAGGTCTGCCACTCCTTGGTTTTGATATCAATAAACTCATCTGCGATCGGCCCCAAGGCCGCCTTGATCACATTATCGCCACGCAGTTCCTCAAGTGATTCCTGCAGGGACTGGGGCAAGATCCTGATCCCAGAACCTGTCACCTCTGCAAATGACCGCTCATACATGTTCCCGAGGTTGGGCTCGCCCGGATTCATCTTCTGCGCAATGCCGTCCATCCCTGCCGCGACATATGCAGCCAAGGCGAGATAAGGATTACACCCAGCGGATACCGTGCGGTCTTCAAAATGGCCCGGGCCGGCAGTACGGATCATTTGCGTCCGGTTGTTATCACCGTATGTAATGAACGCAGGCGTCCAGGTAAAACCCGAGCGACTTGAATAGAGGCCTTCGCCCAGTTGCAATCGTTTATAGCAATTCACCGTAGGGCTGGTCACCGCACAAAGTGCCCGAGCATGATGAATCACACCACCGATAAAGTGATAGGCCAATTGCGAACAACCCAGACCTCGCGCATCGGATTGATCTGAAAATATAGTGTCACCCTTTTGGACATCGGCCAGGTGGTAATGCACATGAAGACCACTGCCCGTGCGATCACTGAAGGGCTTGGGCATGTGGGTCGCGATGGCGCCGTAATTCTTGGCGATTTGCGAAGTGGCCATCTTGAAGAAAATGATGCGGTCAGCGGTTGTTAAGGCGTCGGCATAATCAAAGTTTACCTCAAATTGGCCGTTGGCATCTTCATGGTCTGTTTGATATACCCCCCACCCAAGACTATTCAACGCCTGGGTCAGTTCCTGCAGGTATGCCATTGCAGGCGCCATTGACCGAAAGTCATAACACGGCTTGGCCAGGGAATCGACACGATCCGGATCCCAAGGCTCAATTGAACCATCCGCTTGACGAGTAACCAGGAAATGTTCCGGCTCCATTCCTACGTTGAATATATAACCAGATTGATGCAAGTCAGAGAGAACACGCTTCATGTTTACCCGTGCACAGTAAGGATAGGGCTCGTCATCAACATACAAATCAGCCGCAAATCGCGCCGTGTTATCCAACCATGGCAGGGGCGTATAGCTGTCAAGATCGATGCGGGCCAGCATGTCATGGGAATGCGGCCCCTGCCCCAATCCCCAAACTGCAGCACCGGCGAAACCGGCACCAACATCAATCACATCATCCAGGCATGCCGCAGGCACCATCTTGACCTTCGCCACACCATGCATGTCAACGAATTCAACCAGGATGAACTCGATGCCGTCCTGCTTAATCTGCTCCTGAATTTGTGCACGATCCGTCATTTCTTGTTCCGACTCAGCAACATGGATGAATAGTTTAATTCAATGCGATTACCTGCTGCGGCAGGTTGAAACCGTTGGCCTGCGGCCGCCCTGCACACCACCAGCCCAAACCTGCACCGCTTCAACCGGTTATACAACTGCTATTATGGACGATCGCACCCGGGAATCCAGTCGGTCCCGGCCAGTGGCAGCTTAGCCATCGCCGCCGCCTCCACGGTCAACGCCACCAGGTCCTCGCGTTCGAGGTGATGGACATTTGACTTACCACACGCCCGGGCCAAGGTGGTCAGTTCCATGGTCAACACTTCCAGGTAATTCCCGACTCGGCGGGCACCTTCCTCGACCTCCAGCCGAGACTGTAACCCAGCATCCTGCGTGGTCACCCCAACTGGACACAGGCCAGTATGGCAATGATGGCAGGATCCAGCCTGCGTTCCCAACTGCTTGTAGTCTTCTGATACATCCAGCGATTGCTTTTTACCATCGGCAGGAGTTGATGCATTGCAACCCAGTGCCAGAAGAACACTCTGCCCGATTGATACCGCATCAGCACCCATTGCCAATGCCTTGGCGACATCAGCACCGGTGCGAATCCCACCCGAAATAACCAATTGGACCTTCCCCACCGCATTGATGTCCTCCAGGGCCTCGACCGCCTGCCGTAAAGCCGGCAGGGTGGGAATACCCGCATGTTCAATAAACACCTGCTGGGTGGCTCCGGTACCACCCTGCATCCCGTCGAGCACAATCACGTCCGCACCGGCCTTAACCGCAAGTTTTACATCGTTGATGGTGCGCGAGGCACCAATCTTCACAAATACAGGGATACGCCAGTCCGTTAGTTCACGGAACTGTTCAATCTTGATGGCAAGATCATCCGGCCCGGTCCAATCCGGATGTCGGCACGCCGAACGTTGATCAATTCCTGCCGGCAGGTCCCGCATGGCGGCAACCCGATCATTGATCTTCAAGCCCAGCAGCATGCCCCCGCCACCGGGCTTGGCACCCTGGCCGACGACCACTTCAATCGCATCTGCCCGGCGAAGATCATCAGGATTAAAGCCGTAACGGGAAGGTAGGCATTGGTAGACCAGTGTTTTTGATGACTGGCGTTCCTCCGGAGTCATCCCGCCGTCACCAGTGGTGGTCGATGTCCCCATTGCCGTGGCCGCTCGACCGATGGCCTCTTTTGCATTGGCAGACAATGCGCCAAAACTCATGCCCGCAATGGTGATTGGAATATCCAGTTCAATCGGCTGCTTGGCATGCTGGCCGCCCAGGATCGTCCTGGTCTGGCATTTCTCGCGATAACCTTCAAGGGGATAGCGTGACATTGACGCGGTGAGAAATACAAGGTCATCAAAATTCGGTACCGCACGCTTGGCACCCATTCCCCGAATGTCATATACCCCACGCTGTGCAGCCTGTTGAATGTACTGGATCATCTGGGGGCTGATCGTGTAACTTTCTTCAAAATTGTCTTTTTCTTCAGTTGACACCATCACACCCATCATTACTGGAAAAAGACCTGGTCAACGGTAGCTATCCGACAGTGACGCATTCCAATGATAAAGCTGCCTTGCTGACGCCACCTTTTTGAACTGCTTGG
>Ga0310125_10002081_pt1 | contig 10371 bp, 9 predicted proteins | sample CB11b_Tmax_Bot8__FD_203508 | JGI IMG/M metagenome (GOLD analysis project Ga0310125, IMG submission 203508) | Marine microbial communities from Western Arctic Ocean, Canada - CB11b_Tmax_Bot8 | ecosystem: Environmental > Aquatic > Marine > Oceanic | place: Canada: Western Arctic Ocean | collected... | reverse complement strand
CACCCTGCTACCGAAAGGGGCGCGCCTGTCACCCGCCGTACTCAGCCGTCTGGAGGGCTGGGGTGTCGCTGAACTCTGTATCGAAGCAGAGGAAGAAGCACCTGCTGCCAGCGACGAGGACGCTACGGCGGATGAAGCGGATCTGCTGGCAGCCCTCGATCACCGTTTTTCCGGGTGGGAAGAGGATGCGTACGATGATGCACATCAAGGATATCGCTCGCCGCCACTTGGCATCGTTGCGTCGCGGCTGAGGCGGCACTTTCGTGACCAAAGGCAAGCGCGACCCCGAACAGCGAAAGGAACGCGTACGGGCGCGGATCGAACAGTCCGGCAACCTGCCTACATTACCGGGGGTTGTTGCCAGGATTGTCGAGATGGTCGACGACGAACGCACCACGGCGCGTCAGCTTGGGGCGGAAATCGCCAACGACCAGGTCGTCTCGGCGAAAGTGCTCAAGCTTGTCAACTCCGGATTCTATGGTTTTTCCCAGATCCTATCGCCGATCATCATGACTTTCGACCACAGGGCGATCACGCGCAGCGAACCGCAGCCGTGCACCTGGCGGACATCCTGGTCCGCGCAGAGGGATTTGGCAGCGGTGGCGATCGGCGCATCCCCCAGCTGGCGACGGGCACGCTCGACACGCTGGGTTTTGACCTGGACACCATCCAGGGGTTAATGGACCGCATTCATGGGGCTCTCAGGGATGTTGCAGCGCGCGTGAGTGGACTGCGATCGCTACCCCTCGCTGCAGCGTTGGTAGATGATGGGCTGCAGGTCCTCGACGACCACCGCGCAGGCGGCGCGCCTGTTGAATCGCGATCTGGACGAGAAAACCGTACTGCGAACCATCGAGGCGCAGGTAAAGCGGATCTCTGAGGTGACGGAACGCCTGCGGACGATGGAGAGTGTCGAGTCAGACGACTACATCGCCGATGGGCCCAAGATGACCGACCTTGGCGGCGCCGATCCGGAAGGCGCAGCTCTGTAGATGGCGAACCGCTTGCCGGTGTCAGGCCCCGGCACCGCGCAGCACTTGAAGCGAGGTCAAACGATGACAGATTCACACGTGGCATCGCCGCCATGCGCGAGCAAAGGGCCGCTCGCTATGGAATTTTCTGCCCATCCCAACGCCAGATATTCAATACGAGGTCAGTCATGAGCGCATCTGCGATGGATTACGTTTATCGCGTAGCTATCCTTGGTTGTCGGGGGAGGGGGACGGCGGCGGCTCGAGCCTACCACCAGCATCCACGTTGTCAGGTTGTCGGACTATGCGATTTAATGCCGGAGCGGCTCGACCAATTGGGCGACGAGCTTGGTGTGCTGGCTCGATATGCTGACTTTGACAAGATGATCGAACAGGAAGGACCCGACATCGTCGCCATCCCAACAGGTACCGAGTTCCACTACCCGCTGGCTATGAGTGTCCTCGAGCACGCTGTCCACATCGATGTGGAGAAGCCTTTGTGCCATGGCCTTGAGGAGGCGGACCAGGTCATCGACAAGGCCAGTACCAAGGGTGTGCGCATCGCCGTGCACCACCAGGGACGCACGGGGGGCGCCATGCGTGCCATAAAAATGGCGATCGACGCCGGCCGCATCGGGGAACCCCGCTTCCTGCTGGGCAGTGGCAAAGGGTACTACGCGGGGTATGGCCTGATGAACATCGGCACCCACATGGTCAACAATATGATCGGCCTCGTCGGGCATGTTCGTTCAGTCAGTGCGACGGCGTTTACAGATGGTCGCCAGGTGACGCCGGAGGATGTGATTCCGGCGGCGGGCGGTATGGGTTGGATCGCGGGGGAACATATCACGGCGAACCTGTCCTTCGATAACAATGTCACCGGTGTCTTATTACAGCACCGTTTGCCGAAGGTGGACTCCACCGCCTATTGCCTGCAGGTCTACGGTACGGAGGGTCGGCTGTTCTGGCGGAGTTCCGGTGCCTGGCACCTGCCCGTGCCGCACGAGGTCCCCGCTGATGAGGAGGGGGTATGGCAACGCCTCGACGATATCATCCCCGAGCACTACGATCACACAGGGGCGGCGACGGAACCCGATTACAGTTTTGCCAACGAGTATGTGCGTGCTCTCGACGAGCAGGACGAACATGAATGCAGTGGCAGGGAAGGGCGCCATGTGATGGAGGTGCTGATGGCGATCCTGGAGGCCGGCGCCCGACGTCGTCAGATCGATCTGCCGCAGGTCGATCGACGCCATCCTCTGACCTTGTGGCGCGAGGAAGCCGGACTCGAGGAGCCCGCCGAAATGCCCCGTCCCTATCACGAGTGGCTCGCAGCGGAGGATCGACGGCTCGGGCGCTGATCGTGCACCGACCGGCTGGCCGCCGATGACATCTCTTCTCCGCTTATTGAACCTTCGGCGCAACGAGGTCTCCCGACTCTGTCTGGCGGCTCTCGTATTCTTCCTCGTCGCCGTCGATGACGGCATCGTCAAGTCCGTATCCTCCGGTGTCTTCAATATCCGGGTTGGCCCTGACCGGCTGCCCGAGATGTACGGTTGGATCGCTATTCTGTTTGCGCTGACGATGGTCACCCTGTCGTGGATGACGACGAGGATGCCGCGGCAGCGTCTCGTGTTCAGTCTGTTCTCTGTGCTGGCCATGTTTCTCGGACTCAACACGCTCATTCTCTGGTGGGTCCAGGCAGCTGCGGGACAGGCGTCCTTCGAAGGCTTCTATTCCTTCCTGTTCATCTCTTCTGAACTGGTTCGCAATATCGCCGGTTTCCAGGTCTGGATCGTCGCTGGGGGAATCTGCTACACCTCCCGGGCAAAGGTGCTGTTCCCCCTGCTGGTGGCGAGTACTACCCTTGGTGACATCGGCGGCGGTTTCCTGGTCAGGGTGTTGAGTGGCGTCCTCGATTCCTGGCAGGTATACGGCGTTGCCGTAATAAATACCGCTATCACCATCGGCCTGTTGCGACCACTGATGCGGCGCTACTTCGTCACCCCTGCCGGTGAAGGGGAGGACGCGGTGGGCGCGTCGTTGTCCGAAAATTTGCGATACTTCGCAGGCTCCTCTTATCTACGTCTGCTGTTTGTCCTGTCTCTCGTGCTCTCCGCCCTGTACACGGCGATCCACTATGGCTTCAACGTCGTCGCCCGCACACACTATCCAGACGAAGGGGATATCACCTCCTTTTTCGGTTTGTTCTTTGGCCTTGCTGGCGTGGCGACACTGGTGACGACGACGCTACTGTTGCGTCTGCTGCTACGCTCTCTCGGTGCGGGCAATGTCTATCTCTGGGTCTGTGCCGTGCATGCGGCGGTGGCAGTGCTGCTTGCCGCCGTCTTCGGAGGCAATCTGTCGTTGCCACCCGTAACGGTCATTCTCATCGTCAACCTGCTCAACTACGTGCTCCTCGACGCCGTCATTGCTCCCACCTATCAGGTGCTGATGAAGCTTGTGCCACATCGCAACAGTGATGGCACGCGGATGATCATGGAGGGTGGTTTCATGCTCGTCGGTGGATTGCTGGGTGCGGCGATCACGCTACTGCATGCACAAAGCGTGCTGACGCTGTCGCAGCTGTTCACCGTGCTATTTGGCATCGGTCTGCTGATGGTTGTCATCGGCTGGCGCCTGCGACAGCGCTACCGAGAGGTCCTGGTCGAAGCCGTGCGCGAGCAGAACGTCGATGTTGCCGACGAGGAGGCGATGCGCGAGGTCGTGTCCGGGTCGGCGGATGTACCTCGTGGCCTGTTGTTGCACAGCAGTGACGGCGTACGGGAGATGGGGATCGAGATCCTGCGCCACAATCCTCAGGTCGCTGTCGAGGTCGGTTTGCCACTGGTAGACCATGAGAATTCGCGCATCCGGGCGGCGGCGTGGCAGGCACTGGCCGGCTGCAGCGAAGCCAGCATACTCCTGCAGGCGCTTCCGGCTCTCGATGATGAAGATGACGAGGTCAGTCTCAGCGCCGCACGTGCCATCGCCCGCACGATGGAGCTATCAGGGGCGCAGATTCTGCCTGACGCGGTGCGCGAGCAGGTGATCGCCGGAGTTGGCCCACGACTGCTACCCGGGGCCGATGCCGAACTGCAGGCGGAATTTCTGTATGTCCTTGACAGTCTGCAGGACGACGGTTCCTTGGCAGCCCGCCAGAAGCAGGTCGATGCACTGCTCAACAGCGAGGCCGTCGCCGAGATCTGTGCCGGTATTGATCTCGTCCACCGTCTCGGGCAGGTGGCGGATCATGTTCGAGTTTTCGACCATCTCGATCATTCCCATCCCGCCGTGCGTGAGGCAGCCGTGCGAGCTGTCGGGGGGCTGAATAGTCAACAAGGTTGCGTCGCCCTGGTGGCTGCCCTGGCGGATCCCGATCCGGATGTTGTGGAAGCAGCTGTTTTTGGACTCGAAGCGGCGGCACCGCATCACGGTCTCTTTCTTGTTGAAGGACTGTCATCGGTGCCGACGAAACAATGGGATGGGCTGGTCCGTTCCCTGGCTCAGTCTCAGGACGAAACCGTCGGCTCGACGCTGCTCGACGAATGTCAGTCGCGCCTGGTGGAGGCCAATCGGTATGTCACCATCGGGGCCATGCTGCAGGGCCACGGGGAGAGCGCCGCGGCGTTGTTGAAGGATCAACTCGAACTAGAATGTCGCACCGTACGTGATGGCGCTATCAGCCTGCTTGGACAATTGGGTGACGTCGATGTCGTCTCCGATCTGGTAGAGCAGATGAACGACGAACGACCAGGTGCGCGGAACAACGCCATCGAGTTACTCGAAAATATCGGCAACCGGGCGCTGCTGCAGCCACTGTTGCCATTACTGACCGACGACGATGAAGAGCGGCACGCTGAAGCAGCGCGCGTCAGCGGCTGGGAGCCAGGCAGCTTCGATCTCGACGACGCTTTGCAGTGTGTACTACAGTCACCCGACCCCTGGATGCAACTGGCGGGTGCCTGGACTGCCCACATTCTCGACCACAGGCGATCATTGAGCCGGTTGCGGCCGGACGCGCCCGATTTTGTCAAGGAGATTACCAATACCATGGAACCGACACAGACACAGGAGGGTGGTGAGCAGCCGCTGACCAATATGGAGAAGATTACCTTCCTGAAGGAGTCCCCCTTCTTCGCCGCACTGCCTCTGGAGGAGCTGTACCACATCGCTCTCTCGGTTGAGGAAGAGTCCGTGCACGAGGGCACGACCGTGATCGAGCAGGGTACGCTGGGTGACAAGATGTACATCGTCGTTGCCGGCCAATTGGAGGTCCGCAGATTCGGCGATAGTGCGGGAGATGAGGGGCTACGTGTCGCCGAGTTGGGGGACAAACAGGTCGTCGGCGAGATGTCCCTACTCGACGATGAGCCGCGCTCCGCATCGGTAATCTCGCTGAGCGAGTGCAGGCTTCTGTCACTGCAGCGCGGCAATCTGGAGCGGATTCTACGGCGTTATTCGTCGATCGCATTCAGCATGATGCGGATCCTCTCCCGACGCTTGCGTCAGAATATGGCTGCCTAAGTCGAAATAATCTAACAAGTTAGACATACACAAGTGTTGCGAAATCACAGCGTTTGTGGATACTCTATCAGATCCCCTGTCCGCCTTCGACGCTTCGTCGGGGCGTCCGGGCTCCAAAGTTTCAGCCTCAAGTACCTGTAAAGTCAGGAGCTTATGGTCATTCACATCGACGAAGACGCCGAGTTGCTCCGGCGCTACTTCCACGATATCGAAGACTCTCAACCGTTGTCCCGCGAGCGTGAGGTCATGTTGGCGGACCGGATTACGAAGGGCGACATGGAGGCGCGCGACGAACTCGTGCAGGCGAATCTGCGTTTCGTCGTCGACGTTGCCCGGCAGTTTCAGAACCGCGGACTGAGCATGGCCGAGTTGGTCAGCGCCGGCAACATGGGTTTGATGAAAGCGGCAGACCGTTTCGATGGTGATCGCGGTTTCAAGTTTATCTCCTATGCGGTCTGGTGGATTCGCCAGTCCATCATGCAAACCCTCACCGATCAGACGCGCACGGTCCGTGTGCCGGTAACCAGGCAGAGTCTGCTCCGTGATATCACCAAGGCGACCAAGGCCTTGGGTGGCGAGCACCGAGATGTCACCACCTCCGAGATCGCCGAGGAACTTGGGGTTGCCGAGGCCGAGATTCTCGAGACGATGTTGAAGGGGCGCCCCGAGGCATCTCTGGATCGTACCTTCGAAGAGGGTGACGATCGCAGCCTGCTGAATACGATCGCTGACGAGTCGAATGGCAATCCTGACGACAGCGTCATGGATCAGGACTCGCGCGCGCAGATCGACAACGTCCTGTCAGCCTTGGATGACCGTGAGCGCTACATCGTGCGTTGTTATTACGGTCTCGACGGAGAAGAGCCACTGACATTGGAACAGATCGGCGAGTTGATGAGTCTCACCAGGGAACGGGTGCGTCAACTCAAGGAGCGGGCGCTGGGCAAGCTACGACACCCCCAGAGGTATCAGTTTCTGCCCCCCCTCGTCGGGGAACTTTCATAAGCAGCTTCTGACGTAGGTTAATACACACAAAAGCCCCGTCCTCGGCTAAAGAGGGCGGGGCTTTTTTCCTGAAGTCGCAGCTTCAGGTCGAACCGCGCGACGCCTTTTCAGCCAGTCCGCTGACACCTGCGCGACGGGCGAGTTCGGTTTCCACATCCGCCAGACAACTGTCCCGATGGTGGAGCAGGACGAGCAGGTGGTAGACCAGGTCAGCGGCCTCACGGATCAGGTGCTGGCGCCCAGCGGTACCTGGTTCAGCGGCAGCCTCGACGGCCTCGGCAGCCTCTTCGGAAATCTTGGCGCCCATGTGGTCCACACCGCTGGTCAGTAGCTGGGTCGTGTACGAGCTGCTGCTGGGATCTGCTGCACGGGCGGCGATGGTCTGGTCCAGCTCCTCAAGGGGGCGTTGCATGTCGGACACGTGGTCCTTCCGATTCAGGTGCAGTGTGTTGGCGATAAGACGGGAGCTCAGTCTGCGTCGTCGTACTGCTGGCGCAGTCTGCGCAGCTCCTCTTTCAGTCTTGCCACCAGGTGCTGGCTGGCTGGATCATCGTAGCGGTTGACGAGTTCGTCAGGGTCCACCTGCAGGTCGAAGAACTCCCAGACATGGGGGCCCTCACCGAAGTACTCGATCAGCTTATAGCGGCTTGAGCGTACGCCGCGATGGGGGCCGATACGATGGGGTGTGAAGTACTGAAACCCCGGTTCCGCCATCTCGGACTGCGGACGGTCGCGCAGACGCCAGGAATCTTCGTAGTAGGCGTAGTAGACGGACTCACGCCAGTGTTGGGGCGTGGGTGTGCCGCTGTCTGCCATCAAAGGACGCAGAGACCGCCCTTGAACCGCACTGGGGATGTCGATGCCGGCAAAGTCCAGGATCGTCGGGCAGATGTCGACGTTCATCGCCAGTGCTTCGGTGTGGGTGCCAGCGGGCACGACACACGGACAACAAGCGACGAGCGGGATCCGCATGGCGGGTTCATACATGAAACGTTTGTCATACCACCCGTGATCTCCGAGAAAATAGCCGTGGTCGGAGGTATAGACGACGAGTGTGTCGTCGGCACGGCCACTCTCGTCCAGCCAGTCCAATACGCGGCCGACATTCTCGTCGACGGCGACAATCGTGCGCCAGCGATCCTGCATGAAACGACGGAAGATCCAGTCCTTCCGGGCCTCACAAGACAGCCCCGTGGGAATCTCGTCCCCATAGTCGGGGGCGAGACTGACGTCGAAGCGCATGTCCTCAGCCACAGCGGCGAGGGCTCTGCTGCTGTAGTCGTCATTGTACGTGGGTGGTTTCTGAGGTTCCACGTCAGCGAACAGATTCGCGTGTCGTGGTGCCGGCGTAAAAGGACGGTGAGGCGCTTTGAACTGGTAGACGAGGCAGAAGGGTTGAGAAGGGGCAATGCCGTCGAGGAATTCGAGGGCGAGATCGCCGGTGATGTCGGTGGCATACCCCTCGATCGTACGCTCCACGCCATTGTCGATGAACACCGGGTCGAAGTACTCTCCCTGCCCGGGGTGGATGATCCAGTGATCGAAGCCACCAGGCGCCTGACGGATGTGGTATTTGCCGACGAGTCCCGTACGATAGCCCGCCTTCTGCAGCAGGGCGGGAAAGGTCGGCACGTCGGGGTTCAAGGTCTCCACCCCGTCGGCACCCTCGGAGTTGCCGCGAATGCCGTGCACGTGTGAGAAGCAGCCTGTGAGTACCGTCGCCCGCGACGGCGCGCAGAGCGCATTGGTGCAGAAGGCCCGGTCGAAACGTGTGCCCTGTGCAGCGATGCGATCGAGATTCGGCGTCGGTGGCAGTTCGGCGCCGTAACACCCCATTTCGTTGACCGTGTGGTCATCTGTCATGATGAACAGGATGTTTTTCACGAGGCCGATTTCTGCAGTTGGCGCAGTTGGCGCAGATTCTTGATGTCGCCGGCCAGTTCTTCCCCCTTTGGTGTTTCCAGCAGCATCGGTACATGAGCGAGTCGCGCGTCGTTGACGAAGTGTCGGAAGGCCTGCAAGCCGATCAGCCCCTCGCCAATATTTTCGTGCCGGTCGCGGTGCGAGTCGAAGGGCATCTTGCTGTCGTTCACGTGGATCACCTGAAGTCGGTGGAGACCGATGATGTCGCTGAATTTCAGCATCGTTGTCTCATAGTCCTCAGCCTCGGTAATGGCGTATCCGGCGGCAAAAATGTGGCACGTATCCAGACACACACCCATCCGAGAGGTGTGCTCGACGCCATCGATAATCTGTGCCAGTTCTTCGAAGGTGGCGCCCAGATTACTGCCCGTTCCCGCCGTCGTCTCCAAACAGAGAGTGACTTCGGTGTCGTTGCCGAGTTCGTCGAACAACCGATTGATCGACGTACTGATACGTTTCATGCCTGCATCGGCACCGGAGCCCACATGGGAACCGGGATGGAAGACCAGGTTGGGTACCAGCAGTGTCTGGCAGCGCTCGACCTCTTCCTTGAAGGACTGATACGACTTTTCGTGTAGCGCCGGATCGGGGGAGGCGAGATTTATCAGGTAGGAATTGTGGGCGCAGGCGACATCGAGGCCGGATCTCTGCCAGGCGTCGAACCAGAGTTCCAGATCCTCGGCAGTAAACTGGCGTGCCGCCCACTGGTTGTTCGACTTGTTGAAGATCTGCAGGGTGTCGCAGGTGGCGGATTCGCCTCGTTCGAAGGCGAGGTGAATACCACCCGCGATGGATTGGTGGCTGCCAAAGCGGCCAGATGATATCGTCATGTGGCGGCGCTCTGAGCCAGGGCGAGAGCGCCGCAGATACCGGCGCGTGGACCGAGGCCGGGGGGGGCGATGAAGGCGTCGAGTTCCTCGTGTAACTCCGGCTGTTTCAGATACCCTTGCAGAATTCGTGCGACTTCTGCGCGTATTCGTGGGAACAGATGCTCCTGCTCCATCACACCCCCACCGAGCAGGATCCTTTGTGGCGAGAGGGTGAGGATGAAGGTCGTCAGCGCGCTGCCAAGATACTCCGCCTGCAGCGACCAGGCCGCATGATCGGCGGGGAGTTCGTCGGCGGGGGTACCCCAACGATCCCGCAGGGCTGGTCCGGAGGCGAGGCCCTCCAGGCAATCGCCGTGGTAGGGGCAACAGCCTTCGTATGGATCACGGTCCAGACTGTGGGGGACCGGGATGTGCCCCATCTCCGGATGCATGCGGCCATGAAGGATGTCGCCGTCGGCGATGGCGCCGCCACCAATCCCGGTGCCGATGGTGAGATACAACAGACTGTGCAGACCAACCCCGGCGCCCCAACGCGCTTCGCCGAGAGCGGCGCAGTTGACGTCCGTATCGAAGCCCACGGGCAGGTTGAGTGTAGCCGCCAGATGGCCAACGATATCGGTATTCGCCCAACCCGATTTCGGAGTCGTCGTGATCCAGCCGTATGTCGGCGAACTTCTGTCCAGGTCCACGGGACCGAAGCAGGCGACGCCCACGGCGGCAAGAGGCCCGTGCTCGTCTGTGGCGGCGTGGAAGAAGGCGCAAGTCTGCTCCAGTGTTGCCTCGGGCGTGCCGGTGTCGATACGAATCTGCGCCCGCAGATCATCGGGACCGGTGCCGACGGCAAGCACGAACTTGGTACCACCCGCCTCAACGGCTCCGTACAGTGGGCTCATTCGCTGTCCGGAAAGATAAGTTCTTCGTCGGGTCGTACGCCGTAGGTCGGTGGCAGTTCGCGCCAGTCGATGCCGGAACGGCCATTGCGGTCCCAGACGACATCCCCACCGAAGAGAGTCAGTTCACACTCCAGCCTGCGGTTCCCCCGCAAAACGCCACCGAAGGAGTCCATATAACCGAAGTCGCCCTTCTCAAGTCCGAGCACGGCGACGTCCGCTGTG
>Ga0310125_10002079_pt1 | contig 10371 bp, 6 predicted proteins | sample CB11b_Tmax_Bot8__FD_203508 | JGI IMG/M metagenome (GOLD analysis project Ga0310125, IMG submission 203508) | Marine microbial communities from Western Arctic Ocean, Canada - CB11b_Tmax_Bot8 | ecosystem: Environmental > Aquatic > Marine > Oceanic | place: Canada: Western Arctic Ocean | collected... | reverse complement strand
TGCAGAGGTGCAGGCGGCAGCGACTGGTCCTGGGCCACCGTGTCGTCCAGCAGCCTCGATTCGGCATCCCTCCAGCGGTCTCGCAACGTCTCGGCCAGGTCGATGAGCACATCCTCGTGGACCTTGACCCCGTCGGCCAATCGAGCCTCCAGGTCCGCTCGCAACTCGCCCTCCAGAGACGCCAGCACCTCGCCGCCGAATTCCTCGGGCAATTCAGCAAGAATCACCGCGGCCACCTGGGGATGTTCTTCCGCCAGCCAACCGGCCAGAAACGACGGTTCGGCGTTGACCAGGAACGCCAGCCGCCCGCCCGACGATTCTCGGCTCCGCCCGGCGTCCTGCTCGGCCGCATCGGCAACAGGCTCTTCCTCTGCCACCTCCGCAGGCGTCTCGTCCGCGACCGGACCCGGTTCGGTGTCGACCTCGGCATCGACTTCCTCCTCGTCTGCCGTCTCGGGGGAAACCTCAGCCGCATCGTCGATCCATGTTGAGAGCAATTGTTCGTGGTCGAGCACGTCGGCCACCGGGTCGCGGCGTCGCAGCGACGTGACGATCAGTACCAGGCCGACCAGGCTCGAGCAGGCAATCAGAGGAATCAGCCAGGCGGGCTGGTTCGTCGCTGCGGACTGCTCGACACGAGGCGCAGCGGTGGGCGTTTCGGGTTGCTGACCCCTGGGAACCACGTGTGCGACAGCCGCGGTGGGCGGCGGCAGAGCGGGCGAAGAATCGATGAGTGCCGACTGGTTGAAGATGACCACGTCCTGGGCCGCGAGATCGGGAACTCCACCGGCGACCACCTGCCTGAGCGTTTCGATCTGGTCGTCGGTCAGTTGAATGCCCTGGCGAGGCTTGATGCCGATGGTGGCCGTGACGCGCCGGCCCCGGGATCCGAACGAACGAGGAGCCCTCGAGCGAGCCAGCAGGACCTGCACCTCGGCAATCTCGGGTACCGCCGTCAGCAGCTGCCGGATCTCCTTCCGCAACGCGATCTCACGACCCTGCTCGTATTGTGCCGTGGTGGGAAACGCACCCAGTTGCCCCACCTGGTCCTCCCATCGAGCCGTCCAGGTGCCCTCGGGGGCCGCGTTTCGCTCGAGCGTCGCCAGAGTCCGCTCGACCTGGCTTGCCTTCACCTGCAGGCTGTTGCCCTGGAATCGGTAGCCGTCCAGCCCCGCATCCTTCAGCGCAGTGGCAATCGCACGCGGATCACCGGCAACGGAACTCTCTGATCCCGAACCCTCTGCGGTGCGAGTGACCGAGAGCGTGATCCAGGGATCTGAGTCTTCGGCCGGCCAGGAGGTCCAGGCCCAGCCACCCACGATCGCCAGGGCCGCCAGCACCGCCACGATAGCCCAGTGTCCCCCGGTCAGGCTCTGGACCCGACGGGTCAGCCTGGGGGATGTCGGCCCGAGTCGATCGGTGTCCATGCGACGTCCACGCGGAACGACCCGCAGCGGTCTCCGTCATGCAGACGGATCCCGGTGACGGAATCTGAGAGTGGTGGGAGGGGAGAACCGTGAGAGGCAAGGCGGGAGTGATAGCCCGTTGCTCTCGCCAGTGTCAACCCGGATTCGGAACCACTCAGCGGGTCGGAAACAGCTTCTGCAGCGACGGGGCCGCGCGAGGCTATTTCAGACTCTTGATGTACTCGATCAGCCTCGGCAGACCCCTCGTTGCAGCCGGCTTCTCGTCCACGTCCGCAGCCTGCTCCGCGGCCACAGCCTCCGCCACCTCGGCAACCTCACCGAAGGGCTGTTCCGCAGCGGGCTGCTCGGTCTTGGTCTGCTCGGTCTTGGGCTGCTCGGTCGCCGGTTTCTCGTACCCGGGCTTCTTCAAGGGAGTGCCGCTCTTGGGCGCGCACTCGGCGGCCGGGCGAACGCAACTGCCGTCGCGGACCCGGACCACGTCGATCCGGCAGGCATCCAGGGCCTGCCGGACTTCGCGTCGGACCCTCTTGTCGCAATCGCCCAAGGCCACCTTCAGAGCAGCGATGACTTCCGGAGCGGCACAATCGGGATGCTGCCCGACCTGGTCACCGATCTCGTCGGCCGCCTTGGACCGCACCGATTCGTCGGCATCGTTGAGTGCATAGACGAACGCCACGAGGATCTCGGGGTTCTTCGAGCAATCGTATCCGTCGCCGAGGCGGTGGATCGCGGCACGGCGGTCGCTGGCATAACAGCTGGTCTGTGACTGGAAGATCAACCGGGCGATCGAGATTGCCGCGACCCGCTGCGCCACAGCAGCAGCCTCGGCCGCAGTCTCACACTCGGCAATCGGCTTGGGCGGCTTGGCACATCTCTGGCCCCCCGGCAGCGGCCGGGCGGTCTGTCGCTGGTAGGTGTGCAGAGTCGGCTCGCACGGCTCCTTGACGACCTCCCGCAGCTTCTTGCCCGGTTCGCAATCTGCAACCGCTGTGGCCTTCGGCCCGCATTCGGCTGCCGACTTGCTCTTGCGGAGCCCCAACTGCTCGAGCAGGTTGGTATTAAAACGATCGAACAGGCCGGCCTGCGACGTGGAAAACCCGATCGCGACCAGGACCACCGGCAACACGAATGCCGTGACTTTCATCGAACCACTCCCAACCAACAGAATTCGCCCGGGATTCCTCACTCGTGGGAATCCAACGCCGACACCCCCCTGCCGCACACTTCCGCCGCAGGATCGGTCTGGTTCGAGTTATCGGCCTAAAGCGAACAACCGCTTGAAAGCCCACAGCCGGAACTCCGGTTGTAACGGTTATTCCAATGACAACAGGTACTGCCCGTACCCGTTCGCGGCCATCGGTTCGGCCAATCGCCTCAGTTGCTCCGAGTCGATCCACCCCATCCGCCAGGCAATCTCCTCGACACAGGCAATCTTCAGCCCCTGCCGGGCCTCGAGCATGCTGACGAACATCCCGGCCTCGAGCAGAGTTTCATGGGTGCCGGTGTCCAGCCACGCGGTACCCCGACCCAGCGTCTCGACCTGCAGTTCACCTCGCTCGAGATACACGCGATTGACGTCGGTGATTTCCAGTTCGCCTCGGTCCGAGGGTTCCAGCTGCCGGGCGATCTCGACCACCTGTTCGTCGTAGAAATACAGCCCGGTCACCGCAAAATTGGACTTCGGATGCTCGGGCTTCTCCTCGATGCTGGTCGCCCGTCCCGATTCATCCAGGGAGACGACTCCGTACCGTTCGGGATCTCGCACGTGGTAGGCAAAGACACTGGCCCCCGCATCGCGCCCCGCGGCGCTCTGGAGGTTTCGGCCGAGGTTCTGGCCGTAGAAGATGTTGTCGCCCAGCACCAGGCAACTCGGTCCACCGGCCAGGAACTCCTCGCCGATCAAAAAGGCCTCGGCCAGCCCCTTCGGCTCGGGCTGTTGTGCGTAGGACATCTCGATCCCCCACTGGCTGCCGTCTCCCAGCAGGGCTTCGAAGCGGGGCAGGTCCTGCGGGGTGCTGATCACCAGCACGTCCCTGAGCCCCGCCAGCATCAGCGTCGTCAGCGGGTAGTAGATCATCGGCTTGTCATAGACCGGCAGCAGCTGCTTGCTGACGACCCGAGTGGCCGGAAACAGCCGCGACCCGGCCCCTCCGGCCAGGATGATCCCCTTGCGACCTGCCGGATCAGTCATGACTCGCTCCCCTCGCTTGCCCGTCCATCGTAGTACTCGCGGTACCACTCAACGAACCGACCCACGCCCTCCTCGATCGACGTGCTCGGCCGGAACCCGACATCCCGCTGCAGGTCTCCGATATCAGCATGCGTCTCGGGAACGTCGCCCGGCTGCATCGGCATCATGTTCTTCTGAGCACTCACGCCCAGGCAACTCTCGATCGTCTCGATCAGGTGCATCAACTCGACCGGCTCGTTGTTGCCGATGTTGTAGACCCGGTAAGGAGCACTCGAGCCCGCCGGATCCGGGTGCGTCGGCTGCCAGTCGGGATCCGAAGCGGCCGTGCGATCCAGCGTCCGGATCACTCCCTCGACAATGTCGTCGACGTAAGTGAAGTCGCGGCGCATCTGGCCGTTGTTGAAGACATTGATCGGTCGCCCGGCCAGGATCGCTTCGGTGAACAGGTGCAACGCCATGTCGGGTCGGCCCCACGGCCCGTAGACGGTGAAGAACCTCAGGCCGGTCGTCGGCAGTCCGTAGAGGTGGCTGTAGGTATGAGCCATCAGTTCGTTGGCCTTCTTGGTCGCCGCGTACAGGCTGATCGGGTGGTCGACGTTGTGGTGCACCGAAAAGGGGACCGTACGATTGGAGCCGTAGACCGAGCTCGACGAGGCGTAGGCCAGGTGCTCGATGCCGTTGTGACGACAGCCCTCCAGCACGTTGACAAACCCGACCAGGTTGCTGTCGACGTAGGCATGAGGGTTCTCGATCGAGTATCTCACGCCGGCCTGGGCCGCCAGGTGCACCACGCGTTCGACTCCCGACTCGGCAAACACCCGCTCGATCGCCGGGCGATCGGCCACGTCCAGTCGATGGCAGCAGAACCCGTCGCGCGACTCGAGCCGCGCCAGGCGGTCTTCCTTGAGCCTGACGTCGTAGTAGTCGTTGAGGTTGTCGACGGCGACCACCTCGTCGCCTCGATCCAGCAACCGACCCGCCACATGGCTGCCGATGAACCCAGCCGCCCCGGTGACCAGCACCCTGCTCATGCTTCGGCCTCCATCCTGTCTCGAAACGACTCGATCGTCCGGCCCAACCCGATCTCCAGGTCCGTCGTCGGCTCCCAGTTCAGCCAGTCGCGTGCCCGCGTGATGTCCGGGCACCTCCGCTTGGGATCGTCCTCGGGCAGATCGACGTGCACGATCTCCGAAGCCGACCCCGTCAGGTTCCGGATCGTCTCGGCCGTCTCGCCGATCGTGACTTCCGAGGGATTGCCCAGGTTGACCGGCCCGGTCTCATCACAGTCCATCATCCGCATCAACCCCTCGACTAGGTCGTCGACGAAACAGAACGAGCGGGTCTGGTCCCCCTCGCCATAGATCGTCAGAGGTTCACCGGCCAGGGCCTGGCGGATGAAGTTCGAGATGACTCGGCCGTCGTGTGGGTCCATCCGCGGTCCGTAGGTGTTGAAGATCCTCACGATGCGGATCTCCAGGCCATGCTCGACGTGGTAGTTCATGCACAGCGACTCGGCCACCCGCTTGCCCTCGTCGTAGCAGCTACGAGGACCCAGCGGGTTGACGTGGCCCCAGTAGTCCTCGGTCTGAGGATGCACCTGGGGGTCGCCGTAGACCTCGGACGTCGAGGTGTGCAGCAACCGGGCCTGGCACCGCTTGGCCAGGCCGAGCACGTTGACCATGCCGACCGTCGAGGTCTTGATCGTCTTGATCGGGTTGAACTGGTAGGCCACCGGCGACGCGGGACAGGCCAGGTTGTAGACCTGCTCGGCATCCACGAATAATGGCTGGACGATGTCGTGTTCGAGAAGCTGGAACCTCGGATGGCCGATCAGTGACGCGACGTTCTCCTCGCGGCCAGTGAAAAAGTTGTCGACGCAGGTCACGTCGTCGCCACGCTCGATCAGCCGGTCACAGAGATGACTGCCCAGGAACCCGGCGCCACCGGTGACGAGAATCGCGGCCATCGTGCGGGTGTATCCAGCTGGGGCCGGGTGGGGCGGGACGAAAGGCGAAACGGGAGGTCAGATTTGACTGTAGGTCAAAGTCACTCGGCGAGGCAAGACGCAACACTTGCTCACGCCGGGCCGCTTCCGGTGGCCGAATTCGCCAGCAGCCAGGCGACGGTCTCTTCGAGACCCTCACGCAATGTGACCCGCGGTCGCCACCCCAGCAGCTGTGCCGCGGCAGAGGGATCGAGCAGGCTGTGACGGATGTCACCGGCCCGAGCCGGCTCGTGCCCGGGCGGCTCGATCTCAAGACAGTCTCGACCCATTCGCTCCGCGACCAGTTCACTCAGCATCTCGGCCAGCACATTGATATCGATCGCTTCACCCGAGCAGACATTGATTTCCGGGCACTGGCCTTTTTGAGCCATCTCCAGCGCGGCCAGGTTGGCCCGCGCGACGTCGCCGGCGTAGACGAAATCGCGAGTCTGCAGTCCGTCGCCGAAGATCCTCAGGCGGGTACCCGCCTCGAGATCGCGGCAGAAGGCGGCCACCACGCCCGCCTCACCTTCGAGACTCTGGCGAGGCCCATAGACGTTGCTGTACCGCAGGCTCACCGCGGCCAGCCCCCATTCGGCCGCCGCCCACCCCAGGTACCGTTCGCCCATCCACTTGGCGATCCCGTAAGGAGAAATCGGCGTCGCCGGGGTCGATTCATCGGCCGCCTCGGACGTCTCGCCGTACAGGGCTCCGCCCGAGGAGGCGAATACGAACCGGTCGGCACCCACGCGAACCGCCTCGGCGATCACGTTGAGCATCCCCACGATATTGATCTCGGCGTCGGCAGCCGGGTCGTTGACCGAACGGCCTACCGAGACCTGGGCCGCGTGATGGCAGACCGCCTCGGGCCGTGACCCCTCAAACGCCGCAGCCAGGGCCGTCCTGTCGCGAATGTCCGCCTCGAAAACCGGTACCCCCTCGGGCAGGTTCTCGCGGCTTCCGCTCGAGAGGTCATCGACGACAGAAGGTTCGTGGCCGGAGGCCAGCAGCGCATCGACAATGTGACTACCGAGGAACCCGGCACCGCCTGTCACAAGCACTCGCATCCGCCCACCTCTTTCTGGCCCACCCAAGACCGACTCGCGTCTCGATCTAGGTTAGACTGCCGCTGACCTCTGTCACAACAACTTGCTCCGTAACCGAATCCGCCAGGATTCCGACGCGGGCCAAGCCGGGGCGTCCCGATCCTCACGAATTCGGCTACGGAGACTCACTCGATGATCCATCCGCGAGTCCTGCTTCCTTTATTGGTGGTCATCACGGCAACGCTGCCCGGTTCGCCCCCTTCCGAGCCGGCCGAGCGGCAGGAAACCACGCCCGGCCCGATCACCGCGACCTTTTCGATCGTGGCGGTCGATCCCGAGACGGGGGAATGCGGAGCGGCGGTGGCCAGCAAGTACCCGGCCGTCGGCAAGGTTGTGCCCTACGTAAAGGCTGATGTCGGAGCCTTCTGCACTCAGCACTACCACCACCCGCCCTGGGGTCCGCAGGCCTTGAAGGCACTCGGCGAGGGTCTGGCACCCGAGGCGGTACTCGGCAAGCTGCTGTCCGAGGACCCTCGTCGAGAACTCAGGCAACTGGCGATCATCGACATGAGTGGCCGAGTGGCCAACCACAACCCCTCGGCCGCCCCGGCCCGCAGCCGTTACTGGGGTGCCCAGTCGGGTCGATTCTATTCGTGCCAGGGCAACACGCTGGCCGGTCGCAAGGTGATCGCCGAGATGGCCCGGGCCTACGAATCGACCAAGGGCAGCCTGGCCGATCGACTGATGGCAGCCCTGATCGCCGGGGACTGTGCCGGAGGCGACCATCGCGGTCGGCTGGCAGCGGGAATCAAGGTCGCCAAACGGGGCAAGCCCGGGACGTGGTTCCAGTTGCATGTCGACAAGAGCGACGACGCGGTGGTCGAGTTGCTCAAGAAGTACGTGGCGACGCGGCACGAGGCCAAGGGGTCCTGGAAAGGCGGCCAGGCCCCGTTTCGGCATCCGTGCCCCGATCGGCCAAAGCTGAAAAAGCCGTAGCGTCGACGAAAGAGCCTGTTGAAGGACCGGCGGAGGGCCGGTAGGCTGGCGAATCCGGCAGAGCGACAGGGAGGGGTTCGCTCGTGACAGCAAGGACGCCGATGGCTTCGACCCGAGTGTTTCTCGACTGGGACCGGCCCGCGTTGCCCGCGGCTGTCGATTGGCTCGCCAACCAGTACACCGATGACGGTGTACTGGACCTCTCGGAACAACTGCTGGTGCTGCCCGGAGCCCGAGCCGGCCGCCGGCTGCTCGAATTGCTCGTCGACCATGCGTCCGAGAAGTCGCTCCGGCTCGTCCCACCCAGCACGCTCACCGTCGGTTCGCTCCCCGAACAACTCTACGTCTCACAAAAGCCCTTCGCCGACGACCTGGTGCAACGGTGTGCCTGGGTCGCGGCGTTGCAGCAGACCTCACACGATGAACTCGGCGACGTCTGCCAGCAGCGACCCGACGACGGCGATCCACGAGGCTGGCTCGAACTGGCCGACCTGCTGCGTCGGCAGCACCGTGAACTGGCCGGCGACGGTCTCGATTTCTCCGACGTGGCCGGTTGCGAGATGCTCGATCCCCTGCCCCGAGAACGTCGCCGGTGGGAGGTGCTGCATGCGATTCAGACCCACTACCTGGGCATCCTCGAACAACTCGAATTCTGGGACATTCAGACGGCCCGGCTGAAGGCCATCGAGTTCGACGAGTGCCACGCCACGGTCGACATCGTGCTGGTGGGCACCGTCGACATCAATCGTTCGATGAGACGCATGCTCGAATCCGAACGCGTCGCCGGACGGGTCACCGCACTGGTGCATGCTCCCAAGAGCCTCGCCGAGCGATTCGACCCGCTGGGCTGCCTGGACCCCGACCACTGGCGACAGCCCGCGGTGTCTCCCGCCGACCACTCGGTCCAGGTCGCCGATCGCCCCGACGACCAGGCCGCCGCCGTCGCCGCCTGGCTCTCACAACTGCCCGGCCCCCTGCAAGCCGATGACCTCACGCTGGGGATCGCCGACGAATCGATGGTCCCGGTCGTCGCACGACAGATGGCCGATTGCCACGTCGAAACCCGCTGGGTCCACGAAGCCGCACTGCCCGAAACCAGGCCCTGGCGATTGCTCGAGGCCATCGCCGACTGCCTCGAGAGCCTCGAGATCGAAGACTCCAGCAACAACACGACCGACGCTACCGAATCACCCGGCGGCACTTCGGTGATCACCATCGGCTATCAACCACTGGCCGAACTCTGGCGGCATCCCGACTTCGATGCCTGGCTGCACGCTCAATTCGAACCCCACCCCATTCCCGACGCCATCATCGCGCTGGACGCGTACCGATCCGAGCATCTTGCCTCAAGGCTGGAACTGCCGCAGCATCCCGACGACGGCTCCGGCGATCCGACCACGCTGCAAACGTCGCTGCACCTGCTGCTGGGCCTGCTGCAACCGCTGTTCGCCCCGGAAGCGGGGTCGCCGCAGAAGCTGCCCAACTGGACGAGTCTGCTGTCGGCTCTGCTGTCGACAATCTACTCGGGTCGGCTGGCCGATCGAGACGACCGCGACGGCCATGTGCTGCTGTCCGCTGCTCATCATGTGCACACGGGGATTGGGCGATTGGGCGAGGTGCCTGAGGAGGTGGCCCTGGAAGTCGACGCGATCGAGGCCATCAGGTTGGCTCTCGAATCGGCCGCCGGCGAGACGATCCCCGCGCGGGCTGAGGCGGATGCGGTCGAGATGGTTGGATGGCTCGAACTGCCACTGGACGATGCACCGATCCTGGCCGTCGTCGGTGTCAACGAGGGCCAGGTCCCCGCCTCGTCCACCTCCGACCTGTTTCTCCCCGACCGGCTCAGGCAACGCCTGGGCATCCTCGACAACACCCGTCGCATCGCCCGCGATGCCTACGCGATGTCGGCATTGACAGCCACGCACGAGCTGCTGCTGCTGGTGGGCGGCCGCCAGAGTGACAGTGGCGACCCGCTGCGTCCCAGCCGCCTGCTGCTGGCTGCCGACGACCCGGGACAACCGGCCCGGGTGCTCCGGCTGCTCGATACCCCGCCGGAAATTCGGGCGGCCCGGCTGCCGGGTGTCTTCGCAACAGGACCACTCGATTCGGAATTCCGCGTGCCGCCACCCACCGCCACCGGTCTCAACCGGGTCGGTGTCACCGCTTTCGGCGACTACCTCAAGTGCCCCTACCGCTTCTATCTGAAGCACGTGCTGAAACTGAGGGCCATCGACGACCAATCCGCGGAACTCACACCACTCTCGTTCGGAAACCTCGCCCACGATGCACTCGACGAATTCGGCAAGTCGGACCTGGCCGAGTCGACCAGTGTCGAGGAGGTGGGTGAGTTCCTGAACCAGGCCGCCTGGCGGTGGGCCTGGCGGCGGCACGGTCCGAATCGGCCCGCGGCGGTTGACGTGCAGGTGGCCCAGCTCAACGACCGACTCGCCGCCTTCGCCCGCTGGCACGTCGCGGCCGTCTCGGACGGCTGGAGGATTGCCTACACCGAGGAATCGATCGGTGAGGGTCGAGTGATTCTCGATACCCCCGCCGGAGGACTCTCGGTCACCGGGCGGATCGACCGCATCGACCGCCACGAGCAAACCGGTCAATGGCGGGTGATCGACTACAAGACCAGCAGCACGGCCAACCCGCCCGAGAAAGTCCATCGCAAGGGGAGCAAGAACGACCGCGAGTGGGTCGACCTGCAGCTGCCGCTGTACCGTC
>Ga0310125_10002076_pt1 | contig 10383 bp, 7 predicted proteins | sample CB11b_Tmax_Bot8__FD_203508 | JGI IMG/M metagenome (GOLD analysis project Ga0310125, IMG submission 203508) | Marine microbial communities from Western Arctic Ocean, Canada - CB11b_Tmax_Bot8 | ecosystem: Environmental > Aquatic > Marine > Oceanic | place: Canada: Western Arctic Ocean | collected... | reverse complement strand
GTGCCCCGACATAACGAACACGCCCTTGGTCTTCAAGCGCTGATATAGCTCATGACTCGTGATCGGTAACCCAGGAAGCCACAACCAGAGAAAGAACGCGCCTTCGGGAACGTGAATCTTGAAGGGAACGCCCTCCAGTTCGCGTTTTAAAACCTTACATGCCGCCTTTGATTTCTCTTCGTAGAAGGGAGTAATGAAGCGGCGACTGATGTCGATGATCTCGCCATTCTCCAGCCATGGCTGAAGCAGCACGGCGCCGGCGCTTGCGACCGCTAGGTTCTGCACTGCAGTCATATGCGAAAGCGCTTCGACAATTTCCTCGTGAGCAATGATGATGCCGGTACGGATACCCGGTAACCCAAGCTTCGAAAGACTCATGCAGAGGACTACGTTCTCGTTCCAGAAGGGAGTGGCTTCAGTAAAAATGATCCTCGGGAAGGGCAAGCCATAGGCGTTATCAATGATGAAGGGAATACCCGCCCGTTTGGCCATTCCATCGAGCTGGAGCAGCTCTTCGTCGGCAATCACGTTGCCGGTGGGATTCGTCGGCCGGGACACGCAGAGAGCTGCCACGTCCTCGGCAATACCAAGGGTATCGAAATTCACGCGGTACTTGAAAAACCCATCAGGTCGATCCTCTATCTCCGGCCTTTGAGAGACAAACAACTTCTCGTCGAGACCAACGTCCGTGTAACCGACATACTCGGGGGTGACTGGCAGGAGTATCCGCTTGAAAGTGCCGTCAGAGAACTCCCCCGCCAGCATGTTGAAGAGAAGAAAGAAACCGGATTGGCTCCCACCGGTGAGCGCGATGTTGTCCGCCGACAGCGACCAATCGTACTCCCGTCTCAACAAGCCAGCCAACGCTCTCCGAAAGGCGATATCGCCTTTTGGATGAGGATAGTTGCCGAGCATCCGGTCCGTGGCAGAATCACTTGCAGCAATCTCGACCAGGCGCCTCCTGAACAATGACTGCATCGCCGGAATCTTCCCGGGATTACCGCCACCAAGGAGAAAAGCATCGTGCTCGCCCGCCGTAGCCAGCCCCAGGTCCTCCATCAGCTCGCCGGCTCCGGTTGGGCGCGCGAAACGCTCTCCGAACTTAGACCACTTCCGAGTCATGCAGGGCTTCTACTCCTGGCATCCCCTGGAGTCAATGGTGTCTCTATTGGACCAGTCGCTACTGAACGCGGTCGGGACGCGTATAGATGTTGAGCTTATTCCTCTTTAGGAACCCGATGAGTGTCATTCCGAACTCCTCGGCGAGCTCTACGGCCAGAGATGAAGGAGCACCAACTGCGGCGAGCAACGGTAGGCCAGCCATCATCGCCTTCTGCATCAGCTCGAAACTTGCACGGCCGCTGACGATGATTCCGAAGGCACTGAGCGGAAGCTCGTCCGCGAGCAGAGCCTGGCCGATCAGTTTGTCCAATGCGTTGTGTCGCCCGACATCTTCGCGAACGGCAACAATTTGACCGGCGACGTCAAAAAGGCCGGAGGCATGTAGCCCACCGGTCCGTTCGAATACCGTCTGCCGTGCACGCAGCGCATCCGGCAGCGCGCCGAGCTGCTCGCCGCTCACCTGAAATTCGACGTCTTCTAGATCATAGTGGCCTTGGACTGCGACAGCATCTAATGATGATTTACCACAGACTCCACAACTGGATGAGGTGTAAAAATGACGTTCCAGACGGTCAAGTGCTACATCCACGTTGGCCGCCAGCTCGACACGAACCACATTGATCAATCCGTTCGGCGCCGGCGGCCCGCAGGGAGCAACCGACTCGATATCCGCCTTACTCCTGATGATGCCCTCGGTGTAGAGAAAGCCCACGGCAAGCTCTCCGTCGTGACCGGGCGTGCGCATGGTCACAGAGATGCTTTTCTCCGCACGCCCGCCGTCGGGACGCGAGTAGGCCAAACGGACCTCGAGCGGTTCCTCCGTTGCGACCACATCTTCCAATGTCCCCGCACCTTCGCCGATCCGCTCGATCTCCAGGCGCTTGACACTCTTCAGCGTTGTTAGATCAGTGACACTCAATCCTGGACCCGTCGTATTCGATTGGCGTCAACCTCCCCTACGTTGCGACAGCCGAGTATTCGTATATCACGCTCAATATCGGTTCGGAGGATTTCCAGTGCTCGATCCACACCAGCCTCTCCACCGGCACCCAGCCCGAACAGATATGGCCGGCCTGCGGAGCATGCGGTCGCACCCAATGCGAGGGCTTTCAGAACGTGCACCCCACGCCGTACACCGCCCTCGAGGATGACCTCCATCCGGTCCCCAACAGCATCGACAATCTCCGGCAGAACTTCGATCGGCGCCGGAGAGGAATCGAGCTGACGACCGCCGTGATTGGACACCATGACCGCGCTCGCACCAACCTCGGCCGCCCGAAGAGCGTCCTCGACCGAGAGAATCCCCTTGATCGCGAATGGGCCACCCCACTCCTCGATCATCCAAGCCGCGTCGTCCCAACTGACAGTGCGATCCAATTCATCATTGAAAAAACCCACCAACGTCGTGACATCACCCTTGATCCTATCTCGGACGTTCGCTAGCTCGATCGGAGGGTTCGTGAAGTAATTCCAAACCCACCGAGGATGCGTTGCGAAACTGAAAAGGCTCGCCAAAGTCAATTTTGGCGGTATCGTCATACCGGTCACGAGGTCGCGCTCACGATTTCCGGCCACTGGAACATCGACGGTCAGAGCCAGCGCATCGTACCCAGAGGCCTTGCAGCGCTGAATAAACTCGCGATTGAGGCCGCGATCCTTGAAAACGTAGACCTGAAAAAGCTTGGGGCCGTCAGTCGCCTCGGCAGCCTCCTCGATACTGGCTGTCGAGATCGACGAAAGCGAGTACATGGTCCCCGCCCGGTTCGCCGCCCGAGCCACAGCGACCTCCCCCGCATGATGGAAAAGCCGCGACATCGCGGTCGGCGCACAGAAAAAGGGCATGGCAATCTTTTGACCAAAAACGGTCGTGGAGAGGTCAATCTCACTGACATCGACCAGAAACCGAGGGACCAACTCGTAACGGTCGAACGCGTCGGTGTTCTGGCGCATGGTCCACTCGTCGCCAGCAGCGCCATCGATATAATGGAACATAGGGGCCGGCAGCCGTTTGGCGGCCCGCTCCCGCAGGCGCGCAATGTTATAACAGCGGTCGAGTGCTCGGCTCATCTTGTGCCCTAGCTTGCGGCGCGCCGCTCTTCAAGGAGTTCATTGAGTGCCTGCTCCGCTATTGGGGACAGCCCAGCATCGCCCACCGCGATGTGCTCGGCAAGCTCGTCCAACATAAGGGGGCTCCAGAAACGGCGCAGGTGATCGACGACACCGGCGATGGCCTTTGCCTTATCGGGTCCGCAGTCCCAATTGACCGAGATCTGGTTGACCATTCGGACCAGCTTAGTCGCTTCCATAGTGCGTACGCGTCAGGTGACTCGGGCGGGCGCCTTAGCCCGTCGCAAAAGGTCGAGCTGTTCCTCTGTGAACTCCTCGAATTCCTGCTGCCAGTCGGACAACTGGGTCACCTTGCAGGCCTGGACGGCAGTCACCTTGTACTCTGGACAGTTAGTTGCCCAATCCGTGTTATCCGTGGTCACGACGTTGGCGCCGGACTCCGGATGGTGGAAGGTCGTGTAGACGACGCCCGGTTGGACCCGCTCGGTCACATCTGCGCGGAGAACCGTATCACCCGCTCTGCTCTTGAGACCGACCCAGTCACCGTGTTCGATGCCTCGCTGCTCCGCGTCGTGGGGGTGAATCTCAACGATGTCCTCATCATGCCATTGCATGTTCTCGGTGCGCCGCGTCTGAGCGCCCACGTTGTACTGGCTCAGTATTCGGCCGGTGGTGAGCAACAGGGGGTACTTGCGCGTCGTGCGCTCGTCTGTTGGCACAAAGGGCGTTAAGCGGAACAAGCCCTTACCCCGCACGAACTCATCGACGTGCATCGTGGGCGTGCCCTCCACTGCCTGATCGTTGCACGGCCATTGAATCGTGCCGAGCCGATCAAGCTTCTCGAAGCTCACCCCTTTGAATGTCGGCGTCAACCGCGCGATCTCGTCCATGATCTCGCTCGCGTGACCATAGTTCATCGGATAACCCATGGCATTGGAGAGCAGTTGCGTCACCTCCCAGTCTTCGTATCCAGCCAAAGGTTCCATGACCTTGCGCACCGGTGAGATTCGGCGTTCCGCGTTTGTGAACGTACCGTTTTTCTCCAAGAACGAGGACCCCGGCAGAAACACGTGGGCGAACTTCGCCGTCTCGTTCAGAAATAGATCCTGAACGATCACACACTCCATTGAGGACAGTGCGGCGGTCACATGATGCGTATCGGGATCCGACTGCGCCATATCCTCACCCTGCACGTAGATTCCCTTGAACTGACCGGCAACAGCGGCATCAAACATATTGGGAATACGGAACCCGGGATTGGGTGCGATCGTCGTTCCCCACTCCTTCTCGAACAATGCCCGGGTATTCGCATCGGAGATGTGCCGATAGCCCGGGAGCTCATGGGGGAACGAGCCCATGTCGCATGCTCCCTGCACGTTGTTTTGGCCACGCAGCGGATTGACTCCAACCCCCTCGCGCCCCAGGTTTCCGGTGGCCATAGCAAGATTAGCTATACCCATGACCATCGTGGAGCCCTGGCTGTGCTCGGAGACGCCTAGACCGTAATAAATGGCGCCGTTGGGCGCGTTCGCAAACAGTCGCGCCGCTCCGCGAATTTTCTCTGCCGGCACCCCGGTCACAGATTCCATGCTCTCGGGTGAGTTCACCTTGTCCAGGATGAAGCTGCGCCAATCCTCATAAGCATCCGCCTCGCAGCGATTGTCGATATAGGTCTTGGCCTCCAAGCCCTCGGAGAGCACCACATGAGCGATCGCATTGATGATCGCCACATTTGTACCCGGCTTAAGTTGCAGGTGGTAGTCGGCCTGGACATGCGGTGAACGCACCAGATCGATACTGCGAGGATCGAGGACGATTAGGGAGGCCCCTTCCCTCAAGCGGCGCTTCATTAGCGACGCGAATACCGGATGGGCTTCGGTCGGGTTTGCGCCGATGACCATGATCGAGTCGGATTTCAGCACTGAGTCGAAAGCCTGCGTCCCCGCGGATTCCCCTAGTGTCGACTTCAGACCGTAACCCGTTGGCGAATGACAGACTCTCGCGCAGGTATCCACGTTGTTGTTCCCGAACCCGGCACGCACCATTTTCTGTACCAGATACGTTTCCTCATTGGAACAGCGAGACGAAGTAATTCCCCCGATGGAATCCGGCCCGTACTCAGCCTGGATGTCCTTCAATCTGCTCGCCGCGAACTCTACAGCCTCTTCCCACGAAACCTCTTGCCAGGGATCGTGGATCGATTCTCGAATCATCGGCGTGGTTATACGGTCCTTATGACTCGCGTAGCCGAAAGCGAAACGACCTTTCACGCATGAGTGGCCGTGATTCGCCTTGCCGTCCTTGTTCGGGACCATGCGCACGACTTCCTCACCCTTCATCTCGGCACGGAACGAGCAGCCAACTCCGCAATAACCGCACGTGGTAACGACCGTGTGCTCAGGCTGGCCCTTTTTGATCAATGATTTCTCGGTGAGGGTTGCCGTGGGGCACGCCTGCACGCACGCGCCACAGGACACACACTCGGAATCCAGAAACGGCTGATCCTGGCTTGCAGCCACCTTCGAGGCGAAGCCGCGACCGTCTATGGTGAGCGCGTACGTCCCTTGGACTTCCTCACACGCACGTACGCACCTGGAGCAGACGATGCACTTGCTCGGATCAAAGGTAAAGTACGGATTGCTCTCGTCTTTTTCCACATCCAGATGATTCTCGCCCGCGTAGCCGTAACGAACATCCCGCAAACCGACGGCTCCGGCCATGTCCTGAAGCTCGCAATCACCGTTTGTAGGACAGGTCAGACAATCTAATGGATGATCGGAAATATAGAGTTCCATGACATTGCGGCGAACGTCGGCCACCCTGTCATTCTGAGTCGTGACCTTCATGCCTTCCCGAGCCTCAGTGGTGCAGGATGCCGGGAGCCCCTTTGCGCCCTCGATCTCCACGAGGCATAACCGACACGAGCCAAAAGGCTCTAGACTGTCGGTCGCACACAGCTTCGGAATGTTGATCCCGGCCGACGCCGCTGCGCGGATGACCGTGGTGCCCTCTGGCACCGTGACCTCTTTACCGTCGACCACAAGCGTGACTGTGCTCGCCGACTCGACCATGGGGGTTCCCATGTCGTCGGGTCGCCGGTAGCCTGTGTACGTGTCATACATGACTTAGCTCCATCTCCCCCCCCCTCATCGAGATCAGCGCGCCCGCAGATCCTCGGGGAAGTGATCCAAAACGCTCAGCACGGGAAACGGGGCCATCCCGCCCAGCGCGCACAACGAGCCTACGACCATGGTGTCGCACAGCTCCCGTAACAATACCAAGTTGTCGACCTCATCGACACCGCTCAGTATCTTGTCGATGACCTCCACGCCCCGCACCGCGCCGATCCGGCAGGGCGTACATTTCCCGCAAGACTCGATGGCACAGAACTCCATTGCGAAGCGGGCCTGCTCACCCATGTCCACCGTGTCATCGAAGACGACTAGCCCGCCGTGCCCAATCATGCCGCCAAACTCAGCGAACGCCTCATAGTCCAGGGGCGTGTCAAACTGCGAGGGGTGGACGTAGGCACCCAGCGGACCCCCTGCCTGAACCGCTCGGATGGGCCTGCCAGTAGCGCTCCCGCCGCCGAAATCCTCCAAGAGTTCACGGAGCGTTGTACCAAAACCGATCTCCACGAGACCACCCCGCTTGATATTACCCGCAAGCTGGACCGTCAGCGTTCCCCTGGAGCGGCCCGTCCCATAATCCTGATAATACTTAGAGCCCCGCGCCATAATGATGGGCACCGAGGCAAGGGTAATGACATTATTTACTATCGTCGGCGCCCCGAATAGACCCTTTATCGCAGGCAGCGGGGGGCGGTATCGGATTATGCCCCGCTTGCCCTCCAGACTCTCCAGCATAGAGGTCTCCTCGCCGCAGATATACGCCCCCGCCGCTTCACGAACCTCGAGGCGAAAAGCCTGGCCGCTATCCATCACGTTCTCGCCCAGAAGCCCAGCCGACTCGGCGCTTCCAATCGCCTCGTTCATGATCTCGATGGCCAGTGGATACTCGGTGCGAAGATACACGTAGCCTTCGGTCGCGCCGACCGCAAATCCGGCGATGGTCATGCCCTCGATGAGCGCGAAAGGGTCGCTTTCCATGATCATCCGGTCCGCGAACGTGCCGGAGTCGCCCTCGTCGGCATTACAGGTGACGTATTTCTGTATTCCCTCAGCGCCCAAGACCGTGCGCCACTTGATTCCCGTGGGGAACGCGGCGCCACCCCTGCCACGGAGTCCGGACTCAGTTACGATATCCACGATCTGCGCGCCGTCCAGCTCCACCGCCTTCGCGAGCCCCTCGTAGCCGCCATACGCCCGGTAGTCCTCGAGCGACACAGGATCGGTTATTCCAACCCGAGCAAATGTCAGGCGGCTCTGCCGCGCAAGGTAAGGAATCTGCCCGGTTGGGCCCAACGCATTAGCGTGATCGCCGGCGGTCAAAAATCCTGCGTCGAAGAGTCCTTCCACGTCACCGGGCCCTATGGGGCCGTATGCGTGGCGGACCCCGTCCACCTCAACCTCCACGAGGGGTTCCAGCCAGTAGAGTCCCCGGGAACCACTACGTACCAAAGCTACAGACTCCCCGCGGTCGGTCGCCGTCCCGGCAATCGCCTGGGCCACATCGTCTGCGCCCAGGGAGCGTGCCGTCGTATCCCTGGGGACGAAAACCCTGACTTCGCCGCGATTCGCCACCGCTCAAGTCACCTCTAACAACGCGTCGAAGCGCTCTGGGGTCACCCGACCATAGACGAAGTCGTCGATCATGATGGCCGGGGAACAAGCGCAATTTCCGAGACAGAAAATTGGTTCAAGGCTAAAGCGCCCATCCTCCGTAGTCTCATGGTAGTCAACGCCGAGCTTCTCCTTGGCGTGACGCTCCAGGGTCCGAGCACCCATGGCCTGGCACGCTTCGGCCCGGCAGAGATAAAGGGTGTGGCGCCCGGGAGGCGTGTCCCTCAGCAGATGGTAGAAGCTAATCACCCCATGGACCTCCGCCCTCGAGACGTTTAGGACCTCGGCCACGACAGGCACCGCGTCGTTCGGGACGAAACCCAGCTCATCCTGGATGGCGTGCAGGATCAGTAACAACGGCCCCGGAAGGGAGGCGTGTCTAGTGGCGATTTCCCGGATCAGCGCCTCACTCGCAGCGCTGCCATTGCCGGACGATTTATTGCTCAATTCTCATCCCCGAAGCGTCAGCGGAAAGCGGGTATTCTAGCAGTCGAGCGTGAGCAAGCAGCCAGAATTCTTAAAAAAACGACCTAAAACAGAGTGTTGAGCTATCTCTGGTGCACGCCACAGCCTCAGGGATCCCCGCGCCGGGGGTTGGGGAACATATCCGCCTCATCCTCTTCCCCTTCGCGGGGTGCCAAACAGGCGAAATCCTTCTCTACCAGAATCTTGAGCCGCCCCCCATCGTCCAGCGACTGCTCGCCCACGATGGAAACTTCGTCCGAGCTCTGCCATCGGTCGACGACATCCTGTGGAAGCTTCACGTTTATCTTGTCTCCTGCGTAGGACGCCGAAATTGGGCCCTGCGATACCACTTCCACCCGATAGCTCAGTCGCGAGCCAGGTCCGAATTCCACAGAATCCTGCGCGAGACCCACATTTGAGATCTCGTTCATCTCGTTTTGGGACACTCGGATACGAACGGTGTTTCCGCGGATGCGCAGCTTCATTGGGGGTCCACGAGTAGAATCATGCGAATCTTATCCCATCCATCATCTAGCTGAACTGACTGACAGCGTTTCTTTTGGGTCACGGGGCGCTTTCTCGGCTAATGAGGTGATTCCCAAACCGTTGTCATATAATCGCCACGACCCCCAGGGGTGGGGCCGGATCTCTTCGGGCGAAGAACAGCAGGCTGAGGTGCTTTGCATGAAAAAACGGCTCGGGATCAGCGGGTTAGCTGTCCACGTACCCCCCTATCGAGTGTCTCTGAAAGATTGGTGCGAGTGGACCGGGTCGCCCTGGGATAAGACCAGCGCAGTCGTCGGTCGAAGCTTTCGCATGCGGGGACCCCATCAGAGTGTGTACACCATGGCGGCGACTGCTGTCATGCGCCTCATCGAGCGTTATGACATCGATCCGCAACGGGTCGGGTTTCTCGGCCTCGGCACCGAATCCAGTACCGATAACTCGGCCGGTGCCGTCATCGTGAAGGGCATGCTGAATGAAGGGCTCAAGATCCAGGGCCTGCCGCCCATAGACCGACACTGTGAAGTGCCGGAGGTGAAGCACGCATGTCTGGGCGGAATTTATGCACTCAAGCATGGGCTTCGTTATCTCGCACTCGAGGACGAGGATCGCTGTGCCATCGTCGTCAGCGCGGATATCGCGGAATACGCACGCGGTAGCTCCGGTGAGCCGACCCAGGGCGCCGGCGCGGTTGCGATGTTGCTGGAACGCGATCCAAAACTGTTGTCGGTCGATCTCAAGTCCATTGGCAGCGCATCAGACTACCGCGCCGTCGACTTTCGCAAACCAGTCCTGCGCAACATCATTCGCGGTGCCCTGAATTGCCATTTCCAGGACCTGCCGGTATATAACGGCAAGTACTCGACGACATGCTATCTGGACGAAACACTGCATGCGCTCAACGAGATGTTGCGCCGTCTGCAGGTAAATCCCACCGACTATTATCACAGTCTCGGCGCGGCGTTCATGCACCGACCGTATCACAGGATGCCGCTCAGCTCTTTCGCGATGAGCTACTTGTTCGGACTCGCCAACAACGGCGCTTCGGGCCGTGCGGAACTCGAGGCCCATTGCCGGCAAGCCAACCTGGACGTCGAAGCCGTATTTCGAGAAATGAACTCCACACCCGATGTCTTGCAGCTCGTGCGGGACGGCAATATCGATGACGATGTCTATCCTTTGAGCATCTCCCTGTTGAAAGAATTCCGGAACAGTGAGGTGTTCAAGGAACTCGTGGCATCAAAGATTTCCCTGGGTTCCGAGCCCATGAAAGATATCGGCAACGTCTATTGTGCCGCGCTCCCGGCCTGGATAGCTGCAGGCCTGGAGGAGGCCGCCGAGGATAAACGTGAGCTCTCGAGCCGAAATATTCTCGCAGTCGGCTACGGCAGCGGTGATGCGGCCGAAGCCATTCCGATGAAACTCGTTGACGGCTGGGAAACGGCTGCATCCTGCATTGGTTTCAAGGACGCGCTCGAGCCGT
>Ga0310125_10002075_pt1 | contig 10383 bp, 9 predicted proteins | sample CB11b_Tmax_Bot8__FD_203508 | JGI IMG/M metagenome (GOLD analysis project Ga0310125, IMG submission 203508) | Marine microbial communities from Western Arctic Ocean, Canada - CB11b_Tmax_Bot8 | ecosystem: Environmental > Aquatic > Marine > Oceanic | place: Canada: Western Arctic Ocean | collected... | reverse complement strand
TTCGAAGCTACTCAGGGCCATTCGGATCGTCGAGAGCGCTCTGGAGTTGGAGGGCGCCGCGTTTTTCTTAGGTTGCCGCGTCGCGGGTGGTATCTTGGAACATTGTTGTGGAAGCAAGCAGTTGCGGCTCTGCAAAATTCTTCAGACCGGTCAGAATGAGTTCAGAGGACCAGGTACGCCCATATCACGCAGGCAAGGAGACGCCCGGCCAGGAAGCGGCTGACGCGCTCTCGGCCGTAATGAGCCATGCCGCTGAACGTGAGGATGCCCAGCACCAGAAGGCTCCTCCGAAAACTCAGGCGAAGTGGGTGCTTCCGTTGGGCGTCAACTTGGGCGTGTTCGCGCTGTACATGCTGATCGCTCCACCGGCATGGGTTGTCATGAACCCCATCGAGGCTGTGCCCGTCGAGGAGCAGGCCGACGACATGAGGTTGGTGATGTACATGCAGGCGCTGCGTGTGAACGCGTATCGCGGAGAATACGGTGAACTGCCGGAAACATTGGAGGATGCGGGCAGCGCGGTGCCAGGCGTCGAGTACTTCGCCGTCGGGACGGACCGGTACGAGTTGATCACGACGATCGGCGAGGAGGTGATCCGGTACGACTCCCAGGAATCACCGAACGAGTGGGTCGGCTCCGGGGCGACCGGCAAGCTTTTGGGGGGACCTGATGAGCCAGGTCCAGCGACGTGACTCACGCCATGGAGGCTTCAAGCTGATCGAGCTGATGATCGCGGCATCGATCGTGGGTATTCTGGCGGGTTTCGTGATCCCCAACCTGCAGACGATGATCTACTGTGCTCGAGCCACGGACGCCTCGGCGGAGATGGAAGTCGTGCGCATCGCGACGCTCAACTACCAGGCCGATCAACTCAGTTGGCCCGCCGAGGCCCAGGCGGGGGTGGTTCCGGCGAGACTCGACTCCTACCTGCCCGAAGGCTTCACCTTCACCGGCGGGGATGGATATCAGCTGGACTTCGAGAGATGGACGCTACCCGAAGGCCTGCCCGGAGACCCGAATACGACGATGCTGATCGGCATCTCGGTGATCGCCGACCAGGACGACCTCGGGAATGCAATCGCAGAGTTCCTCGGTGAGGCAATCGTCTTCTCAGTCGGCAATACGCACACGACTGTTATCGACCGTAGCTAGGCAGCCCCGCGGGGTAGCGACGGGCTGCGTGCCCTTGCGGCCCGTGTTAGCATTCATCATGCGCTACGAGCAAGCCACCGACGGTATCCGTGTACGGGTTCAACCCCGCTTTTCCCTCGCCAACTCCGATCCGGAGGATGGCACCTTCGTATTCTCGTACGACATCATGATGCGGAACGAGGGTGACACGTCCGCCCAGCTCTTGTTCCGGCACTGGTATATCCACGATGCCTCAGGAGACGACACCGAGGTCGATGGCGAAGGCGTGGTGGGTGAGCAGCCAATGCTCGGGCCTGGCGACTCCCACGAGTACCAGAGCTACTGTGTGCTCCGCACACCGGTTGGGTACATGGAGGGTTATTACACCTTCGTCCGCCCGGACGGGCAGCAGTTCAGGGTAGAAGTGCCGCGCTTCGAACTGAATGGTCCGTTCGTCATGCCATCGCCGATGGTGGAGACGAACGACGAGGACGAGTCGGAGCTCATGAACTAGCGGGAGCGAATTGCCACGCTCCCGCCGACGAGTAGCAGCCAACCCATCAGCACACCGCTGATCAGCATCAACCGTTTGCGCAGCGCCCCGATCCGGTCTCTTGGAATGGGCGCCAGCAGGATCATGAATGACTCCCTGTCGAGCCGCCGGGCGACGTAGCGCGATGTGCCGGCCTCGGTCTCCACCACTCCAGAGACCGTAAGAGAAGGCGGGGGTATTGGCACTGCCGCCAGCGTGGCCGCATCGCCCGCCAGCGTGGACGCCGTCACCACACCTCCCTTGACCCGAGCCGCGTGGAATCCACTCAGAGCGCGGGCGGCACTAGGCGACGCTCCGATGCCCAACGAGCCGATCACGGGCAGGGCTTGGGCCAGGTTAAGCGAGACACCCTCACGAGCCGCCGCATCGAAGGTGCGTTGCACTGTGCATGAGCATGCCCAAGAGAGTGAAGAGGGGAACGCATGCCAGTAGCACCAGTGCTGAGCGACTCGTTGCCTGTTGGTTGTCTGGACCCCTTCCCCTCCTGAATAGGATCCAGGCGCCCCCTGTCGAAAAGATTAGTAGCAAGCCGATTACGAGTCGGAACGCCAGCGGAACGGCTTACCGGCCAGGCGCCTCCGGTTGGGCGAGTGCCACGATGGCGGCTGGGAGGTCCACTACGCGGGTCCATGGCAACGACGCTCGCAGTCTCAATCCTTGCGCCGCCCGGTGTTCTCGATGCCGCGAGCAGCGTTTCGCGGTCGATCACCGCGACGGACGGTGGTGGGTCCGTGGCGCTCCACAGTTCGCCGTGTAGGTACAAGCCGACGCGTGCTCGAGCGACGCGACCCACCAGCACGGCGGCTCCGGGAACCAACATGCCGTTGGCGAAGCCTAGCTGGCCTTCATCGTCCGGAAACAGGACCATCAGCTCCAAGCCTGAAACTGTCGGATCGAGCGCGGATACGGTGTCGCCAGCCATCGCGCGGCGAACCGCCTCGACCGTGGTGTCGGGGTTGGGCAGCAGGTCGGCCGCGCCGAGCAGCGAGTCGACCGCGGCTCCCAGATCCTGATCGAGCGTGCCGAGCGCCAAGCGTGCGACGTGCGCCGCCGATTCGTGCGCGAGCTCATCCCACCCATCGTTGGCGGCTCGAGCGGCGGCCCCTGAGGCGATACCGTATGGGACGATAGCCAGCGCGCAGAAAGCAAAGAAGCACCGTTCCACTCGATGCGAAGGGTCTATGTTATTATCCCGTGCCGCGTCACCAACTCATCCGCGGCATTGTTCTTGGGGGGAATGTGAACGATTCCGTTGCTACTGACGCTAAGCGCATTCTACTGCGCTACGGAGCGCCGATCGCTGTTTTAGAGCGCGTGTCCGAGGATCACCGGGTCGAGTTCGCTCGTGAGATTTCGAGGACGACGCTGGCCGATCGAGAGCCTCGGACTAAAGAGCTGCTGCTAGAGCACGGCTATCTCGAAGAGGACTGATCTGCAAGGGTCTAGGCTTTCGGGGCCGGAGCGTTCGCTGCTCGGCCCCGTTTGCTATTCCGTCCTGAGGTCGATCGTACACGGTCCTTCGAGCGGGAGTTGAACGCGCACCCGGACGCGCTCCCCCTCTGAAGTCGCCTCGAGGTCCGCGCTGACGCCTCCTATATGGGCCTCGACGAGGCGCTTCCCCGGGACGGAAGGCTCGAGCACCAGCATTGGTGGCACGCGGGCCGAAGTCGGTTCGAGCTCAAAGCGGTGTAACGTCTTCGAACGCTCGTATCGAAGCGCGATTGAAGCAGAGGCGAGACGCAGTCCTTCAATTGCGAGAGAATGCACGTGGGACGGGAACCGTGGCGCAAGGCGCAGTCTCCCGGACGGCGCGTCGGGCATGTAGCCCAGCACGCTATGGCTGAACGCAGCGAGCATGGCCCCGGTGACCGGCGCTCCGGGTGCCATTGCGTCCTCGACCTCATCCCAGCTCGCGGGGCCTGAGGGCCCACTCGCGAACCCCAGCGAGAGCATCGCGCGCCACTGTCCCCAGGCTTCGTCAGCGTCCTCACCGAAACCGGACCAGGTGTGCAGGGTCTCGTCGAGCCTGCTCATGCCCGTTGCGGGCGGCTTGCCCACGCCGCTGGCGAGAACCGACGTCAGGAAATCCCCCGCATCGGGACGCCGGTCGCCGACCATCGGTAGTCGCGTGCCCCCGGCCGCGGCGGACGGCAGCTCCACCGCGAGCCGCCTCAAGTCCGCGATATGGTCGTCGGTCTCCGTGTAGCGTAGTGCGTCGGCGAGCGTCTCGAGCGCGAGCGCCCAAAGGCCCACTCCGTCGGAGGACAACCCTGATGGCGATGAGGGCCCACTTAGGACGAAGCGGGCGCGTTGCCGGGCGGCCGACGCGTCGCCCGACGTGAGCGCCAACCGAGCCGCAAGCAGCGTCGCCATCGCCCCCAAGGGCCACTCCGGCTGGCAGGCCTCTCCCGCACCGAGCATGTCGTCCAGGAGCGATACTGCCAGACCAGCGGTCTCCACGTCAGCGACCGCGAGCGCCCCAAGACCGGACCAGAACACTCGGTGGCTCGACCCAACCCCATCGTGGCCGGTACCCTCCACAGCGCTACGCCGGAGTGACGCTCCAACACGGGACGATGCCCAGGCGACGCCCTCGTCGAGCTCCGCGACCCCTGTCACGACCCGCACGCCATCGACGGATGCGGCTGCGGCCCGCCGCTCATGTGCAGCTAGGTGAGCGGCTGCGGCAAACGCGGAGCGGAGCGCGGCCTCGCTGCCAGCAGCGATCAGGAGCGTTAAAGGCCCGGCGCCGCCCATCTCGTGTGACACGAGCAGGCTGCCGTCGCCGGCGGCCAATACGGTCCACTCCCCCTTGCCTCCGTGAAGTGCGAGCGCGACCGATTGGTCGGAGTCCTGGCCATGCGCCCGTAGGACACCGTCTCGCATGTCGTACTGGACCTGGCTGTCCGCCGGGGTGAGCCTGAGCCGTAGCGCGTCGTCACTCGCGACCGGCGATCCGCTCCATTGCACGGCGACAAACGGCAGCGTCGGTGCTACGACCACGTTCTCCATGATGGTGCCGAGAGGACTCGTGCGTTCCCGGCGAAGCGCTCCCGGCATCAAGACGAAGTTGACGCCCAGCGAGCCGGCCAGGGTCAGGTCGCGCACGACCACACGGTCATGGATGCGGATCCGGTCGATCCCGCCTTTGAGCACACCTTGTACGGAGGCGGCCTCGCCCTCGATGAGAAAAGGCTCGGCGCTCGCGATGCCCGACACCGCGAGCGCAGGCACGGCGGCGCCCAGCTCGGGCATCGCCGCCGGCAGATGCCCTGCCAGATCCGGCCCCCGTTTCATCCGGCTACTCCACCTTCAACGTGCGCAACCTGTTCAACGCGGCCGCGAGCTCGAAGCGTCTGAACTCAGCGAGGTTGCCAACCTTGCGCGGTTCGAGAACGTCCAGGCCGTCCTGCTTGAGCACGATCTCTACCGCATCAAGCGCGCTGGCGACATCGGGCGCGGCGGGGATGCCTGCCTCTGTGGTGCGTCCCTCCAGAACTCGGGCGGCCAACAGGACGAGGCCCTGTCCGATGGCTCGCATCTGAGCGCGGCTCGCGATCTGCTCGACGCCGCCGAGGTCGATGGTCTCAGCGCCAAAGAGGAGTGTGCGATCGTCTGGCACCCGCACATACGCCGCTCGACGGCCCTTGCTGGCATCGACGGAGCGAGGCTGAACGTGACGGAGCGAGAACGTAGATAGCGGCTGTTTCCGTTCGGTCGCTCGTCCCGTTGGGATTCGGGTGGCCACGGCCTTCGCCTCTTCGGTGACGTCCCAAGGTGTATAGTCGGTCATGCGGATTACGGTATCGGCCACGTCCAGATAGTCGCCGCTGCCGCCGAGCACGAGCACGCAGCTCACGCCTCGACTTTCGTACAGCTCCTGTACTCGATCGACGAAGGGCGTGATCGGTTCGCCTTCTTTTGGAACCAACTGCTGCATGCGGCGATCGCGGATCATGAAGTTCGTCGCCGAGGTGTCTTCGTCGACCAGCAGCAGTCGGGTGCCGGCCTCGAGCGCTTCGACGATCGCCGCGGCCTGACTCGTCGATCCTGAGGCGTTCTCAGTGGTGAATCGCTTCGTGTCCTGGCCGAACGGGAGTCCATCGATGAAGCTCGATATGTCGACGCCCGAGACCGACCGCCGGTCTTCTGCACGCACTTTCACCGCGTCGCGGCGGCTGACAACGCGTTCCCTGCCGTCACCTGGCCTGTGGTTGTAAACGCCGGACTGGATGGCGCGCAGCAACGTACTCTTGCCGTTGAATCCGCCGCCCACGATCAAAGTCACGCCCGGCGGGACGCCCATGCCCGACACCACACCGGCGTTGGGAAGCTCGAGCTCCACCCGCAGCGACTCGGGCGAGCGGAAGCCCACGACGTTGTCGCTCTTAAACGGTCGATCGTCGATCCCGCTTCGGCGTGGCAACAGGGAGCCGTCCGCCACGAAGGCGACCAATCCCTGGTCGCCCAGTTGGCTCCTGAGGGCATCGGCGTCTTCGTTGGTGGCCGCATGAGCCTCGATCTCGCCCGTGTCGTGCGCCGCCGCGATCAGCGCGGAGCGTACGAGCTCCGGGACCCTCGCCGTCAGCAAGCCAGACGCTTGGCGGCCGAGCGTGCGGCGCCCTTGCGCAGGCAGCCCGACAGTGAACCGCGCCTCCAGATCGCCGTGTTCGCTCATTAGCACGGCGGTCTGCAGGAGAACGGTCTGACCGGGATCCTCCATCCGGAGTTCTCCGCTCTTGCCGGTGCCGGAGCCACTGACGCCGCGGGCGGCTCGAGCGAACGCCCTGGCGAGGAAGGCGGCCGTACCCAGCGCGCGTGCACGAGTCCGGTACGCCGAATCGGGGAGGGCGACAACGTCCGCCGGCAGCTTCAAGCGCAGGCGAGTGGGGTCCGCGAAGGGATCGCCCTGCACATGGTCGACGTGCAGGGTGAAGTCCGAGAATCGCCACGGCCCCGAGATCTGCTTGTAGGCCTTGTACCCGCGTCCGTCGATCTGCTTGAGCAGGGTCGCTAGTTCGCTTGCGTCGCGCATGGCCTCCGCCAACCGGTTATCCACTGGCCGCTGTCGGGCCAATCACCGGGTAGTATACTTTCGAGCCAACGCCCCGGCGTCCCCGCGCCGCAAGAGTAGCCGAGACCGGAGACCAACAAACATGCGCAGCGTGCTGACGATTCTTTGCCTAATCGCCCTCTGTTCCGGTACGGCGCTCGCCGGCCAGGACCGCACGATCCTGATCAAGAACGGTCGTGTCATGGACGGGTCCGGCAATCCCTGGATTCGCGCCGACGTGCTCATCAGGGGCGACAGGGTCGAAGCCGTCGGCGCTCTGGGCGACGTTGCGGCCGATGAGGTCATCGACGCTACCGGGCTCTACGTGACGCCGGGCTTCATCGACACGCATTCCCATGCGGGGCCGGGGCTGGCCTCGAGTGGGCTCAGCCACGGCGAGCCGCTGCTGGCGATGGGCCTGACCACGGTCTTCGTGAATCCGGACGGCGGTGGCAGCCTCGACATGGCTCGTCAGCGGGGGGAGTTGCTGGCGGACGGGCTCGGAGTGAACGCCGCACAGCTCGTCAGTCATGGAACTGTGCGCCGCGCGGTGCTTGGCACCCAGGATCGCTTCGCGACACCCGCCGAGCTCGACCGCATGCGTGTGCTCGTGCGTACCGGCATGGAAGAAGGCGCGTGGGGGCTCTCTTCGGGCACCTATTATGTGCCGGGTAGCTACGCCCCGCCGGAGGAAATCGAGGAGCTCGCCAAGGAGGTCGCCCCGTTCGGCGGCTCGTATACGAGCCACCACCGCGACGAGTCCACTTACAGCATCGGCTTGATCGCCTCGGTCGAGGAGGTCATCAACGTAGGTCGCGTCGCGGGTATCCCGACGGTACTCACCCACGTGAAGGCCATGGGACCGGACGTGTGGGGATACGGTGCCGCCATCGTGGAACGCGTCGAGCGCGCACGGGCCGAGGGCGTGCAGGTCTTCGCGGACCAATATCCGTATACCGCGTCGGCGACCGGGCTAAACGCGGCGTTGCTGCCAAGATGGTCGCAGGCAGGCGGACGCGACTCTCTGCTGGCGCGAATGGACGATCCCGAACTCATGGCTCGCATCCGAGAGGGCATGGTGGAGGGTCTCGCTCGCCGCGGGGGCGCTGATCGAATTCAGTTCCGCCGATACCGTCCGGACGAGGCGATCGAGGGCATGCTTTTGAGCGTTCTCGCCGAGCAGCGAGGGCAGGACCCGATCGACACCGCCATCGAGCTCATCCGGGGCGGCAGCGTCAGCATCGTCTCGTTCAACATGCACGACGACGACGTCGAGACGCTCATGGTGCAACCGTGGATGATGACGTCGTCCGACGGCGGTCTGGTGCCGATGAACGAGGGAGTCCCGCACCCACGCAGCTATGGCGCGTTCGCCCGCAAGATACGGCTCTACGTGACGGAGAAGGGCACGGTCTCGTTGGAACAGGCGATCCGCAGCATGACTTCACTGCCGGCGCAGGTGTTCGGGATGCCGGACCGGGGCGTACTACGCGCGGGCGCCATCGCGGACATTGTCGTGTTCGATGTAGAGGATGTGCGTGACGTGGCCGAATACATCGATCCGCATCACTACTCGGAGGGCATGGTGCACGTCTTCGTGAACGGCCAGGCCGCGATCAAGGACGGCGCGTTCACAGGTGTGAGAGCGGGTCGGATATTGCAAAAAAGGAGACGAGAAATCTCCTAGATGCGCACTGGAAGGCCGCGTGTCCTAGCAGTCCGTAGTAGAAGTACAGTGGGCCGCGCGCACGGGTCTCGCGCGTTCAATAGTAGGCACGACGACGAGTCGTATCCATTGCTTGGGTTCTCAAATTGCATGATTTGATTCGGCTACGCCGCCGCTTCAGCCAAGCGACTGTGAGTCCCGCGAACGTAGCCACGACTAGAGCGAACAGGACGGTAGAGACGATCACAAGGGGGATTATGTCATGGGACGTTTCTGAAAGTTATGGTTGCGAGGACCGAGATCGCCGGGGAAAAATGTCGGGCCTCTATTCCGGGAGTCGTTGATTGGGCGCAGTCCAGGATTTCCTAGAGAAGCACTATCGCCACTTCAACGCGCGAGAGCTCGTCGAGGCAGCGCGGGCGTACGAGGCGCATATAGACGCGGGTGGCAAGATGCTACTCGCCATGGCCGGAGCCGCCTCGACAGGCGAGTTGGGGGTCATTCTTGCGCGCATGATTCGCGAGGGGAAAGTGCACGCGATCTCCTGCACCGGTGCGAACCTGGAGGAGGATGTCTTCAACTTGGTGGCGAAGCGCGACTACGAGATCGTGCCCTCGTGGCGGAATCTTTCGGCCGCGGATGAGCAGGAGTTGCAAGAGAGGGGCATGAACCGCGTCACCGACACGTGCATTCCTGAGACGGTCATGCGACACATCGAAGCTCGGTTGCTCGCGACGTGGCAGGGCGCGGCCGAGAACGGTGACCGGATGACACCGGCTGAGTTCCTCTTGCAGGTGCTTCGGGACCCGACGCTCTCACAGCACTATCAGAGTGATCCAGCCCACTCCTGGATGCTTGCCGCCGGGGAGACGGGAATCCCCGTATTCGCGCCCGGGTGGGAAGACTCCACCACGGGCAACATGTTCGCCGCCAACGTGATGCTGGGCCTGCTGCCTGATCATCAGTGCGTGAAGACCGGTACGGAGCAATTCCAGGCGCTCATCGAGTGGTATCGGGCCAATCACGGGGCTGGTGCGGTGCCGTCGGTCGGTTTCTTCCAGATCGGGGGCGGCATCGCCGGGGACTTCGCCATCTGCGCTGTGCCCAGCCTCATCCAGGACCTGAAGGAAGACGTCCCGTTCTGGGGATATTTCTGCCAGATCACGGACGCTCGAGCATCGTATGGGGGCTATTCCGGCGCGCCCGCCAACGAGAAGGTCACGTGGGGAAAGCTCGAACCCTCGACGCCCCGCTTCGAAATCAACTCTGACGCCTCGATCGTGGCGCCGCTGATCTTCTCGTACGTGCTCGGGGACTGACCGCGTCACAGTGCTCGGACCGGCCAGAGTCGGCCGTGACCCCCGCAGGAGCCGCGATCGACCAGGCCCAGGTGTTCGCCCGCGACCTATCGGCGGCGGAGGTCGCCGCTCTCGGTGGCACCAACTAGCATCGCCACTATAAGCAGACAGCGCACTAGGAACTGAGGGGTCACTATGAAGAACGTTCGTCCGACCATGTTTATCATGCTCTTCGCGGCCGTTCCGGTGGCTGCGTCCGCGCAGGTGCCGGAGGCGACCGATATCCTGGCGTCGGAGATCGAGACCGTCCGGCAGACTCTCGGACCTTCCATCGACCAGCAAATCAAGATCGCCGACATCGGCGACGGGAACGTGGCCGTCAGCGTCCTGCACCGTGGAGCTCTCGAGGACGCCCGCCTGGCGGACCTGACGCAGCAACGCGTCTATTCGCTGTCCGGCGGCGAGCGAGTCCGAGTCTCCCTTTGCTTTGGCGTTTGCTCGCTTGCCAAAAGTGTTGGTCACGGACGAACCGCTCGTGGGTTTGACGCCGATTGATCAGGAGATGCTGGGACAGGCTCTGCGCCGTGTAGCCGCCCGCGGAACAGCCGTCGTGACCTCGGGCCATGACGCGCGCGTCCTTCTGGACATATCCGACGTGATCCTCTGGTCCGTGGCTGGTACC
>Ga0310125_10002074_pt1 | contig 10383 bp, 9 predicted proteins | sample CB11b_Tmax_Bot8__FD_203508 | JGI IMG/M metagenome (GOLD analysis project Ga0310125, IMG submission 203508) | Marine microbial communities from Western Arctic Ocean, Canada - CB11b_Tmax_Bot8 | ecosystem: Environmental > Aquatic > Marine > Oceanic | place: Canada: Western Arctic Ocean | collected... | reverse complement strand
CGAGAAATGAGCATGCTATAGACAAGCCTGGGGTACTTTTTCAGGGATGACTATGTAGCATCCTGAGCTGCCTGCAGCGGCACCTGGCTTTGTTCCGCCAGTACTGGCGGATATCGACGATACTCAGGGGTATCGCCTGCTTCGCCCTCCGCGCTCCGCCAGTACTGGCGGACTTCGCCGACGCTCAAAACGCTACATACAAACTTAACCCGCTCTAAGAGATTTTGCCATAGAGGTCACAGAGGTCACAGAGAAAGATTTTGAAGAGGGAATCATTCATTGATCGAATGATTGATTTGCCGAGCGATTCCAGAATCACATTCCGGGCAAGAACCTCCCCACCCACAATGTATCGCTCGAATTGTCCTCCTCTGTGCTCTCTGTGTCCTCTGTGGAAAATCCGCTGTGCGTCTCTGGGAGGCTGGGACGCTTACGGCAGGAGGCGCCGGTTCTTGTAGAGGTACCAGTTCATGCCGGACAGATCGAAGAACGGAATGGTCTTAGCCAGTTCAAACTGGTTTCCGTGTTGATCGAAGAATTTCACGGGGATGTCGCCAATGTCTATGAAGCGGTGGGAGATCCGCCACATCGGCCCCGTGGCGGGGTAGTCCTCGCGGTTGAAGTAGACAATTCGCTTTTCAGGCACGAAGCGGGTGTAGTAGTCAACCACATATCCATTGCGCGTATCGCTGTCGCTCGTCACGGTCACGACGTTGCCGGGCGTGTGCCGGGCCATGTATCGCAGCCCTTGCAGGTAGCCGCCGCGCCCAACTCTGAGGAACCGGGTTACGTTGACCGCGTTGCCGGCAAGCAACAGGAGGACGACGACGATCACCGCGGACTTCGCGGTGCGTCCCCCGCGCAGAAGGTGAGCGGCCAGAATGCTCGCCGCGATCAACCCGAAGGCAACCTGCACCAGAAAATATCGAACGACGAACAGATCGGGCGGCTTGACCAGAAACAGAAGCGAGGGCGACACGAACAGGACGACGCAATAGAACGACCACTCGTTACTCCTGCTGCGCCACAGGAAAATGGTCGCGGCCACGAACAGACACGCGGCCGGCACCGCCGCCACGTACGCCACGGGGCCCGCGCCCGGACCGCCGACGGCGTACGAAAGGGATCGGATGAGCACGAACCCCGCCGCGGACTCACCACCGGAGCCATACTGTTCGAGGTGACGCACGACAAACACCCAGAACATGGCAAGAAACAGCGACGGGACCGCCAGGCACTGGGCGCAGCGTGCCGCAAACTCGAGTCGCGAACGCGACGACCTGGCCAGGTGATGTGCCAGCCAGACACACGCCGCGAGCAGAACGTGGATGTACATCAGGTGAGAAAGAAATCCAAGACAGGCGCTGAGCCAGAACAGGGCGACCCACCGCCAGCGGAGCCGGTCCGCAAAGCGTTGTAACGTGTACCACGACGCGAGCGCGAAAAAAACGACCAGCGAGTACCCGCGTGCCTCGGACGAATAATGGATCAACAGGTACGAACCCCCCGTCAGCAGTGACGCGATGATCGCCGCATCCCGTCCCGACCGAACTGCGATCAACCACGCGAGAATCACGGTCCCGACTCCGGCCATCAGCGCGTGGATCCGATAGACGGGCCAATGATCCTGCTCGCCGAGCGCGTACAGAATCATCGTGTGCAGATGCTGGTTAACCCAGTCCTGTCCTATGGTGAACAGTTCGATCAGCGATTCGGTCCCTTGGTGGGCGACCCAGAGGTAGGCCACTTCGTCGAACCACAGCTCCGTGAAGCAGCCGGGAATGCGCACCGCGGCCGCGGCGAGCAGCAGCACCCAGAACACGCGATCCGACCAGGTCCGAGGCTCAGTGTCGCCAAATCGGGCTCCGGGTGTTGCGCTCGGTGGTGACGGCGGGCCATCAGGATCCTGCTGGCTCATGATTCAGTCCGACCGACGCGGCTAACCCGCAAATCCAGTTGGCGGCAGGCTCAGGATACCTCCCTGGTCCGCTGATCGTGCGATCGATTCACTCGCAGGAACGTCCAGGTTCCCCCGATGAAGTCCGGCAAAGCTTCTGCCGATGGAATGGAGGGTGAATCCCCAGTCAGGGCGTGCAGCGGTCTTGACCGCTGTGGCGCTGAGACCTAGGGACTTCCCGGGCTGACCTCTCTTCCCGGGGGAAGAGTGTCATTAATAGATGGATCGTTCGCTGGCGCCGGGTTCCGGGTTGAACTCTCGGACCACGGCAACGTCGCGATTCAGCAGAACCAGAGGCATCGGCAAATCTGCCACGGAATGGACTCCGCCATGCACAGACCCATCCACCCGGTCTCGGCAATCTTTGCATCCGCGGCCTGCTGCGCCTGGACAGCCGCAGCCCAGATCGACCTTATGTACGGCGCGATCAGTGCGTCCTGAGCGACGAAGCGACGGAGGGAAGAGAAGAAAAACCAAGCACGACGTCCTCTCTGATACGCGGCAGATCATCCGAACCCGACGAATGTGAAGCCGAAACGGACCGGCGACCGAACCACCCCCTTCGTCGCTCCGTCGCTTCGTCGCTGTCCTGGAACCACGTGCATTGTCCAATCGACGCACATCCCATCTGCTATCATCGCCGTCCGTCCAACCCATGCGCATCCTCCTCACGACAACCAGCTACCAGGACACTCCCGGCAGGCATCATGAACTGTTGAAGGAGTCCGGCCACGAAGTGGTGCGCGATCGCGGTCCGCTGCCGGAAGACCGGATGCTGCAGCTGGTCAGTGCCGACGGCGGCGTGGACGGGATCCTTCACGGCGACGACGTGATCTCGCGCCGCGTGATCGAGGCGGCCCTGCCGAGGCTGAGAGTGCTCAGCAAGTACGGCATCGGACTCGACTCTGTTGACGTCCAGGCCGCGACCGCCCTGAAAGTCCCGGTCTGCTACACGCCGGGCGTCAACCATACGACCGTGGCCGAGCATACCTTCGGCCTCGTGATCAGCCTGGCCAAGAATCTGTGGTCGCAGATCAACACGACCAGGCAGGGGCAGTGGAAGCGTCAGACCGGATTCGAGATAGCGGGCAAGACGCTGGGCATCCTGGGTCTGGGCAGGATCGGCAAGGAAGTGGCCAGGCGCGGCCGGGCCTTCGACATGCAGGTGATCGCCTACGACGTCTACTGGGACGAGCCGTTCGCCCACCGATTCGGCATCTTCCGCGCCGACAGTGCCGACAGCGTCCTCGCCCAGGCCGATGTTCTCTCGATCCACATGAACATGAGCGCCGAGAACCGGCGCTTCATCAACCGCCAGACGATCGCCAAGATGAAGGACGGCGCCGTGATCGTCAACTGCTCGCGCGGCGGCCTGGTCGACGAAGGGGACGTCGCCGAGGCCTGCACCAGCGGCAAACTGGCGGGTTACGGCGCGGACGTCCTCGAGCACGAACCGATGCGGACGCCCCACCCCTTTCAGAAGATCGATAATATTCTGATCACGCCCCACATCGCCAGCCGAACGTACGAAAGCGTCGAACGCCAGGCGGTGATGGCGACTGAGAATCTATTGCGTGTGCTGAGAGATGAGGCGCCACTGGCACAGGCGAACAAGGTGTGAGAAAGGGTGGACACGCAGAAGAACAGAAACGCAGAAAAGCAGAAGAACAGAAAGACAGAAGACTGGAAGAGCAGGCAGGCAGCGGATGCCCCATGACACCTGCCTGGCGCGTGAAAACCTGCACCGGTGACCATTCCTGCTCTTTCGCGTTTCTGAGTTTCTGATCTATTCCGGAGGTTTCTTCCAATGAGCAAACACACGCCCGCCCCCGCCGACATTGGCCTGGTCGGCCTTGCCGTCATGGGTCAGAATCTCGTGCTGAACATGGCCGACCATGGTTTCAAGGTGGCTGTTTACAACCGGACGGCCGCCACGACCGATCGATTCCTGGCCGAGAATCCGAACACCCCCGGGGGGCTGGTCGCCGCCAGGACACCGCGTGACTTTGTCCGGGCCGTGCGCCGCCCGCGCAAGCTGGTCCTTCTGGTCAAGGCCGGCGGCGCCGTGGACGCCGTCATCGATCAGCTGCTGCCTCACCTCGATCGAGGCGACATCGTCGTGGACGGCGGCAACAGCCTCTGGACCGACACGATCCGCCGCGAAGAAGTGCTGACCGCAAAGGGAATCCATTTTGTCGGGTCGGGCGTCTCGGGCGGCGAGGAAGGGGCGCGTTTCGGTCCGTCGCTCATGCCAGGCGGTAGTCGCACCGCCTGGACTCACCTGCGGCCGATCTGGACTGCGATTGCGGCCAAGGTCGATCGCACGACCGGCCGTCCCATCGAGGGCGCCAGCCCGGGCCGGCCCGTACGTGGCGGCGTGCCGTGCACCTGCTACATCGGGGCCGATGGGGCGGGTCACTACGTCAAGATGGTCCACAACGGCATCGAGTACGGAGACATGCAGTTGATCTGCGAGGCCTACGAGCTGATGAAGAACCTGCTGGGAATGAAGCCGGACGAGATGTCACGAGTTTTCGCGTCCTGGAACCGAGGCGACCTGAACTCCTTCCTGATCGAGATTACGGCCGACATCCTCCAGCAGCGGGACCCGGCGAATCACCGGCGCTTTCTGGTCGATTCCGTTCTGGACACCGCCGGCCAGAAAGGCACCGGCCGATGGACGGCCGCCAATGCCCTCGAGATGGGCGTGCCCGCCGCGTCCATCGCCGAGGCCGTCTTCGCCCGCTGCATGAGCGCGATCAAGCCGGAACGCGTCGCCGCCGCCCGCACATTGCACGGGCCGCGCGGGGCGTACCGCGGGTCGCGAAAGAAGCTGATCGATGCCATCGGTGACGCCCTTTACTGTTCAAAAATCTGCAGCTACGCCCAGGGCTTCGCGCTGATGAACGAGGCCCAGAAGCAATACAACTGGAAACTCAACTTCGGGCAGATCGCCATGATCTGGCGCGGCGGCTGTATCATCCGCGCCGGCTTCCTGCAAAGGATCAAGGACGCCTACGGGAAAAACCGCCGCCTGGCGAATCTACTGCTCGATCCCTACTTCAGGCGAAAGATCCACGCGGCCCAGGCCAACTGGCGGCAAGTCGTGTCCCTGGCCGCCACGACAGGCGTGCCCGCGCCGCAGACCATGTCCGCACTCGCCTACTATGACAGCTACCGCGCCAAGACACTGCCCGCGAATCTCCTGCAGGCCCAGCGCGACTACTTCGGCGCCCACACCTTTGAACGCGTCGATGCGCCCCGCGGGCGCTTTTTCCACGTGGATTGGCCGGCTTCCGATCGGCCACAGGTGGAAGTAGGGAAGAAGAAAGGCACGAAGGCACGAAGGCACAAAGGCACGAAGGGGGGACGCAAGCGTTGAACCAGCGACTGGCGACCCTTGCGATATCGGTAAGGTCAATCGAATTGAATTACGCGCGATCGAAACGGACCGACCTTCGAACGGCACCCCTTCGTGCCTTCATGCCTCCGTGCCTTCGTGCCTCTTCCATTCCGTCCTGTCGCTTCACTGACGAACATCCATGAACTTCGTCCTACCAGTCGAAATCCACGACCGCATTATCCGCAGCGCTTATCTCAAAAGGGGATTCACGGACGACGAGTCCGATGCGGCGGTCCGTATCGGCCGACTGGCCTCCTGGCACGGGATCAAGACGCACAACGCCATCAAGGCGCTTCACCTGGACGATGACATCGGTTCAGGGAACAAGTATTTTCAGGGATGCGTGCCCGGGGCGATCGTCGAAAAAAAGGCCAAGTTCGAAGCCGCACAGCAGTGGAACGCTAATCGCAAGCTCGGCGCCGCCGTGGCGTACGATGCTATGGACACAGCGATGCAGCTTGCCGAGCGCTTCGGTGTCGCCACGATCGCAGTCGACGACGCGTACCACTATCTCTGGGGCGGCGGCTACGTCATGGAAGCCGCACAGAAGGGGTACATCGCCTATACCAACTGCACTTCGGGCAGGTCCGAGGTGATCCCATTCCAGGGTCGGGCAGCGACGCTGGGAACGAACCCGCATTCGTGGGCGCTGCCGACGACCGATGCCGTCGGCTTTCCCATCGTGATGGACTGGGCCACCAGCATCATCGCCTTTGGCAAGGTTCAATCGCTGGCACGCGAAGGCAAGCCGCTGCCGCCCGGCGCCGCGGTCGACAAGAACGGTAATCCGACGACGGACCCGAACAAGGCCGCATACCTGCTGCCGTTCGGTGGTCACAAGGGTTACGGCCTGGCGCTTTTGAACGAGCTGTTCGCCGCGTTTACTGGCGGGGCGATTCCAACGCGGCGCGGAGAGGTGCCGACGGACGACGGTGAAAAGACAACGTGCAACCTTTTCTTTCTGGTGATCCACCCCGAGGCACTCAGTTGCAACGCGTTCTCTTGCGGTCGCGACCAGAAAGAAAACGTAAAAGCCGTGCTTAAGGATGTGCTGGGTCACGGCAACGAGTCATGCCTGCTGCCGGGGCAGGTCGAGGCCGAAGCCGCGAGAGAAAGCGAGGCTGCGGGAGGTCTGATCTTCACCTCGGCGGAGATCGAATCACTGAAGACAGTCGCCGCTGATTGCGACGCAGCGTTCGACTCCTCGTCGCTGAAGACCATCGGATGAGCGAAGACATTCGGTGAACCGATTGCTCCACCGTGGTATGCTTGTCCCGCGGCACGATATGCACGCATGGGGCAACCGCGGATGGCCAAGATCGAAATCGTCACCGAGACCGAGGGTTCCAATTGCTGGCAGTACGAAGTCAGCGTGTCGGACAAGGGTCATTCGTTCGATTACGCGGTCACGCTGAGTTGGTCGGACTACGACCTGTGGTCACACGGGCGGGTTGCGCCGCAGCGCGTCGTGCACGCCGCATTCAAGTACCTGCTGTCAAAAGAGACGGCTTCGAGCATTCTTCCGAAGTTCGATTGCTCCCTCATCCGCAGGTACTTCCCGGAGGTGGACAAAGAGCTGCCGTCGATGGTTTGAACACCAGCACGGCAGGTTTCCGCGAGCCGGGTTAGAGTGGTTTAACTTTAATTATAGCGCCATGAGCTGGCTGCACCTGCGCCTCGCCGACGCTCAAAACGCTACACCCAAAGTTAAATCGTTCTAGCCTCGCACGTCGAGGTGGCGATAGAGCCGCTGATCGGTCTGATCGGGGGAAAGGTTCTGGGTGCCGGCGTCCTGCGGTCCGCCCGCTGATTCATCGCCCGGTTCGGACGAACGGTCATGCGTCGGCTGATGGTCCGGCTCATCCCCGATCCTCAACTGCATCGAATCCTCGACCTCGTCGGATTCGTCGTGGGCACGCAGATGCGGCCCCAGCGTCTGGCGCACGCGACGCACCTGGCGATCAGCCTGTTCGGACTCCTGTTTGCGGGCAACCTGCTGCGCCTGAAATGACGTCTGGGCGACACCCGATGCCACACCCGTGCCGAGGACGCTCATGGCCGGACTTCCTGATGGAATGGCGAAACGCTACTTTTCATCAATCAAATATCGGTTAGAAGTGTCTGCGCCTTGAACGACCGGAAATAGCGGCGGAAATCAGACAAAACTCGTGTTTTGTTCCCCCGTATTTTCCCTTCATCGCCCCGTCGCTTCATCGCTCTCTTACTCATTCCTCCGACTTCTCGATCTGCCAATACTCCAGCTCAATCGGCGTGGCCCGCCCGAAGATCGTCACGATCACACTGACCTTGCCCTGCTCCGGAATCAGTTCGTCGACCGTGCCTTCCATATTTTCGAATGGGCCTTCGTTGATCTTGACCGGATCGCCCTTCTGAAACTCCATCTTCACCGTCGGTGACTCATCGGGCGGCTTCGACGCCTGCAGCATCTTCTCGATCTCGGGGATGCTCATGGGTGAGGGTCGGCCGGCAGTACCGATGAAATCGCCCACGCCCGTCGTTTCCTTGATCAGGAAAAACACGTCCTGCGGGATGCGGCCGTCCTCCTCAAGCTTCATCTCGACGAACACGTAACCGGGATACAGCTTCTTGAGCGTGATTCTCTGCTTGCCGCCCTTGATCGTCTTCACCTTCTCGGTTGGCACGAGAAGACGGTTGACCAGGTACTCGAACCCCTCGATCTTGATCTTACGCAGCAACGTCCGACGCACCTGATCCTCCTTGTTCGAGGCCACGCGCAGGACAAACCAGTTCATGCCCGCAGTGATTATCGGCTCATCTTCACCGATCTGGTCGGTGGTCTGAGCGTCTACAGGCGCGTTGTCCTCTTCGGACATCATGGTCGAATCCTCATGTTTCGGCGTCGTGCGGCTTAGTGCCGCGTCGTGTCGGTGATTCGTGCCGGCGTATCGTCCCGTGTGGCGCGGCCCGCCAAAATCGACTGCGTGGTTCGCAAGGTCGTCAACTCTCAAGAATGTTAATCTGCGTAAACAGCGCGCCAAACAGGATATTCACCACGAACAGGATGAGCGCCAGCAGGAACGTGCCGCAGACGACGACCACGGTCGATCCGATAATCTCGCGCCGACTCGGCCAATTCACTTTCCTCATTTCTGCTTCGGTGGCGATCATGAAATCCACGAATTTCGGGCGATTCAGAAGGTACCAGGCGACAATGCCAAACGCGACGATCACGACCACGCTCACGCCCGACTGCGTGTACAACCGCACGGAATCGTCGGTGATGGCACCCAACTCGTCCCATGTGAACGCAAGACCAGCGGCCACCAGCGTCGACGCGCCGATCGCCGTGAGGACGCGCGTCCAATATCCTTGTCCAGATTTATAAACCGTCAGGGCCATTGCCGTACCCTACCACGCCAGGAGGGACTCGAACCCCCAACCTGCGGATTTGGAATCCGCTGCTCTGCCAGTTGAGCTACTGGCGTTAAAGAAACATCGCCGTCCTTCGACCGCCAAAAAAAAGTGGCTGCTCCCGCCGCGTTTACGATGTTCCAAACGCAGTCGTCGTTGGTTCAACCGGAACTTACTTCCGCTTGATCTTATGCAGCGTGTGCTTGCGAAGCCGCGGAGAATACTTCTTGATTCCCGCCTTGAGTTTTTCGGGAAGACCTCCGCGCACGTTCACGGGCGTCCTGTAGTTCAGGTCGTTGGTTTCGGTGCACTGCAGCCAGACGTACTCGACCGCCCCGGTCTTCTTTTTGGCCATGATTTTCTGCTGGTCAGCGTGGGGCCTCGCGACTGCCGCGATCTTGTCTCAGTGCTCCCGCCAGCCCGGCTCGGCGGGCGTGCGAACGTTACTCGAGGATCTTCGTCACCACTCCGGAACCGACCGTCCGGCCACCCTCGCGCACCGCAAAACGGCTCTGCTCCTCCATGGCGATCGCTTTGCCCACCTCGATCTCCATGGTCACGTTGTCTCCGGGCATGCACATTTCGGCGCCGCCCATGAGCTTGATCGCGCCGGTGACGTCGGTGGTTCGGAAGTAGAACTGCGGCCGGTAGCCGTTGAAGAACGGCGTGTGCCGGCCGCCTTCTTCTTTGGTCAGCACGTAGACCTCACCTTCGAACTTCGAGTGCGGCGTCATCGTGCCCGGCTTGGCCAGCACCTGGCCACGCTCGACGTCGTCTTTCTCGACACCGCGTAGCAGGCAGCCCACGTTGTCACCCGCGACGCCCTGGTCGAGCGTCTTGTTGAACATCTCGACGCCGGTCACGGTCGTTTTCGCCGTATCGCGCAGGCCGATGATTTCCACCGCCTCGCCGACCTTCACGATGCCGCGCTCGATGCGACCGGTGCAGACCGTGCCGCGGCCCTTGATCGAGAAGACGTCCTCGATCGCCATCATGAAGGGCTTGTCCGTTTCGCGCGCGGGTTCGGGAACCCAGGCGTCGATCGCTGCAAGCAGTTCGTCGATGCACTTGGTCTTCTCGGCCTCATCGGGATTCTGCAGCGCCGGTAGCGCCGCACCACGGATGATCGGCGTATCGTCTTCGAAATCGTACTTGGCCAGCAGTTCCTGAACCTCGAGCTCGACCAGATCCAGCAATTCCGGATCGTCCACGAGATCGACCTTGTTGAGGAACACGACCAGCTTGGGCACGTTCACCTGACGGGCAAGAAGCACGTGCTCCTTGGTCTGCGGCATCGGACCGTCCGCTGCCGACACCACGAGGATGGCGCCGTCCATCTGGGCCGCGCCGGTGATCATGTTCTTGACGTAGTCGGCGTGCCCGGGACAGTCGACGTGCGCGTAGTGCCGGTTGCCCGACTCGTACTCGACGTGCGACGTCGCGATGGTCAAAATCTTGGTGGGATCGCGGCGACCATCCGACTCCGACGCCTTGGCGACTTCGTCGTAGCTCTTGGACGTTGCCAGGCCTTTGGCGCCCTGCGCAGTCGTGATCGCCGCGGTCAACGTGGTCTTGCCATGGTCGACGTGACCGATCGTGCCGACGTTGACGTGCGGTTTAGTACGTTCAA
>Ga0310125_10002073_pt1 | contig 10384 bp, 10 predicted proteins | sample CB11b_Tmax_Bot8__FD_203508 | JGI IMG/M metagenome (GOLD analysis project Ga0310125, IMG submission 203508) | Marine microbial communities from Western Arctic Ocean, Canada - CB11b_Tmax_Bot8 | ecosystem: Environmental > Aquatic > Marine > Oceanic | place: Canada: Western Arctic Ocean | collected... | reverse complement strand
TGACAGCCAGCGCTGGATCCGTGGATTTCGCGAAAACGACGACAGCGCCGTTGCCGATTTCTGGGCCCGTTACGAAGAGCGGCTCAGACGCTTGGCCGAACGGAATCTCTCGGATCGCATGAAGCGTCGTGTCGACGCCGACGACGTGGTCCAGTCGGCCTTTCGCACGTTCCTCAGGCGCGCCGGGCAGGACGAGTTCGAACTCCGCGATCGCCAGAACCTGTTGTCGCTCTTGACCACGATCACGCTGAACAAGATCCGCCAGAAGGTCCGTCACTTTGCCGCACAAAAGCGTGGCGGAGACAGCGACAGGTACTTCGAGACCATGGCCGACTTGAGTGGCGACCAGCCGACTCCCGACGAACTGGCGGCGTTGCAGGAGATCGAAGACTTGTTGAAGGGTTTCGACGTCGAGCAACAGCAGGTGGTCGACCTGAAACTGCAAAATCACACAAACCTGGAGATCGCCCGACGGATGCAGTGTTCAGAACGCACGGTCCGGCGAATGATCAAACGCGTCGAAAAGATGCTCGAGAAGCTGATTGGTCGAGACGAAGACGACCCGCCGATGGAATAACGCAGCCGGCAGCCCACAGCTCCAATTGACAGGCCTGCCGATTCACCGTCGAGCGGCCCTGCCGCGGAATCGCTCCGTCAACTGGTTTGGCGCAGCACACTACTGCAACTGGTTGAGCAAGCGGGAGGGCATTCTCGAAGACCAATGGTGCTACAAGACCAACAGCCAGAAACAATTCGGACCGGGCATCCAGGCCAAGGAGCGTTTCTGGGAATTGACAGGCTACCGCTTGCCGACGGAGGCCGAGTGGGAATTCGCGTGCCGGGCGGGAACAACCACCGAGTACTTCTTCGGACAGACCGATCGGCTGCTGACGCACTATGCGTGGAACCGGGTCAACAGCGGGCGCAGGACTCGGCCGGTTGCCAGCCTGAAACCCAACGACCTGGGCCTCTTCGATATCCTCGGCAACGTCAACGAGTGGTGCTACGACCTCGACAAACCGTACGCCATCTCCACAGCCACCCTGGACGACACACCCGGTCTCGATCCGGTCGACAACAACAGGTTTCGGATCGTCCGTGGCGGAGCATTCGATTCTCTACCAGCCAGTTGCCGGTCAGCCTTCCGTGGTGACCTCGCGCCGCGAAACTACACGCTGATAATGGGCTTTCGACTGGTCAGGACCATGCCCTCGAAAACCACCGTATCGAAACCCAAGGGGCCCTCGATCGCCGGGATGACACGTTCAGAAGCAGTGACACACCTCGAAAACCTGCTCCAGCAGGAACCCGAAGATGAGCAGATCCAGTCGATGCTGGCACTCTCGGCACACAAGCTCGCAAGCCAATTGGCCGGTCAAAAACAGGAAGAGGAGGCGCTGAAGCGATTCCAGCAGTCAGCCGAGTTGTACAGGGCACTGGGACCCATGAACCTCGAAGGTGCCGAAGGCCTCTTCAACATGGCAAACGACTGGACCACTGCCCTGGCGTCCAAGCTGAAAAACAAGCAGGTGGTCGAAGTCTATACCGAGACCCTGGCCGCCGGGGAACGACTGCAGAAGAACGACCCGCAAGATGCCGATCGCCTCGCAACCATGGGAGTCATACACAGGATGCTGGGCGTGTTCAGTTTCAAGTATGGTCGAGTCGACACCACCGAAGAGGCTCTCAAGAAGTCGCTCCAGCAGGCCACCGTGGCCTCATTCCAGGAACTCACACGGCTGGAACCCAAAAACAGCAGACGGTATGTCGACCTGGCGGTGCAGACTCTTCTTCTTGCCGAGATGTGGGAACACTTGCCGGACAAGACGAAAGCCGAAGCCGCGTTTCGTTCTGCCGAGGATCTCTTCTCGAAGCTGGGAAAGGTGATTGCCGGCAAGTTCATCGGGAATCGGATCGCCATCTCGCGGCTGCGGATTGCCGAACTCTGCCTGCTGAGGGGCGCTCATGCCGAAGCCGTGAAGATGGCCGTGGGAGTTGGCCAGGTCCCGGCCAGTCACGACCCGTGGGGCCAACGATACAGCGCCGCCAGGATGCTGGCACTGGCCAGCGCGGTCGCCTTCAAGGACCCCAAGGTCACACCCGAACAGAGAGTCCAGCTTGCCGACAAATACAGCCTGGCTGCCATGATGATGATCAAGCAGCTCCAGGGACGGAAGTTCTTCGAAACACCCAAGAACGTGAAGAAGTTCCTCGACGACCCCGCCTTCAAGACGATCGAGAATCGCGAGGACTACAAGACGCTGATCCAGTCCTTGGACAAGCCCAAACCCGATGAGAAAAAGACGCCTCGTGACACTGACAAAGTGTCGCCGGACCAGCAGGCTTCGTCGGGTTGCAGGCTGCGACAGGGTTTCAATCTCCGAGCCCGGATCGCCCGGGCGATTTCATGAACGAACAGCACAGAACCAACGAGACACGGCCAACCCCCTTCCTCCAAAAGCCTGCTGCTCATGCCCATCAAACTGAAGTGCCCCAAGTGTGGCGAGTCGTACAAGGTGGCCGACGACCGAGCCGGACGATCGTTCCGATGTCGCAAATGCCAGGGGGCGGTCAAGGTGCCCGTCGACATGTTTGCCGCGACGCTGGACAAGATGGAAATGGAGATGGCCTCGGAGATGGAATCCGAAGGTTCCGCGTTGAGTGTCGATGAACTGATGGCACTCTCGGAGGCGGGTGAGAAGGTCGAGGAGTCCGAACCGGACCAGAGGACCTCTGCCGCTACCGGTCCGCCCTGGCTGGCGATCGTGATCGGGGTAGTCGTGGTGGGCGGGATCGCCGCGGGGCTGGTCGTCTGGTTGAAGTAGGCCGGGCTAGCTTGTCGACGAGCGGCCTGCTGCTGTACTTCGGATCCTGTTGCGCCACTCAACTCAGACCCCACACCCCGTTGCCGGATTCCGCTCATGTCGTCTCTTCAACTGGTCATCATCTCCGCCCCGCCGCCGCCGATGTCCGCTCGTGCCGGAGACGCTTCGGCTGCGACGGTCGTCTCGCCACCGTCTACGCCCTGCTGACCGGGCGGCCGCCTGTCGAAGGAGGCAACCTGCCCGAGCTGATCATGAAGATCCGCGACGAAGAGCCGCAACGGCCCAAGGAATTCCAACTCTCGATCGACGACATGTTCGAGGGCGTGGTGCTGAGAATGCTGGCCAAGCGACCCGAGGACCGATTCCAGGAACCCGCCGACCTGGTCACCGAACTCGAACGCATCGCCATGTTCCAGAACCTCGAGGTCTGACCCAACCCGGGCCCTACACCTCCACCCGCGCCCAGTGCACGTCCAGGCACGATTCGTCGGCACCAGCGTAGTAGGCCAATAGCAGCGAACCGTCGCCCAGCACCGCCACGGTCGGGTGACCGAAACTCCAGGTGCCCATCGCTTCCCAGAACTCGTCGTAGGTTGTCTCGTCCGAGATCCCCTGCTCACCGGCACCACTGCTCGAATAGACCACCAGTTCGTTCTCGGTGTCCCACGTCAGGCCTTCGTCGGCCGAACCGATCAACCTCAACGAACCCGGCTCGTGCCTGTGGACATAGAACGCCAGCAGGCGTCCGTCCTCAAGAGGTATCGGCATCGCGATCTGCCCGGCCAGGCCCATCGATCGAGGTGCCTGCCAGGACAGAGTCTCGGCGTCACCCCACGCCATGTGCATCTCGATGTCCGCCTCCGCCCGGTTGTCGTACGTCCAGTACATCGCCACCGGGCGACCCGTCCGCGGACACACTTTCTGACGCTGGTCGTAGAAGAAAATGTCAGGGTCTTCATCCACCACCTCCACCATCGCCTCGAACGTCACACCATCGGCACTGAAGTGAGCATACGCGCCGTGGAATCGTTCGCGATCAGGTGTGCCCGGATGTGAGAACTCGCTGGTCGCCAACCAGCCGCGGCCCGGCAACCGCATCACCGGTCCACTGAGCACCGCGTCACGCTTCAGCACCTGCCGCTGGCCCCAGGTGCGACCGCCGTCATTCGAATAGTCCTGCAGAATGTGCATCGACGGCATCGCATCCGTCTCGGCGTCTCGCAACACTCCGCTGCCACCGGATCGGTCGACCCAGCCCTCCACGGCCAGCAATCGCCCGTCGTCCAACTCGGCCAACTCCGTCGAACGGATCTCGCCGGCCAGACCCTCGAATGTCGACTCGAACCCCTCGCTGATCACCGACCAGCTGGCACCCTCGTCGGTCGACTCGCACACGACGACGTTGCCGTCGGCCGAGTCCTTGGCCGAGCCACGGCGGAACGAGGCCAGCAGCGTACCGCTGCCCAGACGCAGCAGTGATGTGAACGAGCAGACCCGTAATGGACCCTCGACGGCAGAGGCATCAAAGATCAGGCCGCGATCGACAATCTGCATGGTTGACATCTCGTTTTGTCCGAGCCGTTGATAGCCGAGCCCGTCCGCCTGTGGCGGGCTCGACCGCTCCGGGTTAACCGTCTTCATTCCCAACTCACCAATGCATGATGAATCCCCCATCGACGTTGATCGTCTGGCCGGTGACATTGTGTGCCCGCTTTGAGGACAGGAACACGGCCATGTCGGCAACATCCTCGGGCTGCTGCCACCGCCGCAGCGGGACCACGTTTTCGATCTTCCCAGCCGCCCATTCGTGGTAGTCCAGCTTGGCCTCTTCCGGCTGGCAATCGTTCCACGCCTGCCACACCCCACGGTTCAACGGCGTCTCGATCATCCCCGGACAAATCGTGTTCACGCGGATCCCGTGCCCGGCCAGGTCCTTGGCCACGCACTGGGAAAAGTTGATGTTGGCCGCCTTCGCCGCACTGTAGGGCGGGTCGGTCTGAGACCCGAACTGGCCGGCCACGCTGGCCAGGAACACCATCGTGCCCGATTCCCGCTCGACCATCCCCTCGGCCACCGCATGTGTCACTCGCACCATTCCCATGATGTTCACCTCCAGCGTCCGTGACCAATCTGCAGGCTGCAGGTTGGTGAACGGGTACCCGAAGTGACCCGAACCGATCGCGGCACAGTGGACCAGGTGATCGATCGGACCCAGGGACTCGATGGTCTGCTGCAGGGCTGCGGCAATCGAGTCGTCGTCGGTCACGTCGACCCGGATGCCGATCACCGTCGGACCGCCCCCGGCGGCAAGTTCATCGGCGGTCGTCTGCACAGAGTCGGAAATATCCCAGATCGCCACCTGGACACCCTCGGCCAAAAAACCCGACGCCACAGCACGGCCAATACCACTGGCTCCACCGGTGACGACCGCGACGTGGTTCGAGAGGGCGAGGTCCATGCTGACAGTGACTCGAACAGAACGAACGGTACGAACGCGTATTGTAACCGGTTGCGGGGAAGAGCGGAGTCAGCAGACAGGCACCTCAACCACTGACGCCCGCAGGATTGCGTGAGTCCGCCTGCGGCGGACGGCATGACTTGCCCCGGAGTGTAAACCCCGGCCCCGGGCGGGAGCCACGCTGGGTTTCCCGCAACACCCACCAACACCCAACCCAAAAGGGGATTCATTCCAGAGCCCAGCGTCAGCACGCCCCGATCTCGACGTGGCACCCCGGCGGACTCCGGAATTCTCGGGTTTCACCTACAATGCGGCTTTCCACCCACAGGATCCCGCGATGCAACTCGGCCTGATCAACTCCGCCTGGACCCAGGCCGGTCGCGATACCGCCTGGGGCATCCACAAGACCGCCGAACTCGGATTCGACTCGATCGACATCTTCACCGACCCACTCGACATCGACATCCAGGAACGACGCCTGATCAAGACCGAATGCGACAAGGCCGGACTGCCCATCGTCTCGATCTGCTGCGTCGCCGTCGGGCTCATCGATTTCAACCCCTCCGTCCAACGCTTTCACATCGACCGCTGCCACGCCTTCCTGGACCTCTGCTACGAATACGACGCCGACAACCTGCTGCTGGTGCTGGGCGAGTACATCTGGAACCAGGAAGTGATCCCGCCGCAGGAGCAGTGGCAGGTCGGAGTCGAAAACTGCCGGCAGCTGGCCGAGTACGCCAGTGGCCTGGACCTGAAGATCGCCCTGGAACTCGAGCCCTTCCCGCTGTCCCTGCTGGGCAACGTCGAGAACATGGTCCGCTTCATCGACGACGTCGATCACCCGGCCCTGCAGGCCAACATCGATGTCTCACACCTCTTGCTGGCCAACGTACCGGCCGAGCAACTGCAACTGCTCAAGGGCAAGGCCATCCACGTCCACATCTCCGATTGCGACGGCAAGGTCCACGGTGACCTGCCGCCGGGTCGTGGAGTGGTCGACTTTGGCCCGTATCTCGAAGAGATCGCCAGCCTCGAGATCGACGGGGCGGTGTCGATCGAGCTGGAGTATTCTCCCGAACCGGAGAAGATCGAGGAGTGGGTTCGGGAGGCTTACGAGTCGACCGACCGACTGATGCAGGCGGCAGGACTGCGAGGCTAGTTGTCAACAACCGCCTCGTCCCCTACCCTCGCAGGTTTGACCCAGCCGACGCCATCACACCACAAAAGGCCCCCGATGACCGACCTCAGCACCCCCCATGGTGGTCTCTCTGAACCCGTCTGCCGGATGGTCTCCTCCGAAGAAGCCGAATCGTTCGCGGCCGAAGCTGCCAGCCTGCCCGTGCTGCCCGTCAGCACCGCCGACCTCTCAACCGTCTACCGAATCGGCGACGGCACACTCAGCCCGCTCGTCGGACCGATGAATGAGGACGTCTTCAACCGCGTTCTCGATCAGCAGGTGATCGAGTCTGAAGGTGGCCTGTACGCCTGGACCATCCCGTTGTCCCTGCCAGTATCCTCGGACATCGCCGCCGGACTCGAAGTCGGAGCAACCGTCGCGCTGGCCGGCCCCGATGGCCAGGTGGTCGGAACGCTTTGTGTCGAGAGCATTTTTGAGTGGGACAAGCCCCGTTACATCTCCTCGGTCTACGGCACCGACCGCACCGACCACCCCGGTGGCGACATGGTCCTGGTCCACGACGCCGACTGCACGCACCTGGTCGGCGGTTCGATCCGGGTCCTGCCGGCGACCCCGAATCCCGACTTCGGCCAGTACGTGCTCTCGCCACGGCAAGTCCGCTCGCTGCTCTCGGAAGTCGGCTGGGACGCCGCCGTCGCCTTCCAGACTCGCAACCCACTGCATCGTGCCCACGAGTACGCTCTCGTCTACGCACTCGAATCGCTGCTCAAGGACGGCCGGAACGCCGGTGCCGTGCTGAACCCGCTGATCGGAGAAACCAAGGGCGACGACGTCAACGCGGCCATTCGCATGCAGACCTACGAAAAGCTGATCAGCGATCGGGCGATGGGAGACGGCGACAGCGACGAGGAACTGTGGGGCAATCGAGACGACAGTGTTCCTGACCGAGTCCGATTGCTGGGCCTCGATATCAAGATGTTCTATGGCGGACCGGCCGAAGCCGTGATGCACGCCATCTATCGCCAGAACATGGGCTACTCGCACATCGTCATCGGCCGCAAGCACGCCGATGCCCCGTTCCACGACGGCGACGCCATCTGGGGCGACTTCGATGCCCAGGAAATCTTCGACAGCCTCGCCGGCGAACTGCAGATCCAGCCGATCAACGTCGGATTCGCCGCCTACTACGAATCGCTGGGACGGGTCGACCTGATGCAAAACCACCCCGACGAGAAACCCGTGTTCATCTCGGGCAAGGACGTCCGGGCCACCCTGCAACAGGGCGAGATGGTCGACCCGAGGATCATGCGCGAGAGTACCTCCGAGATCCTCGCCGCAGCCATGGCCACCGCGTCGTAGCTGCGAGCCAGGGACTGGCTCGCCCCGCGGTCCGTCGCAGGCGGATCGAGGGGAGTGCCTGTCCCCTTGCTACCAGCCAGCAATGCCCTCAGGAAAAAAGGGTCGGGCCCCAGGAGACCCAACCATGCGACACTCACTCGCACTGCTGCTCACACTCCTGACACTCAACTGTGCCCCCGCCGATACCCGCCCCAACTTCATCGTCGTCTTCTGCGACGACCTGGGCTACGCCGACATCGGACCCTTCGGCTCAAAGACCCACGACACGCCGGTGCTCGACCGGATGGCCCGCGAGGGCATGAAGCTGACCGACTTCTACTCGACCTGCTCGGTCTGCACCCCCTCGCGATCAAGCCTGATGACCGGCTGCTACCCGCGACGGGTCAACATGCACTGCGACGAAAAGAACCTCTGCGTGCTGTTCCCCGCCGCACGCAAGGGCCTGAACCCCTCCGAAATCACCGTCGCCGAAGTACTCAAGACCCGGGGCTACGCCACGATGGCCATCGGCAAGTGGCACCTGGGCGACCACCCCGACTTCATGCCGACCAACCAGGGCTTCGACCACTACTTCGGTATCCCCTACAGCAACGACATGAACCGCAAGAACGTACCACTGCCCCTGGTCCGTGACCTCACGGTCCTCGCCTCGGGCATTCAGAAAGACTCAACCATCACCAGGCAGTACACCGACGAGGCGGTCAAGTTCATCCACGCCAACAAGTCGAGACCCTTCTTTCTCTACCTGCCCCACACCGCCGTGCACCTGCCGCTGGTGCCCGCCCAGAGATTTCGAGGCAAGTCGCGAGACGGACTCTATGGAGACTGGGTCCAGGAAATCGACTGGTCGATGGGCGAGTTGTTCAAGGCGATCTCCGAGTGCGGGATCGATAAGCAGACACTGGTCCTGTTCACCTCGGACAACGGTTCGGCTCGAGGCCGACAGGGCAGCAACCTGCCGCTGCGAGGTCGCAAGGGGCGGACCGACGAGGGAGGCATGCGGGTGCCGTGTGTCGTCCGCTGGCCGGGGAAGATCCCGGCCGGAACCAGCAGCAAGGACATCACCAGCACACTCGATGTGCTGCCCACCCTCGCTCACCTCGCCGGAGCCAAACCGCCCGGAGATCGCAAGATCGACGGCAAGAACATCTGGCCGATCCTCTCAGGCCAATCTGCAAAGTCCGGAACCGACGCCGGACACAACGCCTTCTACTATTACCAGATGGACCAGCTGCAGGCGGTCCGCTCGGGACCGTGGAAGATGTTCGTCGCCATGAAGACCAAGAAACGGAACTGGGGCAAGCCCGAACCGGCTCAGCCACTCAAACTCTTCAACCTCGTCAGAGACATCCACGAAGACCGGAACGTGGCCAAGGCGAACCCCGAGGTGGTCAAGAGACTGACGGGTCTGATCGAGGCGGCTCGAGCCGACCTCGGCGACACCAATCGACCCGGCAAGGGCCAGCGCAAAGCCGGCTGGGTCAACAAAGCCTCGCCTCGGCTACTCAAACCCACAGCCGAATAACCCTGCCCGGGTCACGACCTAGTTGCCCGATGAAAAACCGGGAGCCTGGGGTCAGACGCCCCGCCTTTTTGCGGGGGGCCTGAACCCTCCGAGTGACGGGCTGCTAATCGTGCTGCGTGAAGTCGACATGGGTTGGATCGGTCACCTTCTTGGATGCCGAGAGAATCTCAACCGAGACCAGCCCTCCGTCGGCGTCGTAGTCGAGAATGGCTCCCGAGGTGTCTTCATCACTCTCGACCACCCGGTGGCCGTCCCTGAAGACGACGACCAGCGAATCCGTTTCGACGTCGTATGCGACCTTCACGACCTGGGCCTCCAGTACTTGTTGATCTTGCCGGTCTTGTAGACAGAGACGATCGCCGGTGGATCGGTTTCGAAATCCACGATGATTCTGAGCAGCCTGACCCGGTTGGCCGGTCCCACCTTGGATTGTAACACGTCGCGCTGAGACGAAAGAACAATTCGCTGCTGTGGTGATCGCATGACCTCCTCAACCTCTTTCACATCGATCTCCCGGCTTCGCATCGACCGTGCCGCATGGCTGCTGAGACGATATCGCGAGATTCCCGCGGGAAGTTCCATCGACTCAGTTCCAGTACGACCGATCCAGCGCCCGGAAGTTGATGGCTTCTGAGAGATGGTCTTCGGCGATCTCTGGTAGGCCCGAGAGGTCGGCGATCGTGCGGGAGACGCGGAGTATCCGGTCGTGAGCCCGCGCCGAGAGTCCCATCTGGTCCATCGCCAGCTTCAGCAACTTCCCCGCCGGATCGCTCAACTTGCAGTGGCTCCGAATCTGACGCGGGGTCATGTTCCCGTTGGTCCGCGTCGCCACCACACCGTCCCGCTCGGTCTCTTCAAACCGCTCAACCTGCACCACCCGTGCCTTCTCGACCTGCTCGGCCATCGACTCGCTGTCGGTCCCCGGCGTGTCATCGGCGAGCTCGTGAAACGACACTCCAGGCACCTCGACATGGATGTCGATCCGATCCAGCAGCGGGCCGCTGATCTTGGACATGTAGCGTTCGATCTGGGACACCCCGCAATGACACTCACGCCGCGGGTCACCACGGAATCCGCAC
>Ga0310125_10002072_pt1 | contig 10385 bp, 10 predicted proteins | sample CB11b_Tmax_Bot8__FD_203508 | JGI IMG/M metagenome (GOLD analysis project Ga0310125, IMG submission 203508) | Marine microbial communities from Western Arctic Ocean, Canada - CB11b_Tmax_Bot8 | ecosystem: Environmental > Aquatic > Marine > Oceanic | place: Canada: Western Arctic Ocean | collected... | reverse complement strand
GGAGTTGGAATCAGTATTGCCACGCATTGTCTGGCCTCCATGCCGGTGAAGAGGCCCTGTCATAGCGCACGCGAGGGGTTTTGCAGCGGCCTGCTAGCCCGAATTTCTTAGTGCGGGCTCGCGTCCTGGCGCGTATCATGGATGATCGAGGCGATGCGACGATGGCTGAATCACCCAAAGAACGTCCCACCGTGTGCGGCTTCAGCTTCGGCCGCAACCTTTCGAATCTGAATTATCCCGTTGAGGAGTCGGTTCGAAGCATCCTACCGCTGTGCGAGCGTTTCGTCTTCGCCGTGGGAAACAGCGACGACGATAGTCGCGATCGCATCGCGGCGATCGGGTCGCAGACCGACGTTCCCATCGAGATCGTGGACACCGAGTGGCCGGAAGTACACTCCGGCGGCCGGGCGCTGGCCGTGGAGGCGAACAAGGCCATGGCCGCCGCGGAAGCCACGGGTTGTGACTGGGGCTTCTACATCCAGGCCGATGAGGTCATCCACGAGCAGGACATTCCCCTGATTCAGGACGCGATGGCCCGATGGGTCGGCGAACGTCGGGTCAAGGCGCTCTTGTTCAACTATCTGCACTTCGTCATGGACTATCAGACGATCGACCCATGGATGTATCACAAGGCGTCACGCGTGATTCGGCTGGATAAGTCCTGCCACATCGTCGGCGACGCGTGCGGCCCGGAGATACTCGGTTACACCGGGACCGTCCACGGCGGCAACGGCTATCTCGACAAGCATCACCTCGGCGGCCACGTTCAGTGGGCGGCCGGCGGGCAGACGGACCGCAAAGCGCGGGTGTTTCATTACGGGTGGGTCAAGTCCCGCGAAGAGCTGGAAGACAAGATGGGCATGATCGAGCAGTTCTGGTGGGGCAGTATTGACGCGCAGCAGGTGCAGAAGCTGCGGGCCGACAAGTTCGGCAACCTGATAGACCGGTATCCGATTCTCAAGAAGTACGGCGATTCGCACCCGGCCGTCATGGCACAGCGCATCGCCGACCACGAGACGTTCGCCGCGGTATCCAGCCGGTGGCTCAATCCCCGTTTCTACGCCGAGGTCTTGCGCCACGGTTTTCACGGATAATCAGCCGTTGCTACGCCGGGCGAGAAGCCGTTCGTACACGTCGATCACTGCTTTCGCCTGCCGGTCAAGCTGGAACATCTGACGGGCGTGGGTCAGCGCCGCTGCGCCCATTCGCCGGCGCCGTTCGGTGTCCGAGGCCAGGGCGACGATGGCTTCGGCCAGATCGGCGGGCGTGTCGCCCACGGTCAGGCCGGCGTGACCGTGCGGAACCAGTTCGGGCAGTATTCCGAGGCGCGATGTGATGACGGGGTTGCCCATCGCCATGGCCTCGCGGACCGCGCGGCACGTACCGTCCGAGCCCGGCATCAGAAGCACGTTGAAATCGAGGCTGGCCAGGATATCGACATAGTCGTCGTCACGGTGGCCGGCGAGGACGATCGCATCCGTCAGGTCGAGCCTTGCCATTGGCTCCCGCGCCACCCGATCGAAGTCCGTGCCGCTGCCAATAATGACGAAGCGCAGCGAGGGGACGTCGCGTCGGGCCAGGGCGATCGCTTCGAACAGCACATCGAAGCGCCGGTGCGGTTGGAGCCTCGCCACGATGCCGCCGACGACGTGTTCCGGGCCGAGACCCAGTTCCGGGCGCACGTCGCGCCGCGGCGAATCGGCATCGAAGCGTTCCAGATCGATCGACGAATGAATCATGAAGACCTGTTCCGATCGCAGGCGGAACACGGCGGCGTCACGATCGGCGGCGCGTCGGCTGAAGCCGATATACGCATCGGTCCACCTGCGAAGCGAAAGTCGGTGACCCAGAGTGGATTGCAGCGGCGCACACGTGTGGTTGGTGCGCACCAGCAACGGCCCGTTTGCGCGTCGCGCCGCCAGTCCCCCGAGAAGATGGTCCTGCGGCCGGTGGGCGTGCACGACATCGACACGCTGCCGTTTGAGATGGTGTGACAGACGTTGCACGTCGAGCAGGGTCCCAACGAGCCGCCTCGTGCGATTCAGTCGAAAATCGGTCAGTGGTTCGATCCCCAGCCGTCTGGCATGATCGACGACGAATCGGATACGCCCCGTTGGCGCATGGCGCGGCGGCCGGCGACACGCAAGGTCGGCGGTCACGCCCAGGCGGCGCTGTGTCGCTACCAGTTGGGCCACCGGCTCGGCGATGCCGGTCCATCGATAGTCGGACAAAAGGTGCAAGACGCGCATGGATGGGGATTGTATGGGCCGGTGCGACGACACGTGTCATTGTCACGAAGAAGGCACGAAGGCGTGGGGATAGGCACGAAGGCACGAAGGGGGGGGGGAGGCCGATGGTATCAGGAGTCAAAGAAGTAGGATTATCGCGTGCTATGCCATGATCCGGACCAGCGTACGGATTGACAAGAGTATGCCGCTCGCTCACAGATCCGCTGCGACAACGTCCCCCCTTCGTGCCTCGAACCTAAACGAGCGCCTTGCACCAGTCCGCGGCGCCCGTACACTCCGCGATGCAAAATGTCCTCGATCACGGTCGTGAACATTGTGGCGGTGTCCTATTCCGGTAGCACCTGGCTGAACCTGATGCTGGGCGCGCACGTTGATGCCCTGAGCGTGGGTGAGATCGATCAGGCGTACAAGGCGGGTAGGGCGGTCTGCCGCATTCACGGGCCGCAATGCCCGATCTGGAGCCGGTTCGACGCCCAGGCGAATGAGAACCCCTTCATTCAGGTCGCGCGGATCAGCGGCAAGCGGTTTCTGATCGTGAACAATACGAGGCGTCTACTTCAGGACCAGGACCATCCGGACATCGAATCGAAGTACATTTGGATGATTCGCGACGGGCGGGCCGTAGTGGCCAGTGCGATGCGCAAGTACCCGGGGCGGGGCATCGTGAGGGCAACGCGCGATTGGGCCAGATCAATGCGGAAGAAACGGAGGCTCATCGGCCGCCAGATACCCGACCGCGTGATGCGAGTTCACTGGAACGATCTCAATGCGGACACGGATTCTCATTTGAGAAAGATCTGCGAGTTTCTGAGAATGGGATTTGACCCCTGCATGATCGCGTATTGGAATACCGACACGCATTTCGTCGGCGGAAATCGCGGCCCGATGACGATCCTGGCGCAGCAGCGTGGGATTGAGCTGCACCCGCCGGGGCCGCCATCACCGTCGCGGCGCCACGTGCCCCAAGTCGACCTGGACTTTTACAGGCGCGCGGATGCGAACCATTTCATCGATGAGCGCTGGCGGGAGGAATTGACCGACGCTCAATTGCGGCTGTTCGGGCTGTTCGGTGGCAAGCTCAACGGGAAGCTGGGTTATCACGATCGGTCGAGGCTGGCTCCGTAGCCCAGCTCGCGGTTCAGGCGGCCCGCCCTGATCGCGAACACGCGAAGCTGCCAGTCACTCAATTCCTTCTTCCAGCGATCGTCGCGGAAGCTCACCGGATCCGACTGGTGGTAATAATCCAGGTCGATCTGCCGCTGTCGTCCGCTGTCGTCCAGGCGGTATTGCGATTGGTTCAGCTTCACCTCGGCGACTCCGCGGTCGTGTTTCGCGGCAAACAGAGTCTCGATGCCCTGGCCCCGAGCGGCCATGCTCAGCGTACCCACGTTGCCACCCAGAAAATGGTGCGGGTGGCGACCATAGTCGAGCATGTTTTCGTGGAACGTCATCCCGAAAAAATTGCAGATCGCCTCGAATTGCGCAGCCGGATCGTCTCGAAGCTTCTCGTAAACCACGTGCATGACGTCGCCGCGGTCTGCCTTTTGAAGCATGTGCTGCTTGCGCTTGATCGTTCGGGCCCACGAACCGGTGGCCGACCAGACCGATTTGTCGGGGCTCTTGCGTACGGCACTGGCGACGGCGGCGCGACCGTCGCGTACGAGGAATATGAATTTCGACCGAACCGATGGATCATTCTGGCAAGACAGGAATCGCCTGGTGTTGTTGACGATCAGAAATCGGCGGCCCGTGATGCGGCGAATCCGCAGAAATGGATTACCGGAATCGTCGGCGTTGAAACGGCTCCAGACATCACACAATTCTCCATGGAGCGTGCACACGGCCTGCCCCATCTTGTGGATCCGATCCATTTCGCCAATGCTGAACGCCTCGGGGTTCGAACCGAGCACGAGGTTTACCCAAGTGGCGCCAGAAAACGACGGCGCCACGACGTTGACGACGACAGGTTCGGGTGACTCGCAGCTCATGGACGACGCGCTTCCAGGTCTATAGAACGCCGTCATTGTACGTCGTGTGCGGCAGCGAACGCAGCGGTGGTTTTCGGTGATCGCGCGATGCGATTGCCCCGCACCGCGCGGGGTCCGACAATGGTGCCGTCCTAACCATGCGAACGAGCGTTCAGAAGATGTTAGGTCCGCTGTGTCGCCTGGCACATCTGCCCGACGGCGCCGACTATCAACACGCGACCCGGGCATGGATGCTGGACCGATTTCTCGCCGAAGTCGATTTGGCCCGGATGCGCACGGTCGTCGAGGTGGGTTGTGGAAATGGGTATGTCTGCGGGCGACTGGCACAGCGGTTCCCGCGTGTGGTGGACTTCGCTTTGAATACCGCCAGGATCGACAGGAGTCTGCAGGGCCGGGCGCTGCTGGTCGCCGCCGCGGTCGGGCAGCCGGCGATTGCGGTGGGCGCCGCCGATCTGGTGATCCCGCTGCTTTTTATGGAGCATGTTCCGGACCGGATCGCGACACTTCGTCGTCTGCGACTCCTGCTCGGCCCCGGTGGCCGCATGATTCGCCTTGTGCCGACCGCGTGGTGGGAGCTGTTCCAGTGGGCCGGATTTCTGCCTGACGTGGTTCGCAAGCAGGCGCGCGGCGTCACCCGCGCCCTGGCGGGCCAGAGACGGGCTCGCAAGGTCAAGCTCCATCCGGATCGGCAGACGAACAACCCGATGCGCGCCGCCCGCCGTTCCTGGTATTCGAAGATGATCCCGCGCGTGCACGGTGAATACTGCAGCAATATCGATGAGATTCTGCAATGGCGGCGCGCCAGCTGGGCGGCTCAGTTTCGCGCCGCCGGCCTGAGCGTCACGCAGGTCGTGCCGATGGGGATCGGGTCGCCGTACGGGTTCGGTCTATCCCGCCCGGCCGGGCGCTTGCCGTGGACGGGTCTGGCCTCGACCGTGGCCTATGTGCTCGAGCCGTCATGAAAAGTCTTTTGGGAAACGCGATCCGCTTGCCGCGCCGTACGGCGGCGAGCCTGTGGCGCCGCGCACAGCCGGTGTATCGCTTTCAGCGCCGGGCGAATCGGTGTGTCCGCCATCACTTGGCGCCGCGGATGATCGACCGCCTGGCCGCCGTGCCGGGCAACACGTCGGATCGTCAGTGCCGATTGCTATTTTACATGGCGATGAACACGTCCGCCGCCGGTCTGCTGGTGGAGATCGGTGCTTACATGGGCAAGTCAACGGCATGGCTGGCCGAGGCGGCTCGGCGCGGCGATCGCCACCTGGTGAGCATCGATCCACACCTGAATGATTCGTACGACGCGTTCCAGAGAACCTTGCGGGCGTTCGACATTGAACGGGTGGCCACGATTCACCGGGCAACGTCTCATGAAGTGGGCAGAAGTTTCGCGATGCCGATCGCACTTCTTTGGGTCGACGGGGGCCATGAGTACGAGTGTGTCCGTCAGGACATTGCCGATTTCTCCCCACACGTTCGCCTCGGCGGATTCGCCGTGTTCGACGATGCGAATCCACAGGCGTTCCCTGGAGTCGTGCACGCGATAGATGAGTCACTTCGCTGTGACCCGTCATGGAGATATTTGGGGCGGATCAAGACGATGGATATGTGGGAGAAGAAAGCGACGGAGCGACGAAGGGCTAGTGGCAGGGATTGTCTGTGCGGTACGTGAGTGCAATGACGTACCGCGCAACGCAGCGCGAGGTCGCTCGCAGATGAAACATAGCAATCGTTCATTGACGGCCCGATCCCGCCACCCCTTCGTCGCTTCTTCCTCCCCCGTACCCAAGCCGCTCCATCACTTCACCGGCGCGCCGCATGAAAAACACGTGATCCTCCGCGGCGAGTTGGTCCCGACCTTTGCCGCTGCCCCCGCCGAGGCCGCCGTTGTATTGGCGTGCCTGATCGGACGCCCATCGCTCGAATCCCCGGTTGACGTGGTCGATCGTGACCTCGGCTGCGGCGCGCTCAATCTGCTCATCGGAAACCGGGAGCCCGAAATGGTCGAGGACTCGCTTCAACTGGCGAGCCGGTTCGTCGACCATCTGCTCGTAGCGAACGACGATCACCGAAGGGTGCTCTTGGTGGGCTAGCCAGCCCGCGACATGGTCGTGCCATGGCCCGTACCGGAACCGGCCCCGGATGGAACGTCGGACCCACTGCGACATCGTCCGTCGGGTCTGATTCATGTGGAGGCGGTAGTGGTAGTACGACACAAGTGCGTCCCGGCCGTCGCGCACGAGGTATGCGGTCTTGCCGGTCAGGAAATAGTGGCGGAAGGGCTCATGCGATTTGAATAGACGAAAGGGCTGATCGCCCATCGCCTTGATCGATCGACGAATGTCGGGCCTGTCGACGATCGGCATCCGCCGCTCGATCTGTGTCAGGTCCCATTGATGGTCGCCGTAGAGGGCGTGGAACAGCATATAGCGCATCCAAGTGTTGCCCGAGCGAGGAAAGGAAGTGACGAAGCAGTCGCCGGTTCGGACCTTGAATCGCGGCAGACCGATCGTCTGGTACTTCAAGTCGTTGAAAAATTCACGCAGCCGTCGGCGCATGCGTCAATCCGAATTAACTGACCGGGCGTGATGCCGCTTGTCCAGCACATGCTCGAAAAATGAAAGGTAACGCCGGACAATGTTGGACCATTCAAAGGCGCCGGCGCGGCGCCGCGCATCGTCGCTCATTGCCTCTCGGTTCGAGCGGTGCATGTCGACCATGGCGTCGGCCAGCACTTGCGGCGCTCGTGGCGGCACCCGCACGATCTGCCTGCCTTCAAGACTGAGTTCGTCGAAAGACGGATTCGTCGTGCCGATGAGCGGTTTGCCGCAGGCCATGAATTCCAGAGCCACAAGGGGCAGCCCCTCTTCGATCGAGGGCATGATGCCGTAAAGACAGTTCTGAAGGAACCATCGTTTCTCCTTTCCCACGCGGTGGCCGGTAAACCGGACACGCCCGTCTAAGTTGATCCGTCGCGCCCGGTCGCGAATTATCTGCTCCATCGGTCCCGAGCCCACGACCACCAGATTCAGACCGTCCAGACGGTCGCCGCACTGACCGAAGGCATCGATGGCGTCGTCGAAACCCTTCAACGGCCCGATGTTGCCCAGGCAAAGGCAGAACGGGCGAGGATCGTCCACGTCTCGCGGAAGCGACCCCGGATCGGCGAATTCGGCAAGATCGACGCCGTTGGGAATATTTGCCATCAGTCGGGGCGTCCCGACGATCTCGCGGATCAGCGCTTCGGTGTGGGGGCTGATCGCGACGAGGCCGTCGGCATGCTTCAGCGCTTCGACCGTGCGTTTCCAGACGTGCGGCTGATTGCGGTGCTTGCTGGAATGGAACACGTCGCCTCCCTGGGAACCGATCACGACGGGGATGCCCGCCCGTGCCGCAGTGCGCACCGCTGCAAACCCGGTCGGATGGGCATAGTTGGTGAAGATCAGGTCGAAGCGGTGTTCGGCGTGGGCGAGCTTAAGATCATGGCTGATCCGCTCCGGAAACCATTTCGCAAAGGGAGGCTTTCGGATCCAGTGCACCGGATAGGGCACGTCCAGCACCACCGGCGGTGCGTTGACGACCACGACCACCTGATGGCCCATGGACTGAAACCGCCTGGCCAAGGCGTCGATGACGATCTCGGCGCCTCCGATGTCGGGCAGGAACACGGGCGTCAATAGGCAAAGGCGCATGGCGTGATCAGTCTCACGAACGGGGCGAAAAATGCAATTTACACCCTGGCCCGTCCTGGCCTTGCGTCCTGGCGTCGGTCGGCTGGGCGCGGTGCCGGACCAGAGCCTGGTGTTCCGGCCCAGAGTTGACGGTTCTCATGAGAATGGCCTGCCATAAGGCGTCCCCGCCCACCTCGCCGGCGAATCTTTTGCAAGATTTCGAGCCGATGGCCGAATACTAGGACAGATCGCCGGCCGGATACCTGCGTCAATCGTTTGCCCCTGACGTGGTCACGCGCTACCGTTAGCGCGCCTACGACCACACGGCATCCGCGCAGGATGTACGCGAAGCGAACGGCGTGTGAGATCTCAGGTCATGAGCATAACCAAGTGGTTCGGCCTAGGGTCACAGGCAGTGGACCGGTTCTCAGCCAACGATGGTGACGGGACCGGTGCGACAGTGCTGAACCCGGCCCACGCAAGAAGAAACCGCCACGAGCTGGCCGATGTGGCGCAACGGTTCATCACTCAGCATCTGGCCACGGTGGTTGCTCCGCCGCAGGCACCGGTGATGTGGCGGGCCGTGACACGCTTGTTCGAGCTGTATGACAGGCGCCCTATCAAACTGGACCCGAAGGGTTCGGGGTTTCACAACCTGTTCTGGATGTTCCTGACAAATCACATTCTGCAGCCATCCCTGATTGTTGAAAGCGGCGTACGCAAGGGAATGAGCACCTGGATACTGCGCGCCGCCGCCCCGGACGCGACGATTCACAGCTTTGATATCACGCTCGAGAAGCTGAAGTTCCGTGATCTGTCGATCCATTTTCATGAGAACGACTGGATGGAACAGATCGTGGAGCCGGAAGATCCTCGATCGAGTCTCTACTTCTTTGACGACCATGTAACCCAGGCCATGCAGATTCAACAGGCGCACGAGCGCGGGTTTCGCCACCTGGTGTTCGATGACTGCATGCCGGCTCATCGCATCGCGGATTTCGGAGCACCTCCCGCCCCAACCGAGGCCATGCTCATGGATGGAAACCTGAACCCCGGCGACACTTTCGAATGGGAGTGGGATGGGCGCCAACGTCGATATGAGTTTCGCCCGGAGGATACCTTTGACACCAAGGAACTGGTGTCACACTGGGCGGCGTACCCCTATATCGGCGGCACCTCGGAATCACCGTCATACCTGACGTACGTACGCCTGGTGGCTTGAAATGAGCCAACCGGAAGGTCGCGGCGTCCTGTACATGGTGTGGGGTGATCGCTGCGATCCGGAACTAGAGCGATCGCTCGAATCGGCACGCCGGTGGGGATTGGCCACGCATGTCGTTCGCGGTGAACCCAGCGCTTCGCTGGTGCAGAAATCGACCATGTATGAGCAGACTCCGTTCGAACATACTCTGTTCCTCGACACCGACACGGTGCTGCTCGACGACCCGTCCTACGGTTTCGAAATGGCCGCACGGCACGGCCTTGGCGTCGTGATTTCCCCGGCCGGTAACGCGGCGATTCACTGGCACCTCAACAACGCTCCGAGCGACCTGGTGCAGTACAACACGGGAGTGATTTTTTTCTCGAAGCGGTCGCCGGTGCATCAGTTGTTCGAAACGTGGCGTCAACGTTGTGATCCGACGCAGCGCAACGACCAGCCGGGATTCGCCCTGGCCGTACACGAGACGGGGATCAATCCGTTCGTCCTGCCTTTGATGTGGAACTACCGAGCCGCCTACGGCCAGGGGCCGATTTTCGGGCCGATCAAGATCTGGCATTCGCGTCATCCGGTGCCGGACAACATCTCGACTTACAATCCACAGGCCAGCGGTTTTGCGGACCTTCGTCGTCGCTGGTGGCCAACGGGTCACTCATACGTCAAGAGTCGATAGCAACACCTTCAACGGTCGCGCAGGGTCCTGCGCGGCGCCGGCCCGGGCCAGCCGAAACGCATCGTTCGAATCACGTCGGAAACTATCAGCTTCGCCGTTGAGGGCACGGTGTTGAGGTCGGCCTGCAATTCGTTGAGGTCGTAGCCCATGTGGCTGAGTCGCTCGGCGCCGACCCAGTCAAGATACTGCCGACACCACTTCTTTCGAATGGGGTTGTTCAAAACGCTCTTCCACCTAGTCAGTGACGCCGTGTCCAGCCCGGGTCTGACGGCGGACCCCATCTTTCGGCCCATGCGCCCGGCAAGCTCCGTCTCGCCATAGGTTTCAAGCAGGGAGGGGCGAAATGCAAGTCCAAGATAGTCGAAGACTCGTTCAAAATTGGCCTCCGGTTCGTTGATCAGATCCTCGTATCGAACCATGCACGCGCGATCACCGCAGGCTCGCGACGCATCGACAAGATTGTCGATATTTCGAAACAGATCGACTTCGAAGCGGTGCAGCCGCCATTTGGCATTCGCGCCCATCATCGACGCGATCACTGCCAGCGGGTTGCGCCAGAGAAAGATGAACCTGCCGTCGGGAAACATG
>Ga0310125_10002070_pt1 | contig 10397 bp, 10 predicted proteins | sample CB11b_Tmax_Bot8__FD_203508 | JGI IMG/M metagenome (GOLD analysis project Ga0310125, IMG submission 203508) | Marine microbial communities from Western Arctic Ocean, Canada - CB11b_Tmax_Bot8 | ecosystem: Environmental > Aquatic > Marine > Oceanic | place: Canada: Western Arctic Ocean | collected... | reverse complement strand
CCGACTCGCCTTAGGCCTTCGAATACGTTGATAAGCTGCTGTTCTAGTTCCATCTTTCCGAGTCCCCAGCAGGGGGCATATCTTCAGTCTATCATCGGGCGTTTGCGGAGTATCTTCCCCTTATACAGACCGTTCGGTGCGACGATAAACGTCACCAGCCCCCGCGGGGCGCGTTCGTCCGGACACAGGGGCGGGCGAGGGAGCTAGTTATGGCCTCTGTCGCGACATACAAACGGAATTCGGACCAACGAATCGAGCTGCCCCAGTACACGACAAGCCCGGCGCTCCGGCACCCTCAACAATGTGCCGTCTAAAGTGCGCCCCACACGACTCGCCCGCCGACGATAGTCGCGACGGGCGAGATCTCCTTTATCTCGTTCTCGGGTACCGTCAGATAATCGCGGTCGAGCACGACCATATCCGCCATCAGTCCGGGCCGAATCGCGCCGATATTGGCTTCCTGGAACATCAGATAGGCGTTTGATCGGGTATGCGCGATCAACGCTTCTTCCCGGGTCAATGTCTCGGTCAGGACCGTCTCGCCATTCAACGCCAGGCCTGTGACCGCCCACCAGAGCGTCACGAACGGATTGATCTGCGAGGCCTTGGTACCGTCGGTGCCCAACCCCCAGGCGATGCCGCTGTCCTGGAGCATACGCAGCGGGGGAACGTGAAGCGCGGCTTCGCCGAACTGCTCGAGCAACGAGCGGCGACGGGGCTGATATAGCATCGAGATGCTGCGCATCTGAAGATTCATCCCGAGATGCCGCATGCGCTCGACCTGTTCCCGCTCGATCCGATCGGCATGCGTGATCGACCAGCGCAACTGGCGAATCGGATATTCAGCGTTGATCTCGGTAATCACGTCGAGCAGCGTGTCGATGGTGCCCGGAAGCAGCGAATGGGTCTGCGCAGACCAGCCACCTTCCGCGGCTGCCATCAGAATGCTGCGGCCCTGTTCGATATCTTCGGCCGACGGGTCCGTCGGCGTGAACAGGTCATCGCGGTGAAACGGCGCATAATAGGACTCGCCTATCGAGATCATATCCACCAGGTGGTTACCCTGAAACGGTCGCGCCGCGCGAATCTCTTCGATGAGATCCTGCGCTTCGGCAGGCGTTGACGGCACTACCCCTCGGCTCAGCGTATGAAAAACCCGCACCGTCAACCCGGTCTCGGCAGCGAGGTTTCTAATGCGCGCATAGCTCTCGCGCTTTATCCCCATCCCCGCCGGATCGTAGACGGCCGTGAGGCCGATACCGTTCAAATACGACAGTGTCTCGCGTATGCCCGTGACCTGCCGCTCCTCCGTTATTTCCGGAAATTCTGCGATCGCTTCCACGACCATGGGCATACCACCGTTAAGGCGTCCCGTGACGGTTCCCGTCTCGTCCCGCACGACGTAGGAAGCAAGACCGGTCACATTCGCACGTACGTCGAAATCAGTCTGGAGCGGGATCTCCATCTCGTCGAACCAGACCGTATTCCCGAAAACATGGTCGTATGTCGATTGGATAAATGCCGGCCGGTCCGGCGCAATCTCGTCAAGCTCTGCGAGGGTGAAATCGGACTGGTCACCGATGAACTGGTACTCACTCCATCCGCCGAGTGACATCAGCCACTCGCCTTCGGGCAGAGAATTTGCCTTGGCTTCGAGACGTGCCAGCACCTCGAGCCGGCTCGTTACTCCGTCGAGGCGCGCTTCGTTCGGCCAGTACTCAGTAGCGCGAATGACGTGGTTGTGGTTGTCGATGAGTCCCGGAACAACGGTTCGCCCGCCCAGATCCACGAATCGCGCATCGGGGCCGGCAAGCGCCCGGATCTCGTCGTCGCTTCCAACCGCTGCGATTCGCTCGCCCCGTATCGCAACGGCCTCCTGAATCGAGAAAAAATCGTCGACGGTAACGATCTTCCCGCTCAAGAGGATCGTATCGGCGAGCTGTTGCGCTCGTAGAACACCGCCGCTTGCTACGGAGATCATCACCGAAACCAGGAGTATCGTTCGTTTCATTATTGGATCCTTGCTAGGTGCTGGGCATGTTTCAGTGCCAAATACAGGCCGTATGCAATGTTGAGGAATAAGACCGGCAGTAAGACCGCCGAAGAAAGGTATAAAAACTCCTTTATAATCAATTATATATATTATTTAATGGCGGAGAGGGAGGGATTCGAACCCCCGGACGATTCACACCGTCAACGGTTTTCAAGACCGCCGCATTCGACCACTCTGCCACCTCTCCGGTGAACTCATTCTCCCGAGGCCCTTCGGCCAATGCAAGACGGTTCCAGGGAGCGTCCACGTGGCGCTGCGCTTGCGCAAAGGCGGTCTAGCCGGGACCATAGCGCTCAGGGAGCTTGGAGTGGAATGGTTCGTTCGGTCTCAATCTGTCTGATCTCGCTCATTCTGGTGGGCGTATGGGCATCGCTTGCGCAGGAAACCGGCGGAGCGAGCGAGGCGACTAGTGCGTTCGAGGAAGGCCGCTGGGCTGTTGCTATTGGCGCCTATCAGGGGCTCTTGGCCAACGACCGTCTCAACGGCGTCTATTGGTTACGGATCGCGCAAGCTCAGAGGGAGCTGGGTCGAAACGCGAATGCGCTGGAGACGCTGGAGCGTGCGCGTGTAGCGCAGGCGCCTGAAGCCATGCTGGAGCTCGAGCGCTCCAGGAATCTGGTGGCACTCAACCAGGTTGAGGCGGCATATCGCGCACTGCAGGCGGCCGACGAGGCGTTACTGAGGTCTCTCTCCTTGCTCGATGAGGCTGAGGAGTTTCACGTATTGCGTTCCGACGAGCGTTTCCAGCGGATTTACCGCAGTGTTCGCCGAAGGATCTATCCCTGCGAGGCGATACCGGCCACAGGGGACTTCGATTTCTGGGTTGGGACGTGGGATGTGCGTCATGCCAACGGGACGCCCATCGGCCGTAACACCATTACCGAGCAGGACGGCGGCTGCACGATTCTCGAGCAATGGAAGGGGAGCGGCGGGTCCTCCGGTACCAGCACTAGCTTCTATGTCCCCAGCCGAGATCAGTGGCGCCAGGTCTGGGTCGGTTCTGGCGGAACCCTGATCGACATTTCCGGGACGCGAACGGATGGCGTCATGCGTATGGAGGGCACGATCGAGTACGTGGGTCTGTTCAACAGCGTAGTGGCCTTCCGGGGCAGCTGGACCGAGCTTGCGGACGGACGAGTCAGGCAGCTTTACGAGGAGTTCGATGTCGGCGCAAGCGCCTGGCAGGTCTGGTTCGATGGCTATTACACGTTGGTCGGGCGCCCCTAAGGTAGAATGAGCGTTCATGAGTCGTTTAGGCGCGTCGGGAAACCCCATTCTTCAGCTCGCAGGCCTGATTCTGGGGGCGCTCGTCGCCGTTGGGGCAGTCCTGGTGGGCGCGGTCATTCTGTCGTTCATCATCGGCTTTGCTGTGTTAGCGGGCCTGGTCGCATTTGTTCGGCTCTGGTGGCTACGCCGACGGATGCAAAAAGCGTCGAGTGGACCAACCCGGAAGGTGCCGGGAGAGATCGTCGAGGTCGAGTACACCATTGTGAAGGAGCGTACTGTCGACGAGTAAGGTGTCGACTAAGCTCATTGTTGTGAGATGAGGAAGCCGGATGGCGCGGAGAAACAATAAGAGAAAGCGCAGACCGACCCCGCCGGGACTCGATCGACGGCGCGGCTCTCGGCTAATCCCGATCATCGGATTCATTGTGGTTTGTCTCGGTCTCGCCTGGTTCTTCGAATCACAAGCGACGACCACCATCATCTTTGTCCGCCACACGGATACGGACCTGGCGAGCGTCAGTGCTGATCCTCGTTTGAATCTTCTGGGCCGGCAACGGGCTGAGCTGCTTGCGGACGTCGTCCAGGATATCGACGTTATCGCGGGCGTGGATGCGATCTATGTAAGCGAGCATCTACGAACGCAGGAAACGGCAGCTCCGGTTGCAGAGCGGCTAGGGGTCGACGTGCGGATCAGTGACCCTTACCTTTTCGAGCCGTTCATGGCACAGGTTCTCGCGGACCACAAAGGTGAGATCGTTCTCGTCGTTACGCTCGAAGACGCGCTCGCGCCGTTGGTAGAAGAGCTGCACGGAAGCAAGAACATCCCGGTGATGGCGCCAGAGGAATACGGGAACATCTACATTGTGACGATACCCTGGTTCGGTAAGGTTAAGACGTTGCGGCTTCGATACGATTTCTACGAGAGGCCAGACGGGCGAGTGCTAGGTCCATTTTCTGGACCGCCAGCGTAGCCTTTCGAAACCTTCGCGGGCACCCGCCTCGGAGTCCGCTCAGTCCACTTGAAAGGGATTCTTCGACAGGGATCCGTCATCCTTGAGCAACGGGTAACCGATGCCACGTTTGCGGCACCGCTCCGCGATCTCCGGATAAGCCCATTCGAAGAGCGTCGCCTCGAACTCCTCCCTAGGCAGCCTGCATACATCATATAGGCCCGCCTCACGTCGTTGGCGCTGCGCCTCATATAATATGAGTGCGGCGGCTACGGAGACATTCAATGAACCCACCATCCCTTCCATGGGGATGGCTACCGTCTCATCGGCAACTTCGACGAGCTGCGGTGTGAGCCCCTCCAGTTCCGCGCCCAACAGCACGGCGATTTTTCCGGTGTAATCGACCGCTCGATAGTCCCGAGAAGACTCCCCGGGATGCGCTGCAATCAACCGCCAACCCTCTCCTCTCATTTCGCTGAGGGCTTGGTTTACGTCTGGGTGAATTACCAGATCGACCCACCGCCGACTGCCGCCGGACACCATGTGGTGTCGCCGGATTTCGCCGCGGGGCGAGACTGCGTGTACTCGATAGACGCCGACGGCATCGCAGGTTCTGAGTACGGCGGCGATGTTATGAGACTTATGAACGTCGTCGGCTAGAACGGTAAGGTCCGGCTGGCGACGGAGAAGGATAGCCTTCAGCTTTTCAAAGCGCTCTGGAGTCATCGGCACATTATCTCGGTCTTGCGGTTCAACAGCGAGTGCTAAACTGAACGGGCGTGTAGAGGAGTCTTACGATGTTTCGGACAGAGTTACTCGTAGAGACCACCGGACGCGGAAGCTATGAGATTACGGATCGCGTTAACGCGGCCGTGGGAGAGACGGCGGCCGCAACGGGGATGTGCCATCTGTTCATCAGACACACTAGCGCGTCTTTGATGCTCTGTGAAAATGCTGATCCGGCCGTGCATCGTGACCTCGAGACCTTCATGGCGGACCTCGTGCCGGATGGCGATGAACGTTTTACACACACGGCCGAAGGCCCCGATGACATGCCCGCGCACGTGCGCAGTGTGTTGACACAGACCGATCTAAATATCCCCGTGAAAAGCGGGAGACTCGCGTTGGGAACCTGGCAGGGCATCTATTTATGGGAGCACCGATCGGGCGGCCACTCGCGTGAGGTACTGGTGACGATTCAGATCTGACGATCAATTCTATAAATGTAATAGTATTGCAATATCTTCGTCGTAGCCCTAAGAATGACCAATCAAGCGAGGAAGCTGTCGGACGCTGGACTTCAGCCCGTGCTGGCTCACTCCCCCTAGCGAACGTCTTGGGAAGCGCGGAGAAAAATCGTAAACCGACAAGGAACAGATCTCATGTACGGACACAACAAGCTTTCTGGATATGCAGTAATTACTGGAGTGATTATTTGCTGGCAACAGGCTGCTTTCGCACAATCGATTCAGACTGCTGACCCGCTTAGCACAATCAATGAGGCAGGCGAAGCTGTCACGATGACCGACAACGTTAAGGTCTATGGGAGTTTTCACTTCGCGGAAAGCTGCACGTTTGACCCGGAAAGAAATCTTATTATTGCGATGAACGCCGGCAATCGAGTAGAGGAAGATGACGATGACGGATACGTGTCCTTGATCAATCCAGATGGCAGCGCACATACGATTAGGTGGATCGGTGCGAGTCGTGATGGGCTGGAATTGCATGACCCGATTGGCAGCGCCGTCCGTAACGGTCTGCTCTACACCGTGGATAGGGGCGTTGTGCGATCGTTTGACCAGGCAACGGGTCAGCCCCGCGATGCATTTCCCGTGCCCGGGTCCACATTCCTGAACGGTATTGGAGTGGCTGAAGACGGCACGATTTACGCTTCTAATACACGTCCTGAGGGACGCCTTTACAAGGTGACTGCTGACGGCCAACCATCGTTGCTTGTCGACGGGGAGCCACTTAATGTGCCGAATGGTGTCGCGATCGACCCCGACGGCAATGTCGTCGTCGTCAATATTGGTGATAACGCCGTGCTGACATTCAATTCCGACGGCGAACTGATCCGAACGGAGTATGCGCACGAAGCCGGCAATGACGGACTCGTCATACTCGATGATGGCACGAAATATGTAAGCAGCGTGCGCTTCGGCAGCGTGTCGAGAATTCGACCGGGGCAGGAAGCGGAAGTGATTGCGGCTGGCATCCCTTCTGCCGCATCAATGTGTTACGACTCGATACAACACCAGCTCGTTATTCCGATGAACAACAATAACTCACTGGCATTCCTGAATCTGGATGACTAGTCCCCACGTTTGCTCACTGTTTCGATAGCCGAGCTAGAACTCAACTTCCATCACCTGGTAGCTCGTATCGTTCATTCCGAGAGCGCGGTACGTGCGTTGGGCGAGGGTGTTCTCACCCTCGACGTACAGCCGAACACCACAAACTTCAGAGGACTCTTTCGCAAGCTCCGTGATGTGCCGATAGAGCTCGGAGAAAACACCGGATCGACGATACTCGACCGGCACGTATACGCTTTGGATCCACCAGAAGAGTCCGTTACGCCAGTCGCTCCATTCGTGGGTAATTAGCACTTGGCCGACGATCTCACCTTCGCGTTCGGCGAGGAAGTATTGACCATACTCAGGCCTGCTCAGTACGGTTCGGACGCCGGCCACTATGGTGTTGTATTCCAAACACTTTGCTTCCGATTCGCGGGCTAGGCGGGTGTTATAGTCTGCGATGACATGTGTATCTCCGGCGTGGGCTTTTCGAACGATCAGGCTCACGGTGCCTTCCCCCCTATACATGTGCTGCAAGCAATGATACTTGTCCAATCCAGGACTTGCGTGGACCTAACTCTCACCGACCGATGTTAGAATCTGTCCGATTCGTCGATCGGACCAATAAGAATGATGGAGGCCCCCAATGACGATCGCTGCTCGTCCACTTGCCACGCTGTTCGGTATTTACCTCTTGGTCTCAAGTTACGCGGCCGCTCAGGCAAATCCCGACCTGAATCGGCTCCTCGCCGACCCCGCAATCACTGATCGACTGCACGCTCTGAGCTGGAGCGCGAGCGGAGACAATTTCGATATTGCCCAGACCGCCACCGCTGGGGCTCGAGGGCGCCACGCATCGAGCTACTCGCTACAGGCTAGTTGGGCACCGGGGCAGAGTGCTGAGCTCGACTGGAGTCTGCACACCCACTACCCGTTTCCGACAAATTTGGCATATGTGGAGAGCCTGGAAGGCTCGGGCGGCGGCACCATCATTGGTGTTGACGGCTTCCGCCCAACACCCGAAGGACCACTTCCATCCGCTCGCGTCGCGATGCGATCGAAGCTCTTGTGGATGGGTACGCCTGTGTTGCTCCTGTCCCAGGCGGAAGGGGTGAGACCCATCAGCGGCCGGGAGGGCGCACACGCTTTCACTGCGGTTGGCACTGCTTGGAACGTGCAGCTCGATATCGCTACGGGTTTTCCGGTCCGGATCTCCACGCGGGAGGACGATCCGATGTACGGGACCGTCGAGGCCAGTATGGAGTACTCCGCCTGGACTAACGTGGACGGGGTCTTCATGCCTACGCGCCTGGAATATCGCGTGGACGGACAGCTAATTAGGAGAGAGCGACGGGAGTCTCTGAGAATCGAACTTAGCGCGGGTGGGGAAGAACTTAGTGTGGGTGGGGAGGCACGAACGGTCTCGCCGCCACTGGATATAGCTCGATTCGCCAAGGGCTGGACTATGGCTCACTGGTTCCTGAGTCGAGTCTCCCTCGGTGGGCCGCAGGACCAAGACGTGGCTGAGCCGGTTGAGCTGCTGGAAGTCGCTCAGGGGGTTTATCAGGTATTGGGCGGGCCTACACATAGCCTGGTCATAGAGTCGACCGAGCAGCTCACTGTGGTCGATGCGCCCTGGTATCCAGAGCGATCGGAGGCGGTACTTGCGAGTCTGCGGGAGCGTTGGCCGGACAAACCCGTGGGGCGGCTGATTGTGACTCACCATCACCACGATCACAGCGGCGGGGTTATGACGTTCGCCGCTGCGGGGATTCCGATCACGGTCCACGCGCTCAACCGAGACTATTTCTTTGACGCCCTTTCCCGGCAGGGGGTTGGTGCCGTGCGAATCGAAAGCGTCGGCGAGCAGGCGAACCTAATGCTTGGGGACCGTGCGGCCGAGCTTTACGAAGTCCCCAGTGCCCATGCCGACGGTATGCTCGTGGTCTACTTGCCCGATGAGGCATTCCTCTTCAATGCTGACCTCTATAGCCCTGGCCGTGCGGCCCAACATCCGCTGTGGTCGGCCGAGTTGCTGCAGGCGGTTCGGTTTTACGCTTTGCCAGTAGAGCGGTTCGCGGGTGCCCACGGCCGGGGTGTGGAATCCATGGACCATCTGGAGCAGACCGTGTCCGCACAATGATTTAAAATCATGTGGATAGATTGCTCTTCTTATCTAAATTTTCATAGCGATGCGCTGGATAAGATATTGGAAAAACTAGGGCGCACGGCGCAGAATGAGCCTTCAGCGCACCTATTCCAAAGGGGAAAACAATGAATCTAACTACGCTGGATTCACGCTACTCGATCATCACGGGGCTGTTTCTTGTGTTTTGCCTGGCGGGCTGCCAGCCCGGTGGCGAGGCTGATATGTCGGATGCTCCCGCCGGGCCGCAGGCCAGCGCAGTGGCTGATCCGGCATCCACACCGGAGTCCGCTTCGGAAGGCCTGGACCCTTCGGTCGCGATGCCTTCTGACAGTATCCCGACGTTCTCGACGGAGCACCTCTCCCGGAAGAGCTCGTATTACGTTGGGGGCGACTATGTAGGCGACCCGCCTGTGATGGGCGGACAGATGTATGTCGAGGTATGGGAGCCGCGTGAGATAACGCAGCCCTATCCCATGGTGCTGTTCCACGGAAACGGCCAGACGGGCGTTGACTGGCTCCAGACGCCGGACGGTCGGGCCGGTTGGGCGTATTACCTTATCGAACAGGGCTACGTGCTATACATGGTCGATTACCCGGCGCGCGGGCGATCGGCGTATGTCCCGGGTGGTGTTCACGGTGATCTCGGTATTCGAACCGCGGCCCAGTTGCAAACAATTTGGACTGATGTGGAGGAGATGGGCAACTTTCCCCTGAATGACAATCACACGCAGTGGCCGGGTGAGGGGAGACCTGGCGACCCCGTCTTCGACGACTTCATCAAGACCCAGGTACAGTTCGCTGGTCAGAGCACGACGCTGGCACGCTACGCGGCCATCGAGTTGCTCGAGCAGATCGGACCCGTCATCCTTTTCACCCACTCGCAGGGTGGCGGTGTCGGGTTTGGTGTCACCGACGGCGCCCCGGGGCTCGTGAAGGCTTTGATTACCATCGAGCCGGGCGGCCCGCAGATCGGGCGAGTAAGCACCTCGCAGGTTGCCTATACGGGTGATCCGGCCAATGCGTGGGGACCGGTCAACTATCCACTGACCTATGCCCCTCCCGTGAGCGATCCGTCGGAGCTCAGGACCTATCTGGAAGATGAAGCTGATCAGCCGGGCGAGGTGGCCTGCTGGCTCCAAGAGGAACCGGCGCGGCAGCTGGTGAATTTCGCCGATGTGCCAGTGTTATCGGCCTCGGCGGACGGCACCTACCACCGGGTCTTCGACGCCTGCATACCGAAATGGCTAAATCAGGCTGGTGTGGAGACGGAGTTCATTAGGCTCGAGGACGTAGGTCTTAGCGGTAACGGTCACATGATGATGTTGGAGCTCAACAGCGACGACATCATCGCCTTTATCCATGAGTGGATTCAGGACAACGTCGAATAAGAACGAATAGGGGACAGAGGGAGAGAGTTATGCGCAGTCTCGCAGTGGTGACTGGTACAAGCTTGATGGGGCTGGTTTTCGTGATGTTGAGCGGAAATACTTGGGCCCAGATTGCGGCCGTGCCTGGACAGAAGGGTGGTCAGGATATGTTCGGGCCCTACGACGTGGACCCGGATTGGCCCCAGGATCTTGCCGAGTTGCCTGGTCACGAAGGCTGGACGTACGGGGCGGGCCAGAGTGTTTATGCGGAGAGTCCGGATCGGATCTATATCCTTCATAGGGGCGAGCTGCCGAATATAGAAGCACCGGAGAATCAGGTGTATCCCGGGGCAGGAC
>Ga0310125_10002069_pt1 | contig 10397 bp, 9 predicted proteins | sample CB11b_Tmax_Bot8__FD_203508 | JGI IMG/M metagenome (GOLD analysis project Ga0310125, IMG submission 203508) | Marine microbial communities from Western Arctic Ocean, Canada - CB11b_Tmax_Bot8 | ecosystem: Environmental > Aquatic > Marine > Oceanic | place: Canada: Western Arctic Ocean | collected... | reverse complement strand
CATCGCCTTGAAGGGCGTGCATATCGCCGACGTGCAGGTTGGCCCCGGGAACCTGAATAGGTATGTGGACCTGTGCACCGTCGGTGACTTCCTGGATGTCAAAATTGCCGCCCCACACGCCGGCCCACGAGTTGACCCAGCGGTCACGTAACGGCGCAACGCCGACGCAACCAAGCATCGGCTTGATTGGGATCGAGAACTTATCGTTCCAGATTATTTTGCCGTCACGGATCTCAACGACTTTGGAGGTCGGGCCTACGTTGGAATCACCAAGCCAGCCGGGCATTGCGCTCGTGTTGCCCCGGTAGCCGGTCCATCCGATGTTGTGAGGCGTGATCTTCTCGACATGGACGACCAGAACCTGTCCCGGCTCTGCGCCCTCGACGCGTATGGCGCCGGATGAGGCGTTGCCTTTGTCTGTGGGCAGGCTGTCGCTACGCACCGTGTTGTAGTACTTACGCAGGTGGTCAGGAACGGAGGGATGGTCTGAGTTGGGCCCCCGGTTCATTTGGGTCTCTACTTCGAAGACCTCGCCGGGTTTGACGGTCATCGTGACCGCGTTATCGGCCCCGGTCTCGTAGTACAAGACCTCTCGAGTAGCGCGCTGCATTTTCACCATCCGGGCGTCAGGCTGTGATCAAGGCTCGCATCGGTTTCGACCGTATTGCCAGCCCATGTCTCGGTGGCCACTCCTTACCGCTGTGCGGTCTGCAATCGGCGATGGAATCCGCCGGCCCACGAGAATTGGAGTCTACGCCCGGCACATAAACGACGCCACGAGTCGGCGTCACACCGGATTTTGGAGATTCAAGGCACGCTACCGTGTACGGTTCGGCTGGGCGGCTATTTTGGATAGAGTCGTTGTGGATGAGTGCGCTGGTTATCTGACTCGATGCTAGTTGAACCTTGCCCGATGTGCGCGATCAACCCCGGAACTTGGGAGAGGGTCTGGATGGACGGACCGTCCCATTCATGGACGTCCACTCGCAGTACCGTGCTCTGGTCCGCCGGTTGGTCGTCGAGCATGTAGGCGGCGATACCGAGGTTTCGAGCGCCCTGGAGTTCGTTGGAGCCTCCATCACCAATGAACAGGCATTCGGACGGTGTCACGCCCACGCCATCCATGGCTGCCTCGTAGAGGCGTGCATCTGGTTTCCGAATGCCCAGAACGCACGAGAACACCGTTATGGTGAAAAGTTCGGCGAACGGCGTCGATGGCCAGATCGCGGGCACGTCAAACACGCAGTCAGAAACGAGGGCCAGTGCGATACCGTGGTCGGAAAGCTGCTGCAACATGTCGATACAGTCAGGTTTTGGGTTCAGTAAGCGGTGCATCGCATCACGCCGAACCCGCACACACTCGGCCATCTGCTCGTCCGACAGTGTGTTCCCGAAGGACTCCATTACGTGCCTGATCTCGCTCTCAGACGACCCGTGCGTCCCCATCAACCGATCATCGTTGGCGGACATCCATCGTTCAAAGAATTCATCAACCGGCAATCCGGCGATCCTCGCGACGGAATCGACGACGTTCCGGTACTCCCTTATCGGCGGCGATGGAACCAGAGTCCCAAACAGGTCAAACAGAACGGCTCTGGTCATTCAATCTCCTGTCTTGTGTCGGGAATGTCGTCGACTTTGTAGTCAGTCCAGCAGCCGCTCTTCAAACCATTGCCGCACGCGTTTCGCGATATCCAGCTGGTGGCCGTACTCCTCCACGCCGTGCGGCTCTCTCGGGTACACGACGAGGCGGGTGTCTACGCCCTGATCTTTTAGCGCTCGGAAGAACTGGTAGCCCTGCTCTACCGGGACGTCCCAGTCCTGCTCGCCGTGGAGAATCAACGTCGGCGTCTGGACATTCTTGACGAAGTTGATCGGCGAGAACGCTGCATGTGCACTATCGAGGTCGTAAGGGTCGGAATCGTCGTAGTGGATTGCATCCCACACATGCAGATACGATCGGCCGTGGAACGCTCGCCAATCGGCGATCCCGGCACCCATGATCGCGGCCTTGAATCGATCGGTCTGCGTCACCGCCCACGCCGCCGTGAAGCCACCATAACTCCAGCCGCAGATGCCGAGCCGTTCCGGATCGGCAATCCCGGTTTCCACGAGATGATCGAGCCCAGCGAGCATGTCCTGGAAGTCCTCGCCGCCCATGTCGCCGACGTTGGTCTCGGCGAAAGGTACGCCCCAGCCGGTTGAGCCGCGATAGTTCGGCAGGAACACGGCGATTCCCGAGTCAGAGATCAACTTCGCCCAGCGGTGGTGGTCCTGAAAGTTGAACCTGACCGAGCCGGTTGGCCCGCCGTGCACCATCATCGCTACCGGAATTCGACCGCTCGTGTAGCCGGGTGGCAGTTGCAGCAAACCCTGCATACGCAGTCCATCGTTGCTATCCCAGAACACCTCGCGTGTCTCGCCGATATCGAGATCGGACCAGTCAGCATGTACATCGGTCAGGATTCGCCACTGAATCTCGCCATCGACCTCGGTCCCGGAGAAAACTTCAGGTAGATGGTCGGGGTCGTCGATCACGGCCGCGAATATCGGCGCGTTAGAATCCGAAGACCCAGAGACGCCAGATGAGCGGGAGAAATTGGAGAAGCCCTTCTTCTCGTTCCACAGGTATGTGCGTTCTCCGGACTGGACATCTATCGTGCTGATACCGGAGCCACCGTGAACGTTTGTTGCCGTCAGGATGGCGTCTCCGCTCTCATGGAACACGCCGTAATGGTCTGAGACTCCGTGATCCGCAGTGAGATTACGGGGTTCTCCACCGGTGGCTGGAACCAGCATTAGATCGCCTGAGTCGTTGCCGCGGTCACTGTAGATCGAGGTCAGGAATGCCACGGACGCTCCGTCCGGCGACCACTCTGGCTTGGCCGCGGGGCGTTTCTCGTCGTAAAGCACGGTGAGCTGGTCCGAGTCGATCCCGAACACGACCAGCCGATTCAAATACCAGTCTCCTTCGTACGGCAGATCGGACACAACAGCCGCGACCCGTGCCCCGTCCGGCGATACGGTCGCCTCCCAGATTTGGAGTCCGTCAGGGGATACGCACCGGGTATTGCCGCTTTCGACGTTCACGATCCACAAACGCTGGTATCGGTGATTTTCTTCGAAAACGATCTCGTCAGCGCCTGTGGATTGTCGATCACGATCTTCGTCGGTCTCGCCATCGACCTTCAGAAACGAGATGAAGCGGCCATCTGCCGCCCACGACATCGGAGAGAGACTACGCGGGCTTGGAATATCACCCTGTACGTCCGTCAGCCTGCGCGCTTCGCCACCATGGCGGGGGAGCACGTAGATCTGTCGCTGTCCGTCGACCTCTCGATCAGACAGGAACGCTAACGAACTGCCATCGGGTGACCAACGTGGCATTGTGTCGGATCGTTCGCTGTTAGTCAGCTTCATCGTAGACCCGCCAGTCGCCGGAACGGAGTAGATACTCGCCGGAGGCATTTTGGGCGCTGCGGTCCCGCCTCGGCGGAAGTTGTCTCCGACTACGAAAGCGACCAGCGCTCCATCGGGCGAGACCTGGGCGTCGTACACGGACGGCAGTTCAACCGAGACCTCAGGTGTGAAACGTTTCGACAATGCGGGCACTGCACTCCTGTGTTGTAGTTACGGACGGTCGGAAGACCGTAACACCGTTTGGGCATCACTTCGAACTCCCGTTGAATCGGCCTCGGTCTGTTCTTGAAGCTCACGTGCGGTGTTCAGCGTCGCCTATGCCTCTTCGAGATCCGTCTACGCCTCGGCCCGGATGTCTGCGCACAACTCTTCGGTCGCCCGAATACCGTTCTGTTCGGCCTCTACCTGGCTTGCTCCGCGTCCGCACATCGTCGATGGGTCGCGTCGACCTCGTCGCGGGCGAAATCCCTTATTGGGAGGGCCTGGCGCCAGAGAGACTCGAATGACTCCAAGTTCATTTCATCAGAACGGTTATTGGATGGCGTCTGAGCCATACGTGCCTCTCGCTGGACTGATCCCGGAAAAAGCTGGCGTTCGTGGTTGCCCCGGTGGCAACGATGACACTCTCCCCAGTTCATAGTGATCTTCAGGCTACTCGGGCTGATTGCAGTCCTTGTCCTAGGTCCTACCTATGAATATGAGGAATTCCACCTACTCATCCGCATTTTGCTGGGGCATTTGACAGGGCGTGAACGACGGCGATACTACGTCGGCTGGCGACGAGAAGAAGGTTAATCACTTCGAAATCACTGCAGGAGGGACCTTGAGCGACGTTCAGGACGAATTTGAGGGGCTTGAGACCGTGGACGATCGTCATGTGATTGGTCGCCGCATCGTGTGGCATGAGGAAACTGAATCCACCAATGATGATGCCAGACTTGCCGCTGAAGCGGGTGAGCAAGAAGGGTTAGTGGTGATCGCAGACGTTCAGACAGCAGGCCGTGGACGGATGTCACGGACATGGACATCTCCCCCGGGCAGGGACATCCTTTTCTCTGTTCTTTTGCGGCCTGATGTAACCGACCTGCCTAAAATGCCTCTCGTCGCTGGACTCGCGGTCGCAAGGACGCTGGACGCGTTTACCGATCAGCCCGTCACCTTGAAATGGCCGAACGATGTCAGAGTGGCTGATCGCAAGATATCCGGATCGCTTGTTGAGTCGGGCAGTTCAAAAACTGGCTACTTCGCCATCGTAGGAACCGGCGTAAATGTCAACATGGACGCCTTCGCCCACCCGGAGATAGCAGAGATCGCAACAAGCCTTCGTACTCTGACCGGGGAGTCCGTGTCGAGGCGTGAAGTGATGCGTAAGCTTTTGTTTGAGATGGACCGTATCTATTCCAGTCCGGAGCAGATGGGTAGGCTTGTTTCAGACTGGAGCTCAAGGCTCGAAACGATCGGCCAGGAGATCGATGTGAGGTGGGGGGGCGAGTTTATACACGGAGTAGCAGAGGGCGTTGACGAAACCGGGCGCCTTTTGTTGCGAGACGGCGGCGGCGAACTGCGACTGCTCGAGGCAGGGGAAGTCACGACACAACTGTCCGGTCAGTAGCGAGCGGACTCGCACCGTGCCGGAGTGTCGATAACACCGACGGATAATCCAGAACCAACAAGTAACAGGAGCAACAGATGGGCGTACTTGATGCGCTAAATCTTGACGGCATGAACGTCGTTATCACGGGCGGCGGCACCGGCCTCGGCCTTGAGATGGTGCGCGGAATGGCAGAGGCCGGCGCAAACATCGCAATCGCGGGCCGAAGGCAGGGGCCGATCGACGAAGCCGCGGACGTGGTGAAGGGACTCGGCCGGAAGTCGATGGCCGTCTCGACCGATGTCACAGACACTTCTGCGGTGAACGCGCTGTTCGAGACCGTCCTGAACGAGTGGGGCGACGTTCACGTGCTGTTCAACAACGCCGGTATCGTTCGTGAGACCGGCAGACCCCCGCTGTGGGAAATAACGGACGAATCGTGGCGCATCGGTATCGAGACCAACCTCAGTTCTGCGTTCTACTGCGCCCGCGCCATATCGAAGCACATGGCGGACCGTGGCTCCGGAAAGATCGTCAACGTCGCTTCCGGATTTGGGTTCCGGGGTGGTCGTGACAACTACATGTATACCGCAGGCAAGGGCGGGGTCGTGAACATCACTCGAGCCATGGCCGTAAGCCTGGGACGCTATGGCATCACATGTAACGCCATCGTCCCCGGTTTTTTCCCGACAGAGGCGACTAACGCCACCTCCATGTCGCTCCCGCGCGGAGACCTCATCCCCATCGGTCGCACCGGGTTCCCTCGTGAGTTCGGCCCTGTCGCCGTCTGGCTGGCCTCGGCTGCGTCCGATTACATGACAGGCGAGATGTTCATCGTGGATGGTGGTGGCCTGGCCGGAGGCATGGCGCCGACCGGTTACGGACCCATCACCGAACTCGCGTGAGCTACGGATAAGCATTTCCACTTACCCCGATTTTTTCCAATCTTCAAAGTCAGGAATAACGATGCCCGTCCCGAACGACTGGACCCTTGAAGGCAAGGTTGCACTGATAACCTCAGACACACGCGGCTGGGCACGGGTGCTCGCCTCCGCGCTTGCAGAGGCCGGTGCAGACGTTGCCGTAGCAGGAAACTCCGCTGAGTACGTCGAATCCGCCGCCGCCGCTGTGACCGCACAGGGTCGGCGCTCCACGACGATCATCGGCGAGTTCTCCGGATACGCCGAAACGGATGCCGCTGTTGATAAGACCGTCTCGGAACTTGGCCGTATCGACATTCTGGTCAATGCGTCGCTAACCGAATTCGGAAAGCCGACGCTCGATACCACCGAGTTCGAGTGGAGCACCGTGATGGACGCCAACGCAGGAGCGGCGTTTCGCTGGGCGCGTTCAGCCGGACGGAAGATGACACAGCAGGGCAGCGGTCACATCGTCAACATAATCTCGGAGATGGCCGAGCGCGGGCTGACAAATCACGCCGCTTTCTCCGCATCGCAGGCGGCAATTCAGCAGATGACGAGGTCGCTATCGCTTGAGTGGGGCACGTCCGGTGTACGGATCAACTGCATAGCGACGGGTTGGATTGAGTTGGATCCGCCGTCGCTCGAGGAGCAGCAGAAGGAGCTTCTTGTCCGCTACCTTCCGCTGCGGCGGAAGGGCACGCCGGCTGAGATCGCGACGCTCATGATCTACCTTTCCGGAGACTTTTCGGACTTCACGACCGGCCAGACGATCTTTGTCGATGGCGGCGCTATGGCGCACGCCTGATCCTACTGGGTGATTTTTGGAATTTACTCGTCTCACTATCCGCGTTCAGCCCAGGGCTAGCTCCGATGGCGTTCTGGGGTTCCTAGAAGACGGCACGCTTCGGATGCGCGTCACTGCTCCGCCCGTCGATGGCGCGGCGAACGTCGCCGTATGCAAAGTGCTGTCGAAGGCACTTGGCGTCAGGCGTGCCGCGGTCAGGGTGACGCACGGTAAGACGGTGCGCAGGAAGATCGTCCAGGTAACGGGTCTGGCCGAGGCCGATGTACGAGAGCGGCTGGCGGGTTAAGCGCTCATGAACACTTTTGCGAGAACAAACAGCCCAATTACGGCCACCATCGGCGAAAAATCGAACATGCCCACACGCGGGATGACACGGCCAAGCGGGATCAGTATCGGGTCCGTGATCTGGTAGATGATTGTTACTAACGGATTCTTTCTTGCAGACGGAAACCAGGTCGTCAATGAACGGGCGATGATGGCGTAGGCCATCAGCTGAAAAGCGGTCCCGACGATTCCGAGAAGATCACTCATTTGGACCCCCTGCCCAGCTCTTCGCCCCGTTCCCACGCCGCCGCAGCGGCCTTGATAACCGTGCCGCGGAACCCGGCGTCTTCCATCACCTGCAAACCAGCCGCAGTCGTTCCGCCAGGTGATGTGACAAGGTTTCGCAACTCTGCGGGATGTTTGCCGGTTTCACGCGCCAGGACCCCGCTACCGATGATTAACTGCTGCGCCAGCGTGTGCGCCATGTCGCGTGGCAATCCCAGCAGCACCCCGGCATCGATTAGAGACTCCATGAACACATATACAAAGGCTGGACCGCTAGCGCTCACCGCTAAAGCCATATCCACGTACTTCTCGTCGGACATGTAGATAGAGACGCCAAGTGCGTCAAGCATCTGGCCGACGAACTCACGGATCGAGTCCGGTACCTCGGGCGCCGCCGACCATGCGCTCATACCTTCGCCAACCTGTGCCGGCGTGTTTGGCATCACACGGATCAATCGTCCGTGGTTCAACTTGGTGCCGAGTGTGTGAATCTTGACCCCGGCGAGGATCGAGAGAACGGTCTGCTCCGAGGCCAGGGTGCCGACGATCTGGGACGCCACGCCATCTAGCTGTTGGGGCTTTACGGCGAGCACGATCAGGTCAGCGTGGTCGATGGCTGCCGAGTTCTCGGCAACTCCGACCACGCCGTAGGTGCTCTCAAGCGTCGCTCGGCGTTCAGCGACCGGCTCGCCGACAGTTATGTCGGCGTCCAGATTGGCCCGGCGGATTCCGGAGATGATGGCCTCAGCCATCACACCACCGCCGATGAATCCCAGTTTCAAGTGGATGCTCCCGATTTGAAATGTTGCGCCCGCGTTGGAATACGGTGCATTCCGATTATATGAATGTAGGCGATGCCTATCTCTAGAAGGTACGGACGGACTTGTTGCGTTCTGTCGTGAAGCCTGAAATGACTATGGGACCAAATCGCGGCCATGCTACGAAGGTCGCACGCCCGTCGCCAACTGCGTCGCTAGCTTGATCGCCTCTCGCATGCTCACCGCCTGCGCGATGCCCTTCCCGGCGATATCGAACGCCGTGCCGTGATCTACGGAGGTTCGGATCCACGGGATACCCAGATTCACGCTCACGCTTTCCTCGAACCCGTGGACCTTGATCGGGATGTGACCCTGGTCGTGATAAAGCACCACTACGACATCCCATCGGCCGTCGATCGCCTGGTTGAACACGGAGTCCGCAGGGATCGGACCGCTTGCATTGATGCCGAGCGCCTGGGCGTCCTCCACGGCGGGCCGGATGTCCGTTATCTCCTCGTCGCCGATCATCCCGTTCTCACCGCCATGTGGGTTGAGGGCTGCGATGGCGATCCTCGGGTTTTCGAACCCCCATGACTTAAACGTCTCGTCCGTCAACTTCGTCGCCATCAGGATGTTCTCTCGCGTGGCGTACTCGGCTGCGCGTTTGAGCGACCGGTGCGTGCTCAGGTGCATGCACCGGAGTGTTCCGGACACCAGCATAGTGGCGACGTAGTCCGAGCCGGACATGCGCTTGAAAACTTCCTGGTGCCCCATATCGGTGGATCCGGCTAAGTTCAGCGCCTCTTTGTTCACCGGCGCAGTCACCATGGCGTCCGCTCCCCCGTCCTGGCACAACCGGACGGCACGCTCTATCCAGGCGTGGGCGGCTTTACCGGATACAGCGGATAGTTCTCCAAGCGGAAACTCCACATCCTCAAAGCCGTCTACGTTCAGGACATCAATTACACCGGGGTACTCGCCGGCTCCTTCTGCAGAGTTGACCACACGAGCCTTTAACCCTACGCCGGTGTCCTTTATCCCGCGCAGCATCGGTCCCAGCGCACCAATAACTACAGGGCGTGCCATCTCGTATGCGGCGGATTCAGCCAGTGCGCGTGCCACGACCTCGGGACCTATCCCGGAGGGATCACCAAGAGTTATTGCAAGTAACGGGCGGTCTGGTTCGGGCATCGTCAACTCCGTAAAGCGGTATATGTGGTCGGTAATTGTGGCATGGAATGAAATGTTAACGGTCGATTGTCACGAGATGTTCAAAGCCAAATGCCACACGTACAAACGCGACAGTGCGTCCGCTTTTCGGCGGACGCACTGTCCTTATTCTTCTTGGGCCTGGTTCTTCTGAAGCTCTCTTTGTTTCAGAGGCTACCCGATGGTTTGTATAACCTATCCACCGAATGCCGCGAGAGCCTTAGCGAGATCGGCAGCTGGCAAGAAATCTGGCCAGATGACACCCGTGTCTTCGGTACCGAAGTCCACGTTGGCCAAGTCGAAGTCCTCGCTCCATCCAAGCTCCTTGAGCTCTTCCGGAGTCGGTCCATCGCCACCGATCTGTCCAAGGAGATCGTCGAAAGATCCGAATCCACCCATGCGCTGGGCTTCTTCACCAATCAACTCGCCCCGGACCTCGAGGTCGAAGTCATCGTAGACGATGACTTTGTCTCCGAACCCGTCCTTGGCTGTTTGGTCGAGGTTGACTACGTGCTCTACCTCGAAGCCAACCAGGGCATCCGCTTCCATTCCGACGACGTGATCACGGGCGAAACCACTAACCGCTTCGGGTACGAAGTTTTCAAGGTGATCAGCGTCGAATCCTGTCATCGCAGTTGGGTCGAAGTTGGCGAACTTCTCTGCGTCGAATCCGCCCATAGCGAGCGGGTCGAAGTTTTCGAGGTGAGAAGCATCGAATCCTTCCATTGCGGTCGGGTCGAAGTTCTCGAATTTCTCTACGTCGAACCCACCCATCGCCGTCGGGTCGAAATGTTCGACCTGGTCAGCATCGAATCCGCCCATAGCCGTCGGGTTGAAGGCCTCGAATTTCTCTGCGTCGAACCCACCCATGGCCATCGGGTCAAAGTTCCCAACCCGTTCTGTGTCGAAGACCGACATCAGACCGGGGTCGAAGTTCTTGAAGTGATCCTCCCCGAAGCCACCGAAAGTCGTCGGCTCGAAGTGCCCAAACTGTTCGTTGTTGAAGCCTGCCATGGCCGTCGGGTCGAAGTTCCCGACCATGTCAGCATCGAAGCCTTCGAAAGCCATCGGGTCGAAGTTTTCGAACGCCTCGACGTTGAAGCCACCCATAGCCATCGGGTCAAAGTTCCCGACCCGTTCTT
>Ga0310125_10002068_pt1 | contig 10399 bp, 15 predicted proteins | sample CB11b_Tmax_Bot8__FD_203508 | JGI IMG/M metagenome (GOLD analysis project Ga0310125, IMG submission 203508) | Marine microbial communities from Western Arctic Ocean, Canada - CB11b_Tmax_Bot8 | ecosystem: Environmental > Aquatic > Marine > Oceanic | place: Canada: Western Arctic Ocean | collected... | reverse complement strand
AGTTGCAGTCGAATAGAGCGGAAATCCTCGCATCCATCCCAGTAAGGGAGCGATTCGGGCGGCGTCCCAGCTAATGATCTGAGCTTCGTAGACGCCGCTCGCAACACACAACAGCGCCGCGTAGCTACAGAAGACGATGACACACCGTAGCCACCGCTCGGAAGGTTCAAGATGCCGCCCGTTCCGGTACAACCACGCTGCGACCCCTAGGGCCACAACTGCGCCGGCCAGCAATGGAAACGCAAGGTTCATGGCCTAATCATGTGGTGTGAGTTGAACACGATTGCTGCTTCTGAGGCCACGCTCTACATCGGCTGTTGAGGTACCGCCACCCGGATGTTCGTGGCGATTTCGTGTAAGCCGAAGTACCGTTCCTTGTTGGTGAACTCGTAGCCGAATCCGCCTTGCGCCGTGGAAGTGCTGAATGCTGCGGGCTTCGCTGGTGGGGTGCTTCGTGGCCGCATCCAATCGTTGTTCCCAAATGTAGAGGAAGCCGTCTCGCCAGGAAAGAAAGTAGAGCGTGCGTCAAGGCTTCCCTCGGTGACCTGAACCCAGGTGTCCTGCTGCATCGCGACGTCTTTCTTGAAGGAGCGATGAAGAGTGATTCCTCTCTATCCCTGCTGGGGGTGCACACGGGATAGCTACCGCATCGGCTCGACATGGCTGCGAGATCGAGCTTGGCCCATAGCGAAGGTCGCGCTAAACTGATCGGGTTGCGAGCGGTGGAGGGACGGATGAAGACACGAATCATTGGAACTTCGGCGGCCGCGACCTTTTTGGCCTTGGCAGGTTGTTCGCCGGCCGGTCCGGTGGAAGGTGAAGGAGAGATGGCAATGGCGTCTCCAGCCGTGGAAACACTCACACAGTCACTCACCTTTCACGCGCCGTTTGACGATGGCCCGGACGCTGTATTCGCCAAAAGCGACCGGCGCATCTATACCGCGCCGAGCTATGACGAACAGGACCAGGCGATACCTGGCATTGGTAACCCGGACGTAGAGATCGTCGAGGGCGGCCGTTTCGGTCACGCACTCAAGTTCAGCAAGAAAAATGTCCACGCTGTCTTCTACCGTGCTGCCGGTAACGCCGGCTTCACCGAAGGCAACTGGACCGGCTCGGTGTCGTTTTGGCTGAGTCTGAACCCCGACGAGGACTTGGAACCGGGCTACTGCGATCCGATTCAGATCACCGACGCGGCATACATCAACAGCGCGGTTTGGGTGGACTTCACGAAGGACGATACGCCGCGCCACTTCCGGCTAGGCGTTTTCGGCGATTTGAAGGCTTGGAACCATGAGGATATTCCGCCGAACGACAATCCGGACTTTCTGGGTCGTCTGGTCACGGTGGAGAAGCCGCCCTTTGCCAGAGGCAAATGGACGCATATCGTGGCGACATATTCCGGTCTCGGAACGGGCTCTGGCGAGGCGAAGTTGTATATCGACGGGGCATTGCAGGGCGCGTCCGAAGGCATTGGCGAAGCATTCACCTGGGACATGGAAAAGTCGGCGTTTCGGCTCGGTGTGAACTACGTAGGGTTGTTCGACGAAGCGGCACTGTTTGACCGGGCCCTGTCGCAAGAAGAGGTCACGGCGCTGCACGAGTTGGAAGCGGGCGTCGCGGAGCTGCATCCCTAGAAAACTGCGGTAACGTTCAATACGGCCGCAAACAAACATAAGCAGGAGGAATCAAAACCTTGGCGTTACAGGAAAATCGTTTCAAACACGTGATCGTTTGTGATTGCGGCGCGAAGCTCGAGATGGTGGCGGTCACTCGGTATGAAGAGGGCGGTTTCGGCAAAACCGAGCAGACCATCGAGGGGGAAGAGTTCTGGCAGCACATGCTGCATTGCGTTGGGGAGTAAAGGTGGTCCTGGTCGATCGATGGGGCGCGTAGTTGGAATCTATCCACGGCCTTCGGCGCGTACGCCTGTGCGTGCGGTCGAGGCGGCGCGGGCCGTCACCGGACAGGGGCTGGAAGGTGATCACGCCGGCGGTGGAAATCGGCAGATCACGCTGATCGAGCGGGAGAAATGGGAAGCCGCTTGTGGGGGTCTCGGCCGTACACTGAACGCGGGAGCACGGCAAGCGAACCTGGTGGTTGAGGGCGTCGCGCTCTCAGAGGCGATTGGAGGACAGCTTCGCGTCGGCAACGTTTTGGTCGACGTGATCAGCGAGCTACGCCCCTGCAAATTGATGGACGATGCTGCCCCCGGGTTGCAGGAAGCGCTGTCGCCGGATTGCCGTGCAGGCGTTTACGGGAAGGTTCTGCAAGGCGGACTGGTCACTGTGGGTGGCGCCGTAGAAATCGTCGGATCAGGGGAGGAATAGCGATGCGCAGGCAAGCTCTCGCGGTGTTGGCTTTGCTATTGATAGCGTGCAGCGTCCCGAGTGACGCTCCGAAAGAACCGAAAGCCAAGAGGGATACTGCGCCCGTTCAAAAGCCGAGCGATGAGACGCGGCGGTTTCCGTTGCAGGATCGTGTCAGCGTCGATCTCGTCGACAACCACATCATGGGGAAGGATTTCCTGCCCGGAGGCAACTTGGCGTCCTACGATGCCAAGGGCAAGAAATGGCAGCAATTCCTCGTGTACGATGCTTCACCCACTTCGGCGGCGTTGTTATTGAACGAATACCGCGGCGCGTTGGAGAGCCCTAAATACCTAGCGCATATGGGCGGCTATTTCGGTAAGGACGGTGATACCGACGTCCTGGTGATGCAAAAAGGCCGCTGGCTTCTCGGCCTCGTGGGTTTGCCGGAGAAGGAAGCGGACATGCTGGCACGCGGGTTCGCGGCGCGTCTGGATTAGTCCCCGCTAGACGAGAACTTTGCGTTCGATCGATCGCGCCTGTCCGGTGGATTCGTCCACATCAACGACGACGGAGCAGAAACGGACGCCGCCGCGTGCTGGTTCGAAGCGACCGGGGAGTGCGCTGAGGAAGCGGGCGATCGAGCCTTCTTTATCCATGCCGATGACGGAATCGTAAGGGCCAGTCATCCCGACGTCGGTGAGGTAGGCCGTCCCTTCCGGTAGGATGCGTTCGTCGGCTGTAGGGATGTGGGTGTGGGTTCCCACTACCGCCGAAACTCGACCGTCGAGATACCAGCCGTAGGCACCCTTCTCACTGGTCACTTCCGCGTGAAAATCCACAAAGCGGACTTTGACATCCGGGTCGAGTCTTTCGAGCAGGGCGTCGACCTTGCGGAAAGGGCAATCGATAGCAGGGAGATAGACGCGGCCCTGCAGATTGAGAACAGCGTAGCGGGTGCCGTGCTTGGTCGTGCCGACGTAGAGGCCCTGCCCGGCGGCGCCCTCGGGGTAGTTCGCCGGCCGCAGGATGCGTGGCTCGGCATCGAGATAGCCGAGGACCTCGCGCTTGTCCCAAACGTGGTTGCCGGTTGTGAGGACATCAATGCCGGCTTTGAAAAGCTCGTCGGCCAGCGTAGGTGTGATCCCGAAACCAGCGGCGGCATTCTCGCAGTTGGCGATGACGAGGTCGATTCCTTCTTCCTGGGCGAAGTCGGCAGTGCGCTCCTTGACGATGCGACGACCTGGCTTGCCGACGATGTCGCCGATAAAGAGGATTTTCATGATTGGGTTGGGAGAGAGTAGAGGCGTCGAACACGACACCCGGTGAAGCGGAACCGCGGGGGCTCAATGCAGCTAGCCCGCGGCGTGATAGATGGGTTCGGACTCTTCGGGCTTATCGATCTCGTCGAGTAGTGCCGTGATACGCCGGCTTTTCGCCGCCACGCCCTGCTCGAAATCCGCCACGCGCTGCTGAGCCGTCAGGTACTCGTCGGCTAAGTCCAGCGCCGCGAGTACGGCCACGCGAAAGCGGTCAGAAGTGCGCACCTGCGAAGCAATCAGGTTCATTTTCTCATCAACCAGCTGGGCCGCTTGACGGGCTTGCTCTTCGTTGCCCCCACCTTGAATGTTGTACGTCTGGCCAAAGATGCTGACTTCCGTGGTGCGGTTGGCGCTCATACACATCCTTCCCTTAATGAGGGATCGTCGCCGGACGAACCGGCTCTACTAACTACCTGAGGCATCAAGAGTCTCTACCTGGTCGAGGAGAGTCTCGATGCGCTTGCGAACCTGATCGCGTTCGCCGCGCAACTCCTCGACCTCACGCATCAATCGCTCGATTTCGTAATCCTTCTTCGCTAAAAGGCTTTTGGCTTCGGTGACATCGCGCTCGGCGTCCAACTGCCGCTGACGCGAGCCTTGGAATTTCTCAATTACACCTTGCAACCTATTTTCTAGCTGATCCAGAGCCGCCAGCCCGCTCGATGAGGCTGACTCCTGCATAAAGTCGTCTTGTTCCATGGTGAGTTGTCGCCGATTCGGCTTAGCCCATATCGTATCGCACGAGGCAGGGGGAACGGCCTTGGACTGGTGTAGCCTGCTTGTCGTGATGGATAATAGGCCACGATGCTGGGGAAGCGAGTAGTACGGCAACTGTTTCGCGTGGCCGATCTTCTATTTGCGCTCGGGTTGGCAGCGCTACCAACCCTATTTCGACAGCGCTTTGGATGGGAGCTACAAGACGCGTTTCGCGCTCACTCGCGAGAAGTACTAGGCCGGAACAGGTCGGGTGAGGCGCTGGCATGGTCGCTTCGAAGCCTCGCGGACCTGCTCCTCGTGGTGACGCTGGAGTGGTTGGACGTCCTGTGCAAAGACCTCGCTCTGAGCGCTCGATTTTGCCGCGCAAGGTCGGTGCCGGACTCACTGCAGACGCTGACTCTCGCGGTGTGCATCGCGACGTCGATTGGCGCAGCCGGGTTACTCAACCACCTGGTGATCCAGCCTTACGGCTACCGGGATGTGGGCACGTTGGTAAAGTTCGCGCGCCCAATCTCGGCTAGTGGTGCTTCCAGCCACATTGTCTCACTTAATGAGCTGCGGGGTTGGCAGCGAATGGAGGATACGTTTGACGGTATTGGGATCTATCACGGCTCGCGCGAATCTCTCATCCACGAGGACGGGGGCGCAACAACAGTCCTCCAGTATGCCGTTACCGAAGAGATGTTCGAGGTCCTTGGCGTTGCGCCGGAGGTGGGCCGTACCTTTGCGCGGGAAGAAGCCATGTCGGTGGTGTTGGGGAATCTATTCTGGCAGAAGAATTACGGAGGCGATCCCGGCGCGGTAGGACGAGAGCTTCGTCTCGCCGGCCAACGTCGAAGGATCGTAGGAGTCATGCCGCGCGGCTACTGGGCGGGCTCGGACGTCTTCGTACCACTTGTGTTCGGCGAAGAGGAAGAGAGGCAGCGACACAAGCGAAGCCTCTGTGCTTGGGCAAGACTCCGAGAAGGAGTGACCCTAGCGGAAGCACAGACGGCGATTGATTCAGCGAGTCAGGCCGAGCACGACGAAGGGTCCGTCAAGCTGGTGGTTCCAGCGGAGAACCAGTCACGATATTTTGCCGGCCTAATTGGGCTACCGTTAATTTTCTCGATACCCGCGCTTGGCATTGGGATCTGGGTCTGGAGAGAATAGTTTCACCTCTACCATCTGCCGGGCCGTCACTTAGTCAAGTCCGACGCAAAGGTCGCGACGAGGGCACCGCGAAGCTGGCCCATTCTGACGGCTTGCGTCGCGGCGGTAGTCAGCGTTGGATTGGCCTCCGTCGCGATCAGATGGCTTGCGACGACGACGGCGGCCGGCATGCACCCAAGGAGCGCGAGCCTGGACATCTCCTGGCCGGTGCTGGCCCTGGGGGGGGGGGATGGTGGCGCTCGCCGCCGCCGCGTTGGTAACTCAACGTCGTCTTTGGGGTGAGGGTTCTCCCGGCGCGAGTAGTGGTGCGGGGCGAACAATGCAAGGCACGTGGCGAGGAGCCATTCCCGTATGCGCGCTGGCGCTCTCAACCTGTCTGGCTATTTGGGGCGGTCAACTTCTGCACCGCACCTGGTTGGCGACATCGACATCACCGGGTTTCGATGAGCACCGAGTCGCCGCCTGCATCTCAGGCCCGCACGGGACGCGACCGGTGTAGAGACCTGGTGGCCGCCGCTACGACAAGAGCTATTGTCTCGAGTGTCGTCTTTGAGCGACGTGGAGGCATCTGCCCAAGCAGGGTCTCTCTCTTTTCTCTCCCCCTGTCGGCCCATTATCGTGCGAACCTTGCCACAAGCAGGAGTGGAGTAGGCGGCAAGTTTGCGGGCCGTGACCCCGTCGTACTTCGAGACGATGGGTATTCCCATCAACCGTGGTCGCGGGTTCGCCGCATCGTCCGAGCGCGGTTCTTCCGTGGGGATTAGTGAGAGATTGGCGAACGCGCTTTTCCCTGCTGGTAATGCGGTCGGAGGTCAGGTCTCATGGTCAGAATCGGGATCGGTTCTGACCTCGAACGCGGAAAGCCGGCGAGTGGTCGGAGTCGCAGGAGATGTCGTTTGCAACCTTGGACCCGGCCGCCGACTGATGCCGAGCATCTACCCAGGATTTCCATTTTGGCCCTGGCACGGCCACAGTATACACCTGCGCTGCCCCGAATCCGCTGCCTTCTTTGCAGCATTGGCGGAGTTGGCCGTCGCGGCAAAAAGGCCACCGAATGCGCCCGTGCTCATGCTGAGAAAGTCCCGCCGACTGGTCTGTGCGCTCGTTCTCACTGTGTAGCCCTGCTGCATGGAATCCCCGCTAGTCGCCAAGCATAGAGCCATGTCTACCAGAGGAATGTAGAACGCTCGTGCTAGCGAACTGTCGGCACATTCATCCGAACTTGTCGAGCGATCTAAAATGGAAGTAATCATGCACTCTCGAAACGGCGAGACAACAGACCGGCATAGTCGCCCCGAGCCCAAGAGAGCGCGAGGTTCTCATGGTCCCACGGCCAAGTTTGATCTGAAGCTTGACCATATTGTTGACGAGTTCGGAGGGATTGGCGGTCTCATGGATCTCGCCCGTCACTGCCAAGACGTAAAGGTACGGAAGGTGGTGACCCAATGTCTGTAGTCGCCTTGCGACCAAGCGAGCGTTCTCGCATACACTTTCCCGGGCCGGTTGAGCCCACTGCACTGATCTCGGTGATCGTGCCGGTTCGCGACAATCCCGACGGCATCGAAAAACTCCTCGAGCGACTTGCCCGCCAAACCATCCCTGAGCGGCAGTTCGAAGTCGTGATCGGGGACGACGGCTCCCGAGACCGGTCACTCAATGGGTTCGAAGGCGCGAACGGCCGGATTCGTGTCGTAGCCGGGCCGCCGAAGACCTCCTACGCCGCACGAAATCGAGCGGTCGCGGCTGCCCGAGGCGACATCCTCGCGTTCTGTGACAGCGACTGCCTGCCGGACTCCACGTGGCTCGAAAAGGGGTTGGAAGCTCTCGCCCGAGACGATGTCGTCGCCGGCGAGGTGGTGTTCCAGCCGCCTTCCCGGCCCTCCGTGTGGTCGCTGCTGACGATGGACATGTTCCTAGACCAGGAACGCAACACGAGGCTCTTGCGGGCCGTGACAGCGAACCTGCTCGTTCGCCGCTGCTTGTTCGAAGACCTGGGCGGATTCGACGAATCTCTTCCATCGGGAGGAGACTACGACTTCGCCCGCCGCGCGGCTGTGATCGGAGCCCGTCTGGCTCACGCCCCCGCAGCGATCGTAAGGCACCCGACGATCGACCGTGGCGGCTCCTTTTTGCGCAAGATTTGGTTCACGAACCGCTGGTCCGCGGTGCGCAGGGCGAGGTCCGGGCTGCGCCCGGAGCTCAAGGGCTTGCTCACCTTCGTGCCAATCGTTGGCGTTGCCCTGGCCCGCCGTCACGCGCTCAGGCCGATCGCCACTCTGCACCGTCCAAGGCTGGTCACAGCTGGACTCAATCCCGGATGGCGCGAGGATCTGAGGGCGATGCCGACGCTCTATTTCGTGGTCGCCTACGTGGCTGGCTTGGCAAGAACGCGGGGATGGCTGGAAGGTATGCGGTTGTGCTCTTCCCCGTCCACGTCCAGGCCCACATCCACCTTCCGGGCCGAACCTCAGCGAAATCTTGGCGAGCCCACCCCGGCTCACGGATTCGGCATCGGCTCGAGCGGCAGCGCATCGCTGCCCAACCTCATCGTGATTGGCGCCCAGAAATGCGGAACCAGCGCTCTGCACTTCTACCTGAGCCTCCATCCCGAGATCTCGATGTCTCAGCCCAAAGAGCTCAACTTTTTCGCTAAGCGGGCACTCTGGGAGCGAGGAACCGACTGGTACTCCAGGCAGTTTGAGCTCGCTTCGCGTGTCCGTGGGGAATCATCTCCGAATTACGCCGCCTTCCCAAAGTTCCCGGACGTCCCCGAACGCATGGCATCCGTTGTCCCCAACGCGCGGATAATTTATCTCGTGCGAGATCCCCTCGAACGCATCGCGGCGCAATGGGTGCACAACTACGCCAAACGGCGCGAGAGGGGCGATCTGCGCACTACCTTGTTGCACGCACGGGCGTCCTACGTCGCCAGGAGCCGCTACTACTATCAGATCCAGCAGTACCTAACCCACTTCGACATCGAGCAGATTCTGGTCCTAGACAGCCATGACTTGCGGCACAGGCGTCTGTTCACCCTTCGCAGAGTATTCGAGTTCGCCGGAGTGGATCCGAGCTACTATCACCAGGGATTCGAGCGAACCCTCCACCTTACCGCAGAAAAGCGCCGGGCGACCGAGCTAGGCTTGCGCGTGCTGAGCTGGAGCAAGACTACGCCCGGCCGAACCCTGCCGCGCTTCCTTTGGCGAAACCTCTACAAGGCCCATCCGTTCTCGCGCACGATCGATGAGGCCTCAGCGTCGGTCGGCCCGCGAATTCGCGATGCTCTTGGCCAAGATAACGTCGAGCTGCTTCGCGAGGACGCAAACGAGATTCGCGAGCTCACCCGCATGGATTGCGCGCACTGGTCGGTATGACTCTGGGGCCCGGCGCTTGCGAACCGGCGGCGGGCGGTGCGGGGCTCATCCTCGCGCGACCGCACCGGCCAGCCAACGGGCCCGACTTTCTTTGCGTCGGGGCGCAGAAAGCCGGAACGCAATGGCTTTATGACCAGCTCCAGCACCACCCCGATTTCTGGATGCCGCCGATCAAAGAGCTGCACTATTTCGACGGACTTCAGGGCGGTTGGCGCAAAGCGGAGAACCTCTATCGACGGGTTTGTGAGGATAGGGCCGGGACGAATTGTGACCGCATCGGCAGGAACGAAGCGCCAGTCGACCAACGGGGCGTCGATTTCCTCTGCCGCTTCCTCCGGCTCAACCGATCGCGCATCAGATTCGAGCGTTTCGGCGAGCTCGCGGGCGACCTGCTCCCTGGTTATGGCACCCTGCATCGGCGGGGGCTGCAGCCACTGTTGAGGCCCCACTGGCGGATCAACCTCGAGGCTTATGCCGGCCTTTTCGCCGCCAAGGGCTCCGAGCTCACCGGCGATATCACGCCTGGCTACTCGACCCTACAATCGGGCGTGGTCAAGCGGATCATGGCAAGGTTTCCCGAGCTGAGGGTCGTCTTCGTCGCCCGCGACCCGATCGAGCGGCTGTGGTCCGCGGTGTTGATGTGGGCGCGCAAGGGCCGCGCAGAGTGGCCAGTCAACAAAGCCAAACTCGCGATGCTGCTCAAGAAGAGACACGTCCGCAAGCGCACCTTCCAGACACAAGTCGTTGCCCGCTGGCGCCGATACGTGCCGGAGGGGCAGTTCGGCCTTTTTCTCTTCGACGAGCTCATTCACCGGCCGACTGAATTCCGCGCTCAGATTCTTACTTTTCTTGGCGGCGAACCCGCCAAGCCGAGCGGAACTCTACCCGCCGGCTTTAATCGAAAAGAAGCCCGCAACAAAGCGCCGCTGCCCGACGATATCCGAGAACTTCTCGCTCGACTGCTTGCCAATGAACTGAGGGATTCCGCTGCCCAATTCGGTGGTCCCGCCGCCGCCTGGCCCGCCAAGTACGGTCTGTGACGCTCACTTGCACCAGGAAATCGGTGACAGGAAGGCGTGAAGGAATCCGGTTGCGGGAGGTGGCAGCGAGTCGGGAAGGAGCGGTGAAACGGCTGTGGTGTCCGAGTGAGCCGGCTAGCGTGTTGAGGAAGGCGCTGGACGGTATTCCGGGACTGGGAACGTCCCGGCGAGGCCGTCTGTGGCGTTGCGCGCGGTCGCTTGGGCCTTTTAGCCGGCTGCCGGCGCCGAGGCGCTCAACGATGTTGCATCGGCCAATGGTGGACCCGACCATGCCGGTCCGATTCTACCCTGTTGCGGATTGGTGTCGATAACAACCGATGTCACAAATGATTAGTTTCTTCCTTGGCCAGCCTGTTGAGCGGGAAGGGTTCGGGTTCACTTAGCCAGAATTTCCGATTTGGAACTCCGACTCGAACATGGTACTCCCTCTCTTCTCCTGAATGCAGCGACTTTGCCTCATAAGGCAGGCCACGACGGCATCGAAA
>Ga0310125_10002067_pt1 | contig 10399 bp, 6 predicted proteins | sample CB11b_Tmax_Bot8__FD_203508 | JGI IMG/M metagenome (GOLD analysis project Ga0310125, IMG submission 203508) | Marine microbial communities from Western Arctic Ocean, Canada - CB11b_Tmax_Bot8 | ecosystem: Environmental > Aquatic > Marine > Oceanic | place: Canada: Western Arctic Ocean | collected... | reverse complement strand
TGGCACCGCATCGACGCCAACCATCGCAGAGGGCAATATCTATACGCTCTCTTACAACGGTCAATTTCATTGCCTGGATCTGGAAACGGGGAAGGTCGTTTGGAAGACAAACCTCGTGGATGAACATGGCGGCCGACTGCCCCAATGGGCCTTTAGTGGATCCCCCCTGGTACAGGGCGACCTGGTCATCATTGACAACGGCGGTGACGGAACCAGCACCCTGGCCCTCGACCGTAAAACCGGCGAACAGCAGTGGGCCGTCGGCAAGGATACGGCCGGGTATGCTTCGCCGATCCCGTTCGCGCAAGATGACCGGAACGGCGTGTTGGTGTTCAAGGGCAAGCACATGGTGGCGTACGACATCAAGAACGGAAAGGAGCAGTGGCGCATCCCTTGGGAGACCGACTACGATGTCAATGCCTCCTCACCCCTCATTCTGCGTGATAAACTCTTTATTTCGTCCGGGTACAAGGGTGGACGCGGCGCCCTTTACCAACTCGGCGGCGGCCAGCCCCGGGAGCTTTGGGTTAACAAGGAGTTGAAGACCAAGATGAGCAGTTGCGCTGCCCTCGACGGCCATGTGTACGGAATCACGGAAAAGAAGAGCCGGCTATTGTGCCTCGAACTCGACAGCGGGGAGATCGTCTGGGAGGAACGCGGATTCACCCAGAACGGCACACTGTTAATCGTGGGCACCCACATCGTCGCCCTGACCGATCAGGGTGAGGCGGTCGTGGTGGAAGCCAACCCGGAACAGTACAGCGAGATCTCGCGGGCGGAAGTTCTGACCGGCCGTTGCTGGGTCAATCCCGCCTTTTCCGGCGGCCGCCTCTTCTGCAAGAACAATGACGGTCACATCAAAGTCCTCGACCTCCGGTCCGAATCATATCCGTAATCCCACCCCACGCCGCCCACCACCTTCAACCACTGAACCCGCCCGGCCGATATGACAAATATCGATACGATCGTACATGAATTCGTCATGTACCGGGGTGGCCCGGCCGGGTTTTCCAGCCGGGGTTAGCTCCGTTTTGACAGGACGGATTTTTCGTAGTCCTCGACGGCGGGGATCCACGATGCCCCCGTGGGCACGCCCTCGCGATGACACAGCATGTCCCACACCATCCCGAAGGGCAGGGTCTTCATCTCCTCCATGAGGGCCAGTTTCTGAGCCCCTTTCCCTTCCGCCTCCAACTGCTGCAGTACCGGGGTGGGATCGAGCAGGGCCGCCAGGATCGCCTTGCGGGTGGCCCGCGCGCCGATGATATAAGCGGCGATCCGGTTGATGCTCGCATCGAAAAAGTCCAGGGCCACTGCAACCCGGTCCAACGCGGTTCCCCGGATGACTTCCAGGAAGACCTGCCGGACATCGTCGTTGAAGATCACAACGTGATCGCTGTCCCACCGAACCGGGCGGCTGGTGTGGAGTAAAATGCGGTCCTGAAATTGCAGGAGGGAGGAGATCTTGTCGTGAATTGTCTCGGTGGGATGGAAGTGACCCATGTCCAGGCACTGCATCACCTTTCGCGAAACGGAATAGGCCGTGTAAAACTCCATCGAGCCTACGACATAATCCTCGCTGGCCAGGCCGAACAACTTGCTCTCAACCGCATCCACACAAAGCGACGTGTCGATGCCGTGCGAATCGCCGAAGATCTCGTCGTATGCCGCCACCAGCCGTTCGCGCGGCCCCCACCGGTCGGCGGGAGAGTCCTTGGATCCGTCCGGAATCCAGTGATTGTTGATACATTCGGAGCCTTGATTCTTTGCGATCTGCTCGGCAACCCGACGGCTCGCCACGCCATGATCGATCCAAAAGCGACGGATCCCCGCGTCGGCATGCGAGAGAGTGAATCCGTCGTTGGCCTGGGGGTGGGCGAAGTACGTCGGGTTGAAGTCGAGTGACAGGCGCTCGGATGTGGACCAATCCATCCACCGGGAGAAATGTTCCGGTTCCAGGGCGTCCCGTTCCACCACCTGGTCCCCGGTCTCCGCGTAAAAGGCATGGAGATTGATGCGCTGCACCCCGGGGAGCAGTTTCACTACCGTTTCAAAATCGGCACGTAACTCGTCCCCGTTGTCGGCCCGGCCGGGGTAGTTCCCCGTAGCCATGATGCCGCCGCCTTCCACGGCTTCCTCCCGCGTCTCCAACCCGGATACATCGTCGGCTTGCCAGCAATGCAGGGAGATGGGGACGGCGGCCGCCTTCTGTAGCGCGGCCTCAGGATCCACTCCCACCCCGGCATACCGCTCGCGGGCCTCTTCGTACTGTCGGGTTAATTGCGTCTCGTCAACGGGTGCGTACACATCCATGGAGATTCTCCCTGTGGTCCATTCCTGGTTGCCGGCGGCAGTCTCCCGGTTTGCACGCCCCCTGTCCAGACACGAAAGTGCTCCCAAAAGGGCTCGAATTGATATGACAAATATCGCTACGATCGTACACGGATTCGTCATGTGCCGGGCGGGAATTCCAGGCAGGAGGCCAGGGCCTGCAGGACGCCGTCGGCCATGGCCTCGAGGCTGTATTTCTCGCGAGCGCGCGCCGATCCCGCCCGCCCCATGGCCTGGTTGCGCTCCCGGTCACCGGCCAGGGCCACCACCGCCGCGGCGAGCGCGTCCACGTCGTCCGGGGGAACCAGCAGACCGCCCCCCGTGCCGGAGATCAGTTCTTTGAATGCCGCGTGATCGGGCTGTACCACGGGGACCTCGCAGGCCAGCGCCTCCAGGACATACAACCCGAAAGACTCCCCATAGGTGGCGGGCACGGAAAGGAGCGTGAGACCCCTGAGGAAGTCCACCTTCTCTTCGCGCTCCAGGTTGGGCCGCCAAACCACGTCCCCGTCCAATCCCGCCGCGCAGAGCTTCTGGTTCTGCTCCCGCACATACCCCTCGTCGGACGCGGTTTGGGCACCGCCGATATGCAGCCGCAGAGACGGCAGCGCGGATTCGGTGCGAATCCGGATATAGGCATCGACCAACGTATGAAGCCCCTTCGCGGGGCACATTCGTGCAAAAAAACCCAGCACGGGGGGATCCGGCCATACCGTGCGCGGCGAGAAGGTGTCAAAATCAATCCCATTGTGCACCGGCACGGTGCGATCACGCGGCACTCCAAGACGGGACCCCATGACATCGCGATAATAATCGCTGACGGGAATAAAGAGATCGATGCTTCGCGCCTTCTCGCACAATACATCCCACGCCTGCCCGGACAGCGGCTCGGGCAGGTCATCGAGGAACGTGTCTTCTCCTTGCAGCGTGCAAACCACCGGTACGGACAGGGTACGCTTCAGGGTTGCGCCGATTCCCATCAGCAGGGCATTGGAAAGGCAGATCACGTCCGCCCGGGGCAACTCCCGCAACCAGTCCGTCAGCCGCCTCACTTCCTTGACCTGGCGGCCTTCCTCTCCGTGGAGCATGGACAAGGTGAGCTCTCCCAACTCGCGCGCCGACGTAAGATGGTCTCCACGCGACGCCAGACCCAGAAGCGCCGGTCGGTCCAACCACCGGTCAATCCACCGGGGTGTGTGGCGGAAGATCGAAGAATGCTGCTGCAGGAAGACATTGATGCCCCCGAAGAAGATCGGTACGTCGGTGAGGTCATTTTCTTCGACAACGAACGGCAGATAGAGCGGCACGCACAGGACATCATGCCCCCGGCGGCGGAGTTCCACGACCAACGCCGCGTCCCGCAAACAACTGCCACAATAGAAGTTACCGGTGCCTGGCGTAATCTGAATGATGTTCAACGGCCCGCTCCATCGTGTCCTGTCCCGGAAAGATCTACCTTCTATTGGGCTATTTTTTGCACAGGACTTGAGGTCTGCCGTGCGGCAGCGGTTCCGGCATCCGGGCAAACGCGGCAACGTGACCGAAGAGATCGTCGTAGTCGCGATCAAGCCTTCCGATCAGGCAGTCGGTCAGGTCGCCCTGGAGATCGGGACGAGCCGTGAGGATCGATTTGAAACTGAATTGATCGTCGTAGAAGGCATATACCAGTTTTCGCATCGCCTCAATCCCTGCGCAAATGGTTTCCGCGTACTCGTGAAACCGCGCGGCCGATGTGTCGCCGGCACCGAGTGCGTTATGCACGGCATCCCCGGCCAGTTCGCCGCTCTTCAACGCCAGCAGGACTCCCGATGAGAAGACCGGATCCAAAAAGGCGAACGCGTCACCGGCCAGGATGAGCCCGTCGCGCCCGCAGTAGGCCGAACGATAGGAAAAATCACTGGTTACGCGCATCGGCTCCACACGGCTGCCTCCCACCAGGTGGTCCTTGATCCAAACGCTCTTTTTCACTTCGCGGTCAAAGATTTCCTCCGGATCGCGCCCGTCCCGATACAGATACTCTCTCTCGCCGACGATTCCCACACTCACCAGGTCATCGGCCAAAGGGATGTACCAGAACCAGTTCTTGCCTTCGACATAGGCCACGGTGGTGGCGCCTTCATCGATGCCGGGGTCGCGTTTGGCGCCATTGTAGTACGTCCAGATGGCGATCTTCTTCAGATCTTTGTCCGGCACCCGCCACCGCTGGCGTGACATGGAAAGTGCACTTCTGCCGCTGGCATCGATGGTGACCGGGGCGTGAACCGAATGCGTCGCGCCGGATCCGTCTTCGGCCTCTACGCCGGTGACTCGATCCCCCGCCTCCAGGAGTGAAACCACGCGCATCTCTTCCCGTACGGTCGCACCGAGCTCACGGGCATTCTCCACCAGCATCTGGTCGAAGTCACGGCGGGTCACTTGCCAGGTCTGGGCCGCGGCGTGGTCCAGATGCCGGTCGAAGTAGAAAGGCTGGGATTGCCGCCCGTCGGACGTCACGAACTGCACGCTGTATTTCTTTTGAAAGGAAGAAGCGCGCAGCTTTTCAATCATCCCGATTCGTTCGAGTGGGAAATAGCAGTACGGCAGCAGGGACTCGCCCACGGAATAGCGGGGAAGCCGCTCCTTTTCCAGCACCACAACCGAACGCCCATGCTGGGCCAACACAGCGGCCGCGGTGGCGCCGGCCGGCCCGGCGCCGATCACGATACAGTCGAGAGGAGGTGATTCCATGGCGTGGATTAATCGATCGAGACGGGGCAACCTAACACGGGGATTTCATCCCTTCAAACATCAGCCGGGGCGAGAATCTCAACCACATAGGCCAACGGTTCGAGCTGCGGGTTGACCAGGACGTTGCGACGGCCATAGAGCAGGGTGGAGGGGACGATAGCCAGGGCCCCGGCGATGTCCTTCGTGGGGGTCAATCGAAAGAAGGCGTCGGGGCGGCTCTGGTAGGCCACGTCGAAGGCATCCAGCAGGTAGCCGAGGGGCCGCTCGCCTTCACGAATGGCCACTCGAGCGGCCTCCGGAAACCGGTTCACGTAGATGCGGATGGCGCCGTACTCCACGGGTCTCTCGTCACGATCCAGACGCAATATGACCTCCCGGTCCAACAGGCCTTCCTCTTCCACGGCCTGAAACACGTCGAGATGCGTCCGGCTGCCGTAATGGGATTCCAAGGTGGAGGTCATGTCCCGCTGGTGGACCAGGAGTGCCCGGTAGGGCTCCGGAAGATCGCACGCCTCAAGCCCATGGATGACCGGCAGGTCCTTCCCGCTGCGGGCAAGTGACACCATGAGGGGATCGGGGCTGTGAAACGAGGTCGTCATTCCCGGGCCGCCGGCTCACGCATACCGGGCGTTCTGGTGTTGGGGAAGAAAGAACTCGTGCAACAACCGGTCGATCTGTAGAAGCCCGTCGCGGGTTAATTGGATGCGGCCGTTTTCGCTCTTCAAAAAGCCCCACTCGCGCAGCCTGTCCAATGGCTCCGCAAAAGCGCCGGTGACGTCGACCCCGAACTTCCGGTCGAAATAGCCCCGGTCCACGTACCCCAATTTGAACTGGAGAATAAACTCGCGCACCAGCCGCTCCTGCGGTTCCGTGACCATGGCGCGGTAGACGGGCCGCTCCCCCTTCCCCAGGAGGGCGAGGTAGGCATCCATGTCGTGCTCGTTCTGGTAATGCACGCCGTTGATGTGCCCGAAGGAAGCCACACCCAGGGAAAGCAGGTCGGCGCCGCGCCACAATTCATCCCGGTACACGAAAGAGACCTCCCGGTCCGCTTTCACTGCCGTGTAGGCGCTTCCGACGCGGTAGCCGTTTTCCTCGAACTGTTCAAATGCGTATTGCACCCATCTCCGCTTGGTTTCCCAGTCGGCCACCGGTGCAGTAATCCGACCCGCTTCCTTCATTTGCCGGAAAATAGTGGTGTTGTACGGGATCTCCATCTGGTAGACGGTGATGCTGTCGGGGTCGAGTTCGATCGCCTTCTGCACGCAATCTACCCAGTTCTCTTCCGACTCATCCATCATGCCGGCGATCAGGTCGATGTTGATCTGGGGAAACTGAATGGAACGGGCGAACGCGTAGGCGCGATGGATTTCTTCAGTGCGGTGTGCGCGCCCGTTCACCTCGAGAATATGCGCGTCGAAGTTTTCCACCCCCAGGCTCAGCCGCGTGACACCAAGATCACGTACAAAACGAAGCTTGTCTTCGGTCAGGGTGCCCGGCTCGCACTCGAATGTGATCTCTTCGGCCTCATCCCACGGAATGAATTTCTGCAGGCCGCTGGTCAGCACCTCGAGCTGGGAGGTGGAGAGAAACGAGGGGGTGCCGCCGCCGAAATAGACGAACTTCGGCTTTCGTCCGCCGACCCAGGGGTGCGATGCATACAGGGACATTTCGTGGAGTGCCGCATCCACGTAGGTCCGGATCTCCTTCGCTTTGACTCCGGTGTAGACCTTGAAATAGCAGAAATGGCATCGCTGACGGCAGAAGGGAATGTGGACGTAGAGGCCCAGGGGGTTAGCCGGATCAGGAACGCGCGCCAACGCGTCCTGGAACGAAGGGACAAATTCCGGTTTCCAAAAGGAGAACGGGGGATAGTTGGAAACGAAGTAGTTTCCGGCTTTCGTCGCCAATTCGTCGTTGCTACCACTGATCGCATCTTCGGCCATGTCGCCCATCCTCCAAGGGCCGTCAACATACCACGAAACCGCCCGGGGAGCAAATGGGGGTTCCTCGGGGTTACTCACCCCGCAAATCATAGCAGAGCAATCGCATCGGAGAGCGGCTCACCGCGCCTCGCACGTTCTGCGTGACGTAGAGCAGCCCGTGGCTCAATACCGGAGGGGCGTAGGTCTCCTGGGCGTCGAAGAGACGACACTTCGTGAGGATGGTGAGCCGTTCGGGTGTCAGGTCGAGCCATAACAAATGTCCCATCTCGCCGAGACAGAGAAACGCACCGTCTACCTTCAACAGGTGTCCCCGTCCGATGATCATGCGGAGCGATCGGTCTCCTACGGTCTCCTGCCAGGCAGGTCGCGACCGCCACGCCACGTGCCCGCTCTCCGCCTCCTGGCACACGAGATCCGCATCCTGGATGTGGCGACCGTCGAATCCGTACAGGTATCCATCTTGCGCCACCGGCGTCATCCAGTAGATGCCAAGTTCGCCAGACCGCCAGATCTCCTCCACACGCCGGTCCGGAATCACCCGGACCATGGCGCCTTTGCCCTGGATGCTATGTGATATGAAAATCCGGTCATCGAACACCAGCGGCGAGGAGGCATTGACCGATTCAAACTTTTCACTGCGCAAGGCAAACCGGAAATCGAGCGCCCGCTCTTCTAAGTCGATGCATAGCAATCCACCGGTGGCGGGCCGGCTCTCTCCCCCGGCAAAGACCAGCACTTTTTTGCGCCCATGGATTGTGGCAACCACCGGCGTGGCATAGCTGGGGGCCCATTCCGCGCCGGCGCCCCACACCGTCTCGCCGGTCCGCCGGTCAAGCGCGGCCAGGCAGGGTCCGCCCGGCGCACCTACGTTCACCAGCACCCAATTACCGTAGACCACCGGACTGGCGCCCACACCGAAGAAATTCTGTTCAACGGCATAGTCCCGGTTCAGGTCGCGCATCCAGCGCACCTCGCCATTCTGCAGGTCGAGTGCATGCATCACACCCTCCGCACCGAAGGTGACCACAAGGTCGGCATCGATCACGGGAGAGGCACGAGGCCCGCCGTTAAATCCGTAGCGGTCACGATAGGCCGTGGGGTACCGGTGCTCCCAGTATCGTTTCCCGGTTTCCGGCTCCAGGCACTCCACGACTTCTTCATCGCCCAGGCGATGCATCCAAATCAGCCGTCCGGAGGCAATGACCGGTGAGCTATAGCTCTCACCCCGCTCCCGTTCCCATACGAGGGGCGGCCCCTCGTCGCCCCATTCCTTATGTAAAGGCGTTTCGTCCGAGACCATGGCGTGGGCCGGACCGAGGAACCGGGGCCAATCGGCGAGGACGGCGTTTTCTGCCGGGGGGCCCGGCGGGGCATGAAAGGTCAATTCCGGGTAGCCGTCCGGCGCGGGCGGCGGCGGATTGTTACCCGGGGGGCCGAAGGCATACAGGACGCCGTCTTCGGCCCCGATAAGGATCGTATCGCCGGCGATTGCGGGGGAGGCGGTCACGGGACTCCCAATGTCATAGGACCAGCGTTCTTTTCCCGTCTCCAGGTCGAGTATATACAGACGGCCGTCTTCCGATCCGACGACCACGCGGTCGCGCGCGATGACCGGTGAACTGTCGACCCGACCCTTGGTCCGGAAGGTCCAGACCGGAGCGCCATCCACTTTCTTGACACCGTGCACCATCTTGTCGCGACCGCCGATGACGGCAAGCTGGTCGCCCAGGGCGGGCGAAGCGAAGAATGGAAAGTCCTGCTTCCGATAGGACCACTGGACGCGACCCTCCTCCAGGTCCACGCAGATGAAATCGTTGCCGTAATGCCCCAGGTACGCGAAGGGCATTTCGATTGCTGCGGAGCCGGCGATATAGGAGCCGATTTCTACGGAAGAGACCCGCTTTCCGCTTACGAGATCTACCCCATGAATGATGCCGTCGCATCCGCCGAAGTAGGCGCGCCCCTTCGCAATGGCAGGCGCCCCGTTGATGTAATTTTCCGTCTCGTATCTCCACAACGGCTTGCCGGTTTCACCGTCCACACAGTGCAATAAGAAATCATAGCTGCCGACCAGGATCCGGAGCGTGCCGTCATCGGGATGGCGAAACCAGTTTGCCGCGCCCACGATGCGGTCGTCGGTTTCATATTTCCAGCGATGCGCGCCGGTTTTCAAATCCAGCGCATGCAGGGCACCGTCATCCGCACCGACGAAGACACTACCGCCCGCGATGCAGGGCGTCGCTTCCACGGCGGACGAGGTATCGAAGGTCCATTTCAATTCGCCATTGGACAGGGCCAGCCCGTACACCTTCCCATCCATGGAGGCCAGCACCACCATTCCGTTTGCTGTCGCCACAGAGGCACGGATATCGCCTTCTGTCCGGTAGGTCCAAAGGAGCGACGGCTCATCGGGCAGGACGGCATCCGACCGGCCCGCGAGGGCAGGATCACCATGGTATACCGGCCAATCGGAGGCGGGCGCGACTCCACCGGGCAAACCCAGGGTCAAGAGGAGAAGCCACGCCGGCGCCGAAAGCGGACCGGGCACCCGGCGCCTACCTGCCGTCAAGCGAAAGGGCAGAGGCATACAGTTGTTGAAAAACATCGGCATTGAAGCGTGCGGGATTAAATTGAGCGGTCCATTGTCCTGCCGCGTCGCGGGCCAGTCCGGGCAGATCCGCGTCGGTGATCTTGAACGCGGTAAGCGGTCCGGCCAGTCCGGCCAAGGCAAGCAGATCGTGGAGCCTCTCCGCCAGGATCTCCACGGCCGGCGCCACGTCCAGGTCCGGTTCAAAGAGCCCGGCATGGGCGCCCAGGGCGCGGTACTGATCGCTCACCCCACTGGACTCGGCGTTGCGCGAGACGACGTGAGGCAGCATAAGACCTACGGCCTGGCCGTGTGCCACATTGAACCGCGCGGTGAGCGGATTCGCCGCGGAGTGCGCAGCCCCCAGCATACTCAGCTCGATCGAACTGCCGGCCATCGCGGCGCCGAACTGCACTGCGGAGCGGGCCTCGACGTGATCCGGCTCGGCAAGAACAACCGGGTAGTGAGTGTTGAGCAGGCGGTAGGACTCATGCGACAGGTGCAGTGATGCCGGTGTTGCCGCGGTAGTCACCGCAGTTTCCACGGCGTGGGCCACCGCATCCATTCCTGTACATGCGGTGACAAATGCGGGCTGCGTCAATGTCAGAAGGGGATCCAGTACGGCGACCCTGGCCAGCGCCTTGATGTCACCGCACGCCATCTTCTCGTGGGTGTCGGGGTCCGAAATCAAAGCGAACCGCTGACATTCACTACCGGTTCCCCCGGTGGTAGGCACCGCGATAAACGGCACCATGGGGCGGTCGGCCTTGTCGAGGCCCCGGTACTCCTCCATCCGGCCGCCGTTGGT
>Ga0310125_10002066_pt1 | contig 10403 bp, 4 predicted proteins | sample CB11b_Tmax_Bot8__FD_203508 | JGI IMG/M metagenome (GOLD analysis project Ga0310125, IMG submission 203508) | Marine microbial communities from Western Arctic Ocean, Canada - CB11b_Tmax_Bot8 | ecosystem: Environmental > Aquatic > Marine > Oceanic | place: Canada: Western Arctic Ocean | collected... | reverse complement strand
TAGCCTCAAGATCGAATATCAGGTATTTCATATCCAGTCGCAGTTGGCTGAGGGCTTCCTGAACCAGGGTCAGGATTCGTCTACGCCGTTGAGTACTTTCGATAACACGAGCCAGCACGGGCTCGATCGACAAACGTTGTTCTGCCGGCAACGCCTCAATTGCTTTGGCCAATTCAATCATGTCGTGGGGAAGCGGTTCGATTTGTTGATGGGCTAGTCTCGGTTCGGTTTTCATTGGGTTTCCTCTGGCGTGTCGATCAGCAATGTTTGATCTACTGAAAAGCACGATGTGTGCCAGACGGACACCAATGCTGAAGGCCGTGATGTAACTTATTTATCAGTAACCAGTTAGGATGTGGCGTCGAACTTGTCAAGGAAGTCGTACGGTTGAAAAAACACCACATATGCTCTGGCTTCGATTCGCAAATCCCACTACAAGCACGCTTTAGATCAATTTGCCAGTTTCGTGGGGGATGTTGTCCGTTGCCAACGTGCGCGCAATGTGTGAATCCAGAGCTTGCCAACGCCTGCCGGATGTGAGAAATCATCAGGTCCGGCAATTTTGGCATTTTTGTCTGTCAGGGTTGCTGGCCGGGTTGTGTGTTTCTCCGTGTGATGCCCAGACCGGACCTGATAAAAATGTTCCCATCAACCAGGCTCAGCTTTCCTGGAAGATCACAGACGCAGACTGCCGTTATCAAGTTCATGTTCATCGGCCGGTAGCAGTCACCGGACGCACTGATGGGGCCGAATGGTTCCGTTTTCGAGCTGAACAGGGAAGCTATCTTTTGGCTGGTCACAAGATCGGCACTGCGCAGGTGATCGATGAGCTTCACATCAAGGTTCTGGTCAATGCCAGTCGTCCTGATTTGCAGGTGATGGCTCGAGTTGTTTTTCCCCGTTCGATAGACCCTCGTACTGGGCGTGTCGTGACATCCCTAGTGAAAGGAACTTCACATTCGCGACCGGAAAGTTGGCAAGAACTCATTCTGACAAACTTGCCATTACACGTTCAGCGACAGGCGAGACTACTTCGTTCGGAATTGGGTACTGATGTTGATGAACGCCAGGCGTACGTCGATGTTGTCTACGTTAATCTCCATGCGGGGACGGCACTGACGGATGTATGGCTCACACCGCCTGTCGTCGAAGGTAGAGGAATTGCCAGCTCACCATCGATATTGTCAGTTGGTCGTACAAGTGAATCCGGACTTCCGAATGCAAGAAACCAATCGTTCGGAAAAAACCAGGACGATCTGCCAGCAGAAAACGCCCAGACCGAATTGACCATCGGTCGATTAGGAAGTACCGCCCGCCAAGCCACGCCGTTGGACCATCCGCCAAGTGAGAATGGTAACGGTGTACGCATGCGCAGCGGGCTGCTTGTTGTCAATGAACGTCCGTTGTTTCCTTGCATGATTGACCACCAGGGTGAATCCTTTGAGTTTCTTAAAAGTACTGGTTTCAATACTGTCCGTTTGGCAACTTCACCCGATCCCGAACAACTTGATCAGGCGCGTCGATTGGGCCTTTGGCTTGTGTCACCTCCGCCTGTATTGAGTGGCACCGATATCATTTCTCGTCGCTATGACCCCGTGTTAGCATGGGATCTCGGTGAACGACTCACATCCGATAAAATGGATCAGGTCAAGCGTTGGGCCGATCAGATTCACAGCACGGAACGATACTCTCAACGTCCTCTGGTGGCTCAAATTGAGAACGATTATCGTCGGTACAGTCGATACCTTGACGTGCTTCTCCTGGAAAAAAGCCCGCTGGGAACCAGTTTTGAATTGGATGAACTTGACGACTGGATTCGTGAACGCCAGGCAATGGCGCGTGCTGGAACTCCGTCATGGGTAGTGCTTGATTCCCAACCTTCGGGACCGTTGATTCGTCAAGTTGCGGCGCTGTCAGGCACCGATCAAGTGCACCTCGATTTCTCCTGGGAACAAATTCGATTGATGTCCTATCGTGCTGTCGCTGCGGGTGCAAGAGGAATTCGATTTCGTTCGACACAACCCCTGACAGGTAATGAATCCCAACCCTCATTTCGGCGTGATGCTTTAGAACTCGTCATGCGTGAGTTGAAATTGTTCGAACCATGGGCTGCAGGTGGAGCGTATGTCACAACGGTTAACACGAGTGATCCCAAGGTTCAAGCTACCGTGATTTCCACGGATCGCGCACACTTATTGCTGCCCATTCAATCGTCACCGCGCGGCCAGTTTGTAGTCTCGCCATCGAAACGTCAAACCCTGTCCATTGTTGTTCCAGGCATTCCGGGGTCGAGCCAGGCTTTTCGCCTGACAGAGGCCCGGTTTGCTCCACTCAAGCACAGACGTGTAACGGGGGGTGTCCAAGTTTCTCTGCAGGACTTTTATCTCTCAGACGCCGTGGTGCTGACGCAAGATTCGCTGATCATCAGTCAGTTGTCACGATACTTGGCGGCCAACGCAGGGCCGACAGCCGCATTACGACGCCGAATTGCCTCGCAAACTTTGGCCCGTGTTGAATCCATCTTTCAAAGTCTTGATTCGCAGTCGCAATCGGTCCGTGGTATTGATCCTATTCTTGCCGACGTCCGTGTGAAGCTGCGCCAGTGCAACGATTTGGCCAGTACTTCTGACCATCTCAACAGCAATCGGTATGCCAACGCAGCACTTCGGTCGTTGGCTCGAGTTCGCCACGTTGTATGGGAGCGAGAACTGGCCGGAATTGTGATGCCTACGGTCAGCCCCTTACTGGTTTCATTTGAAACTTTACCGTTGCACCTGGCGTTGACTCGCCGACTAGCAGCAGCACGTCCCGGAAAGAACTTACTGGGCGGTGGCGATTTTGAAGACCTTCAAAATCTGCAAAGGTTAGGATGGAAACACTCGCAACATTCTCCGGCTAAATTGCAAGCGGTCGCTGAGCTTTCTCCCAATAGACCCCATGCGGGGGGCTATTCGCTTCGAATGCATGCATGGCAGGATGGTGATTCCAGCCACTCAGCTCACGTAGAAACACCACCGGTCTGGATTACCTCGGGTACGGTTCCCCTGCCTGCAGGACGGTTGGTACGAATCCACGGCCATGTGCGCGTTCCCAATCCGATTACTTCGAGTCGGGATGGGCTGATGATTTATGACAATATCGGTGGTCCGTCGTTGGCTCTCAGGATTCAACACACCGGGGATTGGCAACGGTTTGTCATGTACCGTGTCGCTGATCGAGCATGCCATTTACAAGTTGTTTTTTCACTTACAGGATTGGGAGAAGTCTATGTGGATAGCGTACAGGTGACTCCTTTGGAGTCTTCGGTACGATTGTCCTCATCAGCGGATTCCACATCGCACGTGGGTTCGTTGTTGATGTCTCCTTAAGTTTCATGTCGGATCCCACACAACTCGTTCTGGTTGCTGGCTTGGCGGCCGTGATGTCGCTGGTGTGGTTACTTTGGTGGTTTCGGCCTGGCCGCCAGCTTGATCAGCGCGACGGGGGTGGTTGGACGATTGATGTCAGTGAGCTTACCGACGCTGGCCCACCTCCAGATGGCCCACAATTGGAATGTTACAATGTACCCGTGCGGCTTTGTGGACTGGTTCTGGCTCCTGTAGGACGAGGAACAGAATTGCCAACAAAGGAGGAACTGCCATCGGCGATTGATGAAATGTTGCCTGGTTTTCTTCAGGTTTTGCAGGTGCATCAGCCGAAGTTGTTTCGCTGGTCGGCTCAGCTTAGTTCACGTGGTTTCACACAGGCTTTTTTTGCCAACACACCGCTTCCCGGCGACCGAGGCCGTGGTACACCGTGGTGCGCTATTGCCGGTCGTTTCGAGGCACAGGGTCAAGGTATTCTTGTTGGTCTCATCTGCCGTTCTACAAAACAAAACAGTTTGAGTCAGATCGTTGTCCAACGAGAGGGACAATGGCTGGATATTATGCGAGTTCGTGGTGTTGTGATGTGAAGTTAAAGGTGAGAAATCATGCATCGTAGTTCTGGAAAACTCCACGAGGATGCCTTGGCCATTTGGAAAGCCGGTGTGGCTGCCGTTGATGCCCGGCGTCTTGTAGCCGAGGCAATCCAGTTGGATAACAAACAACTGACAGTGGGAGATGTCTCGGTCCGTTTGTCGGACGTTGGTCGCATCGTTGTCGTCGGCGCTGGTAAAGCAGGAGCGGGTATGGCCGCTGGTGTGGAAGACGCACTGGGGTCTGAACTACTGGTGGAGAAAAAAGTAACCGGATGGTTGAATGTGCCTGAGGACTGTGTGAAAAGGATGAGCCATATCCATCTTCACGCGGCACGACCGGCCGGGTGCAATGAGCCCATGCCAGAAGGTGTCACAGGTACTCAGGAAATTCTTAAACTTGTCAGCTCGATGGATACACGGGACGTTTGTATTTGTTTGATTTCAGGTGGTGGCTCTGCCTTGATGCCTGCCCCCGTTTCCGGGGTGACGTTGGATGACAAGCAAAAGGTGACTCAACTTTTGAGTGAGCGCGGTGCGAATATTCAGCAGCTAAATCTCGTTCGCCGGGCATTGAGTCGCATCAAAGGGGGCGGATTGTTACGTGCCTGTACAGCGGGTCGCTTGATCACACTCATCCTTTCAGATGTGTTAGGGGATCCACTGGAAGTGATAGCCTCAGGACCGACAATCCTCCATCACGACTCGCCCCGGGTGGCAGGGAACGTGTTTCGTGAATTAGGAATTTCAGATGACGAAGTGCCTGCCTCGATCTTCACATTTTTGAGCAATCCGTCCAGCAGCGAACTAGAACAGGAACCGGTGGGTACGAACCAGGATCACATCATATTGGGCAATCTGGCGGTTGCTGTTGATGCGGCTGGGGTGGAAGCCGAACGCCGTGGTTATTCGCATGCGATGACCGTTGCTCGTCAATCAGAAGGTGAAGCCGACCACGTCGGCAGTCATTTGGCGGAAATGGCGCGACAAATGCGAAATACATCAGGTCCCGATTGTTTGATCAGCGGCGGTGAACCGGTCGTGTTTCTGGCCGAGATTGCTTCACGGGGGAAAGGGGGCCGCAATCAGCAACTTGTTCTGGCGGCTCTGAAAAACTTTGAGGAATATGCCTCACAACAAAAAATTGACGTTGCCCAGTCATTGGAGGGTATTTTTCTGCTGTCGGGAGGTACCGACGGCGAAGATGGCCCAACGGACGCAGCGGGTGCTTGGATGGATGCAACCGTTGGACGAGTGTCGGGAAAATTGGGATTGGAGATCGACGGCTTTCTGCAACGCAACGACGCATACCACTTTTTTCAAGCGACGAAGTCGCTATTGGTTACTGGTCCCACGCATACCAATGTGTGTGATTTGCGCGTGGTGGTGACCGATCGCATCGAACGTGGGTAGCCGTTTTGTCAATCCCACCACCAGCGATCGACTTCCAAGTTGCGGATATCGACTGTTTCGTGCAACTGATCCAGTAAGTCGTCATCATCGGCCAGCAAACGCTCACTGGTGATTGCCTGCCTTGGCTGAATGTTGATGCCTCCGCCGATCGGGGTCATGAGTCGTTTTCCCTTCCAGATCGCATTGACGGCCGTTTCAACGGTCTTGGGTTCCTCAAGCAGCTCAACTGGAAAAATTGCTTCATTGTTGAATAGTTCCATTTCCCAATTTGCCTGACTGTAGTAGTCCTGCTGCCGGATAAAGGCGGCTGCGATCGACATATCAATCAGATTTCTCAGCTGGGCAAAAACTGGTGATTTACGTGCAAGTTGTGCATATTTGCTTGTGAAGGATTTAACAAATAGCTGACTCGCACGGTCGACGACATTGGACTGAATGCGAGAACCGATTCCAGTAACAAGTTCATTAGCCCCAATCAGTTTGACTCCTTCACCTACCATTTCCATGGCCAGCTGGTCTTCGCTAACGCGCACGGATTCGTAGTTCGGTGTAAAGTACCAACGCTGTAGTGCATTTCGCGAAACGGCAGATGGATTAGCGCGGGCCACATAACTGGTGATTTTGACTGGTGGAACTTCCAGTCCAATGCCGATCAGCTTCATGCGATAATCGGCCTCGGCTAAAACGTGGGCAAAATGAGTTTTTGGAGAGATGCCCTTGATCGTCACTGTTTGCAACCCGAGACTTTTCTGCAAACCGAAAACCAATTGATACGTGTCTTTAGGCAGGACCCGTCCTCCCATCCTTCGGAGGAATTGCTGCATTTGTGCCAGGCCTTCCTTGGTTGGATCTATCGAGACCGAAATCACGTTGGTATCGGAACCCGTTGGAGGAAAAGCTCGTAAAGCAACGACCAAATCTTCCAGTGTGAGTACCGATCGACCTGAATGCATTCCAACGACTCGGCCTGTCAGATCGTGCATGTACCCTTCGGCTGGACCAGCAATGACAATGTCACCCGTTTCGGGGTAATAGAAGACGTATTGCAATCGAGTCAAACCGGCCAGGTATTTCATGTCGTCCGTCATTCCGGTTCCGTTGGCGATCCGATCAGCGATGAAGGCTTCGAGCCGATTTAAACTGATCTTGCGCAGCTTGCTTGGGCGAGCTAACTCGGGCTCGACACCCGCCCGCGCTTCGGCGAGCCGCTGACGAGTCAATTGGCCCCTGGGATCCATGACAAAGTGGACGCGCAGGACACCGGCTGGGTCAACGTAGATACCACCGGCACCACCACCCATGCCACCACCCATGCCACCCATGCCACCACCCATGCCACCCATACCACCACCCATGCCACCCATGCCACCACCCATGCCACCCATGCCACCACCCATGCCACCCATGCCACCACCCATGCCACCGAATTGGGCGTTTGTCGAAAGGGGTAACAAGAGAATTGTGACCAAGAGGAGCGTTGCGATAAAAACCGAGTGGATTGGGCGTGGATGCGGCATAGTAGCGCACCTTTCCGAGTAGAAACCGATTTGAATAGGGAGGTTACCAGTGGTGTAGAACCCAACTTTCATCGTAGTCTGACGAGGCCTGATTTGCAAGAAAAAGGTTGAAATAGGGTTTTCTGGAGTTTTTGATCGGATTGGTGAAGGGCCCTTTTAAAAGCAGGTTCATGGGAGCAGGACAGGATTTGGTGGATTCGCCAAGAGGGCGAAGGTCGACAGATCGGCCAGCAGCGGTTGGCGCCTTGGATCAGACTCCCAAATTGGACGTTTTTTCGTTGATTGAACGCGTCAGATGCCAACCGGCGCGCGGTCACGACGCTGAGGCGCAGCAGCCACTGAGGGTGCTGAAGTGAGCAGCTTAAAATTGCCAGGACCCAACAATTGGTCCACTCGTTGACGCATCTCAGCAGTCACGTCGATCTGGATCGAATCGGATCGAAGCAAAACATTGTCGCCATCCTTCAGAGTCAGCATGAGTTGGACTTCGCCGCTGCCGGGATAGGTTCTGAGGATTTCACGTAACTTTTTCAGTGTGTCAGGTGCGGCCTTGCTTTCGACAATGCGGAATGCCGCACCCCGAGTATACCGGGCTGGCAGTTCGGACAGTTGAACCAGCTCGTTAACGATCAGGTTTGCTTCATCACCACCGCGCCGATCAATGGTTCCACGGACAAACAGGATGGCATCGGCCTCGACCAGCTCGGCAAATCGTTCGTATTCACCAGGCCAAAGAATACAGCGGATCATGCCATCAACGTCCTCGAGATCAAAATTTGCATACTTATCGCCCTTGCGGGTGTGCGCCAGCTTAATCGACGACAGGATTCCGCCTAGAGCTACCGATGCGCGGTCCTTCAGTCCTCCGATTGTACTGGTGGTGTGCGAGCAATAAGTTTCCAGCAGGTTTTGGTATTCGGACAAAGGATGACTGGACAAATAAAATCCGAGTACCTCTTTTTCCAATGCCAACAGCTCGCGTTCGGGTAACTCGGGAATGTCGGGAAGGCTCAAGTCGATAGTTTCCTCGGACGATGGGTCATCGAACGATTGGAACAGATTTTTTTGACCACTCCGTCGATCGGCCGCTGCCGAAACACCCGCTTGAACAGCTCGATCCAATACGGCCAGCAATTGGGAACGACGTGCGCCAACCGAATCAAAAGCGCCAGCCTTGATGAGTGTTTCAATGGCCGCCCGATTGCAGCTCTGTGGGTTAACACGTTCACAGAAATCGAAGAGATCGGTGTAGGGACCGACTTGTTCTTTTTCGACTGCAATTGCTTCTGCAGCGGAGCCGCCACAACCTTTAATGGCGCTCAGGCCAAAGTGCACTTTGTTCTCGGCAACGGTAAAATCCAGATGGGAACGATTGACGTCTGGAGGAACGATCTCGATTTTCATCCGCTGACAATCCTCCAGATGTTCGACCAGTGCGTCTTTTCGTTTGAAATTTCGACCAGGTATATCTCCCGAAAGCAGGGCGGCCATGAATTCGACCGGGTAGTGAGCCTTGAGATACGCTGTTTGATAGGCAATGAGGGCGTAGGCCGTGGAGTGACTTTTGTTAAAGCCATACCCGGCGAATTTTGTTATCAAGGTCCAGAACTCACTCGCCTCGTGTTGGGAAATACCGTTGGCGACCGATCCTTCGAGGAATTGTTCTCGGTTCTTGTTGATGAGGTCTTTTTTTTTCTTGCTGATCGCCTTAATGCACGTGTAGGCATTGGCCAAAGGGATATCGCCCAAACGATTCAGGATCCGCATGACCTGTTCCTGGTAGACCATCACGCCATGCGTTTCTTCCAGGATTTCCTGTAAAATCGGATGGGCGTAATGAGCTTCCTTATGACCGTGTTTGACTGCTAAATAGTCGTCGACCATTCCTCCTTCCAATGGACCAGGTCGGTAGAGGGCGTTGGTGGCGATGATGTCATGGAAATGGTCAGGCTTCATCTTCTGCAAGAGATCACGAATTCCGCCGCTTTCCAACTGAAAAATACCTTTGGTTTCACCTCGGCAAAGAAGCGCAAATGTCGTTTTGTCATCGAGTGGGAACTTGAGTGGATCCACTTGTTCACCCGTTGTTTGCTCAATGAGCTGCACGGCTTTTGAAAGAATGGTCAGGTTCCGCAGGCCGAGGAAGTCCATTTTCAGCAATCCGGCTGCTTCGACGTCGTTCATCGACCACTGTGTGATGATGTCTGTTTTGCCGCTCACGCGTCCTAACGGGACATATTCAGTGAGCGGTTTGTCGGCGATCACCACGGCGGCAGCATGTGTGCCGACATTGCGCGCCAGGCCCTCAATTTTAAGTGCAAGATCGACCAGTTCATGGATTTCTGAATCCGTATCATAAGCGGCCTTGAAATCAGGGCCCTTTTCAAGTGCCTTGGCCAACGTGATTCCCAATTCTTCAGGAACCATCGCGGAGATCTCATTAACTCTGGCCAATGGCACTCCCATCGCGCGCCCGACATCCTTGATGGCAGCCCGGGCCGCTAACGTGCCGAAGGTGCCAATCTGGGCGACATTCGCTTCGCCATATTTCTCCTTGACGTAGCGAATGATCAAACCACGGCGCTCTTTACAGAAGTCAATATCGATATCGGGCGCTTCCAGCCGGTTTTCGTCTAAAAAGCGTTCAAAGAGTAAATCGTATTTGATTGGGCACACATGGCTCAAATAGAGCGCATAGCAAACCAAGGCACCAACGCCACTTCCACGAGCCGTGGCCGGTACATCATTCTCCCGAGCATAGCGGACGAAATCCCAGACGATCAGGAAATAATTAGAAAATCCCAAGCGATTAATCACGGATAGTTCACGGTCCAGGCGCTGCTGAACCACTTCCGACAGTTGGCCACCTGGCAACCTGTCTTCCTGGCCGGCGTAGCGATCGTTCAAACCATCGACGCATAACTCGTAAAGTAGCTGCTCAGCCGTTTTACCTTCGGGAAGAGAAAACGCGGGGAAATGCCGTTTCCCTAAATCGAGATCGATATCCACGCCGTCGGCAATTTCTTGGCTGCGCGCCACGGCATCTTCGTGGCCGGGAAATGCCTCGTACATCTCGTCGGCATTGCGCAGAAAGTATTGGTTCCCGTCCATTTTTAACCGGCTGGTATCCGTGCGGTATTTGCCGGTGTTGATGCAAAGCATGATGTCTTGTGACTCGGCATCATCCCGGTCGACATAGTGTGCATCGCTGGTTGCCACCAAGGGGATACCCAGACGCTGAGCCACATCGATAGATCCTTCCATGGCGAGACGTTGGATTTCAACGCCGTTGTTCATGATTTCAATGAAATATCGGTCACCAAACAAGTTTTGGAACCATTGAGCCACTTCCATCGGCTCCTGCAGGTCGGCTTCACTGCCGTTGCCTCGTAAAATGGCACGATTGAACTGGCTGGATACGCAGCCGCTCAAACAGACGAGTCCTTCGTTGTAGGTCGCCAGAATTTCCTTATCGATGCGAGGTTTAAAATAGAATCCTTCTAAATAAGCCAACGATG
>Ga0310125_10002065_pt1 | contig 10403 bp, 7 predicted proteins | sample CB11b_Tmax_Bot8__FD_203508 | JGI IMG/M metagenome (GOLD analysis project Ga0310125, IMG submission 203508) | Marine microbial communities from Western Arctic Ocean, Canada - CB11b_Tmax_Bot8 | ecosystem: Environmental > Aquatic > Marine > Oceanic | place: Canada: Western Arctic Ocean | collected... | reverse complement strand
CTTCTTTTACCGAGAAAAATTTAGGCTCAATTTCTTTTGTTAGATTTAGAGATTTAAGTGTTTTGCCAGCCATAACTTTAGCAGCAATTTTAGCCAATGGCCTACCTATAGCTTTTGAAACGAATGGTACGGTTCTTGAAGCCCTAGGGTTCACTTCCAATACAAATATTTCTTCATTCTGAATCGCAAATTGAACATTCATTAAGCCAATTACATTTAATGCCTTTGCCATCAACTTCGTTTGGGTGATTAATTTTTTTTGTATTTTCTTTGATAAACTATAAGGCGGAAGTGAGCAAGCTGAATCGCCTGAATGAACACCTGCCTGCTCAATATGCTCCATAATTCCAGCCACTACTACTACTTTACCATCCGAAACAGCATCAATATCTATCTCAATAGCATCATTTAAAAATCGATCTAATAAAACGGGTGATTCATTTGATACCTTAACCGCTTCTCTCATATAGCGCTCAAGATCATTTTTCTCATGTACTATTTCCATAGCTCTGCCGCCTAAAACATAACTTGGCCTTACAACCAAAGGGTAGCCAATTTCTTGAGCTAATTTAATAGCCTGAGTTGGGTTTCTAGCCGTCCGATTAGGTGGCTGTTTTAGTTTTAAATTTTTTATTATTTGTTGGAAACGTTCGCGATCCTCAGCTGCATCGATATCGTCAGGTAAAGTTCCTATAATTGGAGCGCCTTCTTGAGCTAATCCTTTTGCAAGTTTAAGTGGTGTTTGGCCTCCATATTGAACAATCACACCCCATGGATTCTCTGTTCTAATAACTTCAAGAACATCCTCCATAGTGACTGGCTCAAAATATAATCTATCTGATATGTCATAGTCAGTTGATACTGTTTCTGGATTACAATTAATCATAATAGTTTCATATCCACAATCTCTTAGAGCAAGAGCTGCGTGCACGCAACAATAATCAAACTCAATTCCCTGGCCAATTCTATTAGGGCCTCCACCAATAATAATAATTTTTTTCTTACTAGAAGGATTTGCTTCACAAACCTTTTCATAAGTTGAATAAAGATAGGCTGTATTTGTTTCAAACTCAGCAGCGCAGGTATCTACTCTTTTATAAATCGGATGAATTTTATGCTTATAGCGTAACGATCTAATATCTTTAGTTTGCTTTCCAATAAGCTTAGCAATCCGACTATCAGAAAACCCCTTCCTTTTTATATTAAAAAGTGTTTCCGAGTTAAATGATTTAATAGTCATTTTCTTAATTTTTTCTTCTGACTTAACTAAGTCTTTTATTTGATAAAGAAACCATGGGTCTATTTTAGAATGCTGAAATATTTCTTCAATAGATAAACCCAGCCTAAAGGCGTCCCCTAAAAACCATAAGCGATTTGGGCCAGGCTCTCTTAACTCCATAATAATTTCATCTTTGTCTGTTGATTGTTCTGACAATCCATCTACATCAATTTCAAGACCTCTTAATGCTTTTTGAAGAGACTCTTGGAATGTTCTTCCAATAGCCATTACCTCCCCGACAGATTTCATTTGAGTTGTTAACCTACAATCTGCTTGCGGAAATTTTTCAAAAGCAAACCTTGGAACTTTAGTCACAACATAATCAATAGATGGTTCAAATGATGCAGGAGTAAGTCCTCCTGTTATATCATTACTTAACTCGTCAAGCGTGAAGCCAACTGCCAATTTAGCTGCAATTTTAGCAATTGGAAATCCTGTTGCTTTTGATGCTAATGCCGACGATCTTGAAACTCTTGGGTTCATTTCTATAATTACCATCCGACCATCATCAGGATTAATTGCAAATTGAACATTTGAGCCACCTGTTTCAACACCAACTTCTCTTAAAACATCAATAGATGCCGTCCTCATTAGTTGATATTCTTTATCGGTTAATGTTTGTGCAGGTGCAACCGTTATTGAGTCTCCAGTATGGACCCCCATTGAATCTAAATTCTCAATAGAACAAATGATAATACAATTGTCTTTTGCATCTCTTACAACCTCCATCTCGAATTCTTTCCAGCCTAAAAGTGACTCTTCAATTAATAACTCATTTGTAGGTGAAGCATCCAACCCTCTTTTACAAATATTTACAAATTCTTCTTGATTGTAGGCAATTCCACCACCACTCCCTCCCATAGTAAAAGAAGGGCGGATAATGGCAGGGTAGCCAATGCTCGCCTGAACCTGAACTGCTTCTTCTAAACTATGCGCTATTACAGAGCGAGCTGATGCAAGACCAATCTTGCTCATTGCTTCTTTAAATTGCTGCCTATCTTCGGCTTTATCAATTGCTTCTTTTGAAGCACCAATCAATTCCACATTATATTTTTCTAATATTCCATATTTATCCAAATCTAAAGCACAATTAAGTGCAGTTTGACCACCCATTGTAGGAAGGAGCGCATCTGGTTTTTCTTTAGCTATTATTTTACTTACGATCTCCCATTGAATCGGTTCAATATAGGTTTTATGAGCAATATCAGGATCTGTCATAATCGTTGCTGGATTTGAATTCACTAAAATAACTCGATAACCTTCTTCCATTAACGCCTTGCATGCTTGAGCACCAGAATAATCAAACTCACATGCCTGTCCAATAATAATTGGACCTGCGCCAATAATAAGAATTGTCTTTATATCAGTTCGTTTCCCCACTTAATTATTTCCTTTAATCATCATTTTAATGAATTGGTCGAATAAATAATCCATTTCTGAAGGTCCTGGACTAGCTTCAGGGTGTCCTTGAAAGCTAAATGCTGGAACATCAATATGACTAATGCCTTGTAATGTTTTGTCAAATAATGAAACATGAGTAACTTTAAGGGTATTAGGAAGAGAAGATGCATCAACGGTAAAACCATGATTCTGGCTTGTAATAAAAACTTTTTTAGTTTGTTTATCTTGCACAGGATGATTAGCACCATGATGTCCAAACTTCATTTTTAACGTTTTTGCACCACATGCTAAAGCTAGTAATTGATGACCTAAACAAATACCAAATATTGGTACTTTTTGTTCCATAATAAGTTTAATATTATTAATTGCGTAATTGCATGGCTCGGGGTCACCAGGACCATTTGATAAAAATACACCGTCAGGTTTTAACGCCAGGACATCTTTTGCTGATAATTTTGCTGGGACTACAGTTACTTTGCACCCTCTTGAGGTTAACATTCTTAAAATATTTCTTTTAATTCCAAAGTCATATGCAACTACATGATATTTAAATGTTGGTAACTTTTGATAACCCAACCCAAGTTCCCATTCGCCTTCTTTAGCTATATATTTTTTAGAAGTTGAAACGACGCTAGCTAGATCCATTCCAGCAATTCCTTGAAAAGATTGTGCTTTCTTTACAGCTTCTTTTTCATTAATAGTTCCAGTCATAATACAGCCAGATTGAGCGCCATTTATCCTTAAATGTTGTGTTAAGGCTCTAGTGTCAATTTCTGATATAGCTACTATTTTCTGCTCTTTAAGGTAGTCAGATAAAGATGTTGTCGCTCTGAAATTAGAATAGACAATAGAAAGGTCGCGAATAATTAAACCTTTCGCACATACTTTATTTGATTCTAAATCCTCAAGATTAATACCCGTATTTCCAATATGAGGATAGGTAAAAGTTATAATTTGTTCTGTATAAGAAGGGTCAGTAAGTATTTCTTGATAACCAGTCATTGCAGTATTAAAAACTACCTCGCCAACAGCAGATCCTTTAATACCAATTGAAGTACCTCGAAACTTTGTTCCGTCTGCAAGCGCTAAGATGGCCGGCAATTTAGACGACAAAAAAACCCTCCAAAGTAAATAATCTATAGATAAAACAAACGGGTGGTTTTAGGTCCGCCCGTTATTGTGAATTATAAATCATTCGCCACTTTACTACAATTTAAAATATGAAAATATTCATTATTTTTTTAAATTCAACACATCCATCATATCAAATAGACCAACCGAATGAGTTGATAGAAATTTAACAGCTTTAATTGCTCCTATTGCAAAGGTGGATCTACTTCCTGCTTTGTGTGTTAATTCAATTCGCTCTCCATCCCCAGCATATAAAACAGTATGATCGCCAACAATATCACCGGCCCTAATAGTTGAAAAACCAATTTCATTTTTTTTACGCTTATTCATCTTGCCTTTCCGTTGAAAAACACCACTCTCTTGAAGATTTAACTTTGCGGCCTTTGCAACAGCTTCTCCTAATCTAAGAGCGGTTCCTGATGGCGCATCAATTTTTTCACTATGATGTGATTCAATAATTTCCATATCATAATCTTCATGCAGGACTTTAGTCGCAACTTCAACTAATGAAACTAATAAATTAACACCCACACTCATATTAGGAGCAAAGCAAATTGGAATGTGTTTCGATGCTTGAGAAATTTTTTCTTTTTCTTCATCTGAAAACCCAGTAGTTCCAAGAACATATTTAATATTATTTTTAATACACACTTCTAAATAATTCATTGATGCCTCAGGCCTGGTGAAATCTATTACACAATCCCCTTTTTTTATTATCGACTCAAAATCATCACTAATTATAACGTCAGTTTTAATGCCAAATAATGCTCCAGCATCCATCCCTAAAATAGCACAGGATGGTTGATCAATTGTTCCTGTAAGTAATAGATCTGGACTCTTTGAGACTTCTTGAATTAAAGTTTGCCCCATCTTGCCCGAGGCTCCTACAATGACTATCCTTAAAGGGTTTTTCATATTTTAAAATCCTATTTTTTCTATTAAAAGATCAAAATAACGAGCATCATCTTTTTCTGGTAAAGAATCGATAATATCTTGTTTGATCGCCTCGTTAATTGATTCAGAAGTATCTACAGATACTGGTAGCTCCTTATTTTCCGACAGTTCTTCATCCTCAATTAATGGGGGCAGCTTCCCTGATTGAGAAGATTTTATTTCTTCATCAGAGATTTCCAGTTCATTATTACCTTTTTTCTCATTAAGTTGAAGATTTTTGTTGTTTTTTTCTATCCTATCATCTGATTTAGAATCATCAACTTTTGGAATAACTTCCCCAGTTATATTTTTTAATTGCTCGTCTTCAAAATTTAAAACAACATGTCTTTCCTCAGTGATAATGTCCCTAACTCTCATTGCATATACGTAATCCCACCTTTCTTGATGAAAAGTATCTTGAATTAATGGTGTTCCTAAAACAAAACGTACTTGTGCTTTTGTCATACCAGGCTTTAATTTCATTAACATTTCAGAAGTTATCTCATTTCCTTGTTGGATATCAATCTTATATATTTCAGGTAAAAACTCAGGAACTGAGTCTATTGATGAGCAAGATATTAGATTAAATAACAAGAAAATTAAAAAATAATCATGAAGATATGTCTTTATTTGCATAGCCTCATAATATAACATGATAGATATTAAGTTAATTTAATTTTGGAGTTATGTGGTTATGAAAAAACATGATGATCTAAAAAAAACAGGCCTTAAAGCAACTCTTCCGAGATTAAAAGTACTTGGTATTTTCGAAAATAATAGAGATAAGCATTTATCTGCTGAAGACATCTTTAAAATAATGCTAAGAGCAGATGAGGAAATTGGGTTAGCAACTATTTATAGAGTATTAACGCAATTTGAACAATCTGGTATCTTAATCCGCCATCACTTTGAAAGCGATAAGGCTGTATTTGAGCTCAATGAAAAAGATCATCATGATCATATTGTATGTCTTCAATGTGGATTTATTAAAGAATTTTGTGATGATGAAATTGAAAAAAGACAAAATATGATTGCCGAAAAAAATGGATTTACTATTATTGAGCATGCTTTATATATCTATGCAGATTGTACAAATAAGCCCTGCAATTGTAAATTAGGTGGAGCAGAAAATATTACAAAATGTCATGGGTTAGCTAAGTAACTTTTAGCATGCTCTATAGTGGTATCTGTTATCTCAACCCCACCTAACATTCTAGCCAGTTCTTTAACCCGACCACTTTTATCAAGCAAATTTATTTGACTTACAGTTTCACCATTAATTTGCTCTTTTGAAACTTTATAGTGATTTAAAGATTGTGCAGCAACTTGAGGCAAGTGCGTAATAACGAAGATCTGATGTCGAGCATCATCAGCTAAATCTTTTAATAATTTTCCAACTACTTCAGCCACTCCTCCACCAATACCTACATCAACCTCATCAAAAATCATTACCGGTACATTTACTTTCTTAATTGAAGCGACCCTTATTGCTAAACTAATTCTAGACAACTCCCCACCCGATGCTACTTTCTGTATAGGCTTAGGTTCTGCATTAAGATATGTTGAAATTAAAAATTCAACTTGCTCATTTCCATTAGCACTAGGTTCGATTGGTTTTAAATTAACCTCGAATTTCCCATGTGTAAAAGATAAATCGTTAAGCTTATCTGTAATTATCTTATTAAGCTCTAAAGCAGATTCTCCACGTTTTTGAGATAATTTCAAAGCAGCCTCATCATAACGATATTTTGCTTCATTTAATGCCTCCGTGATTCCTTCTTCGTCTATTAGTTTAAGCAATAAATCATATCGAACTTGCCAGTCATTACTTAAAGAATCAAGTTCTTCAGGTTTTATACGATATTTCCGACAAAATTCATATGTATCCTGAATTTTAGATTCAACTTCATTCTTTAAGTCTTCATTTATTTCTAATGTATGTAAATAATGATTTAACTCACGAATAAGTTCACTTGCCTCCAAAGAGATAGTATCAATAATTTTTAATTGATTTCCAAGCCGATCATCTAGATTAGACAAATTTGATAATACAATTTGAAGCTGACTAATTTGATTAGATATAGAAGAATCATCATTATCCAGCTTAGAAATACATTCTTGAGCACCATTAATTAATTCTGAGCTATTGGAAAGCATTTTATGATTTGCTTGTATATCTTGCCACCGAGAAAAAGAAAAATCTAAAACTTTAAATTGTTTATTTTTCTCTTCAAGCTCTTTTATTTCTTCAACATAAGATTCTTTATTTTTCTTAAAATTCTCATTTTCTATAGATAACTTACGCCAATTCTCATACAACTCTTTAATCTCTACTACTTCTTTATTTAAGCCTGAAAAATTATCTAAAATTTCTCTTTGTGTAGAATTTTTTAACAATGAATGATGTGAGTTTTGACTGTAAATATCAATAAGTAATTCGCCTATTGATTTTAGCTGATTAATAGTTGCTGGTATTCCATTGATAAAACCCTTCGATTTACCATCTTGATATATAACTCTCCTTAAAAAAAGATTATCTTCGTCAGATTCAAGTTCATTTTGTTTCAACCATTCTTGGGCATGTTTATTATCTTGAATATTAAATGTAGCTGAAATATCTGATTTATCAGTGTTATGTCTAACTACACCATTATTACCTCTTTGACCAAGAGCTAATGAAAGTGCCCCAATAAGAATCGACTTACCTGCCCCAGTCTCACCAGTTAAAGCAGAAAACCCGCCTTTAAAATTTAACTCTAAATGATCAACAATAACAAAATTTTTAATTGAAAGATTTTCAAGCATTTATAAATTTTATCCCCAATTCAATTTATTTCTAAGCATCTCAAAATAACAATAATCATTTGGGTGGAGTATTGAGATAGATTGTTTGGCTTTTTTTATTTTTATTGTATCTTTTTTATCTAAAGGGATTTGAATTTGTCCATCAATACTGACATAGGCTTCATCCATATCAACTATTTTAATCAATATTTCGCTATCTCCGCTAATCGCAATAGGTCGATTACTTAATGTATGAGGGCTAATCGGCACAATGGTAATAGCGTCTAAATTTGGATGAAGAATTGGGCCTCCTGCAGAAAGAGCGTAAGCTGTCGTGCCAGTTGGTGTGCTAACAATTAATCCATCAGATCTCTGTGTATGAACAAATCTTTCATCAATAATTACTTCTAATTCAATAAGTCTTAAACCGCTTCTGATAACTATGTCATTTAACGCGAATGACTCATAGATAATTTTTTTATTTCTTGTGACTGTTGCTTCAATTAACATCCTATCGTCTTGAAGATAAAGCCCATCTAAAATATTGTCAATACCAGTAAACATGCTATCAATATTTAAATCAGCTAAGAATCCAAAACGACCTTGATTAATACCTATTAAAGGAATACCTGAATCTACTAATGTTCTTGCAACTCCAAGCATTGTCCCATCTCCACCAACAATAATTGCTAAATCTACTTGTTTACCAATATCATTCAGTGGTAGAGATTTAAATTTATTTAATTTGATTTGTTTTTGTGTCTTTTCTTCAATAACTAAATCAATATTTTTTTGACTTAAATGGGTTATTAATTGGATAAGCTGGTTATGAATCTCCTTAGTCTCTTCTAAAGAAGGATATTTTCCGATGATCGCAATTTTTTTAAATTTCATTACCATTATTTTTTAAACTAGCTTTGTTAAGGTTGAGACAGTAAAATATATATTATGTATATATTAATGCATTAACGAAATTAATTAACGAATTAATTATAAATTCATGGATTTAGATAAAAGAGCTCAAACTCTCTTAAAAACATTAATTAGTCATCATATTGGTGATGGGCAACCTGTTGGGTCCAAAACACTAGCAACTGCATCAAACTTAGACCTCAGTCCAGCGTCAATAAGAAATATTATGAAAGACCTTGAAGATGCTGGTTTTATTACAAGTCCACACACATCCGCAGGCCGTATTCCAACACAAAAAGGATATAGATTCTTTGTTGATAGTTTAGTAACAATAAAATCACTGGATGAATTAGAAATATCAAAACTAAAAGATCAATTAATCATTTCTGATAGTAAGCATTTAATAAACTCTGTAGCAGATACACTATCTCATTTAACAAAGTTTGCAGGGGTTGTATTAATACCTCGTGCTAAAAAAGTTTCTTTTAAACACATTGAATTTCTTGAATTATCTAATAATAGAATTTTAGTAATTATTGTTACCGATGATGGTGGTGTTCAAAACAGAGTGCTATACACAGAAAATGATTACAACAAACAAAGCCTTTTAGAGGCTTCAAACTTCTTTAATCAACACTATGCAGGCTTTGATATTGAGCAAGTAAAAGGTAAATTAGTGAGTGAGCTAAAAACTATGAAAGCTGAAATGGTAATACTCATGAATGCTGCAATTGAAACTTCTGGTGATGTTGATCAAAATGATAATTTGATTATGTCAGGACAAAAAAATCTATTAGAAACATCGGAACTCTCGCAAAATGTTTCTAGCGTAAGGAAAATTGTTGAGATTTTTGAAAAAAAATCAGCCTTACTTCAATTGTTAGAAAAAAGTCATCGAGCTGATGGAATACAAATCTTTATTGGAGAAGAGTCTGGTTATCAGGCACTTGATGAATGTAGCGTCATTACTGCGCCTTACGAAGCTGATGGAGAAATTCTTGGTATGCTTGGTGTTATTGGCCCAACAAGAATGGCATATGAAAGAGTTATTCCAATTGTTGATATCACTGCTAAACTGTTGAGCAATTCAATTAAGTAGTAAATTTTTATGAGTTATTACAATCAAGAGCCTAATTACACACACGGGGATCCGCCTAAAATAGGCATCATTCTTGCAAACTTAGGTACCCCAGATAAGCCAAAACCTGCAGAAGTAAGAAAATATCTTGGTCAATTTCTCATGGATAGAAGGGTTGTAGAAATTCCAAGGTTTATTTGGTGCTGGATTTTACATTTTATTATTTTAGTTTTTAGACCAGCATCGTCGGCAAAAAAATATGCCCAGATATGGACATCTAAAGGCTCTCCTCTTTTAGTAAATGCACAAGCACAATCAAAATTACTAAAAAAATATCTAGAAAAAAATTACAAGCAGCCTATAGAAGTTTCTTTAGGCATGAGTTACGGCCAGCCATCAATGCAAAAAGCCTTTAACAAATTAAAAAAAAAGAACTGCACAAAAATACTTCTTTTTCCACTTTACCCTCAATATGCAGCCTCATCTTCTGCATCCGCAATGGATAGTTTATGGAGGTTGTTATTGAAGACAAGGAATGTTCCTGAGATTAGAACAATTCGCCATTATCATGATCACCCAGCATATATAAATGCATTAAAAGTATCAGTGTTAAATTATTGGAAAAAAAATGGTAAGCCTTCAAAATTGATAATGAGTTTTCATGGCATTCCAAAAAAATCTTTATCCCAAGGTGACCCCTATCATTGTGAATGCCATAAAACTGGGCGTTTATTAGCAGAAGCTTTAAATTTAAAGGATAGCAAGTATCAAATCTGCTTTCAGTCTAGATTTGGTAAAGCTGAATGGCTAAAACCATACTTTGCAGAAGTTATTGCCGATCTTGGTAAGCAAAAAGTAAATAATTTACATGTAATATGCCCAGGA
>Ga0310125_10002063_pt1 | contig 10409 bp, 10 predicted proteins | sample CB11b_Tmax_Bot8__FD_203508 | JGI IMG/M metagenome (GOLD analysis project Ga0310125, IMG submission 203508) | Marine microbial communities from Western Arctic Ocean, Canada - CB11b_Tmax_Bot8 | ecosystem: Environmental > Aquatic > Marine > Oceanic | place: Canada: Western Arctic Ocean | collected... | reverse complement strand
TGTGATGTGACACTTTTCACATTCAGGTTTCTAACCCCATATTTTCAGACTGCCAAAACCGTTCCTGACTCCACTGCCGACCGCCCCATACCCAGCGCTGCTAGCAAGGCTTGTGCTTTATCGAGTGTCTCTTCGTATTCACCCGCCGGTGTTGAATCAGCAACAATCCCGCCGCCAACAGAAAAGTCCACGTGACTCTCGGCTGTGTCAATCATCATCGTACGGATGGCAATGTTTAGACAGGACATTTGTGGTGACAAGAATCCAATGCATCCGCAATATGGACCGCGACGGACCGGCTCAATCTCTTCGATAATTTCCATTGCCCGCACTTTTGGAGCACCCGTCACTGATCCACCCGGCATTGCAGCGCGAAGCAGATTTACCACGTCTTTACGGTGATGAAGCTTTCCAGTAATGGTCGCAACCCCGTGATGAATGGTGGGATGTGATTCAATGGTCCGTGCATCTGTGATCTTGATCGAACCATAGTCACAAACGCGGCCCAAATCATTCCGCATGAGGTCGACAATCATATTGAGTTCCGCAGTATCCTTTTCACTCTGTTCAAGGGCCTGCACACTTACTGAAGCTGGACGGGTCCCCTTGATCGGTCGGGTGGTCACTACACCGTCCCCATCAACCGAAAGAAACATTTCAGGAGATACCGATGCGATGACACGTTGTTCACCTAGTTCCAGGTAACCGCCGTACCACGCCGGGGACACGGTGGATAGACGCTGGTACAGTGCACGCGGCGCCCAAGGGTAAGTGCCCTCAAACGGGGCCCGAAAGCGTTGCGCCAAATTCACCTGGAACACATCACCTGCCTCGATGAAATCGAGGACTTGTTCCACCGCTGCCTCATATTCACCCCGACTAAAAACACTGACTGGGTCCGCAGAATTAAATCTGCCACATACCGGCTCGTTCGATGTGATTTCAGGCACGCCCTGTAACGCATAAGTGCCGTGTGCCTGCCAGGAATGACTTGCCGCATCATAAACCAGGTAGCCCGGGCAGTAGGCTAATTCAATGATAGGCCAACGATGATCCTCGTCTGCCACGCATGGAAGCTTCTCAATCCACCGACCTAAATCATACGACAGATAACCAATCCAAAGACCTGATCCATGATTCAAAAGTGTTCTCAGATCGACTAACGGCCTGTTGCACCATTGCCCTGATGACCAAGTCTGGCCAGGCCCAACCCAGCGACTGATACCGCCATCGGTCCCCTGCTCAAAACGATAATACCCTACCGGCTCGGCAATAATCGACCGATGCGACCATCGTGCGTCATAACGACCTGAATGCAACATGACAACACGGCGTTGTGCCGGCCACCGCTGCAAAACTTCCGTCGGATCAAATTCCCAATCGAGTTGTCTGCCATGCGTCAACATGACTACCCATCATATGCCATCCCCGGAAACGGGAAGCGTCAGTGATCGGACTATGGCCCAATATATCACCAGGCCAATTGATTATGGCTAAGCTTACTCCAAACCGCCCGGTAAATCTGTCCGATCTGCTGACGTGATTCCCTTTCCATATATGAAGCAACAGCGTTGCAGAAAAAAAGACTACACTGCTGATGCAAATCCATGACCACTATACTCTCAGCCGTATCCACAGGATTTCCGTCCAAGCACCTCCCCGGGATGACCAGACTACCACAAAATTGGCGCAAACCCGGCAAACGCTTGCCGTACAAGCCGTTTGACAAGAACGATCACGAGAAAATTCTAACCCAACCCGGGAAAGGCCTGCAACCCGCAGGGCTGGCATCCTTAAACCGCCGAACTAGTCTATTCTTCCATAATCCTGTCAAATCTGCGGTTTTCTGGACCCCAATGGCCTGCGGAATGTTCTTATGACATGGTTTGCCAGCTCGGAGATCGATACGAGGTAGATCGATCACCAGACAATCCGTGCAAAGCATTACACGCATCTTACAGATCCATACTTTTGATTAGCTGCAGTCCTTGGCCGTAGAAGCCACCTGCTTTGAAAGCACGTAGTCACCAAGGAATAGAACATCAATGCCCGTATTGACAAAACATTCGATAGCTTGTTCTGGCTTGTTAACCATCGGCTGCCCCCTGATGTTGAAGCTCGTATTAAGCACAATGGGCACGCCCGTTAACCTTTCAAATTCGGTTAATAATCCGTAATACCTTGGGTTGTGTTTACGGTTCACACTATGCACACGCCCCGTACCATCTACATGGGTTACCGCTGCAATATGCTTGCGTTTTTCTAACAATACGTCGTAGACCAAAATCATATAGGGAGACGGATAACCGCAGTCGAACCACTGTCCAATCTTCTCTTCCAGAATACTGGGGGCAAACGGACGAAAACTTTCACGGAACTTCACCCGCTCATTAAGTAAATCTTTCATCTTCCCCACGCGTGGATCGGCGAGAATCGAGCGGTTACCCAATGCTCGAGGTCCCATTTCCATTCGACCCTGAAACCATCCGATGATCTTTCCATCAGCAAGCATCGAGGCGGCGAGGGAAGGTGCGTCTTCCACCTTCTCTATCCCCACTTGGTGGGGAGACTTAATCGTCTGACGGATCGCACTTTCGTATTGCTCATCGCTCCATACCGGCCCCAAATAAGCATGCTCAAAGATGTATTTACGTGGCTTGCGCATCACTGTATTCCAAAGCCAGAAACAGCCACCTAACGCAGTACCCGCATCATTTGCAGCAGGCTGAACAACGACTTCATCAAACACACCTTCACGCAAAATGCGCCCATTCATGACAGAGTTCAAACACACCCCCCCCGCAAGGCACACCCTGTTAAACCCGGTCTGCTGTCGCAGCCACTTGGCCATATGCAAGCCCACTTCTTCCGTACGCATCTGCAAAGCTGCCGACACATCTTTGTAATGAGCTGTCAGTTCACTTTCAGGCTTACGTGATGGCCCGAACGTGTCAAAGAACTTTTTGCTAAACCAGTTCGGACGACCACGATATTGGTAATTGAAATAGGACATGTCAACGTCATACCGACCATCGGGCGTAGTCTTAATCACATCCCGAAACTGTTGAATGAACCGACCCGGATCACCATAAGGTGCCAAGCCCATCACCTTGCCTTCTCCAGAAGCAAACCGATATCCCAGAAACTCTGTCACCGCGCCGTATACCAACCCCAATGAGTTGGGAAAGTGCTCACGCCGGAGGCACTTCATATCAATCCCCTCACCGTATCCCAGCCAGGTGCAGTCCCATTCACCTGCAGCATCAATGCTCAAGATTGCGGCCTTGTCGAATGCACTAGTCAAAAAGGCACTGGCTGCATGACACAAGTGATGTGGCGCAAAATGAATTACTGTCCTCCCATTCAGTTGTAGTTGTTCGGTAAGCGTCTTTCGCACCCGCAGCATAGAGACTTCTTTGTCGCCACGACTTCTAATCAAGCCAATACTTTTCGGCAGGTGCCGCAACAGGAACCAAGCCCGTGCCAGACGTGCAGCACGAGGGTCCCAGTAGTAGACAATATGGTCTAGTTCCGCCGGCTTGATACCGGCCTGATCACAACACCAACGAATGGAATGAACGGGGAAACTTGCGACATGCTTCTGGCGCAGAAATCGCTCTTCTTCAACCAGCCCCAGCAACTTGCCGTCTCGCATGATGGCTGCTGCTGAATCATGACCGTAACAGTCAAACCCTAGAATATGCATTGCAAGATCAATCTCCCTAATAGGATCTATACATCACACATTTCCATTACAACTTCGACTGAATAACTTCTTAGCCCTGAACATTCTGGTTCTCTTTATCAACGTCACCCTTTGCTTGATGAAGCACCTCTACCGATCCAGATTGACCACCTATTGGGTCACTGAACACATTGGTGCTCCGTGCCGGGTAGCAACCGCCAATCATTGCCTTCTGTTTTTCACCGACGGTCCAGATGACACGCTTCATAACTCCGCCCAATAGCACGATGATCGGCTGGTCACAACCACCTAATTCCATAAAGTGTGACCGGTCAAATGAAGAAACACGTCCTCGAGAGTTGGCTTGCCGACACTGATCACCGCTACATCTTGAGACAATAGCGTCCCGAGCGATGCAACGAATGCAGGCCCATCATCTCGATGAATGTATATTTTTCCATGGTGTACCGTGGGTGCACTCGCAGCTGACCAGGGTCCGAATTGATCTGTAATCACCTTGCAAATCTCATCTGATCGTGAGGGTTGGGCTGGTTGAACAGTGATTATATTGCCACCCACACGTGCCTTGAGGCCCGCCGGCGTATCGACGGCAACCAATTTCCCTTTACACATAATCGCCAACCGATCGCACCGATCTGCATCCTCGAGGTGGTGCGTCGTCAACGCGACCGTGACACCCAGCTTACGTTGCATCCGTTGCAATTGATCAATAAGATCCAAGCGTGCACCGGGGTCCAATCCGGTCGCCGGCTCATCGAGTAAAAGTAGGCGGGGTTGGTGCAATAGAGCTTTGGCCAATTCGACACGCCGACGCATTCCACCACTGAACCGCTCGATGTACTCACTGCACCGATCATCCAATTCGAACTCCATCAGTAATGAGGAAATCCTGCGGCGCAGATTGCGACCCGACAGTCCATACAGATGCCCCTGGCACGCCAGGTTCTCTTCGGCCGAAAGTTTTATGTCTAAGCTGGGCATCTGAAACACGATGCCCAGCTGCTGCCGGACGAGTTGAGCTTGCGTAGCGAGATCGTATCCGAAAATTGAAACTGACCCTTGGCTGGGTCGCAACAAGGTCGCCAATACCCGAAATAATGTTGTCTTACCGCTGCCATTTGGACCGAGTAGTCCAAAGATCTCGCCACGTTGAATCTCAAAATCCACATCCACCAAAGCATGTAATAACGCAGTAGTCTCAGGACCTGACACCTCATCAGCCCTGGACTTTCGCCGCCGACGAGGCGGCGGATAGGCATGGGTCAAACCACGAACACTGACCGCAGCCGGCGAATTAATTCGCGGTGAACCGGACGCGGATGCACTAGAATTGAGTGAATCCAGAGGAATTTCCGGAGGCACAGACGCCGCAAAAGACATCATTCTATCTCGGCATCCACTTCAGACTCATCATGCCCCCCATGCGCATTGTCGTGTGAGCCACTGGGATGTTCTTCTTCGTCACCGTGGTGATGAATGGTTTTGAAAGTTGAAAGATCGGAAGCGCGGGTATAAATCCGAGGCGCTAACGTCTGAGAATCCGTAAGGGTAACAAGAACCAAGATGGCAACGGTTACAAATGGTGCCAGCGCGAGCATGACAAGCAGCGGCTTTTCGAATTTGAGATGCATGAAATAGATCATCACGATGGCAGCTTTGGGGATGGTGAACACGAAGATAAGAAACACCAGCACCAATTTGGGGACAAATCCCGTCTGTCGCCAGACTTCATAAAGCGCTATTTCTGCCGCTGTAAAAACCAACAATAGCAGAAAGCAGGTAAGCAAATTGACCGAGTGGTTGTTCTTATGTGCCATCGTCATTCCCAGGTGCACTGAAAATAGTGACTGTCGCTCAATACAAGCGACCTTACATTAAGTACACAATTGCAAATAGAATAATCCAAACTAAATCTACAAAGTGCCAGTAGAGACCCGTCAGTTCAATTGGAGCGTACTGCGAATAGGTCGGGCCAAACTTTCCAAGAAAACCCATTACCGTCAGCCACGCGAGTGAAAGCACACCGACCAATACGTGAAAACCATGAAAGCCAGTCATGACATAAAAGCAACTGCCAAACAGATTCGTGTCTGGCGCCATACCCACACCAAGAAGTTCGATGTATTCATATGCCTGAACACCCACAAATAGTGCGCCAATGAGGGTTGTTGCCAGCAACCCCAAGTTACCCTTCGCTGGCTGCTCACGCTGAAAGGACTGTAACGCCCATACCAGCGTAACCGAGGAACATATCAAAAAAAATGTGTTGATCGCTGTCAGCGGAACATTGAGTGTCTTATCTGGTGATGGCCAATTGCCTGGCCCCTGCCCAAATCGCAGCACAATGTAGGCGCCGATCAAACCAGTGAAAAACATGATCTCTGAACCAAGGAACAGCCACATGCAAATCTTGCCGTTGGTAATCTGCGTCTGCAAAATTGAGCCGTGAGCCATAAGTGGCCCGGACTCATCGTGACCATGATCGGGCGAATGGTTCGCGTTTACTGAAGCATGGGTCATGGTTAAACCTTATCTACAAGCATCAATCCAAGAACAATGGGTAAATAAACAAGCGATGCAAAAAACAATCTTCGTGCATGTAACTGTGTGCGTGTCACAGCCACACAAATGGCAAAGGCCAAGAACATGGCGGCAGCAGACAATCCGCCGAACAAATAGAGGGTACCAGAGATCCCCAACAGTGTAGGAGCAGCGGTCAACGGCAGTAACACGATGGTACCTAGAAGAATCTGACGGAAAACGGTCGAACCTTCGGGGTCGAGCACGGTCAACACGGGTAGATTAGCCCGCGCATAATCTTCTCGATAGATCCAAGCGATGGCCAGGAAATGCGGTAACTGCCATACGAACATGATGACAAAAAGAAGCCAAGCCTCGGCACCAAGTCGCCCCGTAGCCGCGACGTAGCCAACAACCGGAGGCAGTGCGCCTGGTACTGCACCAACTACCGTCGACAAACTACTCTTTCGCTTGAGCGGTGTGTAGACGAAAACGTAGAGAATGATGATGGCTAACGTAATTATCGCGACAAGAAACGTAGTTAAGCACGCCAGCAGAACCACACCCAGAAAACAGCATGAAAACGCAAATACCCCCGCATGAGTTACTGATATTTGCCCTGCAGGTAGTGGACGATTCATCGTGCGGTGCATTACCGCGTCCACACGTCGCTCGTGGATCTGGTTGAATACACCAGCGCCAATACAGGACAAAGCGGTGCCGATTAAAGTCGCTGCCAATGCAAGCCAGGACCACTGCTCGGCACCCATTGCAAACCCGACAAGAGTGGTTATGACCACCATGGTGGTTAATCGCGGTTTGGTCAGCTTGGCGTAGGGTGCAACCTTGGCACACCAAGTTGCTGGACTTGTTGTCCGTAACGACCAAGATTGCTCGGATGGCCCGGTCAGTTGCGTCATGCACCTACTACTTTCAATGACGATGAACTGGTGGAAGTTTGCAAATCAACAACCTTTTCCCCTTGATTCGATGGTATTACAGACCTCAGGTTGAGCCGCATTAATCGGACCAACAAAAGCGAGGACGTTGCCAGAATCGCAGCACCAAGTGCCTGGTGAGCGGTTGCCACCTCGCTGTGACGACCGGACCAAATCACCGCAGCGCCCAAAGCAGCCTGCATGATTAACATCAAAGTAATAGCAGCTGCAGGCCGTAACAGCAACGGTTGGCCAACGGCATGCCGTGACAATCGAACAATAAACCAACCGCCTACAGCAAGCACTACGATTGCCCAAACCCGATGCGAAAAATGAACTGCCACTTGCATTGGCGTAAAGTATGCCGTCAACCAAGTGTCCCCCTCGTCAAGTATTTTCTCTGTCGCCTCGGCAATCCCTGATTGACTGAAAGGAGGCACCAATTGACCGTATGCAGATGGGAAATCAAAAATTGCCAGCCCCGCTTCTGAATGCCGCATCGCTGCACCAAGAATCAACTGGATGAGCAGAACGACAAAAAAGAATGCGGAAAATCGCCCCAGATAACGGTAAACTCGCAACCGATCCAACCCATCTCTCCCAATAGCTTGCTGATCCCCCAAGGTCCAGTATGCACTGGTGGCAGCGGCAATAAACACCGTTAAACACAAAAAGAGCTGACCCATCACGCCATGCATAATCGCTAGCGCAATTGATAGTTCTGTAACACGCAGCCCGCCCATCACACCCTGCAAAATAACCAAGCCTAATAATCCTACACCACTCCAACGCAACCATGGTCGATGTTGCTGGCTAACCCACAGCCAAGCCGCCATTACGATGCACAATATTCCAACAGTCGCGCCAGCCAAACGGTGTAAATGCTCCCAAAAGATATTTCCCACCCACATCATCCACGGCAGTTCAAACATGCCATGGCCATAGCTCGTGGGCCAATCCGGAACCGCCAAACCAGCCCCCTTGCTTGTAACAGTTCCACCCAAAATCACGAGTGAGAATGTCGCAATGACAAGAAGAACCGCGTAGCGGTGCAACCATTTCGAGTAATGCTGCGCAGTTGCATTATTCCTGCTCACATGCGATCCACTTTCAGGACATTTTTTGCCCAGGAACCGAATGACATTGAAGCCACAACTTGAGTAACGCATGACCGATTTGTCAGGTGTTTTCACCATCGGCATCTGTATCCTGCCTACGCCAGGCACTCAATGCCCCATGGGCTCGACCACACCTTGTGGCAAAACCCTGTTCTGGGGGAGAAAATCTTCTTCCACCGCCGGCGAACTGTATTCATAAGGGCCACGATACACGGTGGGAATCTCATCGAAGTTGGTATGTATTGGAGGCGACTGAGCGACCCATTCAAGCGAGTTAAGGTCATGCGGGTTGATCTCGGCTTTGGTGCCAAACTCATCACGAGGACGTCGGAGTATCAGGTAAAGCAATCCTGGGATCGCAGCAAGAAACAAAATAACCCAACGATGCTCCATCAAACCCGCCATCCCAAGAAGAAGATAGATGTCATCCTTCAAAATAAATGGCGCTAAGAACGCTGGCAGGAACACGAGATACAGCACACGTTGCAACAGAGCGGGCACACCCAATGCTCCGCCAATGGCCCAAATCGCAAACACGACAACCACAATCATGACACCGGCAATGATGCCATGTCCGGTGGCCACCATCAGGTCATGAAGGACTTGCAAATTGACGGCCACAAGCGTGCCAGCTCGCGCACTTTGAATCACGCTCAGGAAGTACAGCATTAATGGCACCATAATGAGTACCGAAAAGACCTTACTAATCCTCGGAAGGCAACGCAGCCACATCACCAACAATGCAATTAGACCCGCAAATAATGCAATGTAGCCCAACCAGTTTCTAGCCCCCGCATCGGCCGCTATTGCGCGACCATCGGCCACCTCCCAAGCAGGGCCGGTCCAGTAACTCACTCCGATCACCGTTGATCCGACCAAGACAACGAGAAATGCCGCCACAATCCCCCGCGCCAACTTACGCGGCATACTGACAAAAAAGTTGTAGAAAAAAGGAATTTGAGCCATCCCCAACGACATTGCCCATAGCGTCATGATGACGTTCATGGGCTGCAAGTGTTGGAGTGTAGGGTATTCCATAATCGAGGCGTAACGGCGTGGGTGCCCACCGACACCCAGCACGTGCATGATGAAAAAGGTGCCGTTGAAGGCAATGAATGTGAGCCAAAAGTGAACATACCCCCAGCGTATATTCATCTCGCGGCCAAAAATCTTGGGAAACCAATGATAAATCCCGGCAAAGATGCCGAAGATTGATCCACCGAATAAAACATAGTGGATATGAGCAACGATAAAGTATGTGTCGTGAATATATATATCGACCGGTGCCGCAGCCATGAAAATGCCGGACAGACCGCCAATCACAAACATACTCACAAATCCTAGTGCGTGTAACATTGCCGGTGTAAACCGGATGTCACCACCCCAGAGCGTACCAAGCCAGTTAAAGGTTTTAATGGCAGACGGGACCGCGATCAGGATGGTCGAAAACATAAACGTCGTACCCAACACGGGATTCATGCCCGACTGAAACATATGGTGACCCCAAACGATAAAGCCAAGTATGGCAATTGCGCAGATCGCGTAAACCATGGGGCGATAGCCAAATATTGGCTTGCGGGCATAGGCGGAAATCACATCACTGACGACGCCCATCGCTGGCAGAATCATGATGTACACCGCTGGATGGGAATAAAACCAGAACAAGTGCTGAAATAGAAGCGGCTGCCCACCAACTGCTTTCATCACCGGCACACCATCGACAAGCTGCTCGACAATCGGGGCGAAAAACATTGTCCCCAGTACGCGATCAAAAAACAGGAGGATCATCGTCGCGGTCAATACTGGTGTTGCAAATACCTGCAGGATGGCGGTAATGAACAATGCCCACACAGTCAGCGGCAGACGAAACATCGACATGCCAGGTGCCCGCATATTGATGATGGTCGTGATATAATTTAACGCACCCACAATGGACACGAAGCCAACCATTCCAACACCAATAACCCACAAGTGGGTTCCAATGGTGGATGACATGACGCCACCTTTTCCACCGGACAACGGTGGATACATCGTCCACCCTCCTCCAGCCGAACCGGCAGGCACCCAGAAACTGGCGATAATCAATATGCTAACCGGCACTGAGATCCAAAATGACAGCATGTTTAG